>Ga0222675_1000102_pt1 | contig 49165 bp, 38 predicted proteins | sample AntAcemetagen868_FD_179818 | JGI IMG/M metagenome (GOLD analysis project Ga0222675, IMG submission 179818) | Saline water microbial communities from Ace Lake, Antarctica - #868 | ecosystem: Environmental > Aquatic > Non-marine Saline and Alkaline > Saline | place: Antarctica: Ace Lake...
CTTTGGGCTTGGCTTAACTGTTTGTATTTTTTCATGCAAGACGAATATAAATATTGAGCCTAAAACAGATGGGGCTAGCCCCATCTGTTTTAAATATCCGTGTTGCACTTATGACTTGAACTTAGAAAATTTAAGTGTGTTAATATTCTATAAAGTTACAAACATCAAACATGATGTACCGAGGACGTCATTTTCATTTGCAAATGATTTAATAATTCATGATTTGATCTATTAGTCAAATAATTATGGAGATTAATTTAATTAATAAGCTCTATAATACCAAAAAAATTGAATTAATAAACTCTTGAGGTATTGTATACAGTAGTTTTAATGTTGTTTGAATACGGATTTTGTAAGTTTCCTCAAAGTTTGTCAGATGATTTTCGCAAAGCTAATTTCTTAGGTTTTGTATTCTTCTGGTATTCAGGATAAGTCCTAACTCTGAACTGCCATCAAACATCTCTTCACCCAATTCAAACGCTATGCAGTTCACAAAAGAGAACTTATGCCTAAAACGGTTGAAGAGATTCTCAGGGCTGTCAGAATATTGAGTAAGTATAGCGAAGGAGTTTATGGCACTACTCGGATTGTAGAGGGTTTTGGAAAGGACTCAGAAGAAAAGTACTACATTAATATTTCACCTCCTGATCTCAATGCTCTAAGAAAGACGACCAAAAGAATGCCTCCCAACACCAGCCCTGAAAAGCTTACTGAGAATCAAAGACTAATTGAACGATTAAAGAAGTTCTTTTTACGCTCTAAAATCAGTGAGACCTCATAGATCGTCAATATTGGTTATATACAGAAAAGAACCAGACTGAATTTTAAGGTCACGGAAGTATTTGACTTTACCATCTTGAGTTTTTTGCCCTTCCAATGTAATCTTCAGATTCCATTCATAGCTAGAGGCCTCCAAGATCGGCTTACTTAAATAGAGCCCTTGCAAAAAGCGATCTTGAGGATTACAGAGGTGAGATTCAAGATTATAACAAAGCTATTGAAATAGACCCTAAGTATGCTTTGGCTTACTTAAATAGAGGAGCAGCACAACTTCTTATGGGTCTAAAAAGTGAAGGTTGTTTAAGTTTGAGTAAAGCTGGAGAACTAGGTAATGCTAGGGCTTATGCGGTTATTAAGGAGTATTGTAATTAATGCCAAAGCCCGACACGTTCCCAACCCTATACAATGAAGCGTTGCAAATAAGTGTTTCAAAGCTAAAAGAATTGGAATTACCTCCACTCTAAAGAAATAAAAGAGGAATGATTACTTGGAGCTACAATGGAAATCAAAGAGGCAGTATTTCAATGAGATTTTTACAGTCAATAGTGTAATTATTAGAGATTTTATGTGAAGTTTTTTTAACGTCCTAAAAACAAGGATGAGTTACGAAAAGAGCGAAGCCATAAAAAACAAAATGCCATTACATAGGTAGTCATCCTTCACTAGATTGTCAGAGGTTCTCTTATGTGTGGAGAGATTCTTAACAAAGTCTACTTAAGAGGCTATTACAGCGCCTATTTTTATGCAAATTGTATGCAAATAAAAAAGGGGTATAAGTCTTTAAACTTATAACCCCTTGATTATTAAGCGGAACGGACGAGACTCGAACTCGCGACCTCCTGCGTGACAGGCAGGCATTCTAACCAACTGAACTACCGCTCCAAAATGTCTTATGATAATCCCTTTCGTTTAAGGTGATGCAAAAGTACTATCCTTCTTCTGATTTGCAAACATGAATTGCAAAAATATTAACTACTGAATAACAGTTTTATTTAATGATACTGTGCCTCAATGAGTTCTGTTTTTTTGCCTAACGTCTTTGTCTCCATACCAGTCATCAAAAGTTCTCTGAGTTTGATAATTATCCGTTAATACATGGTGAACCATGTATAATAATGACCCTTGACAAATTAGAAATAATGAAAATATCAGAGGGAATGGAACATTTAATTGTGTCAACAATGTATAGATGACAGCTAAGCTAGTTGTAAAGTATATAGTTGATTTCATCGTCTTCATGATGTAAAAACGACCTATTAATCCTTATTGTTTATCGAAAATTATATAGATTTTTGATCTGGAGAACCTAATTACCCTCGTCTCTTGAACGTGATGGTGTAAAGTCGATGGCTTATTTCTAAAGACTGAAGTTGACCGTTTTTGAAAGTGTGAAGTTCTTTTTTGTCATCATGCTCGAAATAGAATTCGTTTTGGTCTTCTTTAACCATGTTTAGCATGCCTCCAGTAGCTAAAGCATACGATTCTGCACCATTTTCGGGGATTTCAAAGTAATAGTAATCAGCGCCTACCAGATCATCTTGATTGATTCTTTTGGTATCACCATCAATATTAACTGTATATCGTCCATCTTTCAGTATAGTGTAGACTGAAGTCTTTAAGTGTCCGTTTGTCCTTGTTTCGGCTTCGCCAATAAGTAATTTGTTATCCATATAAGTCGCGATACTCTTAAAATCGACCACTACTTTTACAATCATATGCGCCTCTATGTGAGTATCCACTATTATTTTGGTAGCCTCATCGTTCACTTCGCGAATGACTTTCATTTCGCCCACTTTATCCCCTCTAATAAAAGCATCGTAAATCAGTGTCTGACCATGGAGCTTCACTGTGCTAGAGAGGAACACTAATGATATTATTGATAAAACGGCAATCCTTGGAAAATATGAGCGCATATAGGTATTTTGAGATTATGAATTATAATATACTGGAGAAAGAGAGCGAAACCAAAGGAAGCTTTTATATCGAGGAAGGCGGTGAGACCCTTGCCGAAATGACTTACTCAAAAGCTGGTCAAGAGCGCATCATTGTTGATCATACCGAAGTGAATGAGGTGCTTAGGGGAAAAGGAGCAGGCGTACAATTAGTAGCTTATGCAGTAGGATTTGTAAGGAAAAAGGGAATCAAAATGTTGCCACTATGTCCATTCGCGAAAGCCACCCTTCAAAGGCATCCCGAATGGAAAGACGTTTGGTGATCTTTCACCAAGTAGAAGTTTTTAAATCCCTAGTCGCCTTAAGGATGTCTCTGCGACTTACTTGCCCGATAAGCTTGTTGTTATGATCTAGCACTGGAAATCTTCTGAAATGCGTTCTTAGGAATTTTGAAGCAACATCCAAGACATCAGCATCCATGGAGACAGTGGCTACAGTGTCACTCATGTATTTTTCTACGCTGATCTTGCCATGAGGCAGGTTGTGATAGGCTTCATCAACCATTATTTTCAAGCAGTCGACTTCAGATAGAATACCAACAATTTTGCCTTCATCATCTACTACAGGAGCACCTGATATTCTTAGTTCTAGAAAAGTATCCATGGCCTCTGTAATGCTCTGGTCCTTATGAAAAGTAATGACCTCTTTGGTCATATATTCAGTAACAGATCTGTATTGATTAACTGACTTGGGTGCTTCTGGTGTTTTTGCGCCTGTGAAATTCATATTGTCTTTAATTTATCCGTTGACATTAAGTATCAAGGTTATATAAATTACGGATAATATTGATTTTTACAAAACTATTGATTGAATAATCTGTGATGTTAAGAATTATGAGTGGTAAAAATTCTTTGGTACAGAATATAATTAACATAGTCTTATGTACTTAAAGTGATTTTTGCTGTATTGTTTGAACCTAGTCACATTGGCTTATATAATTTTACTATTAATTTATTATCAAAGTAAGGTTGTGAGGGCTACCTTCGTGTTCTAAGGTATAATAAGTTCAACGACAGTTATGATACAATCTATAAGGTTTTTTCTTAGCCTGATGCTTCTATGCACCCTTGGCTTAGGAACACTAAATGCACAAGTTACTACGTCCTCAATGAGTGGAACAGTTGTTGGTGCAAATGGCGATCCATTACCTGGTGCTACTATTTTAGCAATTCATGAGCCAACAGGTACCAGGTATGGCGTAGTAACCCGCTCAAACGGGCGCTATAATATTGCCAACCTACGAGTAGGTGGTCCATATAGAGTAGAATCAACTTTTCTTGGCTTTGAAACGCAAACCAAACAAGGTTTTATGTTGACGCTAGGAAAAAACCAGACGATCAATTTTGAGATGAAAGAGAGCGCTACAGCGTTGGAAGACATCACTGTAACTACCGGATCGGTTGAGATTAACTCGGATCGAACAGGAGCTGCTACTGTAATTGACAATGAGCGACTAAAAATCATCCCTACAATCAGTCGGTCGGCTTCAGACATTTATCGCTTAACACCTTCATCAGATGGTAATTCATTCGGAGGTAGAAACGATCAGTTTAACAACTTCTCGTTAGATGGATCCATTTTCAATAATCCGTTTGGGCTCGATGCCGCGACACCGGGAGGGCAATCCAATGCTCAACCCGTTTCATTGGATGCCATTGACCAAATCCAAGTGTCAATTGCTCCTTATGATGTTACGCAGTCAGGTTTTACTGGAGCAGCAGTAAATGCAGTTACAAAGAGTGGTACGAACGAATTTAAAGGGACAGCTTTTTCTTTTTATCGAAACCAAAGTATGACAGGGAGCAAGGTTCGTGGTGAAGAGATATTCGTTCCAGACTTAAATCAGTTTCAAGCAGGCTTTAGCCTTGGTGGCCCAATCATCAAAGACAAGCTCTTCTTCTTTGCCAACTTTGAGTTAGAAAGAAGAGAGGACTTGGGTACGAACTTTAGAGCCAGTAGGCTTGGCATTACGGGTGAGAACATTTCACGCGTGTCTGCCGCAGATTTAGATGCTGTAAGTGATATTCTCAGCTCTAGGTTCGGTTATGAGACGGGTGCTTACGAAGGATACATACACAATACAGACAATCAGAAAGGTATCCTGAAATTAGATTGGAATATTAACGAGAAGCACTCACTGACTGCCACATACAATTTTCTTGATGCCTTTAGAGAACAAAACGCACATCCTTCTGCCTTAGGGAGAAGGGGACCTGATGCTAATACGCTTCAGTTTTTCAACTCCGGTTACAGAATAAATAACAAGATTAACTCTGGGATATTGGAGCTCCGATCGCTGTTAAGCAGCCAATTCTCAAACAAACTTCAAATAGGGTATACGACATTTGAGGACACTCGAGATCCATTCAGCGATCCGTTTCCGGTGCTGAACATTCTCCAAAATGGTTCTAGATATATCATTGGAGGGCACGAGCCATTCTCTATTAATAATAACCTAGATCAAAGCGTCTTTCAATTCATCGATAACTTCGAGATATACAAAGGCGATCATACCATCACAATCGGAACGTCATTCGAGAAATTTCAATTCGACAACTCATTCAATTTAGGTGTTTACGAACCTTTTGGTGTGAACTATCCAGGGGGTACTTTCGGTCAAGGCTTTGCCAGCATTTCGGACTTCTTAGCCTTTGTGAATGGGGGAGACATGGACGCTGTAGTAGACCATGCGCGGACTACATTCGCAGATAACAATGCGAATAACAACTGGGCACTAGCGGAAACGAATGTTGGTCAGTTGGCCTTTTATGTACAAGACAAATGGGCGATTAACGATCGTATGACCTTGACTTATGGTCTGCGTGCAGATAGACCGCTTTTCTTCGATACGGAAGATAAGATCAGGGAGAATATTGCCCGTAAAGGAGGACTCTTAGACCCAGCAAATGGCATCTTTGATGGTAGCTACGCCCCGGGTGTAACGTACTATGATGAAAACAATGAAGCCGTTCAGTTTGATCATGCGGTTTTGCCTAGCAATAAAATACTTTGGTCTCCAAGGGTTGGATTCAACTGGGATGTGAATGGTGACCGATCGTTTCAGCTAAGAGGTGGTTCAGGTATTTTCACAGGTCGTTTTCCTTTTGTGTGGTTAGGCAATCAGGTAGCAAATCCTGATTTCTTCTTTTATACTGTCACAGACCCAGACTTTCAATTCCCACAAGTATGGAGAACGAACATCGGTTATGATAGAACTTTCGGGGATGGTTGGTTTGTCTCGACTGACGTGATTTATACGAAAGACATCAATGCGATGATGGTAAGAAACTTTGGTTTGAGGACTCCTACAGGATTCTTAACAGGGGTTGACAACAGAGCATATTATCTAGATGCCGACAAAGCAACAGATCCTTTCGGAGCAGCTGGTCAAAATGCGTATGTATTTACGAGTGAGAATGCTGGTCGAAGCATTAACGCTACAGTTGAAGTGAAAAAGCAGTTCTCAAATGGGATTTATGCAACCATTGGCTATAACTTCTTAGATGCTCAAGACATTAGCTCTATTGAAGCGGAGATTTCGGGAGATGCATTCGAAAGAAATGCAGCCGTTAATAATGTGAACCAAGCCGTATTGCAGCCTTCACTCTATGGGAATAGACATCGCGTTGTCGCTACAGCTAATAAAGTATTCGAGTATGGCGGTAAGTGGAAAACTACAATTTCATTGTTCGCTGAGTATGCTGAAGGTGGTCGTTACAGTTACACCTACGCAGGTGATGCCAACGGTGACGGTTCCGCTATTAACGATTTGATTTATGTACCAACTGCAGCTGAACTCTCGGATTATAATTTTGTAGGTTCTGCAGTTCTTCAGTCTATTCAGAGATCAAGGTTTAATGACCTAATCAACCAAGATCCGTATTTGAACGGCCGTAGAGGTCAGTATGCTGAAAGGAATGCAGCGCTGAGCCCTTGGTTTAGCAGATGGGACATGAGAGTACTTCAGGATTTGACCTTGGCCAATGGTAACAAGGTTCAATTCTCATTGGACATATTGAATGTCGGGAATATGATAAGCTCAGAGTGGGGCGTTAGACAGAATCCAAGAGATATTCAACCGCTATCTATAAATGTAAACCCATCAACATTCGAGCCTACTTATATCTATTCAACAGTAGTGCCCACCACTTTCATTGATGATTTCAGTCTTTTGTCGAGATGGCAAATGCAAGTAGGGCTAAGGTATATATTCTAGTCTGAACCCGTGATTTAGAGCTAAAGGGAGTTAATAGACTCCCTTTAATTGTTTTAAATAATTGTTGTGTTTGCTTTACATTTAGCAATTCATGTTAACTTTGCTTGCTAAAGCTGGGGTGAAAATATTCTAAGACATGATCTTGTATCATGTTTTTGATTAGGTTGAAAGGAGGTGTCATGGCCTCCTTTCATGTTTTAGGCCATTCATCAAAGCTTACTTGAATCTCTTGAGATATCTGCCTATCTCGTTCCAAATTCATAGCTATGAAATCCCTAATATTTAAGCTTTTTGTTCTAATCGTTGTGTGTAGCGCACAACCTGCTTTCTCACAAGACTACTTTCCCAAAAGAGGAGAGTGGGCGTCTAAAACACCTCAGTCCTTGGGGCTCAATGCGAAAGCATTGGCTGAAGCAGTAAAGTTTGCTGAAGACAATGAGTACAGCGGATCGAAAGACTCGAGAATTGCCTCACTAATTGGTTTTAGAAGCGAGCCTTTCCATGAGATTTTAGGGCCCATGAGAGAAAGAGGAGGTCCAGCAGGAGTCATTATTAAGAATGGTTATATCGTTGCACAATGGGGCGATGTAGATCGTGTAGACATGACCCATAGTGTCACCAAGAGTTACTTATCTACCACTGTAGGCTTAGCCATTGATCAAGGATTGATAAGAAACGTTCAAGATAAAGTTGGAGACTATGTTTGGGATGGAACCTATGATGGAGCGCATAATTCAAAAGTAACTTGGCATACCATGCTCAATCAATCTTCTGCTTGGTCTGGAGAATTGTTTGGTTTACAAGATTGGGCTGATCGTCCTCCAAGAACTGGTGGTCTTGATGACTGGAGGTTTAAGAAGCCTGTAGAGCCAGGCACTGTAATGGAGTATAATGATGTTAGGGTGAATGTCTTAGCCTACTCACTTATGCAAGTATGGAGAAAACCGCTTCCTCAAGTATTGAAAGAAAATATAATGGATCCTATCGGAGCCTCTACAACGTGGCGTTGGTTTGGGTATGACAATTCATGGGTAAATATCGATGGTGTAAAAATGCAGTCGGTGACTGGCGGTGGACATTCTGGTGGAGGTGTATTTATCAGTGCCATGGATCATGCAAGATTTGGCCTACTGTATTTAAATGACGGAAAGTGGAATGGTAAGCAATTGATTTCTAAAGATTGGGTTGATGCTGTGCAGGTATCTTCAGAAGCCAATGATAGCTATGGATACCTTTGGTGGTTGAACAGAGGTTCTAGAAAGTGGCAAGGCGTAGCCGATGAGTCCATTTACTATGCTGCTGGTTTTGGTGGGAACTTCATCGTGATCGATAAAGCCAATGACGTGGTCATCGTAACGCGTTGGTTGGAGCCCAATAAGATAGGAGAGATGGTTAGACTAGTTCAGAATGCATATTAGGCCCAAGCTCAGTAGTCGATTTTTGTCCATTGTGTTACAAGAATATTTTTTATCTTCCACGCATTGTGAGGATAGCATTTAGAACTACATTCGCGAACTTTTTTTAGAACAATGGAAAACTCAATGAATGATGCTGAAGCGACAAGGGTTGTCAGCAGTCTTAAATCGTTTTTAAAAGATCGCTTTAATCTCAAGCTCGATCAAGAGCGTGAGAGTGTAACCAAAGCTGATATTGAAAAAGGGTCAGACTTTAAAGGTGCGAACCTGTGGATTTTAATATTTGCCATCTTAATCGCTTCGATTGGGCTAAATGTTAACTCTCCAGCAATTATCATTGGTGCCATGCTTATCTCTCCTTTAATGGGGCCGATCATCGGTATAGGCTTAGGAGCAGGTGTATATGATATGCCATTGATTCGTAAGGGGGCCAGAAACCTGCTGATTGCTATGGTAATCAGTATTCTTACTTCAACGATTTATTTCTTGATTACACCCTTAGCGGAGGCTCAATCTGAGCTGCTTTCGAGAACCCAACCTTCTTTATGGGATGTTTTAATTGCGTTTTTTGGTGGTATGGCAGGTATTATTGCCGGCTCACGAAAAGAGAAATCGAATGCAATCCCAGGTGTGGCTATTGCCACAGCCTTAATGCCTCCATTGTGTACTGCAGGCTATGCCTTGGCTCATGCGAACTGGGCATTCTTTTTTGGTGCCTTGTTCTTGTTCTTCATCAACTGTGTATTTATTAGTGTGAGTACTTTCTTAGTTGTAAGGGCCATGAAATACAGAAAGAAGAAATTTGATAGTCCTGTTATTGAAAAACGTGTACGTCAATTAGTGACTGCATTTGTTGTGATAACCATTATACCAAGTGTGTACCTAGCTTATAACCTTGTCCGCAAGTCAATCTTTGAGCAAAAGGCAAGAACGTTTATCATTCAGGAGTTTGACTTTCCTGACACACAGGTAATTAAATCGGAAAGTGTCTTTGATCAGAATGGAGGCAGAATAGAGGTCACGCTTTTTGGCAAAAAGCTAAGCACAGAGGTGCTTGATAAACTCACGGTTGATCTAGCAGACTATGGACTAGACAAGAGTCAATTGAATGTTAGGCAGGCTTATCAAGAAGAGAATCTTGCAAGCCGAGATGAAATGGAAAAAATGAGCCTTTCGCTTAAGTCAGGCTTGATTGAAGATCTCTATAAGAAGAATGAAGAAGTATTGAACAATAAAACTGCGCAGATTGAGCTATTGGAAAGGCAAATTAATCAAATGCAGTCTCGTCAATATCCTGTGAATGATATTTCAGAGGAGTTAAGAATTCAATATGAAGACCTCAATGAATTCAGTTTAATGGATGGCTACGTGAGGAGTTTGACCAGCAATAAAATCGATACGATTACCTTTGCTATGGTTACTTTTTCAGAGGATCATCCTAAAGCAGATTATCAGAAGGTATCTCGTTGGTTGAAGCTAAGGCTTAAGGTGGATTCAGTAAGAATTATTAATTAAGCTTTTACCGCCTTTGTTGCACCTGTCTTTTTAAGGGTGCAATAAGCTCGTCAAGGCCATTGAGTTTAATCTCATAGATAGTAGAGAGCAGCATACCGAGTTTTCCCTTAGGGAATCCTTCACCTGCAAACCATTCTAAATAGTGAATAGGGAGATCGCATAGCGTCTTCCCTTTGTATTTTCCGAAGGGCATCTTCATGATGACCAGTTCTCTCAAAATATTGCCGTCAGGTTGTGCTTGCATCTATGCCAAAGATGTGAAGTTCATTTGGCTATTCAAACCTGAGTCCATAGGAATATGGTCGTGATTCGTCATCCGTTTCACTACCATCAAATGAGGCTAGAAGCGAGCGTCTTGGATTTTTCCAGTAAGTTGAAACAAGGTGAGCTCGGCAAGTTTAGCATCATACTTGGACTGAATTAAGTTCACTCTGGCATTAAGCAGGTTGCTTTGGGCAGTTCTAAAGTCAATTGAGGTTACTCTACCTAGCTTGAACTGTTCTTCCGTACGCTCAAAATTCTGTTGATTTGTCTTGAGGTTATTTTCTTGAGCTCGAACATTGAACAATCTATTTTTATAGTCAGCCCACGCATTTTCGAAATTGAGAGTGACTTGTTCATTGGTCTGCTCTAAAAGCAATCCCTGAGAATCCTTATTGACTCTAGTATTTCTAATGGCGGTCTGGGATGCACCTCCATCAAATAAGCTCCATGATAGGTTAGCACCGTAAGAGACTCCCTTGTTTGTACTAGAATTAAGAAATGAGGCGGGATTATTATTACCTAAGCGATAGTTATATGCTCCTTGAACGCTTAAAGTTGGTAAGAAACGTGATTTATTAATCTGCTCATCGTATTCGGTAATTATTATACCAGCACGCGCTAGGGCCAGTTGTACATTTCCTTTTGATAATGCCTCCATCAAATCGGCTTTCTGAATATTAGAATTGAACATCAGCGTGGTGTCCACTTCGAAGTCGTTAGTGATTCCGTTAACCAATACTAAATTGAGGTTTCTTTTCGCGTTCCCTAAGGTCTGAATAGCATTCAGATAACTGATGCTGTCGTTATTGATATCAACTTCGGCATTAGATACGTCAAGTCTTGTATTTCTACCATAATCAAAGCCAAAAGTTGTTCTCGTCAGTCTTTCTTTGGAGATACTTAAAGTCTCCTTTAAACTTTTGACTTGTAATTGATTTCTAGCGACATCATAATAAGCATTGAAAAGGGTGAATAACGTGGCCTCTAATGTCGCTTTGGCATTGAGTTGAGTGATGTTAAGGTTCTCCTTGTTGCGCTCCATGCTATACTTTCTGTTGAAGCCATCAAATAGAACATAGTTCAGGTTCAGGTTGGCCGACCGGCTATCTGATTTCGCACCAGATATTTCAGTTACGTTTCCATTAGAAAATACAGCACTCACATTATCACTATTATAATTAACCGCTGCAGTACCATTCAGCGTAGGTAAGTAGCCTGAGTTAAGGATATCAGTATTGTTCTCAGCAATTTTGATGTCATTCTTTGACAAACGAATGTCAAAATTATTTTCCATCAGTTGGCGGATAGCCTCTGCTTTTGAAAGTACTTCTTGGGCTTCTAATTGAAGACCTAAAGCCAAAAACAAGCAAAAAATAGTAACGCTTGACTTAGTCATTGAGTTCTGTTTTTAATTCGATAATCGCTCTTTCCACCTGTTCTTTTGGAACGCGCTCACCTGTTGAAAGCCACCTAAAACTAACTTTCAAGCTATTGCTCAATGAAAGATAAATAGGTAAAATAACCAAGGTTAAAACCGTTGCTACTCCAATGCCATAAGCAATAGAAATCGCCATTGGAATAAGAAATTGTGCTTGACGACTTGTTTCTAATATCAATGGCGCAAGGCCTGCGACAGTCGTTAAGGAGGTTAGGAAGATTGCTCTAAACCTAGATTTAGAAGCTTCATAAAGGGCAGTGTCATAAGGCATGCCTTCTTGTAAGAAGCTATTAAATTTACCTATCAGTACGAGGCCATCATTCACCATAATTCCTATCAGTGCAATAATACCTAACCATGACAAGATATTAATAGGGAAGCCATGGATGTAATGTCCCCATGCCACACCAATTAAGCTCAATGGAATCAGCAGTAATAAAAGCAGTGGTTGATCATAGGATCTGAATGTAAATGCAATTGTCACATAGATCAAGAATATGATGATCGGAATAATGGTAGTAGCTGATTCTGTTAGCTTATTTTGTTCTCTTTTCTGCCCATCATAAAGTGCTGCTACAGAAGGATACTTTGACTGAATCTCTGGCATAATATTGTCCTTAATATCCGCTAAAATATCTGGAGCACTCTCAGATGGATCTGAAAGGTCTGCAAGGATTTGAACCTCACGCCTACCATCTAGGTGGTTTATCGAGATTTCGCCACGTTCAATACTATAATTAGCGATTTCTGAAAAGGGAATCTTAGAACCATCTGGTGCGGAGATCTTCATTTCATCTAGCTTCGCTAAACTTGATCGGTTCTCTTCATCATACCTTACCCAAACCCTGATTTCATCTTGGCCACGCTGAAACCGTTGTGCTTGAAATCCAAAGAAACCGTATCGAACCTGATTCATTACTTCTTGCGTACTAAGCCCCAGTAAGTAAGCTTTCTCTTTCAGTTCAATATTAACTTCTTTAATTCCTTGTGGATCATTATCCGTGATGTCCTTCAGTAGGGCATTGCTAAGCATAATCTCTTTTAACTCAGCTTTGGCTGCTTTGAGCTCTGCGATGTCACTACCTAAAAGTGAAATCGAAATTGGGCTTCCACCGAAGTTTCTACCACCACCATAAGTAAGTGCCTCAACACCGTAAACTGGGCCCATAGCTGCGCGAATAGCATTTCCAATATCGGTAGAAGGGAAGTCTCTAGATTCTCCGGGCAATAAGTTGATGCTTAAGCTTCCGTTGCCAGTACCAGGGCCGAGCCTTTTAATGATGTTTTGAATTACTTCTTCTTTACTGCTTTGCTTGGCAGTAAACTCTTCATTAACAGCCCATGCTTTTGCTTCTATCACTGTCAATATTGAATCAGTAATTCTGCCATTTGTTCCTTCAGGCATTTTCAAAGTGATACTTACCTGATCACTTGCTAATTGAGGAAAAAACGTAGTTCTGATCATTCCACCACCAATGGCTCCAATCGTAAGGATTAATAAGGCAAAGCTGATAGCTAGCGTTAAAAAGCGGTTATTCAATGAAAATTTCAAAACACGTGAATAGGTCTTGTCTCTTAGAAAAGAAATAATGGCATCACCTATTTTATTAATATCTCTCAGCTTACCGAATACTCGGCCTAAGCCTTTTCTTTTGACCGCCTTATTTTCTCTCACCAAAGCCTTTGAGTGGGCTATGTGGGCTGGAAGAATAATCAGTGCCTCGATTAAAGACACGGATAGCGTTAGGATTACAACAACCGACACTTCTCCAAAGAAGTCACCGATGCGTCCATCTAGAAAAAGGAAGGTGCTGAATGCTAATAGTGTTGTGAGGATGGCAGAAACAATAGGGGGGATCACTTCCATTGTTCCGTCAATAGCTGCTTGCACACGACTCTTACCTTTCTCGTAGTGCTGATAGATGTTTTCCGCAATTACAATTCCGTCATCCACCAGAATACCGATAACGATAATCATTCCGAATAGAGAGAGTACATTAATCGTAACAGACAATCCAGGAGCAAAAATGAACATGCCCAGAAAAGCGACCGGTAGACCAATGGCTACCCAAAAGGCTAATCTCGTATTCAGGAATATGGATAGGAATAAAAGCACTAAGGCAACTCCCATCGCAGCATTCTCAATCAATAGTTGAGTTCTTTGGGTCAGCGTGACTGATGAGTCACTTACTAAATTCAGTTGTAGATTGGTGTAACGCTGATTGAAGTCTGCAATGTAGTTTCTGACATTTTCAGCACTGGCAATTAAATCCTCGTCATTCGTGTTAGAAATACCAATATTAACTGCGACCTCACCATTAAAAAAGCTGGCATTAGGGCTCTCGGCAAAACGATCTTTTACATCAGCAATGTCCTTTAGCCTGATGACATTTCCAGAGGCATCTGCTCTTACTACGAGGTAATCCAACTCTTTGGCCAAATAAGAGCGACTATTTGCACGAATTAAGTATTCTTCAATATCTGTTTTAATGTTACCTCCAGAGACAAGTATGTTTTCTCTTGAGATGGTCTGAGCAACTTGCGCAAACGTTAAGTTATAGGCCATCAAGTCCTTCTCTCTAACGGCAATTTCAATCTCTTCAGCAGGATAGCCAGTAATGGTGACTTGAGAAATACCTTCTACGGCCCTAAGATCATTTTCAACTTCAAGTGCTACGGCTTTCAAGGTCTGCAAAGGAACGTCTTTACCACTAAGAGCAAATGAGATGGATGGCCTTGCGGTTTCGTTTTTACTGACAACGAGTGGCTCCATCCCAGTGGGGTAGGAAGGAACTCGGTCTACTGCATTTTTAATCTCTTGCAGCATAATGTCAACGTCTTGTCCTTTTTCGATTTCTACTGTAATCGTTCCAGAGTTTTCATTACTCACAGAAGTGACGCGATCTACACCGGCAACCCCTTTTAAGTTGTCTTCAATTTTTAGGACGATACCCTCTTCAACTTCTAGTGGAGATGCTCCTGGGTAAGTAATTGATATACCAATGATTTTGGATTCATTCAAAGGAAAGAAAGAGGACTTCATTTTCAGCATACCAAGTACACCAAAGATGATGATGGCGATCATCAAGACATTCACCGCCACCGAGTATTTTATGAAATACGCGATTAGTTTTCTCATGATCTATTGTTCAATGCTTTTTGCAGTTGGAGCAGTTTTTACAAGCATACCGTTGTATGCTCCCGGCAGTGGTCTGTTGACAAATTCAGTTCCATCTGGTAGCCCTTTGACCACCACTGTTTTTTCAGTGTAATAGACTGGGTTCACTGTCTTGATGACGAGTTTACCATCTTCGACTGCAAACAACTGGTTCTCATTGGTAAGCAGGCTTCTAGGTAGTTCAAGTGCATTGTTTTCGGACCTAGCAGCAATGTTTGCTTCTAAGTACATGCCTTCAATTAAGTCTTTTCCTTTGACGCCTATATAGACAAGGACGGTTTGAGTGCTTTGATCCAATCTTCCGTTTACTCTCTTGACAATGCCTTGCCAAGAACGATTACCTGCTAGATCACTCAATGCTACTGGTTCACCAACCCTTAGAATGTCTATGTATTCTTGGTTTACACTTACTTCTAACTCGAAATCATTTAATGAAACAAATTCGCCAAGCTTCTGGCCTGAACGTATTAGCGTTCCGGGGTTAACCAATGATTCAGTTACAATACCGTTAAATGGAGCGCTGATGGTGTATTTCTTATACCTTTCTTCGAGGTTTTTAATATTATAATAGGTGGTGACCACCTGCTTGCCATTCACGAAGTACTTTTCTTTTTCGCTCACAGGTTCTGGCAATTTCTTTAGGTCTTTGTTGAGGTCAAATTCCCTAAGGTACTTTTCCCAGTGGGTGAATGCTTCTGGGTAATCAAACTTCAAGTCGGGCATCATACCCGTAATTAGGTCGTAGAGCGTGCTTCGCTGAGCGAGTAGGCTGGTATAGAACTCTTGGCTATTGATATCCATTAAGATTTGCCCACTATTGTATGCTTGTCCTGACTTGAACGCCTTAGTACCTTCTCTAAATATACCTTGCACTTCAGCATAAAGCTCAATTTTCCGAGAGGCAACTAAGTTACCGTTTGCCTTCACTTCTATAGGAATGTCTCCGTTAAGGGCCACCTGGGTAAAAACAGTCTTTATAGTCTTCGGCACTTCTCTTACAGGCCTTGTATTGTTGTCTATAAGCGTCTTAGCAACAAAACCCGCTCCAGCAAGCAAGGCTAAACCGAGAACGAAACCAATTATTTTTCTTGTCATAATTTATTATTCACCGATGTGTATAATGCAATTCAGGTCCATATTGTTCAATCGTGAATGGATTATTATATGAACAGCAACGATTCGAGATCAAAGGGACGGTTATGGTTTAACGCTCACAATTAAGACTTGATAAGTGGTGAAATACTAGGAGGGAAGGACTATTCACTTTCTTTGAGAGCATTATTCTCGAACAACCGTAATTTTATGGATTTTTTGTCCTTTGACTTCATAGATCACAGAAAGCTCTAGGGCGTCATCATTTCCCATACGACCAGTTATCTTCTCGTGATCTATGATCACATTACCCATTGTAATACGGTTTTCTAAAACGGAATGAAGGTTCGGAGATTTATCGAAAAGATTTTGATAGATGGCTTTAACTGCTTCATTACCAGATGAGATAGGTTTTGATTCTCCAAGGTTATACAAACTGACATCACTTGACATAACTGACATAAATCCTTTAATGTCGCGTGCATTGTAGGTGTCTAGTTGTTTTTGGACAATTTGTTCAGCTGTCATAGTTTGATTGGTGCTAATTAAGAGGCTTAGCATGAAGGTAAGCGAAAAGGATATTGCTTTCATGCATACAAAATAGGTAATACTCCTTAATTGTTTAATGACCGTGCATTAAGATTCTTAATTTCTACGATGATCTCAGCCGATTTTTGATTAACTTTTGGCCACAGGCATTTGATCCTTATTCAACATGCCTTTAGACAGAGAATTATATAAATAGATGGAGAAAAAGGGAAGACCAGCAACTAAACCACCTACCTTAAAAGAAGGTTTTTATTTAGAAGTACGGAGTAAAGGCTCTAGCTCAGGAGTTAAAATCAGAAGAGATACAAGAGCAGACATGGAGTTTGCAGTTCGTCAATACGAAAAGAGTAAGACGGTTACTTATCTAGGCGAAGTGAAAGCTGGACGATGGGTAGACGGCAAAAACGCAGGTAAGAAAACTAAGTAGCCTCAGTCAATTATCAAGAAACGTTTTAAAGAATTGGCATAGGTTTGTCCAATAACAATAAATCTATGCCAAATCTTATTTTTTTCATTAGCCGCGACATGACTTTTTAGGCTTAATTATGAATCTCTTAAGAAGACTAATCTCTTTTAATCTTTAACTCCTATTGGTCCCTTGTTACCAGAGAAGGCTATTTATTCAATCTCTTGGCCATTTTCTCTCCAACAGTCACCGTATATTGAACAATACGTAACAGTGAGGCTAAAGAAGCCGATGTTTTTGAAGAAGGCAGCTTGATCTTTGAAGCTTATTTGAAAAAGTGTTTCTTTTTCGCCAGGTGCATACACAGAGTTGATATTTTCACTTATGCTAAACGCAGTGAGTTCATAGTTTTTTTCGCCCATTATGCTGTCCAATGAGGTTTTGAAGGTGTCAAATGAGTTATAAGTTTCACCTTTCATTTCAATTTTAATCTCTTTAAGGATAGCTGGCCCAACCCCCTTATTTTCGGCTGACGAAGAAAATGATAGAAGATTTTCCATTTGAATGGAATTTTTAACTTCAACATAAGGCCAAACGGATCCCTTTTGCTGCTCTACCATTACCTTTTGCTGTTGGGCCATTATGTCTTGTTGGTCGGCCATGATCTTTGCTTCCACTATACCAATGGCCAGTGCGGCTATACTAAGCATTACCGCTAAGAAGGAGGCAATATCTGATCTACTGAATTTCTTTTGTGGCTCGGTCATTCAACTAATATTCTGGATTTACCTCTAAGTATATCTAATTAAACTATTACCGCAAAGTAATTTAGAATATGGCTGACACGAGACTATAGAATAATGAGCGGAAGCACTTGGAAGAAGGTAATGCCTGCTGCTAAGATTGAGACGGCTGCTAAAGTGTTCTTAGTTTCTATGATTACTGCTTTCATAACTTTTATGTTTTGTTATAATAGCAATGCTTAAGTAGAAGGTTTACCCAACCCCTCCATGAAGTTATATAAATGAAACTAAACAAAGCTTGTTGCTTGTGTTGTTAAAGGCTCTTTGAATGATTGATCGTTCATGAAATACATTATTCAGAATAATGAGTGATTTATCATTCAATATTGATTAGGTGGCTACTTTGGTTTATTCCTTTTGCCTTTGCCTAGAGAGATGTCATAATCTTCAGGAGTACCCTTTATGTTAATGTTGACAAAGCGAGTGCGCTTGTCTTCCTCACGATATTGAATCTCGTCATCTTGGTCTGAGTTATCACGATTCTTTCTGCCAAAGAGTTTTTGAGCACCTGCTCGAGTAATTACTTTCAAGGGAATTCTGACATCATACTCCATTTGCAGGTCTAGGCCTTGCTTACCCGAAATCTCGAAATAACCCAGCGTGGTGTTTATGTTCATGCTAGGGATTACAAGTTCTCCGTTTTCAAGAGTCAGCGAATTCTTTAAAGTATCGAATCGAACTAAATTCAAGTTTTTGTCAGTGAAAAAGCTAGACATAGCACTAAATGCTGAAAAGTCTACCAAGCTACCATTGAGTACTTCTATGTCCATTTTAAGTTTGGAATCATCGATAACTGGTATCAGATCAGGATGCATATGTATGGCGCCAGTGACATTACCACTAAGTCTACCATGCAGATTATCCGACACCAATTGGTCTTGACCGAAATTATCAAACTTGAAGAGTAGCTTGTCCAGGTCAATACTTTCCACCTCCATATTAGGGCTGAAATAGATCGACTTAGGATCAGAGCCATTGAAGTAACCATTGAGTTTTAATTGACCACCGGCCGTTTTAACTAACATCGTATCTACGTAAATGTAGTGGTCGGCCTGCATTCGTCCATCTAACTTAAAGTCATCAAGTAGGTAGCGATGATAGTTCATGTGGGCTATATCAAAATCAAAATTCATATCCGCAAAAGGGAGTTCAAAAACATTGAATCCGTCTTCATGATCTACAGCGCCAGTTTCGCTATCTGCTTCTGCAGGTACGTATGAAAACAATTGATCAAAATCAAAACGTGGGCTTTTTAGTGAGAAGGAGTGAGTGCCATCCGCTTTTAGAAAGTATGTTAGATCGGAGGTGAATTCAGAATTACCGAGTTTTCCGCCAAAATTTCGAACTTCTAGTCGAGTGCTGTCCATATAGAAGTTTCCAGCAAAACGTTCGAAACGCATTCCATGTTCTTCTAAAGAGGCTTCTATCTTGTCCATTTTTAGGCTAGCGGATTTTAGTTTTTTATCGAATGAAAGCGTAGAAGCGCCATGGATTTTGAGGTCTTTAAGTTTTTCATTTCTATAATCTTTGGGAACAAAATTTTGTCCACCATAAGAGAAAAGGTCATTCATTTGAAGCTGTTGAGCCGTCAAGTCAAAGTCGATTGCAGTTTCTCCTAATGGCTCTTCTTCAAACCAAAGATCGTAGTGACCTAGTTTTCCATTGAAATGGAAATCACTTTTGTCAATCATTCCTGTGAAATCTATTACCTTAAAATCTGCTGAGTCGATGATGATATCTACATTAAAGTCATGCAGTTTATGCGGGTAGTGAGTCAGCTGGGCAGTCAATTCATTGACAAAGAATTCGCCTATTGGTAAGTTCGGTGATTCGGTAAATGAGCGTGCCGAACTTTTGAATTTAATTCCAAGGGCTAAATTTTTGATTTGTTCATCAAAACCTATAGAATCTGTGGCCGTTTGCGTTAATTCTTTAATGTCTATTAATTTGGATTGAATATCTATATCTACCTCTATTGGTGAACTTGTGTGGTGTATAATGGCAGGAAGGTCCGATATCCTTGCGGTCATGGATAAGTCAGAGCCTCCAGTTTTGAGGTCAAATCGCTTTATACTGGCTACATGGCCATCCATAGAGGCTTCTATGTTAATGTCACTAAAAGGCAGATGAAAATCAGGGCTATTGAAATTCAGGTTCTCTACTTTTAATTCTGTGAAATAACTCTCATTTAATCCTTCGATCGTCTTTGTCGGGTCATCTAAGTCCACTATGTCATGAAAGTTCATGTCTAATGAGACTTTTCCACTTATGTCTTCTAAGTTTTGTAGGCTTAAGAAATCGGCTAAAAAAGCCAGGTTAAACTCTGAACTTACTTGCATGTTGATGTCTGGCGATTCGAAGTTTTTGACAGACACGGCACCCTTAAAAGTTCCTGTTTCAGGTCTTGCAGTAAAGTCCTCTATGGTCAACGACATGGTCGAAGGGGCATTCATTTCTCCATTAGTGAAATGTCCTTTGAAGAATAGGTCATTTAGTCCTTTGTCTACCTCTATGTTTTCAACAAAGGCTTCCTGGCATCCGAAGTCAATTTCTACGTGGGGAGAAAACCCATAAGCAGCCGGTCCGCTAACTGAGGCATTAAAAAATACGCTACCACCATTCTCATACCGTTTCAACAAAGGGCTATATTCTTCTGGAACAAAAGCTAGAAAGAGGTCGAAATTCGGTTTCTGGCCACTGAATGATAGGTTAAGGTTGAGATCATTTTTTACATCAATGTTGCCCTCCATTAAAAAGGAAGCTTTTTCTATGAGCAACTCTGAGGGATTCAGATCAAGAAACTGTTTATCTATGTCATACTTAATGCCTGTTGTAAGAGACAGGTGCTTATCATGTAGAAAGGAGGTGTCTCCATCAATGATAAGGTTAAATAGTAGTCGGCTGTCGAGGGTAGCTTCAATTCGTTTATCGGAAATTGACAGGCTAGAGGTTACGTTTTCGATAAAAACCTCTGCAAGTATGTTGTTCTCTTCATTGATTTTGAGCAAATCAATATTCACTAGTTCAATCCCCTCTAATTCTAAATTCAAAGGGCTCGTTTCAGTGGAAGTAGTAGTTGGGGGAATGTCTTCTTCAGTTGCCAATGCATTGGCAATATTAAGGGTGCCGCCTGTATATTGAACGGCCTTGATATAGCCATTACTAAATTTTATTTTTTTGATTTTGTATGTTCCAGTGATAATAGACCATACATCAAAACCTATATAGGCATCTTCTATGTCCACTATAGGATCAATGTTCGCTTCTTTCGTTTCATAAATCTTGATGTTTCTGAGGTCAATCGAGACATAAGGGAAGTTTTCGAAAGGGGAAATACGTGTTTCTCCTATTTGTAGATTTCCCTGGACTGTTTCATTGAATTGTGCAAGTGCTTTACTTATGATATCATCTTTCTTCGTGTAGGCTATGCCAAGGACAGCGCATGTAAGAAGCATAAAACTTAATACAAGAACTCCGAGTATTCTCTTTCTTTTGCTCCATTTCCGAGGTTGCGACATAGAATTACTAATTAATAGCCTTCAGTTAAAAGACTCATAGGGGTAAATATGTTTTTAGAATTTTTCAAAAATAGAAATGATGCAAGACGCTTATCTAGTCTCATTACTGACTTTATGATGCTTTATTTTTGGTAACAAGTGATTCGCTTTCCACTACCTTCTTTTTTTCAGGCCTTGGGCCACGCATGTGGATGATCAAGCCGTTGAGGAAGTTACGCAAGATTTGATCACCAGCTTCTACATAATTATCGTGATCGACTGCTCGAAACATATCTCCTAACGCGCCTTTTGATATTTCAAAATCAACAAGTTTGAGTATGGCAATGATGTCATCATTACGGAGTTTGTGAGCGACTCTTAGTTTTTTGAGAATATCATTATTACTGAGTTTACTTTCTTTAACGCTATAATTGATCGGCATCTGTTTTTATTTTTTCTATGCTAAAGGTCTCAAAAAACCCTAATAAGGCAATGGCTTGATTTTGAAATGAATAACTTCTTAATACCCTACTTGTCTGTAATTTTTCACTTCAAAGAATTCCATTCGTCCTCTGACGCTTCTGTTTTTTGGTATTCCATTGTAGTAACCCATTGATCATTCACTTTCACTAAGAGGGACTCAAAATGGGTATAACTATCACCAAGAGAGTTACCAGTTGATGTTTCAACAGATGTATAATGGAAAATCCCTGTTTCGAAGGCAGTGATGTCGTTACCTATGCGTTTAGAGAAACGGAAGTCAACAGTATTGGCGCGTTCACCGTTTTTTACCTGCATAATTTCCTTTTTCCATCGAAATTTGAATGCATCTGAAATAGCAATTGTAGTATCCGTTTTAACCATAACCGCATCTTCGTGATACAAGGCCTTCATGCCATCAAAATCACCCTCCTTGGCGGTTTTGCCCAAGGCTGCCCAATATCGATTCAGCTCTTCTATGCGGTTATCGGCTTGGAGCGTATCCTCCGAAGCTGTGATATCTCTTTGAGTCGAATGAGTTGAATGAAATGAGATGAATAGCGTTAAGAGTAGTACAGTGAGGTTTTTCATGAGAACAACGATTTAGTGAATAGTAGAATAGTTGAGTTTGATTATAACAAGTGTGTAAAAGCAATATAGCCAAAATCACTTCTGTAACATGAGCTAAGCATAGTTTACCACATGATAGAAACTATCAAAATCAGCATCAAGTCCATTTAGTGAGTTTGTAGCTATTTCTGTATTCTACTATCCCAACATTATGGATGGTGTTGTTTGTCTGCTTTTTCTACTCACAGTCTTGCGCCTTGTAGAAACGTAATTATTATATTGACATCGGAATGATAAAGTTTTTTACAGTCGCGTCACTTTTACTTTTTTCAACGCTAGCTCTTGCTCAATCAGCGCCTAGTGATACTACCGAAACAGAAATAGTATCTCCTTGGACTAAATCATGGATCCTTAGTTTAAGGGGGAATCAGGCAAACTATAAGGACTGGAGTCCGGGAGGTGTTAATTCATCTGCTTTTGTTTTATCTACTCGGTTCAAGGCAAAGTATACTGGTAGTAAATTCTCAAACACCGTACGTGCTGACTTAAGGTTTGGGCAGGTTAATCAAAAAGAGATTGGGGTTGAAAAAACTGAAGATATGATTATGATCAGTAATAAGATCGATTATTATCTGAATGACGGAACATGGACTGCATTTTTTGAAACTAGTTTCCGTACACAATTCGCAAAAGGTTTTGATTTTGATGACGAATTAATATCTGATTTTCTATCGCCAGGCTACTTTATAGAGTCTTTGGGTATCTCTCACCAACCAAGTGATGATTTTAATTTTCAGCTTGGTTTGGGAATCAAACAAACTACTGTACAAGCCGATGGTTTAGACGACTATTATGGCTTGGTAGAAGATCAAGATGTACGTTGGGAGGGAGGTATGACATTTGCGCTAATTTACAAAAAGGAGATTTTCAAAAACTTTATCTACGAAACCGAGATCGCCACTTTTACAAATTTGACGCTCTCTTGGAAGAGTACAGATGTATACATGACTAATGTGTTCACCGGTCAGATCAACTCTTTCCTTACCTCTTCCCTAGAATGGTCCTTTATATATGATGATGACTTCGATACCGTGCTGCAAAGCATGCGCGTGATATCTCTTGGGATCAGTATTGATGTCTTTTAAGATTAATAAGCTCATACTTCTAAGCTAGCGCATAAGCGATTTACTTGTTTACGCTCACAATCACTGTCCCGTCCTTTTATCAATGGAGATTGTCTTCAATCACAGTTATTTCCCGATACAGAACTTCCCAAAGATGTTAGCCAAAAGGTCATCAGAAGTAATCTCTCCAGTGATTTCTCCTAGGTAGTGCAAAGCACGCCTAATGTCCATAGCAACAAAGTCATTGGTGATTTCTCCATCAATGCCATTGATTACATCTTGTAAGGAATTCTTGGTTTGTAGGAGGGAGTCGTAGTGCCGTATGTTGGTCACTACAGTGTCGCCACGCTTGAACTTGTCGAGGTTGACGAGTTCTAAGATGCGGGTCTTTAAGAGTTCGACTTGCTCAGGTTCTTTGGCAGAAAGAAAGAGCATATCGGGATGCTGTTGTTGAAGTCCTTCTACGAACGATTCAGTGACCTTATCTACCTTGTTGCCAAGCTTCAAGAAAGGCACGCCAGCATTTTCAAGTTTATTAATCTCTTTGTTCATTTCTACTATATCAAGTAACTCTAAGTCAAATAGATAAATGATGAGTGAAGCTTGCTTCATCTTAGCCTGTGTACGCTCTACGCCAATGGCTTCGATGGTGTCAGTGGTTTCACGTAAGCCAGCTGTGTCGATAAAGCGGAAGGACACGCCACCGATGATAATTTCGTCTTCGATAAAGTCTCTTGTGGTGCCTGCAATCTCAGAGACGATCGCTTTGTCTTCGTTGAGTAAAGCGTTGAGTAGGGTGGATTTCCCCGCGTTCGGCTTGCCTGCGATTACGGTCGGCACACCATTCTTGATCACATTCCCCAGGTCAAAGGAGTGAATAAGGGCATTGATCACTATTTGAAGTTTGTTGACCAGTGTCTTCAAGTCATCACGGCTCGCAAACTCTACGTCTTCTTCGCCAAAATCGAGCTCTAATTCGATCATGGAGGCGAAATGGATCAGTTCTTCTCTCAAGTTTTTGATCTCTCCAGAGAAGCCTCCTCGCATTTGATTCAGCGCAGCATGATGAGCTGCTTCAGAATCCGCATTAATCAAGTCGGCTACGGCTTCGGCTTGCGCCAAGTCAAATTGCCCATTCATAAAGGCGCGCTTTGTAAACTCACCAGGCTTGGCTGGTCTAGCGCCCTTGCGAATGAAAAGCTGAATGATTTGACGGATAATGAAGTTCGATCCGTGGCAAGAGATTTCGACTACATTCTCTTTTGTAAAGGAGTTAGGGCCTATGAAGAGCGATATAAGTACTTCATCTAAGATGTTGTCGCCATCCCTGATTGTGCCAAAATGAATCGTATGCGACTCTTGCTGCACTAGATCCTTAGCTTTAAAAACCTCGTTTACGAGCTTTATGGCATCATTACCACTAAGTCTAATCACGCCAATAGCACCAACACCCTGCGGTGTGGCCAATGCGATAATGGTGTCTTCGTTCTGTAGTAATGACTGCATAAGGCTGTAAAGATATGGTTAGGGATTTGAAGTAAAAAGGCTTGCCTCGATTACGATTTTTCTAGAGAGAGTTTTTCCGCTTCTCTTTGCTGAAGCATCCGTTTGAACAGAATGCCATTGCTTGGAGAGAACAGATAGGCCAATCCGAACAAGATGCCTGCTACAGTTACCACAGCACCTGCAATGGAGCCATCTAGCATTACGGCCAAGTAATAGCCCAAGAGGCTAATGATGATGGCTATTACGCAGGTAATCAATATCATCTTCTTAAAGTTATCGGTGAGCAAATAGGCAGTCGCAGGTGGAGCTACAAGCAATGCCACGACTAGGATCGCACCTACCGAGTCGAAAGCGGCTACCGTGGTCATGGACACAGAGCCCATCAGTAGGTAATTCCAAAGTGCAATCGAAATACCTGTAGTGGCTGCAAAGGCAGGGTCAAAAGTGGTTAAGTAGAGTTGTTTGAAGCCTACACGAATGAAGAGAATATTAACGATTAAGGTCAATGCGGAAACATAAAGGGCTTTTGGTCCCATGTTTTGACCTGAATCTGAAATCCATAGATCGATCGGGACATAGGCGATTTCACCATAAAGCACACACTCTTGATCCAGGTCGACTTGTCCAGCAAAGACTGAGATAAGGATTACCCCCAGTGCAAATAAGGAGGTAAAAGTTACCCCGATCGCTGCGTCAGTTTGCAGCTTTGCCTTCTTATGGAAGAACTCAATCAAAAAGGTGCAGAGAATACCTAATAGGGCAGCGCCAATGATCATTTCGAAAGAATCACGCGTTCCTGTTAGTAGAAAGGCAATCACAATTCCGGGTAGTACGGCATGAGAAATCGCATCACCTACCATGGCCATCTTTCTCAAGATTAGAAAGCAGCCTAATAAGCCACAAGAAATGGCGAAGAGGGAAGAGGTCAGTATGATATATAATGCGTCCATTCCTAATGGTAATTGGTAATTGGTTGATTAGTGATTCGTTTTTTCTAAGTGCTTCTTTCTTTCATTTTTATCTCACATCTCCTGTCTAACATCTAACATTTTTAGTACGGTATTTTTTCTTCATGTGGATCAAACTCTGGGTATTCTAACATCTTCTCTAGTCGCGCTTCTAGCTCAGGTGTGATAATGTGCTCAACTGTCTCAGCATCCTCATGCACGTGATCCGGAGCAATTTTCATGTACTTAGACAGGTAAAGCTCCCATAGCCTGTGAAGTTTCACCACCCGTTGGCCTTTGATCTTACCTGCTTCCGTATAGCTCCAGTATCCTTGCTTCTTTTCAAGGAATCCCTGTCTCTTCAGTCTTCTCAAAGCTATTTTGAGTCTTTTCTTGGGGAAGAATCTTTCTTCGATGATTTCATCAACCGTTCTGCCTTTATATGGATCTTCATCTTTTTCACCTAAATGATAAAGCTCCTTCAAAAGGTTCTCATCCATGATCAAGCGTTGAAGCCTGCGCTGTTGGATGCTTCTGGCGAAAATCCCTCGCTTTGGCGCTATGAAGAACGATACGATCGCGATAACCGAAATGATAATTACAATCCAAGGCCCAGTAGGCATGGCCGGAGCCACATAACTGACATAGGCACCTGATAGTCCAGATATTCCACCTAGGATGGCCGCGATCAAGGTCATTTTAAATACATCATTCGTCCAAAAGCGTGCTGCGGCAGCTGGTGTAATGAGCATAGCGGCCATTAATACCACGCCAACGGCTTGTATGCCTGTAACTACAGCTAGTACGGTTAATGAGGTCAGTAACAGGTCTAGCGCCTTTACAGGCAGTCCCAAAGCCTTAGCATAGTTGCTGTCGAAGGCGATCAGTTTTAATTCTTTGAAGAAGAGAGCGACTGTGATAATTAAGATCACCGCCACTATGCCGAAGACGATCAAGTCTTGGCCTACCAGTGCCGCTGCTTTACCGAAGAGGAAGGAGTCTAATCCAGTTTGTGCAGCATTTCCTGAATGTTGAATATTGGTAAGCATTAATATGCCAATGCCGAAGAAGACGGACAGAATCAAAGCGATGGCGGTATCTTCCTTGATTTTGGATTTAGTGGTGATGTGATCAATGATGACAAGCGAAATCCATCCCGTCAAAAAAGCACCTAATATCATCCAGATTGGATTTTTGGTGCCTGAAAGTATAAAGGCTAAACAGATGCCTGGTAATACAGAATGAGCTACAGCATCCCCAACAAGGGCTTTCTTCTTGAGGAAGGTAAACGTACCCACCACAGCCGAAGAAGCCGTCAGTAAGATAGCACCGACCACCACCGACACGATACTCGGATCGCTAAAAGAAAAGAATTCCTTAAAAGTCTCCATCTAGTATTTCTCCCTGCTAGGCATTTGACGTTTTCTAACTAATTCACCGACTTCAGCTAGTACGGTCAGCTTACCACCATAAGTTTCTTGAAGCATTTCGTTAGTAAAGACCTTTTCGATAGGGCCAGAAGCGACTAACCGCATATTTAAAAGCACAATCCAATCGAAGAATTCAGCTGCCGACTGCAGGTCATGATGTACCACAATAACCGTTTTGCCGCTTGCCGTCATTTCTTGCATTATGGCCAGTATTGCAGCTTCAGTAGCAGCATCTACACCGGCAAAGGGCTCATCCATAAAGTAGAGGTCAGCTTCTTGTGCCAATGCTCTGGCGAGAAACACCCTTTGTTGTTGTCCACCTGACAACTGGGAGATCTGCCGATCGGTATAAGCTTCCATGCCCACTTTGCGTAGGCAGTTCATCGCCATTTCTTTATCTGCTTTCCTAGGGCGGGTGAGTAGGCCTAGTTTTGAGTACCTGCCCATCATTACCACATCGATAACGGAAGTGGGGAAGTCCCAATCTACAGTTTCTCGTTGCGGTACGTAACTCACCTTATGACGTACTTCGTCTAAAGACTCATTAAACATGCGCACATACCCAGACGCTAAGGGTAATAAGCCCATTGCAGCTTTGATCAAAGTGGACTTACCAGCACCATTTGGACCAATAATACCAATCAGCGCTCCTTGCGGAAGGGTCATGTCGATATTCCACAAAACTGGCTTCTTATGATAAGAGACCGTTAAATCATGGAATTCTACTACTGGATTTTTAGCGTCAATTTTCATTACTTCTTAACTTTTGGCTTCTTCACTAATAACTATTTTATCTAAGCGCCTCTACAATTGTCTTCACATTCGCCATGACCATACCGATATAGTTGCCTTCTGGCGTTCCTTCAGCACCCATAGCATCTGAGAACAAGTTGCCACCAATAATCACATCATGTCCCTTTTGTCTACAACCCTCTACTATGGCATTAATGTTCTTTTTAGACACTGAGGTTTCGACAAAAACAGCCTTTATTTTCCTTTCAACAATGAAGTTTACTAAATCCACTCGGTCTCTAAGGCCAAACTCCGAGAGGGTAGAGATACCCTGAAGCCCCCTCACTTCAATGTCATAAGCCCTGCCGAAGTAGTTGAAGGCATCATGGGCTGTGATAAGAATCCTTTTGTCTGCAGGGATTTTCTGAATCTCGGTTTTCACCCATTCATGCAGTTTCAATAACTCATTGGTATGATAAGCTGCATTTTCCTCATAGTACTTCGCATTGCCTGGGTCAGCTTCGATTAGGGTGGAGGTTACTTCACTAATCGTTGAGGCCCAAATACTAAGATCGAACCAGATGTGTGGATCGATAGCATTCTCATAGATAGGGTCGTCCAAAAGGAAGGTTGAATCAATTCCTCGTGCTACTGGAATCACGGTTTTTATGCGTCCAAGCTTCTCGAAGACTTCTCCCATTTTACCTTCTAGGTGCAGTCCATTATAAAAAATGATATTCGCACGCTGAAGTCTTCCTAGGTCGCCTTGAGTCGCTTTGTACAAGTGGGGATCAACCCCCGGGCCCATAAGCGCAGTAACTTCTACAGAGTCCTTACCGACATTTTTAACGATATCCGCAATCATGCCAGTAGTCGTTACAACAGTCAATAAGCCTGTATCAGAAGCTTTGTTGTTATCACAAGACCAGATAGTTGTGATGAAAAGAAGTAGGGCGATGAGTTTTTTCATGTGTTGGCAACCAGTATGTTTTGTGCTGCGGTTTGAGAGATGGTGAGGGATTTCTTTTGATCAATGGTAATGTCCAGCGACCCATCGAATTCATTGGTGTCTTCTACTTTTATTTTGGTGCCAATGGAGATGCCTACTTTGTCTAGATACTTTAAAAATGACCCACTGGAGTCGTTAACAGCCACTACTTGTGCTGGAGTATTCAGCGCTAATTCTGTGAGCGCCACTTTTTTGACAGTTGAGAACACGCCATTTTCATCTGGGATAGGATCGCCATGCGGATCGTGCTTTGGAAAACCAAGGAACTCGTCAAGACGGCTGATCAGGATGGGTGACTTAATATGCTCGAGTTGTTCGGCAATCTCATGTACTTCATCCCAATGGAATTTCAATTGGTCTACCAGGAAGACTTCCCAAAGTCGATGCTTCCTTATTACCCTTAGAGCGACTTCTTTGCCTTTGCCAGATACGTTGACTCCTTTATACTTTTGATAGTCTACCGCCTTCTTTTTTGAAAGCTTAGCCATCATATCACTCACTGAGGCAGCAGTGGTTTGCATCTCTTCAGCCAAAGCATTAGTGCTTACACTCTTCCTTCCGTGATCGGAGAGGTGATAGATGGCTTTTAAATAATTTTCTTCTACAAAGCTGAACATGACTTCAGTGTTGGTTCACTAGCAAAGGTAGTATTTAGATTTGTCTAAAAAAAATAGTAGCTCAATCTAAATCAAAGAATAATTGATCTAATCAACATTAAATTAAGTGGTTAGTAGATCAGTATAATTTTTTTAGACAAATCTAAATTGAAAGGCTAGAGGCTTTCAATTAGGCTTATAAGCTTTGGTTCTTCTGTTGCCCAAAGACTGGTAGAGGTGTCGCCTTGGTTGTAGAATTGTCCAGCTGTCATCTTTTGAAGCGTGTCTTCAGCATTGAAATAGTCAAGGTCCAAAACAATGGCTGCATTGAATTGGTCACAGAATTCAACCCAAGTTGGGTTGTTTAGTAAGAGTATCGGGAGTTTGTTGGCGCTGTATTCGAAAAGCCTTGTAAGTAGTTTCTCGTCATTCATACCGTTACTCGGTTTCTTGAGCACAAAGCCAAAGTCTGCTTTTTGAATCGCTTCTACGATCTCGGAATGTGGTACTAGATGGTCTCCGCCATTAAGTTCTATATAGTCGAAGTCCTGGATTTCTTCTTTCAGCCGAACTAAATCTTGCTTTAGCGCACAGTATCCTACAATTCTTAATCTGATCCTGTTATCTAAGTGATGAAGTTTCTTGGTAATATCGATCGCCTCAAAAATACCATTCGATGCTCCTATGGTGCCTGTATAGGTTAGGTCTATGAAATTAGGGTCGGGGTTACGATAGGCCGTTTGTTCATTTTCACTAGGCGCATACTTGTTTTCAATTACGGTTCTGTTCTTCGATAGAAAGGGGAGCTGTTTTACATACACGCTTTCAGCGAGTATAAAGTGTTTAATAAAAGGCTTTGCACTCCATTCTTTAAGCCTAACCCAAGCAGCGATAAAAGGCCTTAATAAGACTGTAAAAACGGCTGTGCTTTGGATGTTTTTCGCATAGTTTTCTCTGATATCATACACAATAATGCAACCAAATAATATTTTGTATAGACATGTAACTATCAGTAAATCATGTGTATTAATGATAATTATCTTAGGCTTTACTTTAATATAGTTTTTGAAGATGCTTACTGGCTTGAATAGCCGGTCAAAACTCAATCGATTAAATGGTTTTATCGGGTGAAAGACAATGTCCTTTGTGCTCTTTATATTTTTTGAATCAAAGCCTATGATATTAACCTCATATTGACTTGTTTCAGCCAATGAAAGGCCAAATTTTTCGAACATCCGTGTGTCGTCAATTGGTTTGAGCAAAGAGGCAATTACTACTTTTGTCTTTTTCATTAGCGTTTATGAAGTTATAAATTTTCTGAAGGAATTATGGAATTGAGGGATATCATCGAACGAGCTTGGGATGATCGCAGCTTGTTGAAAGATAAGGAAGTGATTTTGGCGATAAAAACCATCATTGAAGATTTGGATAATGGCGACCGAAGGGTGGCCGAACCAACTCCTGAGGGATGGGTGGTCAATGAATGGATCAAGAAGGCAGTTATCCTATACTTCCCCATTCAAAAAATGGAGACCATAGAGGTAGGACCCTTTGAATTTCATGATAAAATGAAACTAAAAACAGGCTATGCTCAAAAAGGAGTGAGGGTTGTACCTCATGCCATTGCCCGATATGGTGCTTATGTGAGTAGAGGTGTGATCATGATGCCATCCTATGTGAATATCGGTGCCTATGTAGATGAGGGAACAATGGTCGATACTTGGGCTACTGTAGGAAGCTGCGCCCAAATCGGTAAAAACGTACACTTGAGTGGAGGTGTAGGTATTGGTGGTGTTTTAGAACCATTACAAGCGGCACCTGTCATCATTGAAGATAATGCCTTCATTGGATCGCGATGTATTGTCGTAGAAGGCATTAGAATCGGAAAGGAAGCTGTTTTGGGTGCTAACGTAACTTTAACAGGCAGTTCCAAGATTATTGACGTCACTGGGGATAAACCAGTAGAATATAAGGGCTATGTGCCAGATCGATCAGTAGTGATACCTGGAAGCTATGTTAAGAAATTTCCAGCAGGTGAATTCAATGTTCCTGCAGCCTTAATCATTGGACAACGCAAAGCGAGCACAGACTTAAAAACCTCCCTGAATGATGCTTTGAGGGAAAATGATGTAGCTGTTTAGCTTGCTGAGCATACTTCTTTCCTTTTGAGGAAACGAAATATTTGAAAAATGGCCTCTTTAGTATGGAGGCTTTTTTTGTGTTTGTAAAACAAAATGAATTTTTTACTGTCTTACGAATAGATTTTGAAACCTTATGTTTAGGGTTCTACGTTCCAGAATAAAGTGGTCTTTAATGTTCACTTCGTTTTTATTATGTAAGGTATTCACATACCTTTGCATTCGCATATTTGAGGAGGTATGAAAAACACATATAAATCACTTAGTACATTTTTGGTAATAGCGCTTTGCATAGCGTTAAGTTCCTGTAATTCAGGGGTAACTGAAGAAGCCGATATGTTTTTCAGAGACGGAAAGTTTCGAGAGGCTGTGGCTGCGTACGATGAGTATTTAACGACTAACCCTAAGGATATCAAGTCCATTTACAATAGAGGGAGAGCTTACGAGGAGTTAGGTGAGATAGAGAAGTCAAGGCAAGATTTTATTCGAGTTTTAGATTTAGATAATAAAAATATTAATGCTAATCTCAGCATGGCGCAGTATTGGTATAATAAGAAAGATTATAACAAGTCAATTGCTTTTGGTGATAAAGTGATTGCCACTGATGGTCGTGAATCTATGGCCTATTTGATTAAGGGACGCTGTTTACATCAAACGTCAAAGTTTACTGCGGCTAAAAAGAATTATGATTTAGCTATCGAATTTGACAGAAAAAATGCTGAAGCATTTTTGTATAGAGGTGCACTGAAAATTGTTTTCAATCAGAAAACTGGTGCATGTAATGACCTGAATAGGGCATTAGCACTTGGTGCTGAGGAAGCTAAGGCTGCCTTAGCTAAGCATTGCAAATAGAAAATACCTTACCGAATACTTGATTTACCCTTACCTTTTCATTCTTTTGAGTTATCTGCAATAGATGCAACCTTTTTTAACCAATAGGCATCTAGTATTAAACACAAAAACTCAAATCAAATGAAAAATCTATCAAGTATCCTAAAAACAGCTGCATTTGCTATGCTATTCTTAGCAGCAGTTTCTCTCAATGCAGAAGAATGGTCTCAGCAAACTACATATGATCCTTCAGGAACATGGGATTATGAAGTAGAAACGCCTGACGGCAATATGACCGGTGAAATGATCGTCAAGCTTGTGGAAGGTAAATACGAAGTGCTTATTAAGAGCGCTACATATGGAAACCTGTCAGTGTCTGATATTTCTTTTGAGAAAATGGTCATGGAAGGTGAGATAGCAGTTGAGGGTGCATCAATGTCTATCGAGTTTGAATTCGATGGTGACGATATGGAAGGTGCTGTATACACTGGAGAAGAAGCACTTTCTATCACTGCTGAAAGACAAAAAGCTAAATAATAGTTTCTAATACTAAATGAAAAAGGGTGTCAATCGACTCCCTTTTTTTATGCAATCTCACACCATAATCTTTGATATGTTGTCAAGGATAAAAACCTCTATTTTTGTCTATAAAACCTTATTTAGAAGACTATTAGAAGATCTGATTATTATAATTATACACCAGACATTCGATCATAAATTTTTATATTTAGGACATAACAAAACTCATGTAATCCAGTTAGATGAAAAAATTATTGATGGTTACCCGATTAGCACTATTTGCCTTTTTGCTTTTATCGACTCCTTTATACCCCGTTGAGACGGTTACTGGAAATTCATTCAGTAAGTCCTTATTAATTACAAAAGCTTATGATCCTAGTGGGATGTGGAATGTTGAAGTTGAAATACCATCTGGAACAGAAGAAGGTGTTATCGTTATTTCTAAAAATGATCAGGGGGGATTTGTAGTTGAAATGAAAGATCCTTCGCAGGATGAGACAGTAGAATTATCCAAGGTTTCTTTTGATGAGAAAGAGATGATATTGACTGGAGAAGTGGATATTGAGGGACTTACTCTTAAAATCGAATTAGAATTTGACGGTAAGACTATGAAAGGCAAAATGTCTTCAGAAGGAGTGGAAATAGCACTAACCGGAGAAAGGGAAGCGGAGTAATTTAACCTAGGTGTTAAATAAAAAAGGGAGTCAAACGACTCCCTTTTTTATTGTCTTTTGTGTAGGAGTGACCTAATTGAACCAAAGACTCTTTGTTATATTTCCTTCCAAAATATCTTCAAGGTCATCGGGCATAGTAGGAAAGAAATCTAAGCCTGATAGCTCTTCAATTTTATCGATAGTTACGGTGAAGGTTTCGAGTGACTCATCGCTTTTTTCATTCTTTAGTAAGAAGGCAATGGCTTTGATTTCAGGTTTCGTAATGTCTAAAATGATCTTGTAGTAATACTCTGGAATAGATACTTTGTTCTCTCCGATAGTAGTAAACTCTTTGTTTAGTATGGGGCCAGTAACTACGTATATATCAGTATTTTCCATTGACCATTCTCTTACTTGTTCTTCGAGTTTTTTCCAAACACCACGATTGAAAGAAGCGTCTTGTGGACTCATATTGCTCATGTAGAATGTCTGTGATAAAGCGAACTCATCATAGGAGAAATCTGCTGCTGGAGCCAAATGACCTCGGTCGTAACCGCTTCCTTTATAATCTACCAGATCTGCCGAGCCTGTTCTTACTCTGGGGTCTTTTCTAAAGTCATCCTTACGCGGAAATTTCTCTTGCTTTAAGCTGTCCGCAGAGAGCTTATAGGCTACCCATATGGCTTGTTCGTGTTCTTCGCTATACCTGAGGGTATAATACGGCCTTTCTATGATGGCCTCGTTGGTGGTATATTCAGGCCACATAAAGTCAAAAGCCTTGGTGAAGTAAAGGTCAAAGGCATCGACATTAATGCTAGGGGCTACGTCAGTTTCTTTGCCCTGTGGCGTTGACTTATCTTTAATCTCGTTAGGCGTACTATCATCTGAAATCTTCTTGTCATTAAAAGACGGTAACTCAAGCTTTTCAATGGCGTCAGGCACCAGTTTTCCTTCATATAAAGCAAGCCCCGCATATCCCAATACAACTAGAATAAACATTCCTAAGGTGAACTTGCCAAGGTTGATTCCTTTGCGTTTTAATCGTTTGCTACCCCGAGGAGCTCTTTTTGAAGGTGTTTTGCGACTGCTGGATGCTGTCTTTTTCGCCATACTATTTTTTTACAATGATAACCATATTTGGCCTTTCAGCACGTCAGTATTTTGCTAAATTACATTTGATTTTCAACTCAAAAACCAAACTTCCTATGCAAATAGCCTTTAACCAAAGGATTGGAAGGAAACTCATAGCATGCTTAGCTTTGAGTATTTTTCTGGTCGGACAATCTGCTATGGCACTCAAGCCATGGCAGGATGAAATTGACACGACAGGTCAAGAGACGTTCAAAGAGCTACCGTTAAAAGCGGAGCGAACGCTCAAATTCAATACAAAAGAAGGTACGTGGGTATCAGTCGATGTTAGCCCTGATGGTAAAACCATCATCTTCGATATGCTTGGGGATCTCTACACCATGCCTTTTGCTGGTGGTAAAGCAACCCGTATAACCGAGGGTATGGCTTATGATACCCATCCAAGATATAGTCCTGATGGCAAACATATTGCCTTTACTTCTGATAGAAGTGGAAGTGAGAATGCTTGGTTAGTGGAATTAGCATCGGAAGAGACTACGCAAATCACTAAAGGAAACAACGAATGGGTGCAATCGGTAGAATGGTCTCCTGATGGCGATTATCTGGTTGTTTCTAAGGGTAGAAGGAACTTTAAACTCTTTATGTATCACAAAGATGGTGGCGGAGGATTTCAGCTGATTAAAGAGCCATCGGGTCTTAAAACGGTAGAACCGGCCTTCAGTGCTGATGGTCGTTTTATCTATTATGCACAACGAAATGGTGCATGGAACTACAACGCACAGCTACCACAATATCAAATCGGAGTATATGATCGTGAGAATGGTCAAAATGCTACTGTTACTTCTCGATATGGTTCTGCATTTTCTCCAACACTTTCCCCTGATGGTAAATTGATGGTTTATGGATCTCGCTATGAAGAAGAAACAGGGCTAATACTCCGTGATTTGACTTCTGGTGACGAAAAGTGGTTGGCTTATCCAGTACAGCGTGATGAACAAGAGTCTATCGCTCCATTAGGCGTTTTACCTGCCATGTCCTTCACGCCAGATAGCAAGCAACTTGTTGCTTCATGGGGCGGTAAAATCTACCGAGTAGCAGTTGCTGGTGGTAATGCTGTGGAAATCCCTATGGATGTAGATGTTGAATTGGAAATGGGGCCTAGATTGAAGTTTGAGTACCCAATTTCGGACAAAAAGGAAATGATTGTCACGCAGATCAGAGATGGTGTACCGTCTCCAGATGGCTCTAAGTTTGCCTTCACTTCATTGAATAAGCTTTACGTAATGAATTTGCCGAATGGCGATCCAAAGCGATTGACAGATATGAAAATGACCGAAGCACAGCCTGCATGGTCTCCTGATGGTAAGTCGGTTGCTTTTGTGACTTGGGCTGATGCCGAAGGTGGTTCAATGTATAAAGTGAATGTGGAAGGTCGTCCAAGGCCTGTGAAATTGACAGCTGAATCCGCCATATATGGAACACCTGCATGGAATAAGAATGGTAAAATTGTATTCACAAAAGGAAGTGCTCAAAACTTAAAAGATGCTGCCGGACCAGGTGCTCCAAGAGCTACTGAAGACTTATGCTGGATTTCTGCTGATGGTGGAGATATCAACTTCATCATGAAAACTAGAGGTAAGGGTAGTCCACACTTTGTGAACAGTGATGATCGTATCTACTTGAGTGGTTTCCAAGGCTTAAGTTCAGTTCGTTGGGATGGTACTGATGAAAAGAAAATTATCAGTGTTACTGGCATTACTACTTACGGCTCAAACCCAGCTGATGGCCACGGAAATGATCATGTTATCGATCCTTGGGATGTTCAAGAGAACACCTCTTTGCAAGAATCAGATGGCTGGAGAGAAAATAACCCTGCATCAAGAGCAGCAGCAATCTTTATGGCTCCAGAAGGAGACAAGGCAATGGCCTTGATTAACAATCATATTTATGTGGTTACGGTACCGAAACTTGGTCAGACACCAACGATATCAGTTGCTAATCCCTCTAGTGCTCAATTTCCTTCTTGGCAATTGACTGAGATCGGGGGAGAGTTTCCTGCATGGTCTAGTGATGCGAAAAAAGTGCACTGGTCTTTAGGTAAGTCACACTTTATCTATGATTTAGATCAATCTATGGCCTACACTGATAGTGTTAATAGTGCCAAGAAGGCTAAGGAGAAAGCGGACAAGGCATTGACCAAAGAAGAGAAAGAGAAGCAAAAGACAGATAAGGAAGCTGAGGAAAAAGCAAAATCTGACGAAGAGAAGGCAGCTGATAAAGCGAAGAAAGAAAACGAAGGTTATCACGCTGAAGAGATCAAAGTGATTATGAAAGCGACTAAAGACATTCCAAATGGAATAGCCTTACTCAGGGGAGCTAGAATCATCACCATGAATGGAGATCAGGTCATTGAGAACGGAGATGTGCTCATCGAGAACGCGAGAATCAAAGCGGTAGGTCCTTCGGGATCGCTTATCGTTCCGAGAAAAGCGGAAGTGATTGATATGGCTGGAAAAACCATCATTCCAGGTATGGTGGATACACATGCGCACATGTGGCCAGCATGGGGTCTACACAAGACACAAGTTTGGGTATACGCAGCTAACCTAGCATATGGGGTAACAGCCACACGTGATCCTCAGACAGCTACAACAGATGTCTTGACCTATTCGGACATGGTAGAAACAGGAGAGATCTTGGGTCCTCGTGTATACTCGACAGGTCCTGGAGTTGGCTATTGGGCTTATAACCTCAAAAGCCTAGAACAGACTAAAAAGATACTAAAACAGTATAGCGAGTATTACAATACGAAGACCATCAAAATGTATTTGGTGGGTAATCGTAAGCATCGCCAGTGGATCATTCAAGCGGCTAAAGAGCAGAAGTTGATGCCAACAACAGAAGGTGGCTTAGACTTCAAGCTTAACATGACGCAAATGATTGATGGTTATCCAGGTCATGAGCACTCTTTCCCAATTGCGCCAATTTACAAAGATGTGATCCATTCGGTTGCTGAATCTAAAATGGCGTATACGTCAACGCTACTTGTTTCCTATGGAGGTCCTTGGGCGGAGAACTATTACTACTCAAGAGAAAACCCTTACCATGACAAAAAACTTGCGCTATTTACGCCTTATGCTGAATTGGCGCAGAAGTCAAGAAGAAGGCCAGGGTGGTTTATGGACGAAGAGCACGTGTTTGAAAAGCATGCCGCGGGTGTGAATTCAATTGTAGAAGCTGGAGGAATTGCTGGAGTAGGTAGCCATGGCCAATTACAGGGGCTTGGTTTCCACTGGGAGCTATGGTCAGTAGCTTCAGGGGGAATGACTAACCTGAACGCACTAAAGACCGCTACGATCCTTGGAGCCACCGCTCTGGGGCTAGAAGGTGACATTGGATCTATCGAAGCAGGTAAGCTCGCTGACTTAGTGATTCTAGATGCGAACCCATTGGATAACATCAGAAATACGAATAAGATCAGTCACGTGATGAAGAATGGTCGCCTATATAACGCGAACACGCTAGACGAAGAGTATCCAAGAAGGAAGAAGGCTGGGCCATTCTACTGGCATTCTGAGAAGCCAGTGAATCTGCCTGGAATGAAGAAGAAGTAGAAAATAAGAGTGCCAAGCTTAAATAAGCATTAAGCTTTAGTTTGAAATAACTATTAAATAGGAATTGGCTCATGCCGATTCCTGTTTTTATTTTGAGGACATAAAAAAGGCTCATTCCATCAACGGAATGAGCCTTTTAGTTTTAATTAATGTATTCTTTATTCACTTCTCAACTTCTGTGCTGGGTTAGCAGTAGCAGCTTTGCGCGCATGATAACCAGTTGTCAATACTGTTACCGCAATAGTGCCCATAATTACAGTGGCAAAAACTGTAAATCCAATTGTAGTACTATACTGGAAATTATCTAACCATTGGTCCATTTTGTAGTAACCAAATAGCGAGGCAGGTATGGCGGCAAGGACGATAAGGATCACAAAATCTTTAATGAGAAGATTAATTAGCCCTTGTGTTTTAGCGCCAAGCACTTTTCTAATGCTTATCTCCTTAGAGCGTTGCTCAGCCGTGTAAGAAGCTAAGCCCAATAATCCTAAACAAGCAATCAAGATGGTCATGCCTGAAAAGCCTAAGAACAATTGACCACGGATTTTATCAGCCTCGTAACTCTCCATGAATTGCTCATCAAGAAATACATACTCAAAGGCTGTGGTAGGGTAGGTTCTTTTCCACGCATCTTCTATAAAGGCAATTGTAGGTGTGACATCTCCGGTAATTTTTACAATAGCGGAACCGTTGATACGACTTGGGACGAATAATAAGGCGGAAATTGGATCATATAACGATTGTTGATGAAAATCTTTTACTACACCAACAACCAATGCAGGAGGGGATTCAGGATCTCCAGTTATATTAACCTTTTTACCGATTGGGTTTGTCCAATTCATTCTTCGTACCATGGCCTCATTCACCATTACGGCTTGAGAAGTGTCCGAAGCATACTCCAGCGAAAAGTTTCTCCCAGCTACTACTTCAATACCTAGAGTTGTGAAATAGTCAAAATCAACGCGATAATTATCTAATCCACGTGGATCCATAGGTCCTTCTTCCGTCTCTATGGAGAATACTAATTTGCCATATCCATTACCTGGAGTAGAACTTGAAGAAGCGGTTCCACTTATATTGGCGTTTTGGATCAATTCATTTTTAAGGATATTCCATTTATCCACATCTGCTCTGCTTCTAAAGTCGATTTGCATCATCTGCTCTTTGTCAAAACCTAAATCTTTGTTTCTTAAAAATTGCATTTGACGATAAATAACCAAAGTACCAATCAGCATGAAGATGGAAATGGCAAACTGAATCGTCACCAAAGATTTCCTCAATAATTTGCTGCCAGATTTTCCACCTCCACCTTTAAGGACAGCCGCTGGCTGAAAAGAAGACAAAAAGAAGGCAGGATAACAACCACCCATAAATCCTGTGATAAATACGATCCCAATGACCGCCAATATTACGTTGGTGTCAAGCAGTGCCTCGATCGCTAAATTTGTACCCAAAATACTGTTTATGCTAGGCACTACAGCCATCATGACGAGGATACTAAGAATTAAAGATATTAGTGTTATGAGAATTGATTCAGTCAAAAATTGACCTATTAAACCACTTCTTTGAGCACCCATTACTTTCCTTAAACCTACTTCCATAGACCTTTTGGCCGATCGGGCTGTGGCCAAGTTCATATAGTTGATACTGGCAATGATGATTAGGAAAATGGCTATGGCAGTAAAAATTTGCACATATGAAATGTCGCCAGCAGGTACGGGTTCTCCTTCAAAGTCCGAAGTCAAATGGATACTTTTTAATGGGACTGGTATCATTTTAACCTTGATATTAATAGGGTCAAAAATTGGAGCTATATATTTAGAAACAGTCGAATCAAGCTTCACCTGCAAGGTTTCCTGCGTCACTCCTTCATTCACTAAAACATAGGAAAAAACACCCCAATTCCCCCAACTTCCATCTCCGCCTGTGAAGATTGTCTTCCAAGAGATCAAAGCCTCAGCTATAAGATGAGAAGTTTGAGGCATGTCTTTATAAACGCCTGTCACTTGTAAGGACGTTTCTCTATTACCACCACTTTTTATGGTCTGACCTATAGGGTCTTCATTTTTGAATATTTTCGTTGCCATGGACTGATTGATGACAATCGAATTTGGAGCCGCTAATGCAGTTTCTGGGTTACCAGCTACAAAATCATAGTCAAATAATTCGAAAATAGTTGAGTCTGCGGCATAGACATTGTCTTGATAATAGTCTACTTGATTAAAATCAAATCGCATTCCACCTTGACCACTTAGCCCGTTCATTCGAGCAGCCTGTTTGATCTCAGGATTTTCATTCTTAATGGTAAAGGCAGCTGGTCTTGTCATACTTGCCCATTTAAAAGAATTGTCAGGCTCTGTAATTTCTGTTGAAAGCCGATAGATCCGATCACCCTTAGCGTGCTGTTTATCAAAACCGGTTTCATGAAAGATGTACAATAGAATGATTAAGCTAGAGGCAATACCAACAGTAAGGCCAATAACATTAAGGGCAGTGTAACCAGGCTGTTTTCGGAGACTACGAAGTGCAACCTTTATGTAATTTTTAAGCATGAGTGTTGTTGTTGTTTTGAGATTTGTTGATGCAAACTAAAAAATGGTATTGAAATCCAATTAAAAAAGATACGTTAGTCTAACGCAATCAATCATGGTAAGTTTTAAAACCTAGTAAGGCTAAGACTTACAAACCTGCAATTAGTTACATATTCCGCAAATAAATAGGCTCAACCTAATCGGTTGAGCCTATTACATTTCTTAATGATTGTCACTACTGCCTGATCTCTGCCAGCTTAGCTTCTAGCAGGTCTTTTGCTGCTTGTGCTTCACTTGATAAGGTGGCAGTGAGTAGGTTGTTGTTTTCGTATGGATCATCGTTAAGAAAATATAACTCCTCGCTTCTATCTGTGTTAATGATCAGCTTATAATTGGCACCTCTAATAGTCCATTCGTCTGTGATGCCATCATTATATTCTGCATAGGTATAATCTCTAAAATTAGCCGCTGTTGTGCTTAGAAGAGGGGATAAGTCCTTACTGTCATTAATTTCTGAAACATTCACACCACTTAAGGAAGCTATTGTTGCAAATAAATCTGTAGAGTTAATCAGGTTATTGTCAATCCCTGTTCTAGTAACACCTTTGCCCCCAATAATCATTGGGGTATTAACCCCACCTTGATACATGGTTCCTTTGGCCTTTCCTCGGCCATATGGAGTTTGTGAAACCTGTATTGGCGTGCCATTATCACCCATAAATATGATGATCGTATTGGCTCTTTCTGTTGTGCTCATACTGGAAAGTAGTCTACCAATTTGAAAATCCATGGCTTCGATGCTGGCCATATAGTAAGGCATAGGGTCAGCATTAATAGAAGCTTGATCAGTAGCTAAAATTCCTTGAGAGTGCATTGAAGCAGGAGGTGCGTGAAATGGGGTATGTGGTGCATTATAGGCGAGCCATAAGAACCATGGTTCAGTTTGAGTTGCTAGCCAGTCGATGGCTAGGTCCGTGAATTTTGTGGTTACATATTCAGTTTGAGCAGTAGCGACACCATCCTCGGTGAGGTTCCAGTTGTAGTAATCGCCTACTGCTCCAGAATATAATCCTGCGTAATAGTCAATACCCATATCTTCGGGATTCAAGGAGAACCTATTACCCGAAAGGTGCCACTTGCCAACAATGGCTGTTGCGTACTCGTTTGACTGGTTGATATAGGACTGCAGAGATGTCTCATTTACCAAGATCTCATCACCTTGAGACCTAACGCCTGTGCTAAAACCATATTTACCGGTGAGGATGGTCGATCGAGTAGGAGAGCACACAGAGTTAGTCCAGAAATTATTGAAGACCAATCCGGTAGCTGCTAGAGCGTCTAGATTAGGTGTGTTGGGTTTTATGCTGCCTTCTGAGTAACCATTCAGCGCATCAAGGCCTAAATCATCTGCAATGATTAGCAATATGTTTGTTTCCTCTGTGTCTGTTGTATCGGGATCATTAGTCGTATCATCCTCTGATGAACAACTGAATAGGAGAACCAGGGCGATTAGGCAGTAGTGAAGATTTTTAGGCATAGAAAGTATTTGTCTTAAGACAGTGCTTGAACTGTTAAGTTTAATATACCCTTAAGGTATATTAAACCCTCTCGGCCACGGTTTTTATATCTTCTAAGTCTTTCTTTAAAGCTTTAACAGTAGCGCCTTTGAACATCCACCCAAGCGCTGCAGACATAAGCTTTGCACCAAAAGTCTGAGACTCACCGCTAAAGCCCATAGTCAGTAAAGTACCATTGTCTTGCTGTTTTATCGAAAGCTTAGAGATGTAGATTGCTCCATGACTTTCCGCACGCGTTTGATAGTATTCATTTTCAATGGATTCGGTGATCCACATAGTTTCGGTAGCTTGTTTACCAAACATAGTTCTAGTCTCTGTCCATTTTAAACCTACCATTCCAGTGTTCGGTCGCTCTAGCACTTTCAAGCTTTCAATTGCGCTGATATTGTCTTTCGCATTTTCAATGTCGCTAATGATAGACCATACTTTTTCCCTAGAAGCATTGATCTGAATTTCGGCCTTAAGTTCCATGATATTCGATTATAAAGAGTCCAAATGATAATGAACAATCGGGTTGTAATTACCCATTGCTCTAAGTAATTTTCTTGTAATTAAGGGGGATATCACTCATACTTTAGTCTGATATTGACTAACTAATTAACCGATTATAGGTCGGGTATCATCATTTCAAAAGCTTCTTCAGTGTCGTCTGTTGGAAACTTGCATGTCTTATTTTGGCACACATAGATCATTGTCCTACCCTCTACAAGTTTGTAGGCCAACAAGGGGATTTCACCTTCTGATGCTCCGCCAAGGAAGATAACATCTGGTCTAAAACCTAAGTCCATGTTGTTTCGAGCAATCACTGCATCATCACCGAGAATAGCTACCTCAAAAGGGGGGTTGGAGTTAAGTAGCAATGCTTGTATCCATGTGCCAGCAAAAGCAGGAGCAGTTCTCGTTTCTAATTGTCCAACTGCTAGCATTACCTCGGCATTCGCTTTCCAGTCGCTTCTAGTATCGTAATAAAACTCTGAAAGCATCAGTAAGTTGTTAACGGCTTGAGCGTTACCTGAGGGAAGGTCTGTATCCAAAATGGGTATACTATGCATGAATAATTGACCAGTTTGGGCACTTTGATTAAGAAGAACATAGTCATCCGATGTAAAAACTTCGAGCATACTTGCTGAAATACGTTCTGCATTCTTTAACCAATGTTCATTAAAACTCACTTGGTACAATGCTATCAAACTCCCAGCAACTAAAGAATAATCCCCAAGAAATCCCTCCTGATTAGGGTCTGCAGTTCTCGATACGCTTGTTTGATCTGCGGACGTATGGTTCTCAATAAGGTATTCTGCCAATTCACTTGCATACTGGAGGTACTCTTTGTCATAGGTAGCTCTATATAATTCAACGAAACCTTCTAAGGCAAGGGCATTCCACCCCGTGATGATTTTTTCGTCTTTCGGAGGTGCCTCTCGTCTTCTTCGCTTTCTAAGCATGCTTTCTCTAAACTCACTTTCTATCGATTTTAAGTAGTCTTTTTTATCTGTGCCTAAAGCGAATAGCACGTTTTGGCCATTCTCCCAGTTTCCTTCTGAGGTAATGTTGAACAGCTTAATGATTTCCTCCGATTGGTCCAGATCTTCGATTTCTTCAGCTGTCCAAGTATAGTAGCCACCTTCTTCTTCATCACTGACTGCATTGATCGATGAGAAGTATCCTCCCTTTGAATCCTTGAACTCGTTCACTAGAGATTTTGCAGTCTCTTTCGCGATATAAAGGTAAAAGGGGTCATTGAATTTGCGATAGGCTTTCGCATAGATACCCATGAGTTGGGCATTGTCGTAGAGCATTTTTTCGAAGTGAGGAATTTTCCATTCATTGTCTGTTGAATAACGAGTGAAACCACCACCAAGATGATCGAACATGCCGCCAAGAGCCATATTATCAAGTGTTTTGATTAAAAACCGATCTAGTGTTTTGTTCGGTTGATAATAGGTGAAGTCTAATAAAGCAGATAGGTAAGGTGAGTTGGGGAATTTTTGAGCTCCCTTAATTCCTCCGTTGATGGTATCGCTTTGATTAAGCCAAGCTTCTTCAATTTCAGATAGCGTTAGGTTCAGTTTTTGATTTTCGACTGCTCTTTGTTGACTTAGTGTTTCGGCCAGTTCATTTGCTTGTGCAAGAATTTCTTCTGGATTATCATCATAGAGATAGCTTGCTCGTTGAACGATTGCCTGCCAGTCACTATTCTCGAAGTAGGTACCAGCGAAAAGGGGAGTTCCGTCTGCTGTTGCAATAATATTTAAAGGCCAACCTGACGTACCGATCATTTTCTTAGAGGCTTCGGCATACACCTGATCAATATCAGGTCTTTCTTCTCTATCTACCTTGATCGATACAAAGTTATCGTTCATTAAACGGGCCACAGTGGTGTCCATGAAGGTTTCCTTTTCCATCACTTGACACCAATGACATGCATAATAACCGATACTAATGATCAATAACTTCTCTTCGGCTTTGGCCTTGTCAAAAGCTTCATCACCCCACGGGTACCAATCGACAGGGTTGGATGCATGTTGAAGGAGGTATTGACTGCTCTCTGACTTTAGACGATTTAGTCCTTCGGTTTCGTTGCCTGAAGGGTTACAGCTTACTGATAATAAAATATTTCCAAGAATTGAGAATAAAATAACACAAGCCTTAAATCCCCTTTTTTTACCGTTTAAAGTGGATTTAAGTGAGGGATAGTATATATTAGGATCTTTACTGGGCATATATGGTGATGAGAGGTGTAATGTTACGAGAATGCAGTACTAATTGCAAGCAGCTGTTTTTTACTTTTTCCGTGATTTTAATGTTGGGAGTTATTTCAGCATGTGGTTCTGGCGGAGGAGAAAGTGAATTAGAAAGTAAAACGAGTGCGACACTTCCGGAGCCAATTTTCAAAGAGATATCATTCACTCAGTCAGGAATCAATTTCTTGAATACTATCCGCGAGGATGAAATCCATAATTTTTTCAATTACAACTACATCTACAATGGGTCTGGCCTAGCCATAGGCGATTTTAATAATGATGACCTTAAGGATATATACTTTGTTTCAAATCAGTCAAAAAACAAGCTTTTTCTCAACAAAGGGAATTTAAAGTTCCAGAACATCACCGATTCTGCCGGAGTAGCAGCGCTTAAAGGATGGAAGAATGGAGTGACTGTCGTTGATATTAATCAAGATGGTCTTGATGATATTTACTTATCACGTTCGGGTCGATATGAAGACCCAGACCAACGAGCCAATTTTCTCTATGTCAATAACGGTGATTTGACCTTTACTGAAAGTGCTGCTCAATATGGCTTGGCAGATAAAGGGTATGGTATACAAGCTTATTTCTTTGATTATGACAGAGATGGAGACTTAGACCTGTACCAAATGAACCACCGGCTTGATTTCAATAACAAAAACACAATCATGTTCCTTAGGAACGAAAGGCCTGAAGATTACGATGCCTATTCCAGAGATAGACTCTATGAGAACAAAGGCGGTCGTTTTGTCGATGTGTCAAATAGCGCAGGTATTTTTAATAGTGCTTGGGGTTTGAGTGCCGTGATGGGGGACTTTAACGAAGATGGCTGGGATGACATCTATGTAGCCAATGATTATCTGACACCTGACTTCCTTTATATCAACAATCAAGACGGAACATTTACAGAATCGATTAAAGATTATTTCCAGCACATGTCCTTCTTCAGCATGGGGAGTGATTGGGCTGACATTGATAATAATGGTCACTTTGATTTAGTGACTCTCGACATGGCACCTGAAGACCATGTAAGATCCAAGCGACTCATGGCTAGTATGAGTAATGAGTTCTTTAGAACAATGATTGATGAGGGATTGCAACATCAATACATGATCAATACGCTACAGTACAATCACGGGGACGGTAACTATAGTGAAGTATCACAAGTTTCGGGCATCGATAAAACTGACTGGAGTTGGACGGCTTTGTTTGGCGACTATGATGTAGATGGGCTTAAAGACCTCTATGTAACCAATGGTATTAGAAAGGATATCACCGACAACGATGCCGCAGCGGCAACTGATAGCCTCTATGCCTTAGGAAAGCAATTGGCCTTAGGTCAAGTGTTGAAACTACTGCCAAGTCAGAACCTACAGAATCCGGCCTTTAAGAATGTAGATGGCCTAAAATTTAAGCGAAGTAATATCGATTGGGGCATGAAACGAGCTTTCAATTCAAATGGTGCTGTTTATTCTGATTTGGATAATGATGGTGATTTAGAAATCATCACCAATAACATGGATTTGATGTGTACGCTTTACCAGAACCTTACAGTAGAGAATAAGAACAAGAAGCTTAGGAGATTCGATGTTATAGGCCCTAAAGGAAATAGAGAAGGTTTCGGAACTACGCTTAGAATCAAAATATCTGACGGGAAAGAAGTCTTAGAAAAGGTAAGAGGAAGTAGAGGCTATTTATCCAGTTCTGATCCTGCGATTTATGTGGCTGAAAGCCTTGACATACAAGAGATTGAAGTGACATGGCCAACAGGGCAAACCTCTGTTCTCAAATCAGCTGAAGACTTAGCCAAGGGAACAATTGACTTTGATGATGCAGTTTTTCAGGACATTAAGAAGGAACAAGTTCAACGTTATTTGACTAAGGTTGATAATTCAATCATTGACTTTAAGCATGAGGAAAATCAATTTGATGATTTCTTAAAAGAGATACTGTTGCCGCATAGACAGTCGGAGCATGGCCCATTTATTTCGAAGAGCGATGTCAATGGTGATGGCTTGGAAGATGTTTATGTAGGAGGTGCGAGAGATCAATCAGGAAGCCTATTTGTACAAACAGTCGATGGCAAGTATAGAGCGTCTTCTCAAGCGACTTTCTTGAAAGATCGAGCGCATGAGGATATGAATGCTACATTTTTCGATGCTGACGGAGATGCTGATATGGACCTTTATGTCGTCAGCGGAAGTGGAGAATTTTATCAAGGCAATGGCCGTTTGCTGAGAGATAGACTTTACCTGAATGATGGTGAGGGTAATTATTCACGTGCTGCTGCAGATGCTTTGCCGAATAATCAGGCTGGCGGTAGTAAAGCATTGGCATCTGATATTGACGGTGATGGAGATCAAGACTTGATTGTCATCAATCGAAATGTGCCTGGAGAATATCCAAAGGGAGCTAAAAGCTTTATATACCTGAATGAGGGTGGTCGATTCGTCAATGACACCAAGAATGTATCTTCTGACTTTTATGAGACATCACAGATGCTAACTGACGGTGTAATGGTTGATATTGACCAGAATGGATTCGAAGATTTAATTGTTGTGGGCGAGTGGATGAGTCCGAAAATATTCATGAATAGCGGAGGCGACTTCGAGGAAGAAAAGCTTGATATGGATAACCTCAAAGGTTGGTGGCAAAGTGTAACACCTACCGATATTGATAATGACGGAGATATTGATTTTGTGATAGGAAATATTGGTTTGAATAACAAGTTCCACCCAAAGCCTGACTCTCCATTGCTCTTATTCTATAATGACTTTGATGAGAATGGTATAGGTGATATTGTATTGTCTAAAAGTAATGGAGATGAATTGCTGCCGGTTCGAGGGCGGGAGTGTAGCTCTCAGCAAATGCCGTTCATTCTAGAGAAATTTGATAACTATGAGAAGTTCGCAAATGCCGATTTAACAGCTATCTATTCAGAAGAAAGACTCGATGCCTCCCTTAAATTAGAGGTAAACAACTTTGCTTCAGGTATACTGATCAACAATGGGGACATGAACTTTGAGTTCAAAGAATTGCCTTCATTATCTCAATTTGGTGCAGTGAGGGATGTAATTATCAAGGATGTCAACAACGATGGTTTGATGGATTTTATTTGTGGTGGCAACTTCTATGGTTCAGAAGTTGAAACTGTACGTTATGATTCCAATTTTGGATCTATCGTGATCAACAGAGGCAATGGTAATTTTGAAACACTTTCATTGGAAGAGTCTGGGCTGGTTTTAAATTCAGATGTTAGAGACTTAGAAACTGTAACTGTTCAAAATGAAGAGTACTTATTGGTCACTTCGAATAATGATGCGCTTAGAAGTTATAAATTCTCAAAACGTCCTTAACACCTGAGGATTCAGATTAAACCTGAACCGTTTTCCATTTACCTTTCCTGAAAAGCCAAACAGACACTATCGCGATGAGTATCTCTGCTAAAGTGATCGCTATGAATATTCCTGATGGCCCCCAATCAAAAGTGAAGGCAGCCAAATAGGCAAACGGTAACTGAAATACCCAAAAGCAAAAGAAGTTGATCACTGTAGGTGTTCGGGTGTCTCCAGCACCATTAAAGGATTGGGTAACCACCATGCCATAAGCATAGAAGATGTATCCTGCTGCGATTACTTGCAAGCTGAGTGCACCATAGTTAACCACGTCAGCGACATCACTAAATAAGCCAATGATATACTTAGCAAATATCAAGTAGATGACTGATATGACTGCCATGAAAATGGCATTGTACTTTCCAGTTTTCCATACTGATATCTCAGCCCTTTCAGGTTGCTTGGCGCCAAGGTTTTGGCCGACTAGGGTTGCTGCGGCATTACTCATTCCCCAAGCGGGCATAAGTGTAAACATCATAACTCTGATCGAAATGGTATATCCTGCTAAGACTTCACTTCCAAATTCAGACACAAGTCGCATTAGAAACACCCAACTTGATGTTCCGATGAGA
>Ga0222675_1000104_pt1 | contig 47621 bp, 58 predicted proteins | sample AntAcemetagen868_FD_179818 | JGI IMG/M metagenome (GOLD analysis project Ga0222675, IMG submission 179818) | Saline water microbial communities from Ace Lake, Antarctica - #868 | ecosystem: Environmental > Aquatic > Non-marine Saline and Alkaline > Saline | place: Antarctica: Ace Lake...
GCCTATGTTAAAGATGCCTCTTGCATCGCTATCAAACATCTTTTCATGAGCTCGACAAATATCATCTACACACACAAAATCTCGTTTGTAATTTTCACTGTCTTCAAACAGAGTTATAACATTGTTCTCTTTTGCCTGTTGCGTAAACTTAGTGTATGGACTTGCTTGCTCACCTTTGTGTTCTTCACCTTGCCCATATACGTTAAAATAACGAAAGCCTTGAATCTTAATTTTAAACTCGTCTTTGTATTGATTAATAAATCTATCAAACAAATACTTGCTCCAAGCATAGGGACTTTGTGGAAGCAATGGTCCGTCTTCTGTAAAGTGTGTTGTAGGACCGTACACACTTGCACTTGATGCGTATTGGAAATTAGTGCCAAAGTTTTCGCATACTTGTGCAAGTCTAACACTGAATTCAAAATTTTGTTCTAGTATTTGATCAACATCAGTATATGTAGTTGAGCTAATAGCACCTAAGTGTATACACCAATCATAACCTTCGGTATGCGGAAGTACTCCTGGTTCCCATTCCCACCCTTCAACTTCATGTCCTTGACTTTGCAAGTATTGTGCAATGTTCTTACCAATAAACCCTTCGTGTCCTGTAACTAGTATTCTCATCTGCTTGCCTCTATTATTTGTGTAGTAGAATACCCTTTTACTGTAGGCACAATATGCACAGGTGCTAACTCGTGTCCGACTACAGTTTCGACTGTATAGTCGCCGCCTTTTACAATTAGGTTCGGTTTTATTTTTTTAATTAATTCATATGGAGTATCGTCATCAAACACAATTACTTCACTAACCCAGGGCAACGATTCTAACTGTTCTTTTCGAATAGCTTGATTATTGATTGGACGACTTTCACCTTTTAGTCTTTTAACACTTGCGTCACTATTAATACCTACAACTAGTTTATCACCAAGCGATTTTGCTTCAGCTAGTAGCTCAAAGTGACCCGTGTGTAGTATGTCAAAGCATCCATTAGTAAACACTATGCGTTCTTCAAGATCGCTTACAGTGAGCGTGTGTGTGCCTACGTGTTTAACTGCTTCTCTAGAACCTTTAATAGCAAGTTCTAAACAATGTTTGTGATTGTAATTTTTAGTTAATCCATATACAAATGCGGCTAGGAAACAATCTCCTGCACCTGTGACATCTGATACTTCTACAGGCTCAACTGGAATATTGTAATTTATATTGTCTATTGTAGCAACAACATTGTCCCCGGCTTTAGTTGTAATAATATTACTTTGCCAAAACGTAAATCCAAACTCGTCAAACTCTTTGTAGTTGGGCTTTACTAGCCATGCGTCCTTATACTGATTTGCATGTTCTTTAGGATCTACAATTATTTTACAATTAAATTTGTTAATGTGTTCGATAATTTCAAGCGACTCGTCTAATACACCTTTGTTATAATCACTGAGTATTACATATTCGTATTGCGAAAAGTCATTAGATAATACATCAGCTAATACTGCGTTACCGCTTGCACGTTTGTCATCGTCAATGCGTGTAACATAATGTCCGTCACAAATTACTCTAGTTTTAATACTACTAGGTTGCCCAGTCTCAAACAGTGTTACATCTACACCTAGGCTTTTTAAGTTTTCATAAACAAGTCCTGCTCCGCCAAGTGTTTCAACTTTACGCTGATACTTAACCACAGGCACAGGCGCCTCAGGACTTAGTCGTTCTGAAGTGCCATAGATATATTTGTCGATTATTACATCGCCGAGAACTAATACTTTCATAGTGTTATTATACTATCTTTTAGGTTATTTGTCAAGTAAATTGATTGTTTTAAAAACAGTTTCTAACTTAGTTAAGTTAACTTTACTTTGGAGTGTGTTGCGTAGTCCGTGATGTAATGGCTTGGGCCATTTGTTAAAGCTGCACCAAGCATACCCGTCATGCTCGATATTAAGCTTAGGAACAAATTCTTCTTCGATAACACAAAGGTATGTGTGGAAGTAGAATCTACTATCAGGAGAAATAAAGCTTTCTAAAGGAAGTGTCTTCTTAATCGCAGGCAGAAATCCAATTTCTTCCTCAATTTCTCTTTTTAACCCTTCAAATGGTGTCTCTGCACCTTCGTTAGTGCCGCCGACAAGGCCCCACAGATTATTACGCTTACCTTGCGCTCTGTGAAGGAATAAAAATCTATTTGTATCTAAGGTGTAAAACAGTGCTCCACTGCAAGTAATCATATCGTTCATACATATAATTAGCCTGCTAGTTCAACTCTCCATGTGCCAACTGGATAATCGCCGTCAATACTTAATAACCATTCGTTATTGTTAAACCTGTATTGCACACTTGTATTTAAATTAGTAGTGTATGTAACTTCTGTTGCAGCACTTGCGTCGAACACAATATTCCACTTAGTACCGTTCCATTCAATAATATCGTTTGCACTTGCAACTAATGCACTTGTATCTGTGTTTTGCCACGCAACTGGTGATTGTGTAGCAGTAGCATCGCCGACGTCATTTAATAGTAATAAGCGCACACCGCTTGTTTTAATAGCACTTGGATTGTAGTTAGTTGGATCGATGATATAATCAATACTTGTTCGAGCTGCTATTACAGTATCACTTGGAAAACTATCAGTATCCCAATTAATAAGTATCTTACCTTCGTCAAACGGACTTAGTGTAAATGTGCCAGTAATTGTACTTGCATTGTCTTGGTTAGTAAAGTATACACGACTTACGTCAGCAGCATACATACCTGGCAATGCTTCAAAGATCTCTCTCCAGTTCTTAGTACCAACTATGCCATTTGAGAACAACTGTACAGAGTTACCGTCAACAAATGCACCCCATGTAGCGTAATTAACATTAGCCATTTGTGTTGCTGTATCAGATTGTGCTACTCTGCCAAAATCACCTTCGGTAACTCCTGCTCTTGGAATATCATCGTATGCATTTAGTACAGGCTTGCTTACGCCACCTTCGATTGTTCCTAAAGTTTCGTCAAACATACTTGTAATAATATTTGTAATAACACCCATCTTGCGTACTTTAGTAGGCGGACTGATATAGATAGGAATGCTAAATGTAATTGTACAAATATCTATTTCACTATCAATTCCTACTGGAACACTTCTGCTAGACCATGTTACGTTTTCTAAATTAACAACACTAATACTAGTCCAATCAATAAAGTTATCAGTAGTTTGCATTTCCAAACTTGGATTAAACAATACAAGTATTTGCTCTAACAACTGTAATTTCTGATCAGTGTTTGATGTCCATATGTCTGCATTTAATCGCATCATATACGGAGTAGGAATTAACCGTTCAACTGTATAGTTCTTGCCTTGTGAATTTAAATACTCTCCTGCATCCGTATCATATGCACGTTCTCTAATATTAGTTTTACGTGTGTATGTTGAATCAGTTAGTCGATCCTTGTCTAACTCTAATCCCGTTAAGTAAACAGCAATACGAGGCGCACTAGGCAACTTGTTTTCTGAGTTGTCTCTAATAATGTTTGCTACTTGGCGAGTTAAATCACCATAAGTAACAGGCACTTCTTTCTGCACACCTTTTCCGTCTTGTACAGGAAAGTTTGCTAAAATACGCATCATCTGCGTAAGATATCTTCTTACTTGTCCATCATAAAAATGGTTCACTATACTGTCTCCATCCAAGTACGTTTACCGTCAACAAGTTTCCAAGTTCTGCCTTTTTGTGTAGCACGGTTTGATAGTTTTGCTTTTTGTTCTTCACTCCACTCCCAACCAGATGTGAAACGTGTTTTCTTAAATGTATCACTACCGTTGGCTCTACGTCTTGCATGAGCTTCTTTTTGGGCTTCGCTCATACGCTGTTTACTTTCTTCAGAATGTAGTTTATTATTACCGCCTTCTCTAATGTTATATCCGCTTTTAATTGAATCGTATTCTGCAATATACTTTTCTTCTAAGTCATTTAACTGTTCTAAGGTATTTGCATAATCCAACACTTCCCAGTCAAACATATCAACGCCATACTTTTTAATAGCATTAGCGAAATGATAAGTTCTAGGGCTATGTCTAGCATTACAAAGATGTTCTAATCTACGTTGATTAGGCTCTTGAATAGATTGTCCAATGTAGCACTTACCAGTTTCTTTTTGTGTCCATTTATATATGTGCATTATGTATTATCCGCTCTTGGTTTAAGTGCTTTAGAAAGACTTTGCCTTTCAGTGACTGTTTCGCCATCGATGGTACTAGTTTTAGTATTGTTAATAAAGCTAGACTTCTGGGTTTGTCTTTCAAGTGTATTACTTAGTGACATTCTAATATCGTCTTGTACTTTAACCCAACGTGCGCCGTCATATCGGAACATTCTATTTGGTAAAAAGTCTGTGCGTAAGAAAAAGTCGCCGTCTTCGTTGTTAGTTGGAAACTGTATGCCAAAGCCAAAAGGCGCACCATTAGGTGCAACATCCCCAGTGCCTACTAAGTAACCTGAGTAACCTTCTCTATCAGGTTTGGCATTAACCGCGTCAACACCTAATAGATTGCTTACATCTATGTCTGTATCGTCTACAGATTGTAATGCAACACTGCCGTCGGCATTTGTAGCAATAGAGTAATAATGACTTATATCATAGCCACTCTTAGGTGCATCAGATTCTGCTTGTGCAACTACAGCATTAGAAATTTGCATTTCTTTTTCATACGTTGACAGTAAATCACGTAGTGTATTATCAGTGCCGTCTTCTGCTGGCAAGTCAAGTATTTCCGCGTATTCTTGTCCATCGTATATTTGCTTTAGTTTTAAGCGATATAAGTGAGGAAACCAAGTTTGACTAAAACCTTCTGCTGCACGATTAACATCTTCTACAACGTAAAAGCGTTTAAGTGCAACACTATAATCATTAAGGGCATATTCGTCTTTTAAGTGCGGCAACTCAACTACATCGCCGCTCATAATCTTTCTACCTAATGCTTTAACTGAACTATTCATATGTATAGTTAACATTAATGTATCATTACTTAGGAATAATCCAAACTGAGACAAATCAAAGTCAATGTCTTGAATATTATAAATGCCACGCATTGTATATACGTCTGGGTCGTACTTTCTGTCTCTATTTTCTAAAAATAGCAAGTCTTGTATATTAGTTTCTTTTACAGCATCATACGTAGGCTGATCAGCAGTACCTGAACCTTCAGCAGGATTCTCTGCCCCAAGAAACTTATGGATGTTGATGTCGGTACCGCCGATAGTAAACATTTCTAGGATCTGTTTGTCCAAGAAATAATAATCATTACCGCGTTCCGGTTTGTATAGTGATAAGCGAGGGATAATCATTCTCCTATTGTTATACATATTTATCGTGAACGATAAATACTAATGGAGAACTTCATAATGACATTAGCGACACAGAAACAAGAAGTATACGATTATGTTAACACATTCCTCGGCGGAGGCATGGTTGATGTTGAACTTGATCCTATACATTATCAAACTGGCTTAACAAAAGCATTAACACGTTATAGAATGCGAAGTGACCATGCAGTTGAAGAAAGCTATATGTTTTTAACAACTGTTATAGATCAAAACGATTATGTATTACCAAATGAAATAATGGAAGTTCGAAAATTATATCGCAGTAGTATTGGTTCACGTGCAGGTAGTGGTTCAAGTGGTAGTGTGTTTGAACCGTTTAACGCTGCATACACAAACACATATTTGCTATCAGGATCAAAGCTAGGCGGACTAGCAACATACGATATGTTTGCACAACACCAAGAACTAGTAGGCAGAATGTTTGGATCATTTATAGAATTTAAATGGAATAACACAAGTAAAAAACTTACACTACTACAGCGTCCTAGAGCAGAAGAAGAACTATTGCTTTACTGCTATAACTATCGTCCAGACAGTGAATTGCTAAGTGACTACCTAGCAGTACAATGGATTAAAGATTATACATTAGCTAGTTGTAAATATATGCTAGGCGAAGCACGTTCAAAGTTTGCTACTATTGCTGGTCCACAAGGCGGATCAACACTAAATGGCGATACACTTAAAGCAGAAGCACAGACTGAAATGGAAAAGCTAGAAGTCGAAGTAGCAATGGCCGTCGCGGGCGGTACAGGCTATGGCTTTACAATCGGCTAAAAACTACCAAAGTTTACGCTAACATTCTACTCTTGTTGTAAATACTAATACAGCAGGGAGAGTCCAATGTGTTCACCGTATGTAAGAAAAGAAGCCAATAGACTTAATTGGATAGTCAAAGGTCACCTTTGTGATCTAAGTTGGTCCGATGAAGATGTCGAAAAAACCTACCATTCATATTTTAAAAGACTTTGGGGTAATAACGAAAGTTATATCCACGAAGAAGGCTTTAATGCAGCTTACGAAGCAAGAGAAGCAGAAATCTTAAATGACGAAGTAGCAACTGTTGCTGTACTAGGCGGACACTACGATTAACGGTTGACATCACTTAATTTTTAATGTATAATGTATTTAAACATTAGGAGATTTAGATGATAAAACCCAAGTTATTAGTAATTGGCCATGGCCGACATGGTAAAGATACTGTGTGTGAAATGCTACGTGACCATTACGGATACACTTTTGAAAGTAGTTCAAAGTTTTGTAGTCTACAATTTATATACAATGATCTAAAGGAAAAGTATGGATATGCTAATGAGGAAGAGTGTTATGCTGACAGGCATAATCACAGAGCAGAATGGTATAATGCTATTTGTGATTATAATGTTCCTGATGCAGCGACTCTAGGCAGAGAGATGTTTGAAGCTTACGATATCTATTGTGGGCTACGCAACAAGCGTGAATTCTTTGCAATGCAAAATACTGGTGTATTTGATTACTGTATATGGGTTGATCGCAGTATACATCTAGAAGCTGAATCTACCGACTCAATGAGCTTAGAGCAATGGATGTCTGACTTTACAATTGACAACAATGGCTCATTAGAAGATTTAAAGTTTAACTTAGATCAGTTAATGAGTCATTTAGAAGTCAGGAGTTAAATCTCCCTGTTTCCAACGTACCCCTTCTTTTTGTGTTATACGCTGACAGTTGGCACATATTGTTTTTAAGTTATTATGTCGGCAATTTTTTAAATCGCCATCGATATGAAATACATTAAACTGTTCAGTGTGCTTTGATTTAAAACCGCACTTTTCGCAGCCACTTTTCTTTTCATATCCACGTTGCTTCCATAACGGAACTCCGTGACTCACTCCATTACGTAAACAACGTTCACACTTCTTTCTATAATAAGTTTTGCCATCCTTGCGGTAGTTTATTGCCGCAGGATGTTGTCCGCATATGCATAAAGGTCTCATATTGTATTTAGCTCACCTTTTTGGTACCTTTTTCGGAGGTATTCGATAGGTGTTTTATTCCGAATGTAATAAATACTGTATAGAGAACACTACCATCCAACAGGAGAAACAACATGGCATTAGTATCACCAGGAGTACAAGTCAACGTAATTGATGAAAGCTTCTACACACCATCAGCCGCTGGAACGGTACCTATGATCTTTGTTGCTACAGCTAGTAATAAAACTAAAAGTAGCGGCACAGGAACAGCAGCAGGTACAATAAAAGCAAATGCGGGCAACCCATATTTGATCACTAGTCAGCGAGAGCTTGGTGAGACATTTGGCGATCCATTATTTTACAGTGACAGCAATGGCAATATGATCCACGGCGGAGAGCTTAATGAATACGGTTTACAAACTGCTTATTCTGCATTAGGCGTTTCAAATCGTGCATATGTTGTTCGTGCAGATTTAGACACATCAGAACTTACTGCAAGTGCAACAGCACCAGGCGGCGAGCCTCTAAACGGCGCACATTGGTTTGATACTTCAACTAGTAACTACGGTATCCTACAATGGAATGGCGCTAGTGTACAAGTTGTAGGCGGACAAGCATTTACTGCAAAAGCCCCAACAGTACTTACAGTAGTAACTGACTTAGTTGGTAATGTAGCTGGCGGAGCTCCAAAAGCATCAATTGGTGCAATTGGCGATTATGCAATAGACGCTAACGACACAATGAACCGTTTGTATTTCAAAACAGCAGGCTACGGAACAACTACTCAACGAGTAACTAATACAGGTACTTGGGTAGAAGTAGGTAGCAATGCATGGAAAGCAAGTTGGTCTGCGATACGCGGGACAACAACAAATCCAAATCTAACAGCAAACGGCGCGGGTAGTCATTCAATTACTATTAACACTACTGATGTTCCATTTACTGGAGCTGAAACAACTATTGCACAATACGTTGCAATTGTTAACGCAGCAGGTATTGCAGGCGTTACAGCGGCACAAGTTGATGGTTCTATTGAATTTTATGCAGATGCTACTAGTGATAGTGACGGAGCAGGCGCCGGCACAGCAGACGGCAACATTACAATAGCAGACGGAACTGGCACAGCATTATTAGCAGCGTTAGGTCTAACAGCAGGCACATACAGTTCGGCTAGAATAGAAGCAGCAGCACATACAGCAGTTCCTGCATTTAAAACAGCAGATACAAGTTCAGCACCAACAGGAAGTGTTTGGATTAAAACAACTACTCCAAATGGCGGAGCAAAACTAAGTGTTAAAGCTTATAGTACAGCTACACAGCTATGGTCAAGTGTAACTACTCCAATTTACACTACTCCAGCACTTGCACTATATGGACTTGATAAAACAGGTAACGGTGCAAATTTACTAGCTGGCGCACTTTATGCAAAAGTTAATGTAGACGAGCTTGCTAACCCAATTGGAAACTACAAAGTTTATTCAAGAGCAGCAGCAGGCGCAACTAGCGTAACTGGCGCAGTAATTGGTGCAGCAGGCGTTGCAGCAGCTACATATACATTTACAGTATCAGAATCAAAAGCTAACACACTAGCAATGACAGCACCTGTAACAGTAAGTGTTACAACAGCTGACTCAAGTGCAGATGCAGAATTACTAGCAGCAGCAATTAATGCTAAAGGCTTAGTTAACGTTGTAGCATTAGTTGATGCAACTAACAAAGTTGTAATTCAGCATAAACTAGGCGGTGAGATTGAGTTTGTCGACACAGACAGTGGTCTAGCAGGATTTGGTTTTGCAGCAGCAACAGTAGCTAACTTGTATGTTGGTCCAGGCGACGCTGGTTTAGTAGCTTCAAACTGGAAGCCACTAGTATATACAGCATCAGGAACAGTTCCATTAAGTTTAGCAACAAGCAAGCAATTATGGTACAACAGTGTTACTGATGAAGTTGATATCATGGTGCACGCAGGCGAAAACGGCTGGGTTGGACTAAATCATGCAAACAGTCCTTACAGCGACACAAACCCCGAAGGCCCGCAGGTTGCAGCAACAGCGCCTACAAATCAATCAAACGGCGTAGATGCGCTTGTAGAAGGCGATATTTGGGTTAGTACAGCAGATGTTGAAAACTATCCAGCTATCTATAGATATAACGCTACATTAAGCGAATGGATTTTACTTGACAAAGCTGATCAAACCACAGAAAATGGAGTATTGTTTGCAGATGCACGCTATGGCGACACAGGCGGAACAATTGATGACGCACCAAGTGCAACAATCGGCGAATTGCTAGAAAGTGATTACTTAGATCCAGACGCTCCAGATCCTGCACTGTATCCAAAAGGTATGCTGCTATGGAACTTGCGTAGAAGTGGATTTAATGTTAAGCGTTTCGAGCGCAATTATGTTGACATTACTGCGTTGAATACTGCATTTGGGGATGAACCAATGGAAGACTACTATCCACATCGTTGGGTTACTGATTCAGGTAACCAAGAAGACGGTTCAGGTAGCTTCGGACGTCATGCACAGCGTAAGAGTGTTGTACAAGCACTACAAGCACTTGTTAATGACAACCAAGATATACGTGACGAAGAAAGTCGTCAGTTTAACTTGTTAGCTGCTCCTGGTTATCCAGAGCTAATTGGTGAAATGATCACACTAAACTATGACAGACGTCTAACAGGCTTTGTTGTTGGTGATACACCATTCCGTTTAACACCAGATGCAACTTCATTAAATGAATGGGCAACTAACGTTAAACTAGCACTAGAAGATAACGACGACGGCGCAGTTAGCTTTGATGAATACATGGCTATGTACTACGGTTCGGGCTTTACAAGTGACAACGCAGGAAACAACATTGTTGTTCCACCAAGTCATATGGCACTACGTACTATTATACTAAACGATCAGGTTGCTTTCCCTTGGTTTGCACCAGCAGGAACACGACGTGGTGGTGTAAGTAATGCTACAAGTTCAGGTTATATTACTAGTGAAGGCGAATTTAAGTCAGTAGCATTAAACACTGGACAGCGTGATACACTTTATTCAAATGCAATTAATCCGATCACATTCATTAGTGGTGCAGGACTTGTAGTATTTGGACAAAAGACTCGTGCAAGAAACGCAAGTGCATTGGATCGTGTTAACGTAGCACGTCTAACTGTATACTTACGTGGACAGCTAGAGTTGTTAGCCAAGCCATACTTGTTTGAGCCAAATGACAAGATCACAAGAGATCAAGTTAAAGCAGCAGCTGATGCGCTATTACTAGAATTAGTAGCACTAAGAGCACTTTACGACTTCCTAGTTGTGTGTGATGAAAGTAACAACACACCAGCAAGAATAGACCGTAATGAGTTATACTTAGATATTGCTATTGAACCAGTAAAAGCTATTGAGTTTATATACATACCGCTTAGAATTAAGAACACAGGCGAAATTGCAGCACTAGGTTAATATGCGCATATAATGAGTGGGGAAAGTTCCCCACTTGTTTAAGCATAAATACTGTACAGGAGAATAACGAATGCCAATTACAACATTACAAAATATCAGTGTACCTACAGAAGGTGCTGGATCAAACTCATCATTATTGATGCCTAAGTTACAGTATCGCTTTAGAGTATTACTAGATGGTTTTGGTACTACTGGCGGACCAGATGGTACTAGAGAAGTTTCAAGACAAGTAGTAGACGTAACTCGTCCAAACGTTAGTTTTGAGCAAATGACTATTGACGCTTATAACTCAAGAACATATCTTGCAGGTAAGCACACATGGGAACCAATTACATTAACACTACGCGAAGATGCAAACAACAACGTACAAAAAGTTGTTGGACAGCAGCTACAAAAGCAGTTCGATTTCTTCGAGCAGTCAAGCGCAGTATCAAGTGGTACTTACAAGTTCCAAACTAGAATTGAAATACTAGACGGTGGCAACGGTGCTAATGGAGCAAACGTAATTGACCGCTTCCAATTAGTTGGTTGTTATTTAGAATCAGCAAACTATAACTCACTAGCTTATGCTACTAACGAAGCAGTAACAACTACGCTAAGTATTCGTTATGACAACGCTATCCAGTTTGGATCAGACGAGTCGTTCGAAGGCATCGGCGAAGCAGTTACAAGAGCAGTAAATTCAGCTATCGGCGGAACTACTGTTTAATACAATTAGTTAAGGTTGGTATTTTCTATAAGGAGCGGAGATTGGTAATTCAGTCTTCGCTTTTCTTTTATATACCCAGATAATGCATAAGGATAAATATTAGTATGAGTTTTAAAGATGCATTCCTATTCAACCTTGAGTCAGAAACACATTTGCGTGACGCACGTCATGCGAACCAAATTTACACACAAAATAACTTTGCGTTTACACCTAAAACAAAGTTTATGTATCATGTTAATTTTATTCCTAATCCCGAAATAGGGTTGGGCGAAGTATCAAATACATTTAAATTCCAAAAAGAAATAGGCGTACTTGTTAAGAGTGCTGACCTGCCAAGTTTTAGAGCAAGCGTAGAAAATAAGCAACAATACAATCGTAAAAAGAACGTACAAACTAGAGTTGATTACGAAGATTGTAGAATTGCATTTCACGATGATAATACTGGCGTTACTAGAGCATTATTAGAAGACTACTATAAATATTATTTCCAAGATGCTAACACTATTACCGGAACACCACTTAATCCAGCAGCAAATGGCGCTTTTGGATCTCGTGATAAATATTTTGCTAGGGTTCCAAACTACGGAATGAATACAGGCAAAACTAAACCATTCTTTAACAGTATTACAATCTATCAATTATCACGTAGAAAATGGGTGGCATACACATTAGTTAATCCACTGCTAACTGCATGGGATCACGGATCTGTCGAAAGCGGATCCAGCGACTTTAATGAAAACACAATTAATGTTGCATACGAAGCTGTGCAATATACTAGCGGCACCGTTGGCGGTGACACTCCAGCTGGAATGGCAGATCAAAGTATAGGATATGATACAACTCCGAGCCCACACGGATATTTAGATAATGCTATGAATAGCGATGCAGATTTAAGCAAAGGGTTAATTCCTGCACTAGTTGGATTAGGAACATCGGCACTACTAAACAAAGCGTTTGGAAATAAAAATAGTCCAAGTAAAAATATTCTTAAACAAGTTGCAACTGGTGTAATAGGCGGCATAGTATCTAACGTTTTATCACAAAATAAACTACCAGTACCTGATCCACAAAACAATGTAACTCCTTCGACATCTGCGTCAAACAATGGTAGAATGATGTCACCGACTACTATTAATTCACTACTATCAATACCCGCAGTTGCAAGTCAAGTAATGCCTGCATTAATTAATAGCGGAGCATTGCCTAATACTACAATGGCTGATTACAATAGTGCAACGCCGTCAGTAAAAGCAGCATACGAATCAGATTTAAGATCTCAAATTGCACAAGGCGATCAGAATTTAACACAAATTGCATCAAATGCACTAACTGATCTAGGATACGGAACTTAATTATGGAAAACAAAGACATAACTACAGAATTTTTTAATAACTTTTATAATTTAGAAATTAGTTATAATCCTAGCGAAGTTGATGCTGTTATTGGTTATTTTCTTAAAAGAGGCTTTGATAAAACTGCTGCAATTAATACAGCAAGTGTATTATTACAACAAGCTAAAATTGATGACTTAAATGTACAGCAATTAATAGATACACTTAAAGGTGTAACTGACGTACAACTAAGTCTTATCGTTGCACAAATACTTAACTTTAATAGAGAAAAAACTAGTGTATTAGGATTTAGAGATGAATCGTCACAGTTTGAATTATTTGAACAACGCAACGTAGTGATATGATATGGGTCGATTTGCTCAAGGTAAATTTAATCTAAAAAATCCAGAAAAATACATAGGTAATAAAGTTCCTACATACCGTTCAGGTTGGGAATTTACTTTTATGAAGTTCTGCGACGAACATCCTGCAATAGAACAATGGGCAAGTGAAGCTGTACGTATACCTTACCGCAACCCACTGACCGGTAAACAAACTGTTTATGTGCCTGACTTCTTTATTTCATATGCAGATAAAAGCACTAAAAAGCGTGTAGAACTAATTGAAGTTAAACCTGCTAATCAAGCAATGCGAGAACGCCTTGGTAATAGCAAACACAATCAAGCACATTATGTAGTAAATCAAGCCAAGTGGGAAGCTGCAAGGGCATGGTGTAAACAAAAAGGAATACTATTCCGTATTGTTACTGAAGATGATATATTCCATCAAGGAAGGAAAAGATAAATAATAGTAGCATATAATGGAAAGTTTAAATGACTAAAAAATTAGAAGACCTACTAAATTTACCTGACTCAAAAGAAATTATAAAAGAAGCACAATTTCAAGAAGCAGAGCAAGCAAAGCATGAAATGGCAAATGTAGTTGAAACATTCCGTGACATAGAAGAGTTTGATAAAATTGCTAGTGCATTACCTGCTATAAAAGGCTTAGGTAAAATGGCAGACGACGAGCTTAATGAGATTGCTGACAAAGCAATGCAAGCATACGATGATCTAATGGATTTAGGTATGAATGTAGAAAGTCGTTATAGTGGCAGAGTATTTGAAACTGCTGGCGGACTGCTTAAAACTAGTTTAGATGCTAAAGTAGCTAAACTTAATAATAAATTAAAAGTAGTTGAGCTACAACTTAAAAAGCAAAAGCAGGATAATGACGGCAAAGTAAGCGGCGAAGGCGATATAGTCAACGGCGCTGGATATGTTGTTACTGATAGAAATAGCCTTTTAGAAAAGCTCAAAGGCTTGGATAAAGATAAATAATACATATAGAACAGGGATCATTGCGCAATGAGATCATTTACAACAGTACTAACAGAGTCTAAAAAGACTTATGAATTTAAAATTGGTGTAGCAGGGCCTTTACCAGAAGGCTTTGAAGACACACTAGAAACAATACTTAAGAAGTATGGAGCTAGTAATCTAACTTCCGGTAAGAAAACACCAATACAAGAACGTCCACTAGACTTTCCGCAGTTAACAAATATGGAAGTTACATACTTTGAACTTGGTGTCGAATACCCAACCACACCGCAAGTATTACAAGCATACATTGGTAATTGCTGTAACATTGATCAAGCATATGTTATTGTGCGAAATTTAGGCGATCCTAGAGAAGAGTATCAAGATATTAAAGACGATGCACCATACGAAGCTATGTTAACTAAAGAAGACATGGGGGAAGCTGATCCAGGAGCGCAAGTTCATGTAGGCGGCGAAAGAATAATGAGTCTTTTAAAAGAACTAGAAACTGTGCGTAAAGAAAATGAACACAGTGGTGCTGAAGGCGCTCCGGTTGGAGAGTCAACAGACATTGGTGACACAGAAAATACTAAAGCAGTTGTAGGAGGCTGAAATTATGAATATGAAGAAATTAATTGAATCAATGGATCACATCGAAGAATGTGGAATGGCCGAAGGCCCCATGGGAATGGCTCCACCTGCACCAGAGATGGACAAAGGTAATCCAGTAACAGTAAACGTATCAATGAATGCAAGCGGCAAAGAACATGTAGCTGATTTGTTAGATATGATGAAGAACGCAGGACTAGGCGATGCAGCTCCGGCAGCAGACGCAATGATGTCACCACGTATGGATATGGAACGTTTGTCAGGCATTATGGGCAAGCCAGAACATGATCACGATGACGACAAAATGAATCTTCCTGCGGTTGCAGATTTAGACGGCGGCGAAGACGAATCATATGCTAACGAAATGGATGGCGAAGATGACATGGACGAAGGCGCTGTTAAAAATGCAATGATAGACGATGCTGAAGGTATGGACAAAGAAGATTTTTGTGAAAAGTACATGGCACAAGGCATGGACAGAGCAGAATGTGAAGAGCATTGGAATTCTATGAATGAAGCAGAAACTGAAGATATGTCCAGTGAAGGTACTTACACTATTAAAGTTAAAGGCAAGAATATGGACAGCCAAAATGAGCTTGCAAGAATAGCACAGCTTTCAGGTGTATCTGCTCCAGAAGAAATGGAAGTAGAAGCAGCAGGCGACTACGCTAATGAGCCAGACGAACAGTATAGCGATTTAAGTGCTGTTATCCCAGATGGCGATGACTTACACAAGCAAAAGAAATCACACCCAGCAACAGCAGGTGGCGACAATCCAATGGCTATTGAAAACATTAAAGCAGCATTGTATGCAGCATTAACTGAAAAGAAAATGTCTGAAGGTGAACTACCAGCAGCATTAAAAGCATACCAAGACAAGAAAAAAGGTAAAGCACCTGCTAAAGGTAAATCTAAATCAGGCAAGATGCCAATGGATGCAGGCAAAGATGGTAAAAAAGGCACTAAAGATGACAAGCCAGCATTTTTGAAAAAAGAAGAAATGGCTGCTGAAGGCCGTGGACGTGGCAAGAAGACCAAGCTAACGGCTGGACGTGGACGTGGCAAATAGTAAGTCTTAATAATTAGATGCACTAACCAGATAGGTCCTTAGGGACCTATTTGCTTGAGTAAATAGCTGTATGGTAAAAGACGATATTAATTGGGAAGCATACTTCGATAGTATAAAGCCTGTATGTCCTTGGAGTGCAGCAGCATGGAAAAAGGGCGAAATTAAAGTTACAAAATGGCGCGGAGAGTGGGAACACTTAGAAAACAACCAAGCTATTGTTTACATTGTACCCAACTATAATCGTAGGCGTTTAAAGAAACTTTGTAGTAAACTAGATGTTAGTTTAGAATACGAGTGGTTGTGGAGCGAGCCTAGATACGGTAAACACGCTGCACCTACACATATTTTAATCCAACAAGATAGGCGCAAACTATTTGACCTTAGGTTCGACATTGGATACTACGACAATATAATAGGATAAGTACTAATATGGCAGCATCATTAGACGGCGTCTTAATAAAGAAGGCAAACAGACAAGAAACATATACCAACGAGCAGGTTGAAGACTTAGTAGCCTGTATGGATCAAGATGAAGGATACTTGTACTTTGCTAAAAAGTTTGCTTATATTCAGCATCCTGTAAAAGGTAAACTGTTGTACGATCCTTACGAGTATCAGTTAGGATTAATGTATAGTTATCACAGCTATCGCTTTAACATTAATATGATGCCTAGACAAACAGGTAAGACTACGTGTGCTAGTATCTATCTAGCATGGTATGCAATGTTTGTACCAGATCAAACTATTCTAGTTGCTGCACACAAATATACAGGCGCACAAGAGATTATGTCACGTATACGCTTTGTGTATGAAAGTTGTCCTGATCATATACGTGCAGGTGTTACAAGTTATAACAAACAATCGATTGAATTTGAAAATGGTTCGCGTATTGTAGCACAAACAACAACAGGCAACACAGGACGTGGTATGAGTATCTCGTTGCTATACTGTGATGAGTTTGCATTTGTGCAACCCAACATTGCTGAAGAATTTTGGACTTCAATATCTCCTACACTAGCAACAGGTGGTCGTGCTATTATTACAAGCACACCAAACTCGGATGAAGATACCTTTGCAACCATTTGGAAACAAGCAGAAAATAAGTTTGACGACCACGGCAATGAACAAGAACTAGGTTCAAACGGTTTCCATAGCTTTATATCACATTGGAGTGAACATCCAGATCGTGACGAAGCATGGAAAGTAGAAGAAGTTGGACGTATTGGTGAAGAGAAGTTCCGACGTGAGTACGGTTGTGTGCAACACCACACAGAATTAATATTACAAGATTCTACTGGAAATGAATTTAAACTCGCCATTGGCGAGTTGTTTAAAATGATAGATAAATAATTGCATAACAACAATTTAGCGGAGAATATTGTGAGTGCAACATATATAAAATCAAAAATAGATAATACCCGGTACTGTAAAACAAATGGACAGTTTACCCGTCATTTGAGAAAGCACGAGTTAACTTATCAAGAATATTACGAAACATATGTTTCCAAAACTAGTCCTAAGTGTCGGTGTGGTAATGCTCTTACATTTTATCAAAAAACAGAAACTTATGCTAACAGTTGCGGAGCACCACAATGTGTTGGAATATCTATATCTAATACAAAGCAAAACTGGACAGCTGAGCAACAAGAAACAGACAGATTAAATAAACAACGTGCAGCAAGTACACGCACAGACGAGCAAAAGAAACTACAACTTGCAAAGTCAAAAGAAACATTTAAGGAAAACTATGGCGTTGATTGGGGGGCTAAATTAGAAACTCAAAAAGCAAAATCAAGAAAAACTAAGCTTGAAAAGTATGGCAACGAAAAGTACAATAACAGCCGACAAGCTAGTTTAAGTAGAATCAGTCGAACTGTTGAACAAAAGAACAAAAGCAATATTCAGCGAAGAAAAACTAACTTGGAAAGATACGGTGTTGAGAATGTGTTATTATTGAAGTCTAACCCTAGTAAGATTAATAAAGGAAATGCTTCCGTTAAAGATTATATATTGCCGAGTGGAAAATCCGTTGGCGTAAGAGGACATGAACCGTATGCATTAGACATATTGTTTAGAGATTTAAATTATCAAGAATCTGAAGTTGTAGTACACGATGATTATTCGAACTACTCAATTGAAGTATTTGAATACGTTAATGTTAACAAGCATAAACATAAATATTATCCAGATATATACATACCTAAAGAAAACAGAATAATTGAAGTTAAAAGCCAGTGGTGGTGGGACGGCAATGGCGCAGAAAAGTATATTTCTAGATTGTTAAATAATCTTAAAAAACGGCAAGCAGTAATTGACAAAGGATACAATTACGAAGTTTGGATTTTTGAAAATAAATATTCGTATAAGGCTTTAACTAATGAAAGTTTTTAAAGAAAACACAAAAAAATATAAAGTACTAACACCTACAGGGTTTGAAGATTTTGCAGGAGTAAGTATGATGGGGATTAAACCCTTGCTTAGATTAGAATTTGAGCTCGGAGCATATGTAGAATGTACGTATACTCACAAATTTTATGTTGATATAGACAACTATAAAACAGCAGAGTCGCTTATAATAGGCGACACTGTATATACGACAGAAGGTAATATAAAAATACTTAATAAAATCGAGTTAGGATACAGTGAACCTGTTTACGATTTAATAGATGTTGCTAATGGCCATAAATATTATACGAATAATGTATTAAGTTCTAATTGTGAATTCCTTGTATTTGACGAAACACTAATTAATAGTATTAAACTTGCTGTTATGGAAGGTGTAGCTCCTATGCTTAACATGGGCCAAACACGCTGGTATAAGAAGCCTACAGCGCAATATACATATGCAGTAGCACTTGACCCTAGTATGGGAACAGGAGGCGATAACGCAGCTATACAAGTGTTTGAACTGCCTAGTTACGAACAAGTAGCAGAGTGGCAACATAACACAACTGCTATACCAGGACAAATACGAGTACTTGCTGACATATGCAAATACTTACAACAAGAAACTAACAATGCCAACGGCATATATTGGAGTGTTGAAAACAATGGCATTGGCGAAGCATGTTTACTTGTTATTAACGACTTCGGTGAAGAAAATATACCAGGATTATTTGTAAGTGAGCCAATGCGTAAGGGACACGTAAGAAAGTTCCGCAAAGGATTTAACACTACACACGGTACTAAGATTACAGCGTGTAGTAGACTTAAAACTATGATAGAAAACGATAAGATGAAGATTAGAAGCAAGACTCTTATTAGTGAGCTCAAAGCGTTTGTTGCAACAGGCAGTAGTTACCAAGCAAAGTCTGGCGGCAGCGATGACCTAGTAAGCGCAACATTACTTGCGCTTAGAATGATGGCAGTACTTAAAGATTGGGATCCAAGAATATATAGTACCTTTACACAAGCTGAAGACATAGAAGATTACGAAGCACCTATGCCCATCTTTATAAGCAGTAACTTTTAACTAGGTAGATAAATACATTATGCAAGAATTTGATACAATAGGTGAAGACCTTTTTAACAAGATTAGAGGAAGATTTCCAGAAGTTACTATCGGTGACGAACAAGGAACAGTTACAAATGAGCCAACTATGGCACGTTTCTTTGATTTTGATTATAACGGACTTGGCAAAGTAAGTGTTGCCATCGACGAAGATGACGGCTTAACTGTTATATACAGTAAAGACTTTATGGAAGATCAAGACGAAATGACACGAGAAGCGTGGTATGATTTTCTAAAAGAACTACGCATTTTTAGTAAAAAGCGTATGTTAGATTATAGTGTAAGAGACATTACAAAGTCAAATTTAAATAAAAGAGATTATAAATTCTTGGCGAAACCCCCTGAGGACGAGAACATGAACGAATCAAAACTATATGGTACTAGTCGTATTAGCTACCAAAAGATAGGCGAAGCACGTATTGTAATTAAGCACACAGAAGGTGTTAATCAAGAAAGTGCAGCAGGGCGTACACGCAGCATTGGCAAAATTTATATTGAAAGCGCAGAAGGCGAACGTTTTATATATCCGTTCAAACACCTAAGTGGCGCAAGAGCAATGGCACGTCACGTAGCAGAAGGCGGCAAACCGCATGATGAGTTCGGCGGACACATTGTAGGCTTATCAGAAGAAATGAGCAAATTACGCAAGTTCAACAACTATATGGGTCGTAGTGCTGTAATGGCAGAAAGCCTATCAGGATATGTTGACGCAGTTAAAGAACGTATTAGTACAGTTAAGAAAACAATCGAGAGCTTACAAAAGCCAAAGTTTTATGCAGAAACATTTGCAGCATATGCTAAGCCAATGATGGAAGATGTACCTACAGACGTTGCAGAGAATTGGATTGACCAACTTACTATTAAGCAGTTCAACGAAGAACTAGCAGATGTATTTCCATACATTTATAACCTAGTAAGTGAAGCAAGCAAAGCGAAATCATTAGGACCAGAAGAGTTAGAAGAAGTAGCAGGACCAGACAAGTGCTGGGATGGTTACAAAAAAGCTGGTACACAAAAAGGTACTGGAAAGAACAAAGGCAAGCGTGTAAACAAATGCGTACCAGAGGATGCACAGCTAGAGCAGGGCTTTGAAGAAATGATGGGCCAGTTTGGAGAAGGACAGTTTAAACGCGAAATGACTGACGATGCTCAAGATATGGACAAAGAAGAGTTCATGAACAAGTATAGCGACTACGGCGAAGAAGAAGCATCTGCAATGTGGGATGACATGAATGAAGGCGATGACGACACTATGGACGTTAAGATTGATAAAGACGGTTCAATGAGCAAAGATGACGGTCATGAAGAAAAAGAACAAAAGACACCATTAGGCGAGTTCATCCTTAGTTACTTTGATCGTGAGAATGGAGCATTTCCAAAAGGCGAAACAGCAGTACTAACTATGGTTGAAAAAGACTACGGTGAAGAGTACATCAATCCTGCTAAACAGTTTATTGAACAAGTAACTGCAAAGTTTGAAGAGATTCAAATGCAAACACAACCACAGCAAATGGAAGCACCAGACACAGGCGAGCATGACAGAATTCGTGAGTTAGCAGGACTACGCTAACCCACTTATAAGTTTTATTTCTTTTTCTTTAAAAAAAGACTTGACATTGTTCAGTATCTGTTATATAATAATAACTGTGCTGTAACATTAAAAGGCACTTGTAGCAATAATGCTACAACATTTAGGCAATAACAACGAAAGAGGCATATAATTATGGCATCATTAGCAGAAATCAGAGCTAAACTTAAAGAGCAAGAACAACGCTCATCAGGCGGCGGACAGAATCAAGGTCCAAACCCAATTTACCCATTTTGGAATATTAAAGAAGGCGAAAACGCAACGATGCGTTTCCTTCCAGATGGCAACACAGATAACACTTTCTTCTGGGCAGAACGTTTGATGATCAAACTTCCGTTCGCAGGTGTTAAAGGAGACACAGCATCTCGTCCAGTACAAGTACAAGTTCCTTGTATGGAAATGTACGGCGAAAACTGTGGTATCCTTGCAGAAGTACGCGGTTGGTTTAAAGACGCAAGTCTTGAAGACATGGGCCGTAAGTATTGGAAAAAGCGTTCATACGTATTCCAAGGGTTCGTAAACGATAATCCTATCGCAGACGACCAAGCACCGGAGAATCCAATCCGTAGATTCATTATTGGTCCTCAGATCTTCCAGATCATTAAGGCAGCATTAATGGATCCAGACATGGAAGAATTACCAACAGATTATACTGCTGGTGTAGACTTCCGTTTAAACAAAACTAGTAAAGGTGGTTATGCAGACTACGGCACAAGTAATTGGGCACGTAGAGATCGTCCATTGAACGATGAAGAAATGGCTGCAATTAACACACACGGTTTGTTTAACTTGTCAGACTTCCTTCCTAAGAAGCCAGACGCAACTGCTGTAAAAGTAATGCAAGAGATGTTTGAAGCGTCAGTAGACGGTGAAGCATACGATGCAGATCGTTGGAGTCAGTACTTCCGTCCAAGTGGCATGCAAGCACGTACAGGCGACCCACAAAAAGCAGCAAGTGCAGGCGCAACTGCAACTAGCCAAAGTGCTCCAGCAGTAGAAGCAGCACCTTTTGAAGCAGATGTTAAAGTAGCTGAAGCAGCTATTGCGGCACCAGCGGCAGAGGCGGCACCAGCGGCCGGCGGCGGCGCAAGCGACATTCTAGCAATGATCCGCTCACGTCAGGCGTAACTACCTGCAAAGTAGGGGAGTAACTTCCCCTACTTATTACAGCTTTAATAGGAGAATTTAATGGCTAAGTCATTTGACGTTAGTAAGTTCCGCAAGGACTTGACTAAAAGTATCTCAGGCATGAGTACTGGATTTAACGATCCTACTGATTGGATCAGTACAGGATCATATGCACTAAACTATCTTATCTCAGGAGACTTTCACAAAGGTGTTCCACTAGGTAAGGTTACTGTGTTTGCAGGTGAATCAGGAGCAGGTAAGAGTTATTTCTGCGCTGGCAACATTGTAAAACACGCACAGGATCAAGACATCTTTGTAGTACTAATTGACACAGAGAATGCACTTGACGAGAGCTGGTTGCAGGCATTGCAAGTAGACACAAGCCCAGAGAAGTTGCTCAAGCTAAACATGTCAATGATTGATGATGTAGCAAAAACTATCTCAACATTTGTTAATGACTATCGTGCAATGGATGAAGCAGATCGTCCTAAAGTATTGTTTGTAGTTGATTCGTTGGGTATGTTGCTAACACCTACTGACGTTGATCAGTTTAACAAAGGTGATATGAAAGGTGATATGGGTCGTAAGCCTAAGGCATTGACTTCACTTGTTCGTAACACAGTTAACATGATTGGCTCATTGAACGTTGGACTAGTATGTACTAACCACACATACGCATCGCAAGATATGTTTGACCCAGATGATAAAATTAGTGGTGGCGCAGGCTTTATCTATGCATCAAGTATTGTTGTTGCAATGAAAAAGATGAAGTTAAAAGAAGACGAAGACGGTAATAAGATCTCAGAAGTTATGGGTATACGTGCTGGTTGTAAAGTAATGAAGACTCGTTATGCAAAACCGTTTGAAGGTGTGCAAGTGAAGATTCCTTATGAAACTGGTATGAATCCTTATAGCGGGCTAGTTGAATTGTTTGAGAAGAAGAACTTGTTAGTTAAGCAAGGTAATCGACTCAGGTATACTAATCTAGCAGGCGATGAAATTTTGAGCAGTCGCAAGGCATGGATGATTGGCGGCAAACTTGATCAGATCATGATGGAATATAACGAGAAGATGAAGCCTGTGGTAAATACCGATAAAGTTAACTTAGAAGAAGCAACCGACGATCAAATTGAGGAAGCAACTGCAAATGAATGAAGAACACATCAGTGACATCTGGACGATGTTTAAAGAGTATGTAGACAAGAAGCAAATGGAACTAGTAGCTGAAAAGTTTGTTGATCTATTAGCAGACTATGGTGTCAGTGATGAGACTTTCAAAGAAGTCATCGGCACTGATGCTCCTTTAGATGACGCTATCAGCTACTATCTAGACTTGGACAATGTCGATGACGACGAAGAAGAGTGGGATGAGTAATGGGATGGTATAGCGAAGTATCGCGAGACATATCTAAGATACCGAGTGCTGTACAGTTCTTTGAAGATGAGCTGATACAAGGTCGACTTGATGTAAAGCTCAAAGGCAATGTTGAACGTGCCGCGGCAGAAATGCCCGGTATCGTTGAACAACGTTTTAATCAGCTTCAAGAGATTGAAGCAATCCTACACTACTTAAATATTGAGCTACGTAGGTTGCGTAGCTCATATTTTAAGAAATATCTCGAAAACTATCAACGTGCTCTGAGTAGTCGTGATGTAGAAAAATATGTCGACGGCGAAGCAGATGTAGTTGACTACGAAAAGATTATTAATGAGTTTGCACTGTTGCGCAACAAATGGTTAGGCTTACTTAAAGGTCTTGACTCAAAGGGTTTCTCTATCAATAATGTAATTAAACTGCGGTGTGCAGGAATGGAAGATGCATCAGTATAATATTCTTATAGGATGTGACCAATCATATTACGATGATTGGGCAGTTACACTGTTAAAAAGTATTCAACGCCACAATCCGCATATAGTATTGCATTGCCATATTGTAAATCCTACTAAACATAACGTTTTATCTTCAGTAAGTATCACAACCGAAGATAAAACTTTTTCTAGTGTTGAGAGTAAAATATCATACTTGCAGAGTGTTAGATTTTTAGCCGTAGCAAATAAATTTTCAAAAAATGAAAATGTAATAACGCTTGACGCAGATAGCATTTGTACTCGTGCAATATCTAAATCTGAATTAGAGTTGTTATTTAAAAATCAATATGTTTTAAAACATCATAAAGATAACAGATGGCTAGCTGGATTTATTGCATTTTTAGATAATGGATTTCGACAAGAATATGCAGCAGAATTGCAATCTAACTCTGTAGACACTTGGCTATGGGGAAGAGATCAAACAGTGTTAAATGCACTTGCGCAAAACTATGATTTTTGCACTCTTAGTAAAACTTGGATGAGTATTGGAAAAATTAGACAACATAGTGCATTTTTAACACTTAAAGGAGAACAAAAAGTGTCTAGTAGATATCTTGAAAATTATAAGAAATACTTAACATGATTACAGTTTATTGGTCAAATAGATATCCTAACTTTGGAGACATTTTAACTCCTTTTGTATTAAATTATTATAATATAGCACATACTATGAGTTCAAATCCAGAGACTAGTGATGCAATGTGTATTGGGTCTATTATACAACGGTCGACTAATAATATGATTGTATTAGGAAGCGGAGTTATGCATAGTAAACATAAATTAAATCCAGATGCTGATTATAGATTTGTTCGTGGGCCATTAACAAGAGAAAAGATATTAAGTGCAGGCGGCTTGTGTCCAAAAATATACGGAGATCCCGCATTACTACTGCCATTATTTTGTAATGAAAGTAAAAAAGAATACGATATTGGAATAGTTCCGCATTATGTAGATTATGATGAAATGAAGCTACAGTATCCAGAATACAATATTATTAATTTAAAAAATCATAATCCTTTAGAAGTTGCTAAAGAAATTACTAAATGTAGACAAATTATTTCTTCATCGTTGCATGGCATCATAGCAGCTCATGCATACGGTATTCCTGCTGCTTGGATTAAATTTTCTAATAAAGTAAAAGGAAATGATATAAAATTTAAAGATTATTTTGCATCGGTTAATGTTGATACACATATTACATCTATATTAGATAACGTAAAATTTAGCACTGGTATATTACCCGATTTAAATAAGATCGAAGAAAAGTTTAAGGAGTTACTATGAACTTAAAAGCAAAAGGATGTAGTACACCTGCACCTAATTTATTACAATTTAGATTATTAAAGTATGCATTAGAAGAATACAGTATTAATATTGAAAAATTAGATCCACTAGTTGATCATAGGAACGGTATTATAGATCTACAAGGAGTACAAATTGGGATTAAGTATCCTAAAGAATACTTAAATCATATATCATTATTAAATCATAAAAAACTATATGATTATTGCTTTGTAGGGCATTTTGAGTCTTTTGGCCGGCAACAGAGTTTAGAACCATTTATAGAAAAAAACAGTTATATTAAACATTCTACTGTCGGTAGGCAAAAAGAAAAATATGATTTTGATACACAATACTACCAAATAATTTGTAATTCTAAATTTGGTCTTGTTCCTAATCATGTTGATGCAAAGCGTCCTAAAAAATGGCAACACCCAAATGCATGGAGTTACAGATTTATAGAAACAATTATTTGTAATACAGTTCCAGTATTATTTTGCGAAAGTCCTCTAGGAAGTAATTGGATCAATGGATTTAAATTTTTATGGAACAACTCTAAATTTGATATTAACGACACTGAGTATCGAGATATAATTAAACATAATACTGCACTAGCAAATAGTCGCTATTTTCTTACACTTGACGAGCTCACTCAAATACAAAATTTATTGTAAACTGCATATATAAATATCTATATGAATAAAGTAGTATTAACCACCGGCGGATTTGATCCTCTACACAGCGGACACATTGCCTATTTCAAAGCAGCACGAGAACTTGGAGATCATCTAGTAGTTGGTGTTAACTCAGATGAATGGCTAACTAGAAAGAAAGGCAGACCATTTATGCCTTTCGAAGAACGTTGTGCAATCATTAAAGAACTATCGTGTGTTGACGAAGTTATTGGATTTAACGACAGTGACGATACAGCAATAAGTGCTATAGATCAAGTACTAGCAACCAAAGGTACAAGTTGGCGTGTTGTGTTTGCTAATGGCGGCGATAGAACAAATAAGACTACCCCCGAGTATGCTACATTCGGCGGACATCAAGATGTAGAGTTTGCATGGAAGGTGGGCGGTAGCAACAAAGCCAATAGTTCAAGTTGGATACTAGACGAATGGAAAACACAAAAGACTGAACGTGACTGGGGTTACTGGCGTGTGTTAGATGACAGACCTGAGAAAGGTTACAAAGTAAAAGAACTTGTGATATATCCAGGCAAGGCACTAAGCGACCAAAAACATTTTAAACGTTCAGAACAATGGATGGTACTGGAAGGTGTAGTTGATATGCAGACTGAGTGGAACGGAAATGTATCAGCACTAAAATTAATACCGCACGGAATACCTTATGAGATTGGCAAGGAAGTTTGGCATCTAGCATCTAACAGTGGTACAGAAAATGCACACATACTAGAAATACAATGGGGTGAGTGCGTTGAAGAAGATATAGAAAGAAGAGACACATGAAAGTATTTGTAGGCTACGACCCAAGAGAAGACATAGCATATCAAGTATGCAAACACAGCATTGAACGGCATAGTCCGACTGCACAAGTTATTCCGCTAAAACAAAATGATCTTAAACGTCAAGGTTGGTATTCAAGATCCCCGGACAAACTTGCTAGTACTGAATTTACATTTACTCGCTTCTTAGTTCCCGAACTTGTTAACTTTAGTGGTTGGGCAGTGTTTATGGATTGTGACATGTTACTTAGAACAGACATTGCAGAGTTGTATGCACAAGCAGATGATACAAAGGCAGTGATGTGTGTGCAACACAACTACGCACCTAAAGAAGGCACCAAAATGGATGGACAAACACAAACAGTTTATCCACGCAAGAATTGGTCAAGTATGATGCTTATCAATTGCGGCCATCCTGCTAACAAAAGACTTGACATTGATTTAGTAAATGAGAAAGAACTTAACGGAGCATACTTTCATAGATTTAGTTGGCTAGAAAGTGATGATCTAATTGGTGAACTATCACCTGAATGGAATTGGTTAGTAGGACACTATAACGAGCCAGAGGATGGTGCACCAAAACTATTACACTACACAGAAGGCGGACCGTGGTTTGAAAACTATAGGAACTGTGAATACAATCAAGAATGGAAACAAGAATTACAGGCGATGATGAATGGGTAAAGTAGCAGCAATAGATAGTACAGGTGGCAACAACTATGCAAGAAAAGGTCACGATTATGATCCTTATTTGCGTAGTTTCATAGAAGGTGTTAGCGGTATAGAATCTAGTTGGGAGGCTGAAGAAAATACTGACAGTACTCTAATAATTAGAGGACTCGGCGGCGGGAGTCAAAAAGCTATTAAACGTTGTTGGGCATCTGGCAGAAACTTTTATGCAATGGACACTGGTTATTTTGGAAACGGCAAACACAAAACTTGGCACCGTATTACATATAACGCACTGCAAAATATGCACGAAATGTTACCGTACGATAAATCAAGGCTAGAATTACAGCTAGGGCCTTTTAAAGAAATATACAAGCCATTTACGTCGGGTTCAAAGATCTTAGTATGTCCTCCCAGTGATAAAGTAATGAATATGTTCGGGCAGGGTACTGCTAAAGAATGGACAGAAAAATTAGTAGCAAATTTATCTACACTAACAGATCGTCCTATTGAAATTAGAATGAAGCCTATTAGAAGCGAACGCATTAGTACAAAAACAATACAAGATGCACTGCAAGACGATGTACATTGTCTGATCACATACAATAGTATTGCTGCTACTGAAGCACTTATGGAAGGCAAACCTGCCATTACATTAGGACCAAATGCAGCACAATTAATTTGCGAAACAGACCTAGCAAACTTGGAAAATCCTAAAATACCTACACGAGACGAAATGTTTGCATTCTTAACACACTTGTCGTACTCACAATTTACACAAGCTGAAATGGAAGATGGAACTGCTTGGCGTATACTACAGGAGACACAAGTATGACTATAACAGTTGCATCCTACCTAATGGGAATACCTCCGGGAAATACCAATCCAGAAAAGCCACAAATTATTGTAAACTTTATTGAAGGAGTATGGGCATGCGGTGATAAAGGCCAAATTGTTTGTGACTATACACCAGTTGACGTAGATGTTGCAGTAGTACAGGGATTCGTGCATCCAAACAGTAAAAATTCTCCACACTTAAATTTACGCAAATCAGTATTTGAAAAACAACAACAAAACGGCAAGCGTAGTATAATTGTAGACAGTAACTTATTTTTATATGCTGATAAAGGAAACTCTAATCAATTTTTACGTTATAGTTATGATGGTGTATTTCCTAACACTGGCGAATATTGTAACGATGATCCTGATCCTGCACGGTGGGATTTAATTAGTAGTCGTTTAGGAATTAAGTTAAAGCCTCGTCAAACTACAGGTAATAATATTTTAATATGTTGCCAGCGTGACGGTGGCTGGAGTATGGACGGCATCCAACTTATGCCTTGGTTAATTAAAACTATCCAACAAATTAGAAAACATAGTGACCGAACAGTTGTAGTTAGATTTCATCCTGGAGATAAAGGCATTCTTAATCATAAAAGAATGTTAGCAAGGTATAGGCTGGCAAATGTACAAGTAAGTCATTCTGATCATATATTACAAGACTTTGCTGCTTCATATTGTGTAATAAATTATAATAGTAGCCCAACAATAGCAGCAGCTATTGAAGGTATTCCTACTATTGTATTAGACCCAACTAACAGTCAAGCAGCAGAAGTATCTCATCATAAGTTGGCTGATATCGAAACGTTAAAAGAATTTGACAGAGAAAAGTGGATTCATAAAATGGCGCAAATGCATTGGACACTAGACGAACTTAAAGACGGAACAGCATGGAAGCACCTAAGGAAGTGGGCAATAAAATGAGCAAGGCAATAACAGTAGTAACAACATTTCACCCAGCAGGGTTATCAAAGTACGGTCAGCGTATGATTGATAGTTTTGCATTAAACATTGACAAGCGTATTAAGTTGTTAGTGTATGCAGAGGATTGTAAGCCTGTTAATCCTGATCCAAGCCGCATTGAGATATTAGATGCAAAGGTAGCATTACCTAAACTAAATGCATTTAAATCAACATGGGGACATGTTCCTAAAGCTAATGGTGACATTACTAATGAGCCACAGCGCCACACACGCAAGGACTGGATGAAGAAATTCAAGTGGGACGCAGTTAGGTTCGCTAATAAAACATACGCAGTGTATGACGCTTGTGTGCGTTCTAAGGACTGGTGTGTGTGGATGGACGCGGATACATATGTGCATAGCCCTTGGACGTACGAAGACTTTGCCGCGCAGTTACCAGACAACTCTTGGATCACTTATGTAGGCAGAGGCAAAGGATCGCAGACATGGCCAGAGTGCGGCTTCTACGGATTAAACTTAAATCATCCTGTGTGTCACGAGTTCCTTAAAGAGTTTGAAAGAGTATACGAAGAAGCAGACAACGGAATATTCTTGTTAGAAGAATGGCATGACAGTTTTGTGTTTGGAAGTATATTAAACAATATGAAATTACAATTTCCTAATGCACACGATTATAGTGCTGAAATGTATTTGCGTGAAGCAAAGTCAGGAGGCGGAGGTCATCCGTTAATTAATGGCGTACTAGGCAAATGGATTGACCATATGAAAGGTGGACGCAAAGACGCAGGCAAGTCGCAACGCAAAGACATCATGGTTAACAGAACAGAAGATTATTGGAATGAAATTTAGTTTATGGACGGATTATGGCGCACTTAATAGCAAACCGGTTTTTGACGCTTTTGCAAATAGTCTTAATGACAATGGGCATACTGTTGTTTATAACGATAGTAGTGCCAACGTTAACGTTATTTGGAGTGTTCTTTTTCACGGCCGCATGGCTAGAAACAGGCAAGTTTGGGATCAACACAAACCTACAATAGTGTTAGAAGTAGGAGGCATTAAACGTGGTACGACATGGAAAGTAGGGCTCAATGGAATTAATCGTGATGCTTATTTTAGCAGTATGGGTAATAATTCTGTACGTGCTAATAGCCTTGGGTTATATTTAAAGCCTAGACGCAGTGGCGATAACATTCTTATATGCGGACAACATGATAAGAGTTTACAATGGCAAGATATGCCGACAATGCAGCAATGGGTAACAGAAACAATAGCTACAATTAAAACAGTTAGTGACCGTCCTATTATATTTAGACCGCATCCTCGTTGCAGAGTAAACGTAGACAGTAGTGTTACAGTACAAACTCCTAACAAGATTCCCAACTCGTATGACGACTTTGACATGAGCTTTGATAACATATGGGCAACAGTAAGTTGGAACAGTAATCCAGGTATACACAGTGTAATTAATGGAGTCCCGGCGTTTGTAGGCAAAAGCTCACTAGCGTATGATGTTGCTAACACATTGTTGCTGTGGATAGAAAATCCACGTATGCCAGACAGAACACAGTGGCTTAATGACTACGCACATACTGAATATACACTTGAAGAAATATCACAAGGAATTCCATTAAAGAACTTGACTTCTAAGCTAATCTAAGCTATAATACATGTATGATATTAAATTTAGAAGATTGCTTAGAACACCTTGCAGGCATGCGTGAGTCACCTGTAAAATTCACTATCGAACAAACTGACTTTACTATTGTGACTAGTATTGCTAGACAGTGTTTTAAAGGTATGGCACTAACTGATAGACAGTCTGCACTTATGCAAGAAAAACTGTTGCCTTATCGTGAACAATTTACTAATATAGATTGGGACTTTGATTATGCAGTTACGCAATTACGTCAGCCATTGCGCAGCATTGATAGAAGCAAATATATTAAATTGCAAGACGACAACATTGTAGTTAGGTTTCCTTTTAACAAAACTGACATCTGTTACATACACGAATTTGCAAATAATGCTGAAGGGTATTATCATCAAAAAGGCACTCATATACACGAATTTACATATAACGAACGTAATATATTAAACTTATTGGATCGGTTTACAAAAAAAGAATTTGCAATTGACGAAGAATTATTAGAAATTTACAACAAAATAAAAGTTATAAATGATAATCCACAAGATCATCTTAGCGGTATAGGCGACGATTATAATTTAATTAATATTAATCCTACACTTGTAGTTACGATACAAGATGAAGTCGGCGATACGTCTGCTGAAAGTTTTACAAAACTTTATGATCGTAGATTTAGATACGGGTTTAATCATGTTGCCAACTTAGACAAGGCAAGTAATCAACTTGTGCATGAAATTGCTTCACGCAAAGATAAAACATATCACAGTAAGCCTAGTGTTCAATCAACACAAGATGTGCTAACTGCATTATGGGAGTTAGACAGATTTCCGTTATTAGTTGTACTGGATCCTACACATGCAGAAGAACAATTATATACGTTTGCAAATCATTATAGGGACATATTAGATTCAAACGAACAAAGTGTGTTGTTTCGGGCAGAGGAAAAGGACGCAGGCTTTAACCAATTGATTAAGGACAGAAAATTAAACAATTGGGTTGACAGCACTACAAAAGTAGTGTATATTAGTAAGAGTAAGTTACCAAAGTTACTTGTTAAAAATAATTGGAAGCCTAATGCTACATTTAGTTTTACAAGTTCAATGGACCGTTTTGTGGACAGTTATGTTTCATTTAACTGTGACTTAATAGTATACAGAGAAGAACAAATGAGTCCAATGAGGAGACATTCAAAATATTATGGCTAGTTGTAAATTGATTATTGAAGACGAAGTAAACATTAAGATCGAAGGTCTTGATGTAGATGTACGACGACAACTTGCCAACGCATTAAAGTTTGAGGTTCCTTATGCAAAGCATATGCCACAGTATAAACTAGGACGCTGGGACGGCAAAGTTGCTTTCTTTGGTATTGGCGGCAGCGGCTACGTTAATCATCTTGATGTAGTACAGCGTGTGCTTACAAAGAATAATGTTGAAATTGCAGACATTGACGACAGGCGAATGCACATTAGTTTAAACTTTAAACACGTAACAGAAGACTACTGGAAGGACCAAGGAGTTGTTTGGCCTGAAGGACATCCTGCAGAAGGTGAAGATATTATTCTGCGTGACTATCAAGTAGAAGCAATTAATACATTCTTAGATAATCCACAGAGTTTGCAACAGATTGCTACTGGTGCAGGCAAATGTCGAACTTATGATTCTACAATGGATATAGATGTAGGTAATTCTGATTTTGCTGAATATTTGCTAAATAAAGTAAGAAATAGCAACTGGAGCAATTCTATGAACGTAGCAACTTTTTGTAAAACATATCAGCGAAAAATGTGGAAGTCGATGATTACTAGGAAAAAATTAGATTTCACCTTATTGGATGTAATAACGTTCAACAATGAGCAACTTTATTACATACCGTATAATGGATATCATAAATTTACAGTAAGTACTTCACAATGCTTAAAGTGTAATGCAGCGCTAGTTATCGGATTTAGAAAAGATGAGTTTATAGTATCAACATGCAAATGTTCAGCAGATAACAAGAATTATGCTACTTTAGAAAAGTTATCAACTGTATTTCCTGTAAGTGAAGCAAATGACGTATTATCATCATTTGCAGAGCGAAAAACACGGAATTTACAAAATGTACTAACTCATTGGACATCGCGTGGACATACTCACGAGGACGCAGTACAATTAGTGTCAGACGTACAAGCGAGTCGATCGTCACTGTCACCTGCTGCACAGAAAGGTGCACGGGGGTATTCGATGAGAACCCCCGAATACTGGATTAAGCAAGGGTATTCTAAATCAGACGCTGTGCAGAAAGTAAGTAATCTTCAAGTTACAAACGGCTTAGAGTTTTATGTTAACAGATATGGCACTGATGAAGGCAAAGTACAGTACGATAAGCGAATGACAGAATGGTTAACATCATACACTCGTGCTATGGAACTAGATCCTACAATTAATGAAAGAAAAATGGTCGGGTTTTGCAAAGCATCAAAAGAGTCGTTAACCGTGTTAATGCCAGTCTATGAAAAGTATAACGATAAAATTCGTATATACTTAGGCATTGACGGAAATACTGAATATTTTTTGCGCGACGACGATAGTATACGATTTTATGATTTTACGATACCCGAGCTTAAAATAATTGTTGAGTTTAATGGATCTAAGTTCCATGCTAATGCAGAGTTATTATCTGAGCAACAACTGTTAGAATGGAAGAGCTTATTTTCAAATGAATCAGCAGACTTGGTTATTGCAAAGGATACTGTAAAGCGAAAAATAGCAGAATGGCACGGATACACATTGTTAACAATTTGGGATACTGACGACGTTGACCAAGCAATTACTAAAATTACAAATTTAATAGAAGAAAAACTTAATGAAATTTAACATACCAATAGGGGAACTAGCAGAGTCGATCGCGAAGTACAAAGGAGTACTATTAAACGATAACTGCGAAATTAATATTAAAGATCTTGATTGTAAAGTTAATACACCATCAGGAACTGCTACTATTAATATTATAATTAAAAAAGAAAAGTTAGAAGGCATAAAACTATTACTTGCAAATGGTGTAGAAATAAAGTGTGCTAATAAGCATATATTAAGATATAATAATGCAGACGTATTTGCAGATTCATTAGCAATTGGCGACTCGGTAGAAACTATTAACGGGAATGTTAAGGTTAGTAGTATTAACAATATTGACGATACTACATTTTACGATATCGGAATAGATGCACCGTACTTATATTATGATGCAGACGGAGTATTACATCATAATACAATTACCACAGCAACTCTAAGTCATATAACTGAGCCTTACGGACGTAGCATAGTTATTGTTCCTAACAAGTCGTTAGTAGAACAAACAGAAGAAGACTATGTTAACTGTGGGCTCGACGTTGGTGTGTACTTCGGCGACAGGAAGATGCTAGGTAAGACTCACACAATTTGTACTTGGCAAAGTTTAAATATACTTGACAAGAAAAACAAGGACGGCACAGCAGCACTAAGTCTTGCAGAGTTCTTAGAAGAGGTATCTACAATCATTGTTGACGAATGTTTTGATGGCAACACTCTTATCACAACACCAAGTGGTCAAGTGCCTATTAAAGATTTAAAGGCGGGCGACAAAGTAATTAATCTATGTGAAAAAACAAAACAATACAAAGAAGATACAGTAGTTAAAGTTCATAAAAACTTAACACATAGTCAAAGTGAAAAAATGCTAGAGATAGAGTTTGACAACGGCATAAAAACTAAAGTTACTGCTAACCATAAATTTTTAACAGACAATGGCTGGGTTAGAGCAGACCAATTAACTGAAGATTTAGAAATTATTGACATAAATACATATAGCTAAAGGAGAAGTATTTATGGCAAAACAATTTGATATAGAAAACTTTAATAAAGTTTTAAAAATAAATCATCAAAAACTGCAAGCAGAAAAAATAACTGGTAAAAAAGTTATTCTATCAAATGGATTAATCCTTGAGTCTGAGAGAGACGTGCGTCTTTGCAAGAAACGAGTAATGTCAGGAGATAATGTTTGGAAAGAAAATTTTGACATACTTTACAGTATCAATAGTGATGACAGAGAATTGGCCGAAAAAAAGTGTAGATCCTTGACTTCTGTGCAAGGCGGAATCAAATGCCAAGAAAAGCATGGAAAAAAAATTAAATCTAACCTAAATACAGGAACGCCATGGAATAAAGATATGAAGGGAAACTATCCTTATTCTTATCCGCATTCAGCTGAAACAAAAGAAAAGATAAGTGTTGCTAATACTGGCACAAAAAACGGCATGTACGGAACAATGATGACCGCAGAACAAAAAGAATATAGAAGTAACTTAATGAAAGAAAAAATTCTTTCAGGAGAGTTTACTCCAAATTCTAATAATAGAAATACTCATTGGGATTCGTATTATAAAAATAAAAAATATAGAAGCAGCTGGGAATCACTTTATCAATATTTCGATCCTGATGCCGAGTATGAAACTTTAAGAATACCTTATGTTTTTGAATGTAAAGAACATATTTACATAATAGATTTTGTTAATCATAAAACTAAAACTGCAATTGAAGTAAAACCTAGAGAACTTTTTAATGACCAAAAAACACAAACTAAAATATCTACCGCCGAAGAGTGGTGCAATGCTAATGGATATAATTTAGTATTAGCAGATAAAGAATATTTTATAACTCGGCCAATGCCTGATGATTTGACCGAATTTGATACTAAAACACAAAATAAAATTAGGAAACTTTATGAAGTTAATCAGTAAAAAAGAAATCGAAAAGCCACACGAAACTTATAATCTTCATGTAGAAACGGACCATAACTATATTGCAAATGATGTTGTAGTTTCAAACTGTCACATGGCCAAAGCAGAAGTACTAAAGAACTTACTTACACGCAACTTAAAGAACGCTCCGATTCGTTGGGGACTAACTGGCACAGTGCCTAGAGAGAAGTTTGAGTTTGAAAGTATTCACGCAAGCTTAGGTCCAGTAGTTGGAAGCATTACAGCAAAGTCGTTACAGGATCAAGGAGTACTATCAGCGTGTCATGTTAATGTATGTCAGCTGATTGATGTTGTAGCACATTCGGACTATCAAGGTGAACTAAAATACTTAACATCAGATCCAGCACGTTTAGCATACATTGCGAGTATGATGAATAACGTATCACAAACAGGCAACACACTAATCTTAGTAGACAGGATTAGTGCAGGACAAACACTGGCAGAACTTATACCCGGCAGCACTTTCGTAAGTGGTGCAGTTAAAGTAAAAGACAGGAAGGAAACATATGATACAATTCGCGAGGGGACTAACGAAGTTATTATTGCAACATATGGTGTCGCAGCGGTGGGCCTTAATATCCCTCGCATTTTTAATCTTGTACTCTTGGAGCCTGGCAAATCATTTGTAAGAGTAATACAAAGTATTGGTAGAGGCGTTCGTAAGGCAAAAGACAAAGACTTCGTACAAATTTGGGACTTGACATCAACATGCAAGTTTGCGAAGCGACACTTAACTCAACGTAAGAAATTTTACAAAGAAGCTGAGTACCCATTTACAATTGAGAAAGTGGACTGGAATTAAATTATGAGAATATTAACATTAGAAAATGAGTGTTTTAACTTAGATGACTTACCCGAAACAATAGAAGATGATGTACGCTTTAGTGTACTAGATAATAGTAACCCTAAAGAACCTGACTTCTTTTTTGTTCCGTTAATTTTCTTAGAATCATTCAGCGCACCTGCAATGGTGTTGGATATTGGCGGGCATGAAGTAACAATGCCAGTTGATTGGAGTGTTGCAGTTGGGTGTTCCGAAAGCGGAATGGATCTAGAAGTGTTGCCACTGACTAGTATTAATGACAGAGGATTTGAAGCATTTCTTTTTAATCCATTAAGTAGTTTTAAAACAGACTTTGCAGAAATTAAAATTACTAATTTCTATACAGATGTAAAATGGTATTTTCCTAAAATGAAAAATGGACAACTACTAAGTATCCCAATCACTGAAGGTAAAAATCCTCTGTGCGCATTTTTTGTTAAGGATATAAGTAGACAATGCGAAGTGATAGAATATAGCCTATTAATGTAAGGAGAATTATGATGGGAATTAAAGCAGGCAAAGTATGGGGATCAACGGAACTGATCCATGCTAACGGAGCATTAGAGTTCCACCGCATTAACTTTAATGCAGGATACAAGTGTTCAGAACATGCACACGAATTTAAATGGAATGGCTTCTTTGTTGAGTCGGGCAAGATGATTGTTCGAGTTTGGCAAGATGATCAAGGACTAGTTGATGAAACTATTCTTGAGGCTGGAGACTTTACACAAGTGAAGCCTGGCAAGATTCATCAGTTCGAAGGATTAGAAGATGGTGTTGCATTTGAGTTGTATTGGGCAGAGTTTAACCACGATGACATTGTAAGACGTACTTCAGGAAGTAACGTTGTCAAATAAAATGATACCTGGAGAAGCATTAATATACGAGCGCAACGACGGTGTTGTGTATGCTCATTATCGAGACCCTCCGCACAATACAATACCACGTTGGATCATAGGCGGTGATCCTGCAGGAATAGCAAGAGCCCAAGGCGACTTGTTAAACTATGCAGAGTGGCAAGAGCTATGTAAACTGAGCTTAGAATATCCAACATTAAAAAAGCTATTAGACAAGTTAGTAACAACGTATTACACAGTTAAGGAACACAAATGAGAATAATAGCAGGACCTTGCCAACACGAGTCCTTAGGACAGTCTGCACAAATTGCACAACGATGCAAAGAAGTGTGTGCCAAGTACGGCATTGAATACTACTTCAAAGCAAGTTATGACAAAGCTAATCGCAGTAGTATGCAAGGCAAACGCGGCATGGGACTTTCTAAAACTATGTACGACTTTAAAATATTAAAAGAAGTACACGGTGTTAAAATACTTACTGACGTACATGACATAAAACAAATTGCCCTAATGGTGCATTATGATGTTGTTGACGTATTACAAATTCCTGCATTCCTTTGTCGACAAACTGACCTAGTACAAGCGGCATGTGCAACAGATAAAATTGTTAATATTAAAAAAGGACAGTTCCTTGCTCCGTGGGATATGAAAGGTATACTAAGTAAATGTGACGAAGCCAAAGAGCTTTGGATCACAGAGAGAGGAACTAGTTTTGGATATAACAACTTGGTTGTTGATTTCACCGGCATTGATTACATGCTTAATAATTTTAGGGTGCCTGTGGTTTTTGATGCCACACACAGCGTACAGAAGCCTGGTGGTCTTGGAGGTTCTAGCAGTGGCAACAGGGATTATGTTCCTGGCTTATGCCGCGCAGCTAGTGCTCTTGGCGTTACCAACTTTTTCTTAGAAGTACACCCTGATCCAGACAACGCACCTAGTGACGGTCCTAACATGTTACGACTAGACGACTTTGAAAGTGTCGTAGCAGATATAGCTACAATTAACGCGGTTATAGCTACAATTAACGCGGTGGTATAATGAAAGGTAACAAATGTTAAAAAAACTTAATCTATCGTTAAGCAATAGGTGTAATGCCAATTGCATTTGGTGTCCTGTTGAACGAGGAACAAAACATAATTTTGATTTAAGTTACGATTCTATTGTTAAGATTATAGAAGAAGTAGAGAAACTAGAACAACTCCGTTGGTTAAAAAACGGTTTACAAATTGGTTGTTTGAGTGTATACTATAATGGAGTAGAGATAAACGCACCGGGGGATGTAATCGAATGGCAGCAGAAAAACTTGCAATAAAAGAAATCCTCAGTTGGATTGACAATGGCGAAAGCACAATATGGGATCAGTTAGAAGACGACCATAAGAAGCAGATTAGCTTTTGGTTGTTGAATAGATATGTCAGTGGCATACAAGGTAGTCGTGACAAGCAAGAGCTTGCTGTGCTTAAAACTAATGAATACTACAACAAGCACTTTAACGATATTGGAGTAAGTAAGGACAAAGGTCATCCAAAGTTATTATGGAAGTTGTTGTGTATGTGTGGCAACACAGGCAAGAACGAATTCCATCCTTGGATTGGTTTTAAGAAACGTGACGGCAGCACAGGCAAAGCAATGTCGCTGTTAGAAAAACTAAATCCAAATATGAAAACAGACGAGGTTGAACTACTTGCTAGAATATCTACAAAAAAAGAACTCAAAGCACTTGCAGAGGAACATGAAATTGCAATCAAGCTCTAAGCCATATGTATGTGAATACTGTAACTCAGGCTACGTGCGTGAGAGTACACTTATGGCGCACTTGTGTGAAAAGAAACGCAGAGCATTGCAAAAGGATGAGCGCAGAGTACGCTTGGGGTTTTATGCATTTAATCAATTTTATAAATTAAGTGCAGGTGCAAAAAAAGATAAAACCTATGAAGAGTTTTGCAAAAGCAGTTACTATAATGCATTTGTAAAGTTTGGTAGTTTTGTATCTAATGTAAAACCGTTGTATCCTGAGAAGTATATGAATTATGTTGTAACCAGCGGCGTTAAACTTGATCACTGGTGCAGAGAAGAAATGTATGAAACATATGCAACCGATCTTATTAAGAAGGAAGGTGTAGAGACTGCACTGGAACGTAGTGTTGAAACTATGGTAGAATGGGCACAAGAAAATAATAGTGTGTGGAATCATTACTTCTTATATGCGTCGCCTAATAGAGCAGTATGGCATATTAAGGATGGAAAGATTAGTCCTTGGCTGATGCTTAATTGCAAAAGCGGAAAAGAGATGTTAGGTAATTTTAATGATGAACAACTAAGTATGATCTACAATATTGTAGACCCGAAACATTGGGGTGTTAGATTTAAAAGACAAACAGTAGATGTACAATTAGTCAAAGATGTTGTAAAGGAAAGTAAACTATGAAATTAATTAAATATCCAAATGAAATGTTAGCACGTGAAGTTAAAGACGTTGACTTAGAGAATCCAGGATTTGATCCTGTAGAACTTAAAGCAGAAATGGTTAAGTTTATGATTGATAACAACGGCATTGGCCTTGCTGCAAATCAAATTGGACTAGACGCAAAAGTATTTGTTATGGGAGACAGTGTAGAAAATAGTACAATATGTATTAACCCTACAGTACTCCAGTATACAGAAGAAACACAAAATGACATCGAAGGATGCTTGAGCTTTCCTAATGTGTACGTTAAAATTAAGCGCCCAACAGAAATACTTGCAGAATGGTATAATGAAAATTTAGAAAAACAAACTGTAAAAATTGACGGGTATAGTGCTAAGTGCTACTTGCACGAACTAGATCATCTGTTAGGCATTACTATGAAAGATCGTGCAAGTAAACTTAAATGGAACATGGCAACTAAGAAAGGAAAAAAACTTGCGTAAAATTACAAAATGAATACAACTACTAACATATATATCGTGCATACCTTTAAAAAAATAGGAGATGGATGGAATCGTTTCCACGGAGTGTACAGCAGTAAAGAACTTGCAGACAAGGCAGGAAAAGACTATTGTGAAACATGGGGTGAAGAAGATTCGTTACATTACCATGTAACATTAAAAGCACTAGATGACATTATAAACGGAGTACAGCACTAAATGGATATTGATATTGACTTTGCAGACAGAGATATTATATTATCTCAACTAGAACATCGTGTGGCAAAGTTAAACACAGGCAAGAAGCACAACACCGGAGTCTACGCAACGGAGATTCCACACAACCCTATTGACAACTTGGCTACGGTTGAACATAAGGCAGCAGACGAACGTGGCTATTTTAAATTAGACTTCCTTAACGTAAGCATCTATAAAGACGTTAGGGATAATGAACACTTAACACAATTAATGGAAAGAGAACCCCTATGGCAACTTCTGGAACACACGGACTTCAGCGACAAAGTCTTTCATCTGAACGGGCACGGCAAACTATTGAAGCAATTGAAACCGTCGTCGGTAGAGCAATTGGCAGCAACACTAGCGATCATTCGACCAGCGAAACGGCACTTGAGTGGAAGCAATTGGAATTTGATTTTTCAAGAAGTGTGGACGAAACCGACAGACAATAGTTACTACTTCAAGAAAGCACACGGCACCTCCTACGCAGTGGCATGCGTAGTACACATGAATTTACTATGTGAAGAACTTAGTCCTTAGGTCTTCGAACTAGTTGAACACTTTTGCGTTTAATGCGTTTAACTGATAAGTTATTTAAATTAACGCATGGCCCTATAGTTACTTTAACATCTTTTGAATTCATAGTCATAATTGAATATCTAAATGGTTCTATCTCACCACGTAAAAATATATTAATAGGAATCATTCGATTTGATTCCCACCACCACGCTTCACCTAGTTCTAGGAATGCACGTTGTTCAAGCTCTGATTTAATGTCTGTGTAGATATACATACTTGTTACAGTCACATCTTGATTGATAATGATTCCGATGTATTCGTTACCGCCGTATGTTACTACGCTTAGGAATGGAAAATTTTCTTGTATATCTTTAGTTAACATGTAATTCCGATAAATATTAGTATGCAATTGTTACCTAGATATTTATGCAACCATACAACCACTGTCATAGCAAATATGGCGGGATTTATTACGGAGTACAGACCAGTGTATAGTAAACAGCTTCAAGTATATAAAGGCATAGACAATGTGCTAGAATTTAGATTGTTAAACGCAGATCAGAAGCCTGTAGATATTACATCGTATACGCCAAAGTTTGTTGCATTTGATGAAATTAATCAAATGGTATTAGAAAAAGATGCTACAATATTAGACGACGGATCAACAGTTACTAGAGGTAAGTTTAAACTTACAGTAACAGAAAATGAGTTATTGAATGTTAAACAACAATATCTCAGCTACAATATCTATCTAGTAGAAACAGATGGTGACAAAGTCCTTACATATTCACAACCTAACTTTGGTAATGACGGAGTTATATATGTTAATGGAACAACGTTCCCAGGCCCGCTCAACTCATATTCAGTCACTTCTTTCGAACAAGAAGGAGTTGGTATTAACACGTGGTATAGTGAAACAGTTGACGCACAACCTGGTATTAACGGCAACGAAGCATTGCATACCGCAGCAGCATATACAAGCTCGTACATAGGTGATATAATAGTACAAGCTACTTTGGATAACCAAGTTACAGGAACCACACAGTGGGCTGATATTGCGACTATGCAGCTAGGTGGATCGGAAACTACACCAACTCCTGTTAACTTTAACGGAGTGTTTAGCCACATACGTTTTAAAGCAACAGCAAATCCAGCAGACAAAATAACTAAAGTATTAGTCAGAAATTAATTGACAAACATAATATTGATGCTATAATAGTAGTATGAGTATTGTATCCGACACAGTAACAGCACACTTGCCTTCAAAGCGTAAGACTACTCCTAGTGGGTGGCAAATCTTCAGATTAAATTTGTTTTAACTGCGGACTGTATAAATATTGCTATGATAATATATAAAATTACAGCGCCAAACAGTAAGCAATACATTGGTCAAACTATTTCAACCCTTGACGAAAAAATACAGTGGTACAAAAAGTCTGCTAATAATGATAAAACTAACAGATATATTTTTAATTCTATACGCAAGTACGGTATAGAGAATATGAAATTTGAAGTAGTTGAAGAGAGTAGCACTTGGTCTAAAAAAGAACTTGATGATAAAGAAATTTACTATATTAATAAGCTCGAGACATATTACACGTTAGGAAAAGGATATAATATGACTTATGGCGGCGACGGGTTAGACTCCGAATCGGCTAGTCGTGTTATAACAAAATGGTATCAAACTATGACCGAAGAAAAGAAACAGCAAAAATCTCACAATAGTTCTGTTGCTCAGAAGAAAAGATACAACACTAATCCTGACAGTGACGAAACGCGAGAAAAAAAGAAAAAGTCTCATCAAGGTACTTATGTTATAGAATCCCCAGAAGGAGGCGTCTATTATGCAGACAATGGATTAAAAGAGTTCTCGGAACAAAACAAAGAAGAACTTGGCGTAACTTATTGGCAACTTTTTAATGCGTACAGAAAATTATACCAAGACACTATAACTATTAGAGAACAAAAAAACTTAAACAAGTGGAAAGTTACTCGTGTTGACAAATAGCATCTGCGAAATAATATTGTCTTATTGGCAATTAGGAAGAAAAACAAAAACTACTCCAAGTGGATGGATCTCCGGAAATGCGCCGTGTTGCCATCACAACGGCAACACTGCTGACACAAGAGGTAGAGGCGGCATGATTGTCAGCGGCAACCACATAAGTTATTCCTGCTTTAACTGTGGATATAAAGCTAGTTGGCAACCAGGTAGAGCGGTGTCTGTGAAGCTACGTAAGCTTCTACAGTGGCTGGGTTGCACTGATGATAGCATAACTAAGCTCACGTTCGATGTAATGCGTATAAACGAAGGTGTGCAAGTAGCAGAGCGTAAGATAGAAATACCTACGTTTGAAACTGTTCCTCTTCCACCTGATGCAGTTAAGATTACAGACATTACAGAGTTTAATAAGTTTAGCATGGCTATACTTGAATACATAGCAACTCGTAACTTGGACTTGGATGATACAGAATACTACTGGTGTCCAAGTCTTGCATACAGGGATAGACTTATTATTCCTTTTTACTTTGAACAGCGTATTATAGGATGGACTGGTAGAACTATTACAGCAGACAAGAAGCCTAAGTACATGAACGAACAGCAACCAGGATTTGTATACGGACTAGACAAACAAACGTATGATAAAGAGTTTGCTATACTTGTTGAAGGTCCAATGGATGCTATTCACATAGACGGATGTGCGCTGGGCGGTAGTGAGATTAATGATGCACAAGCATTACTGCTTAACAGACTAGGCAAAGAGATTGTAGTTGTACCTGACAGAGATCACGCAGGCAAGAAACTTGTAGAAGATGCCATTAGTAGAGGCTGGGGAGTTAGCTTACCTGAATGGGACCAAGAGATTAATGATGTAGGCGATTGCGTAGATAAGTATGGTAGACTATATACTTTATACAGTATTGCTAGTGCTGCTGAAACTAGCCCACTTAAAATTAGACTGAGAGCAAAAAAATGGTTCGTATAAAAAAGATCTGCAAGAAAGTATGGGGATGGATAACATGGCCCTACCACAAAATTAAAGAAGAGATTAAGTTCCGCAAGCGTATGAAAGAGCTTAAAAAACGTGACCCATTTATATATAAATGATTGACGCAGTAGGCGCAGCACAAGTTGTAAGCAGCTTTAAACGACAACAATATGTCGGAGATGATATACATGTATCGCATGTTAAGCATGTAGAACGTGCAGGTGCTAAGGTAGTAGAATCAGTTGAATATGTAACATACAATGCACAAGGAAGACATGAAGATCCTTACAAACAGCCAGGAACAGCAGTGGATATAATAATATGATTACTTGGGGCATAGTTGGCAATAGTCACGATGCAAGCATTGCAGTATTTAAAAACGACAATTTAAAATGGGCGGGACTTGCTAAAGACTTTAGTAAGATACCAAACGATCCACACCTTAACAAGAAGCTAATACGTAGAGCAATGCGCTTAGGTAAACCTAACAAAGTTATTTGGTACGAGCGCCCATTCCTTAAAACACTAAGACAGTTTTATGCAGGGCAAGGCTGGCTAGGCAAAGAGAACAACATACATCGTTATCTAACAGAGTACGGCATTCATTGCCCAATAGAATATACCCAACACCACTTGAGCCATGCAGCCTATGCGTACTACACGCAACCCGAAGACGAGTGTGCAGTAGTATGTTTAGACAGCATTGGCGAGTTTGAGACCTTGACAATATGGCACGGAAAGAACAACACGCTAAAGAAAATACACAGTCAGGGCTATCCACATAGCCTAGGATTGTTCTACAGTGCTATGACACAACGACTAGGCCTACAAGCACAGCGTGATGAATACTTAGTAGCCCAGTGGGGAGCCAAAGGAGATAAGCATAGGTTCTTCTTTGATATGATGAAAGAGCTAGTACAAACAACTGGTAAGGGTGCAGACCCTTACATTAAGATGCGTGAGAATATGCATCGAGGTGTTAGCTGGTGGAGGCCTGAACTAACTAGCCAAGAAGACTTGAACGACATTGCAGCAGCCACACAAGCAGTGTTTGAATACTGTGTTGTCAACATAGCAGCATGGACAAAAGTATACACAGGCTGCAAGCACCTAGCACTAGCAGGCGGTGGCGCACTTAACCGTGACGCAGTAGACTTGCTTAGAGATAAATGGGACACAGTACACGTACCGCAGAACCCAGGCGACCCAGGTAGTTGTATAGGCGCAGTACTAGCAAAGACAAAACAACGAATAATATTAAAAGGACAATGGCACTAATGGCAAAGAAGAAGCTAAGAGCACAAAAGTCATTCCGATTTACGCCACCTGAAGCTAAAGGAACAGATAAAGTACTAATTACATCAGGATGTAGTTTTGCCGAGACTTCCAATGAAACAACCTGGCCAATACACCTACAACGTATACTAGTTGATAGAACTAAATTTCCAACAGACCAATTCATAAGCTTGGGGCTAGGCAGTCAAGGAAACGGTCTAATATCTAGAAAGCTAATACATAGTGTACACGAGCAACTTAAAGTTAAGAAGCCTGAAGATATCTTAGCATGTATTATGTGGAGTGGTCCTTCGAGGCATGAACAATACTCGAATGACAGAGATGTAATTCTTAGACTTAAACACGGATCAAATTTAGACGAATGGATGGACAATCCAACTCGTGTAGTTGAGAAAGACGTCGACGGTGGCTGGATTTTATATAACGCCCATTGGAAGATACCCCAGGCTAGAAACTATTACAGATACATCTACGACGAAGTGTATTCACAAATACAAACTCTAGAACATATTATTAGAACACAAAATTATTTAAAATTACATAATATAAAATATGCTATGCTATGGGTGTCACTACAAGTGAAGTATTGATGCTTGATCATGCCTCAATGACAGCACACCCTAGCTTAGTTCATTTGTATGAGCAAATTGATTTTGATCATTTCTTTGATACAGAAGGTGAGATGGAATTTGCAAATGCATCAGACTTGCCTAATATGCTTAATGACAATCATCCATCTTCTGATCAACATCTGTTATTCTGCCGAAAGGTAATAATTCCTCATCTTAAAAGCAAAATGAACATTTGACAATATTAATTAAAGAGTATATAATAGTAATATGAGTACTAGACAAAATACAGACTACGGTTATGAGATACAGAAAGTGTATCTTGAAATGATGATGAGCGATGCTGAAAGCTTTGTTCGATGCCAGGCGGTATTTGATCCTGATGCATTTGATAGACGCTTGCATGACGGAGCAAAGTTCTTAACAGAGTATGTTACAGAACACAATGCCCTGCCTACATTTGATATGTTAAACGCTGCAACTCGAGCAGACTTGAAAGATCCAGGTGTGCTACAAGAGAATCATTATGATTGGTTGCTTGCAGAGTTTGAAACGTTTAGCAGACACAAAGCATTAGAAGCGGCTATTCTTAAGAGTGCTGACTTGCTTGAGAAAGGCGAGTATGGTAGCTGTGAAGAACTAGTAAAGAAAGCTGTACAGATTGGTTTACAGAAAGACTTGGGCACAGACTACTTTGCTGATCCGCGCAAGCGACTAGAATCAATTAAAGATACAAACGGACAAGTGAGCACAGGTTGGGCTGCTATGGACAAGAAATTGTTTGGTGGCTTTAACAGAGGCGAGCTGAACATCTTTGCAGGTGGTTCGGGTGCAGGTAAGAGTTTGTTCCTTGCTAACATCGGCGTTAACATGGCTGAGAAAGGTATGAACGTTATGTATCTTACACTTGAGCTTGCAGAAAGTCTAGTAAGTATGCGTATTGATAGTATGCTTACAGGAATCAGCACACGCGATATCTTTAAGCAGATTGATGATGTTGAAATTAAAGTACGCATGATTGGCAAGAAGAGTGGAGCATTGCAGGTCAAGTATATGCCAAGTGGCAAGACAGCAAACGACATTCGTAGTTACATCAAAGAGTATGAGATTAAGTCAGGCAAGAAAGTAGACGTACTACTAATTGACTACTTGGACCTGCTCATGCCAGCAAGTATGAAAGTAAGTGCAGAGAACTTGTTTATCAAAGACAAGTATGTGAGTGAAGAACTACGTAACTTGGCAATGGAATTACAGTGTGTGTTTGTTACAGCAGCACAGTTGAATCGTGGAGCAGTTGAAGAAATTGAATTTGACCACTCGCACATATCAGGTGGACTGAGCAAGATACAAACAGCAGACAACGTGTTTGGTATCTTTACATCTAGAGCAATGCGTGAACGCGGACGCTATCAGTTACAGCTAATGAAGACACGTAACAGTTCGGGCGTAGGACAAAAGATTGACCTAGGCTTTGACGTAGACACACTGCGCATCATAGACTGCGATCAAGATGATGACGACTCGTACTCCAGTGCAGGAGCAAGCTCAGGAGCAAGCTCAATTGTCAACAGTCTCAAGCGCACCAACAATGCATCAGAAAATCCAACAGATGGTGCAACCGCGCCCAAAGTACGAGCTGCTACAGACAGCACCAAACTAAGACAATTTCTAAACAATCTAGGAGACGACGAGTAATCATGATCCAACTACTAACATCAGCACAAGCACAGCAGTACGTACTAGACGATCCAGTACGTGCACATATTACAGCAGAGTTTAGAACCACACAGGGCAGACAAGTGTGGGCACTATACGAAGATCAATATGCTGTTGCTGATGAACCAAGTGATCATCCGTTGGCTATTATCTGTGTTGCATACACCAATGCAATTCCCAAAAACGAACTA
>Ga0222675_1000110_pt1 | contig 46270 bp, 48 predicted proteins | sample AntAcemetagen868_FD_179818 | JGI IMG/M metagenome (GOLD analysis project Ga0222675, IMG submission 179818) | Saline water microbial communities from Ace Lake, Antarctica - #868 | ecosystem: Environmental > Aquatic > Non-marine Saline and Alkaline > Saline | place: Antarctica: Ace Lake...
GCTGGAACTAATTTCGCCGACGCTTGGCGTGGTTGCTCGTCTCTAACTGCCTTCCCATTGCTAGATGTCTCCGCTGGAACTAATTTCTCCGACGCTTGGCGTGGTTGCCCGTCTCTAACTGCCTTCCCATTGCTAGATGTCTCCGCTGGAACTAATTTTCCCAACGCTTGGTTTGGTTGCTCGTCTCTAACTGCCTTCCCATTGCTAGATGTCTCCGCTGGAACTAATTTCTCCGTTGCTTGGTATGCTTGCTCGTCTCTAACTGCCTTCCCATTGCTAGATGTCTCCGCTGGAACTAATTTCAGCCACGCTTGGTTTGGTTGCTCGTCTCTAACCACATTCCCAGCATCAATGTTTAACACCTCGACCGCAACAGACTTTACTCTTGCTTTCGACGGTTGTGCGCTATCTGCAACGTCAGTTGATAATATCCTCGTATCCATAGCGGCAGCGGGAACATCTAGCGGCACACTCAATATAACGGGTGGAACATCTAGTGCTCCATCGGCCACAGGAAATACGGCAATCGACGCTCTCCGGTCGCGAAGCTGGACGGTGACTGTGGTTGGGGGATATTGATATGAGCGGCTACGATTATTCAATCACGCTGATCATTCCTGACGCCCTGCGCGACGACGCGAATCGTTTCTTCTGCGCTCTCGGTGATGACCTCGCGCCGCTACCGGGCCGGACGTTTTCAATTCCGCTCGCCGCGACTAAGGATGGTGAGCCTACTCACTGGCTCTGCCGATTCAATGCACGACCATCATGGCTCAAGAGCTGGAAAGAGTGGCAGGCGGACGGGATCAAAGAGCCTCCTGCCGGTGGTGAATGGGATGATTACGAACTGACGAAAGCCAAGGTCGCCGCTGTGATGGCTGGCGTCGAGATAGACACGCGGACGTTCAAGGAGTCCATGGCCATTGACGAGCGAATCACCAGGCTCGATCCTGGCTCGGAGGCTTTGCATTGGAAGGCTGTTGCCCAAGCGAAGAGCTTAACTGTTGGCGCCTGAATCACATTAACTGTAGGGAATCGTGGTATTGGTGGAGCAGCTTACACTACTGGTGGTGACGGCGCCGACGGAAAAGCAACTATAGCCTAAGGAATTTGGCAATGATTCTTAAGCAGTTTTACGATACGATTCGTGGCGAACATCCCATTACGATGGCCAATGTTCCCGGCTTTGACGCGCTCATTCTTCGCATGGAGCGGGATAAGATTCAGGTCAACCTGGCCGCCTACATGCTTGCTACGACAGCACTTGAGACGGCTTATACTATGCAGCCGATTCAAGAGTACGGCGGCGACAAGTATTTTAATTCTCGCTACGGGCCGCATACGAAGGTTGGTAAGCGACTCGGGAATACTCGCGCAGGCGATGGCGCTAGGTACTGTGGTCGTGGATTCGTGCAGATTACTGGCCGATCGAATTACGTCAGGGTCGGTAAGAACATTGGAGTCGATCTGGTTGGCGATCCAGACTTGGCGCTTGGATTCAATGTTGCCTACGAGATTCTGAAGCAGGGTTCCCTGGGCGGCTGGTTCACTGGGAAGGGCCTGCTTGCTTACATCGATGATATTGATGAATCGGACGAAGAAGACTACGCAGAGTATCTTCAGGCTCGCCGAGTCGTCAACGGAACTGACAAGCGCCATGAGATAGCGAAGATGGCGGTTCTGTTCGAGAAGGCTTTGAAGGCTGGTGATTATCTGCTGCGGATTCAGGCAGCGCAGCCGAAGCTACCGCCAATTCTATCCCCGCCCGGCCGAGCTGAACCTCCGGTGACTCCAGTAGCCGTAGAACCTATACCGAAATCAGCTGGAGAGAAACTTGGATTCTGGGCAGGTCTTTGGGCCGTGCTGTTTGGAAAGGGTTGAATCATGTTTAGCACGCTAGCTGGAATGGCCGTCAAGTACCTTGGCCCTCGCGCATTTAAGGCCATCGCGGGTGCTGTGTCCGCCGGGGCTGGTACGGCAGTTATCACCATGACTCAGGTCTGTGACATTGACGCCGCCCTCGGGCCATATATCGGTACCGCTGGCGTCGCCCTGGTCAGCTACTTGATCACGTATGCCGTTCCGAATCGGAAGGATAACCCATGAGCGACGTGGCAAAGAGTGGTCCTAAGGTAAGTTACTCTGGCACGATTCAGCTCGGACACTTGCTAGTGGTCGGGACCGTTCTTGCCTCGGCCTTCGGCACCGTCGTCACCGGTACTATGCTATATACTGACTTAGTAGCTAATGACGCCAAAATCGAGACGCGAGTCGAACTGATTGAGGATGAACGAGTTCCTAGGCTTCAGTCTAGCATTGACTCAAACATGGTTAGTGTGACTCAGGTGCGCGAGAATACGCTGAAAATCGACCTTGCACGCCAGGAACTCGCAGCGTTAGGCGCTACGAATCGGCGAATATACGATCGGCTCAATGATATCTCTGAGAACCTCGCTTCGATTCGTGGACGTCTAGGGCTAGCCTCGGACGCCTTGACGAAGCCATAAAGAGTAAATTAGCCATGGCCAGCATGTCTGAGAAAGGGATTCAGCATCTTAAGCTAGCTGAGGGATTCAGGCTCCTTGCCTATCCTGACGGCGGGCGATATGCTATTGGCTATGGACACAACCCTGAGAATCGGTCCATTAAGAAAGGCCAGAAGATCACTCAGGCGCAAGCTGATTCCTTCCTACGCTCGGACCTTGCCTGGGCTGAGAAGGCAGTGACTCAACGGCTTAAAGGCCGCAAGGTTCCTCAGCATCAATTCGATGCGCTCGTGGATTATACTTACAACCGTGGGCCTGGGAATCTGGATAAGTCCGGCATCATGGGTCGGGTGCGCGAAGGTGATGTGGCTGGCGCAGCGAAGCTGATTCGATCGACAGGAACGATGGGCGGCAAGTTGAATGGTCGTCGCACGGCTCAGGCGAAGATGTTCCTTGGTGAGTCAGGTGAATTAGCCGACGCACTCCATAGCGCCGTTGAGCTTGATTCGCAGGAGAACGACGGCAGCCAGAAGTCGGAAGGTGATCCGGCGCTTGACGCTGTGATGGCGAATCTGAAAGAAATGGCGCCGGAATTCGATAACAAGGAGCTACTAAAGAAGCTCGCGAATCCTACGTTCAGTAAGAACGAAGAGATCATGAAGGACATGAACTCCGAAGTGAGTCTATTTCAGCGGATGTTCCAGGAGATGCTCAATGGTTAGAGGCGAGTACGAGTCTTGGGACGCCAAGAATGGAATCTGGCACAAGACACCCAACATCTTCACGATAGTAGGACTCCAGGCAGTCTTTGGCGCAGCCTTCCAGGGAGATGCCCTTACCTGGCACGTCGGTTTATGCGATGTGAATCCTGGTCCGGTCCTCGACCTAATGGACATTGGCGAGCCTACCAGCGCGAATGGCTATCTGCGCCAGAGTCTGGACCAAGGTGCTACCGATTGGCCTACGATCGGAGTCATTCAGAATGAGATCTATGTCGAGTCAAAGGAGTTTACCTTTCCGGCGACAGGAGCGTATTCTGGCGCTGTGACTCGGCTGTTCTTAACTGATGGGACCGACGTTATCTCTGTTAGCTCGGTTCTCAATGGCGCTCCCATCACCTATGATGCTGCGTCGATTCATCGGTACCGGCTGTATTTCAGGTAATTGTCATGGCGACCAAACGATTCAGAGGCCAAGAAATCGGTTCGTACACTCCGGCATTAGATGCCCGGATTATGGATCGGTTGTTTGTTGTGGGCGGTCGGAATTACAGCTTTGATTCCAAGGGGCCAAAGACAGACTTTGGCAACAGGATGCTGACTCCGATTCCATTGCGGAATACGTTAGAGGTTCAGGGCACTAGAATCGCTGGGCGAGCGTTCGTTCATACTCAGGATGCCATCCTTGAATGGAGCACTGCACTTGACACCTGGATTCCTTGTTATTACTTGCATGAAGCATCTACGGATGGTTACGAAAACTACCGCTGGTCGAGCGCATTCCTTGACCGTACGATCTTCTTCTCTCACCCAGCCCATGGAATCTTCCGGGTTGGTGTAAGTGACGCGACTCTGGTTAATACTTTTTTCAAGATGACCAGCGTGAATGTGACTGGCTTGCCCTCGACGCCGCTTGGGATTGTTGAGTCTAATGCCAGGCTCTGCATACTGACTCCAACGGCCGTCTACTGGTCAGGCCCCTCTGACGGCACTGATTTCGTACCCACGATCGGAGGAGCTGGCTTCGTTGTATTGGCCTCTCGAATCGGCGGAGAACCCTTAGCCATTACAGATTTCAGTGGCGGATTCATCGTCTGGACAACCTCAGGTGCGCTACTTGCTGAGTTCATCGGTGGGGACAATGTGTTTAGATTCTCGGTGCTAGTTGGTGCTGAGCGCCCTCAGAATCCGCTCGCGGTTGCCAGGCTGAATGTTGATCAGACTCTGTTTCTCACTAATCGTGGGTTATTCCGATCGGCTAATGGCCAGACTCCAGAAGCTGTGCAGCCCGCTTTCAATGAGTTTATTAGGGATTACCTTACTCAGAATCCAGGGGCGCAAGGACGATTGGAGTATGATAATGTACGGGATCGGCTGTATGTTCTGCTTCGAGTCCAAGGGTCGTTGTATAAGCGAGTATTTGTTCTGATTCCCACTCTGGATTCGTGGGGCGAATTTTCTTCAGATTGCTATGGTGTGCTTCCAATGACGGGAGATTCCTTTGGCTTTGTCGGGTACGATAACTTAGCCCGAGTCTGGGATGAGATACCATTTCGCCAGGTACCTTCCACTGAGCCACGAGACCTGAAGTATCCTCGGATGCTTCACAAGCAGATGCCTGTCGAATCGATTGTCTCGTCGCCCATGATATGCCAACATACCGAGCACCTGAATAATGTCAGCGAGGGGTATTATCACCCTGAGTCAGATGCTATTGGAGCCTTGGCGACGGAGGGGCTTGATGCTGAAATCGAAGTAGGTTATTTCAGGCCCGGTTTGATTGACGACTCACACGATGGCTTCATCGAAATACAGTCACTTGGTTTGGGTTCTTACCCACAGCGATTGCCCACTGATCTCGTACCAGGGAATCTGGAGTACGATACCTATATCGAGCATTACTCGAAAATGTACTCACCTGTTGAGGATTGGGAGAGTCTCGTTGACGTTGACGAGGATTGGGAATCCAGCACGGCTGACGACGAGGAATACGGTGGGGCTTACGCGCTATTTAGCCCAAGCACGTATTCGATCGAGCTTCGGAGTTCGATCGATGGTTATACCTACGAGTCAACCATCCCCGATCGTGCAAGATTCGATGCGAAGGCTACAACTTTCTCTTGTTTTACCAGCGGTGTGTTGCATACTATGGTTCTAGGCGCGACTGACCCAGGCGATATTGTGCAACTTCGATATCTCGAAATGACTCTAGCCTACGGAGGGCGCTTGCTATGAAAACTGTTCAGTTCCCAGGCGGCCCTACTGAAGATGCTGATCTTTATGTTGGTCCCGCAAGGCAGGTTACGATCGACACGACTCGGAATGAGTTGCGTCTGCATGATGGCGTTACGCCTGGTGGCCAGAGACTCCCATCGCTGGATCAACTAGTGTCGTTATTTCGATCCGCTGGCGAAGATCCGCTTGGTGGGGGCCTGCCTGAGGCGGGCACTGGTATCGTGGTTCGTACTGGTGAGGCCACGTATGCGATTCGCGAGCTAGGCGTCGGCACAGGTCTTGAGATTACTAACGAGGCTGGAATCGGCGGCAATCCAAGCGTTAGCTTCGCTGATATCGCCGATCAGCGACTCATGGGTAACATCAGTGGCGACGTAGGTATTCCTATCGCGCTTACACAGGCCCAGATTCTTACCTTCCTGGCCATGGAATTGCTTAGCCAAGAGGATGCTGAGACTGGGGTCAGGACAGACTATGATTTGTGGAGCTCGCTTAGAGTCAAGCAAGCCGCCTATGCTCATATTCAGGTCAGAGCGACTCAAGTGCTTGAGCTAGCACAGGAGTATACTTCCTCCAATGGCCCATCGGTCAGCAGTGGTTCCTGGTCAGATCGTACGCTTTCTGTGGAGAAGATAAATGGAATCGCAGGAGCATCAGTAGCTGGGGATGCTATTACCTTGCCTGAAGGCTTATATAAGGTTGGTGGTTTTCTGAGTCTATACGAAACTGACACCAATAACCAGATCAAGGTGGGCTGCCGGTTGTATAACTCTACTGCTGCTGCAGTCGCGATTCCTGGGTCCGCTAACGCGTTCGCAGGCAATGTCGGTTTCAACAGTCTTGATGCGCTTTTTGAGCGTGAGGCTCGTGTCGATGGCTATCTGAATCTGTCGGAAACTAGCGTACTTCGATTCCAGCAACGGTGTGACACGACGTCGCTTGAATACCAAGGTAAATCAGGTTGGGGCACGTTATGCGCCGCTAAGCTGATATTCGAACGACTCAGCGACGTCGCAATTTAAGGAAACCAAATCATGGGATTCTGGGCAGCAGCACTTCCAATTGTTGGGTCTATTGTCAGCGGACTCTTCGGTGGTTCGAAAAAAGAATCGTCGAACACCGCCAAGGCTGGCAAGAGCTCGACTATCGCTACGACTCTCGACGCCGATGTCACAAATGACCTTGGCTCGTCGATTCGTGACCTACTGGCGGGTGGGACTAGCGCTAGCGTGGCGGCTCTATCTAGCGGTCTCAGCTCTCTGCAATCGAATCCAACGACTTTCGACCGGGCAGCCTACGTCAAAGGCACTACCGATCGGGCGTCAGCTGGAATCAATGACAATCTCGAAGGCGCACTCAATGGTCTTTTCTCCGGAACTGGCACCGGGGATAAAGACAATTCGATGGCAGCTTTGCTGGCGAATCGTTTGCGAAGATCCTCTGCATCAGAACTGGCAGGAGTTGAGGCACAGGCGGAGGCTACGGGTGCGCAGATTGAGTCTGGAATCAAGGGCCAAGAAACGTCAAGCGCAGCTCAGTACACGTCTGAGCTCACGAGTCTCCTGTCCGCTCTAGTCGGCGGGGCCAAGGGCGCTGTTGTCACGGAGGATAAGGTCTATGATGAAACGGCTAAGGGCAGCGGCAAGTCCTCCAGCTTCGGATTCAATGGTGAGAGCCTCGGTAAAATCATAGGCGGCTTGGGGAACTACTGATATGGCACAAGCTGGATTCTCCCTCGAAGGGCTTATGGCTGCTCAGGGTAAGCTTGAGGAGAAACGACTCGCCGAGGAAAAGCTGAGGAGGGACGTTACAGAACAGCAGCAGGCAGCGGCGCTGAAGAAGGCTGGCTCGGCCGTTGATGTAATGAAGCTGACTCGGGAAGTCCAGAAGCAATCTCACCAGACCTCGGACGCGAATCTCGAGGCGCAGTCCTATCTCACCGAAAATGCTTCTGAGCTGGCCAGGAAGGAAGAAGAAGCTATTGCGCTTACTGACTCTGGTAAGCTGTCCGACCGACTCACACTTGCCTTCAAGCAACTTCAAGATCCAACTTATACCCGAGCAGGTAACTCAGCTCGGCAGCAAAAGCTCGCCCAGACCTCCACGACTTTGAATCATTTCGAGGCTCAAAAGCAGCAGGCATATCAGCGTCAGATGGAGGCAATGGCTGCGGACTTTGAGATTGCGACGAAAGAAACTGACCTGAATCTCCTGCCTCAAGAACTCAGACTCGAAATGGCTACCATGCTGCGCGAGCAAAGCAACAGCGCCGTGGAAGCTATGACAAAGGCCGTTGAGACTCGGGCAAATTTACTTAATAACGATGCCGTCTTGCAGGACAAGACTATCATGAATCTGACCGATGAGCAGGTCAGCGAGGCTCAGCAGGCAGCCAGGAACAATCCTGACGGAATCGCTAGCGTAGCTGGTGCGGAGTTAAGTCTTGGCCGACTCGACACCGCTGTAATCGCACGCGAAGATAGGCAGTATAATGTTCAGACTCGGGAGCTGGCGATAGCGTCAAATAACGCTGAGCAGCAGAAGTCGGCCGAGGCTAGAATCGCCCGCGCTTTCACGGTGCCTGAGATTGATGGGATTCTAGCTAATAACGGGAAGCTGATCCTGCCCGACGGGACTCCAATCTTGTTCGAGCTCGACATGCTGAAGAAGTTGCGTGATTCCTCTTCCGAGGCTCAGTCTCGTGTTAGCCTTGAGCGTGCAAATACAGCCGGAATCGGGGGCATAAGCAGCATAATCACCGAGCACAATACATTCGCGCAGGCATTGCCGCCGACTGTTGCCGGTAGCGCCCTCGGGAATGCCTTGGCCTCGTATCAGTTCACGACTCATTCGGCCGTCAGGCAAGCCGAATTGAATGAGCCTGGTACTGATGGTTACTATGAGGCGACACGGCTCGCTAATGATGCACTCATGGTGACTCGTGAGAGGCTTGAGGCTGAAATCGAGAAACAGGCTAAACTCGAAGGTAAGGGTTCAGAGTTCCGGTATAAGATTGCTCACGCCAGACTCTCAGGTCAGGTGGCGCCGTCTGATGCCGTCGAAGCTGAAGTCACCAATCGACTCATGTCGTTCAAAAGCGTATCCGATATTGTTACGGCCGAACAAGCGGTGGCTTTGCAGACTGACTTCAGGGATATCTATGCCGACTTGCAGACTGATGCAATGGCTGGGGGTACTGGATTCAGCATCGAAAAGCCCCTACTACGCCAAGAGGCCGCGGCCAGAGCCTATACGAAGTACCTTGGTCGAATCGCAGAAGGGCCGCAGGGTCAAGCCATTCAGGCTCAGGTTCACGACACGACTCATCCGCTATATGCGAAGATATCACCAGGTAAGTTCATGGGCCTTGAGGAGAAGGCCAATACTACCGGGGCTATGAATCTTATGCGGCAGATGGGGTTGGAGCCTAACCTTGATGACTGGGCGATTCTGGAGTCTGGCGGTACTGTGGACGGTAAGACGGTTAAGGACTTGGCCCCAGAGCTTAGACTCCTGCAGTCCTCGGCGTTGTTTGAATCCTTGTCGGAAGAATTCGACGTTAAGACCGCGGTAGCTGTAGCTGATTGGTGGGCTGAATCAACTGGCGACGACTTCATTGCACGCCAAGCGCAAGGCGCTACCGAGCGAGCCATCAAGGGGCCACCGGCGGATTATATCACTAACAGCCTTGCGATTCCAAAGATGGTTGAGGGACTTCAAGTCTGGGCAAGTGCTACGCAGCAAGGAATCAATGACTTCCAGCACGATCAGCTTGCCCGTAAGACGGCCGATTTCAGAGCCTTCGGGAATCACCCGGAGAACTATCAGGTTGCATTGATGACCCGTGATGATTCACTCTCTGATCTGGATCGGCAGGAAGCTTACGCTGGTTTGATCGAACCGTTGCTGGCAGAGGCTAAGCAGAGATCGCTGCCATATCGTGAGGCGAATCTATTCATCGAGGAATCACTCAGGAACATGATGCCCGCTGACCCACGACTCAAGGCGTTGCACAAAAAGGTCAGCCGGAATCGTATGGATGCGTTGGAGTCCATGGACCAGGTCCTGGAACTGCAGACCACGCGTATCTATGACACCTCAACGAAGAAAGTGAATCCGAACCGACGCATGACTGGGGATAAGATTGGAACTCCAGGCCCGGCTTGGTATACCAGCCTCAAGAGTCGCGAAGGAGCTAAGTAATGGTCTCCCTGAACCTTTTGACTTATGATTCCGCGGGGCCTAAGCGTAACCTCAGCACCGAGGTGGCACCGTTGTCCTCGGAGCAGCGAACCAATGTCCTGACTAAGCAGAGGACACTTGACTCATATGCTGATGGCGAGGGCCTGCTTGAGAAGGCCGGCAAAGCAATTCTATCTGCGCCACTCCAACTCGCGGATGACATATCGTCGTCACTCTATATGACCGAGAAGGGTGAACTTAGTAATGATGTTCTGCGGAACATTGGCTGGGATTCAGCTGCCGATTGGATGGCGCAGAACGAGGGCGCTGCTGAGGTGACTTCTGTTATTCTCGGAGTCGTCGGCACTGCCTACATCGGTGCCTTGGCCGTACCCAGGGTAATGGCCACCGCGTTCGCCCGTGGTTCGACTCTGGGCAAAGGCTACCATGCTATTGAGAAGTCCGTGGTGAGCGCTAAGCGAATCGCCAGGACGGCTGAAATGAAAGCTGCTGGTCAGGGCGAGTTCCTGAATCTTTTAGCCCCGGCCAATCGCTCGTTTCTTCTTCGTAAGGCTGGAGTCGGGGGAGCTATAGCTGCGGGTGAGGAGGCTGCGCTCGCTGGACTCATGCATACAAACTCATTCCTCTGGGATCAAGAGGACATGGGCACGAACATATTCTACTCGACTCTAGGCGTCGGACTCGGTGGAATGGTCGGTGCTATTGGTGCCAGGTACGCTCTCCGGAAGTGGGCCAACAGTCCGTTAGTGCGTGAGACTCGTTCTGAGGCTTTGGACCGGCAACAGTTCTCGCGGATGGTCGAGCACATCGGTACGCCATCGCCGAGCAATGGGATGAATATTCCCAAGGATTCCTCCAAGCTAACAGCTCAGTTGCTGCAGGCCAGGTATGACATCACCACAGGCCCAGGCAGTGACTCGGCGAAGCTGACTTCAAACCGCGAAGCGCTTAATACTCAGGTGCTCGGTCAGGGCTGGGAATCATTGCAGAAGATGACGAAGGCTGGCACTCGTCTTGTGCCTAATTCGAAGTTTGGGGTCGAAGCCTCGTCTGAGGGAATCCATCTGAAAGAGTCGGGTATGCAGGATCCGACTATTTTTTATGGCGTTGATTCGTTCGCTCAGGTGCCCACTGGCAAAAGCGTTCTTCAGATAATTGAGGACCGCAAGGCTGGTGTTGATTCTCTCTTGCAATCACAGGACATTAAGGATATACGCCTGGGTCGCAAACTCAGTATGCAGGTGCCATCTGTGCTGGTGAATCATGCCTGGGTACCACCGAATGTCGGCGACCTGATTGCCAGCTACACTCCGTCGAAGATTCAGCGGACGTCTACGAAGAACACTCAGGAGCGGTTCTTCCACAACCTGGCCGGCGATCGATTCGACATAGATGAATTTGCAAACATTCGTGGTACGAGAGCTGGAACTACGGGCAGTCAGCGCATTGCCACGAATCTCTCTTGGGAGAAGCTATCGGTTCACGATCAGTTAGATGTTCTCGGTGCGATGCGGGAGACTATTGACTATCGGGCGCAGAGCAAGACGACCTTTGTCGTTCCACAGAATCCAACCTGGTTGCAGCTTGACTACGCAGCGGAGGTGGAGAATCGTGGCGGCCGAGTAGATTATACTACGCGGGCTGGCTTGGCTAACAGGGCCGAGGCCCAGATCAAGAGTCTGCAAGGTAAGGCGCGCATACTCGGTAACAAGGCTGATATAACGGAGTTGGATCGAATCCGGTACAACCTTCCGCTTCCGAGTTCTTATGAGCGAGTCACCGCCCCAAACGGTGATAGCGTCAAGGCATTGTTCGCAGCCGCGAATCATCCTGGGGCAACCATGGATGACGTCTTAGCAGCTAAGAAAATGAGTCAGCAGGTTCTCGACTTGCTTGATGGCCAGAAGATTGACACTCGAATCGATGGAGACTTTTTCAACTTCTCACGCAGTCGCGATGGTGAGTGGCTCAAGCCTGTGCTTGGATTCGCCAGCGATCAGGACGTGGTGCAGTGGAATAAGTTTTCTCTGGCTGAGTCCAACGCTGAAGCAAAATCGGCGCGATACAATATCCTGACTGGTGCTGGTTCAGGCCCGCTGACCCGTGGCCTGGCTAAGGAAATATATGAGTCACCCCTGCTTAATGCCGCCCAGTACGTTTCCGGGTTGGCTGACAATCAAGTCACTGGCATAGGGAATCGAGTATCCGCTACGCTTGGGGCCGTTGTCACAGCCGAGATGCGCTTCAGAGACTCTCCTACCTTGCTGGCTGTTCAGCGGGTGCGCAACCTTGTGAATCAGCAGACCGATCATCACATTCGTCGGGTGCTCGAAACTCACATGGGTGACGTGCAGAACAGAATCTCCGCGGCTACTGCTACGCACAGTCGGCAGCTGGTGAATCAATTCCTCAGCAACAGTTCGGGTTGGGATCTGGACGCAGACCTCGTTGACCTCGGCACAGGTTTCTTTGGATTCAAACTGGCCGAAGGTTCGGCCACGAATGCGAAGATGCTTGGACGCCCAGTTACAGCCTCTGACCTGCTGGTGAATCCCAGGACTGGTAAGGAGATAGTAGTAGACGACCTTGGGGCTGAGTTCATGACCAGATTCAATAAGGTTTCGCAGGCCCTTCTCAAGGAGAAGAATACCATTCGGCGTTCAATGGGGCTTACTGAGCTAGAGAATCGTGCTTGGTATGTTCCTCCGCCCAGCACTCGCGGTAAGTTCGTTGGATTCACCTTCGATGCGGACAATCAAGTCGTGCCCGGCGGTGCTATCATAGCTGAGACTGCGGCTGAGTTCAAGACCTTGCGCGAAGCCCATGAAAAAACATTGGGGCAGGGCGAACGATTCAGAAGTCGTGATGAAGTCAAAGCCTTCGGGGACTTATGGGATCGCGCTCAGATGGATTGGGTTGACCCAGGGAGTCTGATGGCTAATGCAGCTAAGTCTCGTGGTACCTTGTCCTCTAGCACGGTTAATCAGCAGGCGCTTCCGGAGGCCATGGAGTGGGTGCGTAGTACCTACCAGGGCGTCGCGGACAGTACTGTGCGTGGAATCTTTGAGGGGCAGCTCAACATCGTCCGGGCCAATAAGGCTGTTGCCGAGAGTGTTGTCGGTACGACTCAGCGGTCTATCTGGGATCACTACGAGGAGACCTTACTGGGACGCATGGCCGGTAGGTCGGAAAAGAGTCCTACCGGCCGCCTAGGCGAACGAATCGATGAGACAATAGACGCCGGGCTGTCTGGTTTGCATAGCGCATTGCAGGCTTCTTGGCCCGCGGCTCGTGGTGGTGCGACTCACGTCCGAGATCTGTTCAATCGGCTTGGGTTCAAAGGGACTCCGACTGGCCGGACCTTCGATGAGTTAGTTACTGAGCTAGGCCCTTACACTCCGTATCGGAGTTCCGAGGACTTCCTGGCGCAGACGGCGAAGATCACACCACCGCCGGAGATTAAGAAGATCACGGCTGGTATCAACCGACTCAGTGGCGCCCTGCTGTTGAGGAGTCTTGAGTTTCCTCACGCCGCCATGAATATGATGGGCGTTATCACGAACCTGCCGTCGATCATGCAGAGCCGTGGAATCAGCACCCTGCCAACTATCACGCAGGCGGGTAGTCCGATCAAGCTGTTGGATACTTACAAGATTATGACCCAGGGATTCCGGGACATGCTTGGTCGTAAGTCACACGCTGACTGGGCCTACATGGTGCGGAATGGGGATACGACTCAATCGGTTGCGGAGCTGAATCAGCAACTGGGCTTGATCCATTCTCGTAGTAGCTTTGCACGAGTCATGCTTGGCGACCCCTCGGCTAAGTCGTGGATTAAGCAAAAGGGAGTCGATGGGCTACTCGGTGCCGCTACCGATGTGACTGAGGAGATGAGTCGTAGCTGGTCGCACTTTGTTGGTCTGCGCCTGGCTGACGCCCATGGAGTCGTTGGCAAACAGGCGCGGCATAATTTTGCCAGAGAGATAGCTAATGCGACTATCGCGAACTACAACCCGTTGAATCGTCCGGAGCTATTCCATTCGGCCTTCGGTTCCATGTTCGGACTCTTCGCTAGCTACATGATGCAGTACAACATGCGTCTGTTTCGCTGGATGGAGAAAGGTGAATGGGGCGCGTTTGCTAGGCAGATCGGGACTCAGCAAGCTATGTTTGGCACGCAATCAGTGCCAGGTTTCTCTGCCTTACAGTGGTCTCAAAGTGGTGGCGGAACGGCCGATCCGAACGAGGGCAAGACTCCAATCGACGGTATCTATGATCGATTCGGACCGATGGCTGGCGCAGCCATAGCTCATGGTGGAATCTCTGAGATAGCCGCTTTGTTCGGTGGTCCACGTGGAATCGGTCCGGCTTTCTTCACACGTGGCGATGCTAACCTTAGGTCTCCGAGTATGCGGCCGGAGAATCTAATGGCTGGCGTCAGTGTGCTCAAAAGCATTGCACAGGGTATGTGGTCGGCAGCTGAGATGATTCTGTCGGATCACAGCATCGCTAGCCAACGGCAGATTGCAGAGATACTATCTCGTGACCTTCCGAATCGTGCGCTGAAAGGGGCGATCAGTGTTATGTTCGCTGGCGGGCAGGATACTGATAGGACCGGCCAGGTAATAGCCGAGGCCCAGTCGTATTACGAGAAAGCCTATCGCATGATGGGACTCAGATCCTCACGGCAGCAAGGTGAGATCGAAGCCTACTACATGAATAACCGTGCGATGGAGGTCGATGCTACCAGACTCGCTACATTACGGCAGTCGACTCGGGCGATCATTCGGGCCGGTCAATACGATAGGCTACCGGAAGTCTTTCAGGGTTATCTGGACGCGGGTGGGAAGCCATGGAACTATCCGACTTGGATTCGTTCGCAGGCTATGGAAGCCCCCGATACCCGTGGCCAGAAGCAACTGCAACAGGCTATGAGGACTCCGGGGTACCAGGGGCTTGCTCGCCGGATTGAGATGATGAGCGGCCCTTCGTCTGGCGAGTGACCTCGGTCAGAGCGTACAGATTCCCACTGATTGGTGCTATGATTCCGGTAGAGCAGAGTTCTTCGATTGCCATTTTAATATCGGCACGTCGAAGTTCACTCTGCGCTACTCGGTATAGATCATCCAGACTCGCTGTTCCCTCAGAACGCATGTATTCCAGCATCAGGTACTTACCTAAGTGCAGCTGCGAACTGCCGAGCGCAAACAGGGCTTGACCCATTGAGTCCTCGGTAGCCACAAGCAGGTCATGCGCGAGCATCACATCCGTCTTTATTATTTTCTGGCTTGAGTCATTGCGTGCAGCGGCAAGCGCGACCATTAGCTTGCGCAGATGGATTGCCCGACGGCCTGCGTAGCCGTTGAATCGTGAGTCACTAATATGTGGCTTGTATTCATAGAGCGAGTCATACAACTCAGCCGCCTCTACGGACTCTCGAAAGGCCCCTTCGTATTCGGTAATGCGATTGAATCGTCCGACGATTCGCTCTTGCAATTCATGCTCACGCGCACCTGGCGATTTGGGCCTAGCGAGATTCTGATATTGCGCCGCCGCGTAGACGAATATGATTCGGGATAGAATCCCATGATCAGAGGCTCCCCGCGGTAGACTACCAGCAAGACTCGTAGGGGTTGTGGCCCCGATGAGATTAAGCGAAGGACGCTTGATCTTAACATTGCCATACTTAGTTTGGTAGTCAATTGATTCTCCATCCCAAATATCTGTCAAAAAATCGATCATGCCTCGGTCTTGATTCGTCAGCAGACGGCTGAGTTCTTTCGAGACTAAGTATAAATCGTGGTTGCGGTTGTCTGATTCTAGCGCCTGGTCAATCTCGTCTGTATCAGTTGCGGCTAAGTCGTCTAGACTCTTAGGCACAGCCATTAGCCCACTGACACGCTTGGGCGATTGAGTCCGATAGGAACCCTGGAAGGCAACCATCAAGCCATGTCGTTGCCCAGAGGTATCGCCGGGTCCGAGTCGTACGTTAGCAGCCCAATGGAATTTCTGGGCCATACTAAGCGCCGAGCTTTTACGGGTAGCAGGCGGGCCGACGAGAACTATGAATTGATTCGGGAGCACTAAGCCGACGTTACCCAGCGATGCCCAGCACCTGCGCCTGAGTGACGCAGAGACTAAGCTGATGAAACTCCATAGGTGATATTCTCTAGGTGATTCGCTGTGGTCTACAAGCTGTAAGTATTCTCGCAGAGCTATAGCAGAATCCTCGTACTTAGTATCAAGCACGAGTTTAACCCATCTATCGTTTGTATTATAGAACATGCTCTGTGCCGGTCCAGAGTCGGAGATGAGAAATCAGATGAGCTTCAATATGTCTTGGCGAACCACTAGAATCTCGGATGGTTTCTTGAGCACGTAGTCGGCAATATGACTCAGGTCCTCGCGGCTGTCGCCTTCGAAGGTATAACCCTCGCGCTGCATAGTGACTAGCGTAACTGATTCGGTTACAGAATGAATGTCGCGCTGCAAGAGGTATTCATACTCATACTGGAATCCGCATGATTCGATCATTACGATCAACGGCGTTTCAGATCGCTTGCAATTATCTATCAATGTTTGTAAACGAATCAGTAGAAGATCAATAAGAATCTCCCTGCGCTGATCTCGATAACCGCGCTCGATGATCTGGATAACCCATTGCCGCCCACTGAGTCCGAAGAAATGGGTGTCCTTGAACGTAGCATAGCTAAGGTCAGGAGCTAGAGCCATGTGAATAGAATCGGCCACGACTCGATGGACTGACTCCTTGACAATACAAGGTATAATCAAATCCTTCGGCGGGAAAACTTCAATATCCTTAGCCAGGAAATCCATCGCGGTGTTCTTGCCGGTCTGGGCGGCGCCGTTAAATAGAATCCAATGAATCATGGTGGCGACTCTTGTTTTTATGGGGGCGAAGAAGGTGGGACGGAATCCACAGGGGGAGGGGGTCGAAGATTCCGTCCCTCTTGACCAGGCCGATGCGCTCAGCCTGGAGAAGTAGATTAAGGCGCTGCGAACAGAGTCACGACCGCCTTCATGGCTTCAAGTTCTTTGAGAAGCTGAACCTGAGCCGCCGGCGACATCTCGTCGAGAAAGCCGCGCTGAGTCGAGGTGGCATCCGGTGTGAGCAACGCGACCAGTTCGTCGATCGCGGCGCCAGCGGTGGTCTGTGCGTAGTCACCATAGACGGTGAGTCCGACTTTATCCTGGGTAAGACCCTGGGGCATGATATGAATCTCTCTTCATTTGGGTTGCGAGTACACCAGCGGGGTGCTGACAAGTTTAAGGTTATACCAAGCAGGATATTTCCGCTACAGGAATTTTTACGACGTTGCCCGAATCACCACTTCTTCAAGGGTTTCAATCGAGTTATCCCAGCCCAGCATTTTCTTGCCCCAGGCTTTTCCCACTTCTGACTCAATGCGGACAACGAAGGTCTCGAGGGTTCCTGTGCTTTTATTGCGTATGAGTGAGGGACGGGACATACAGTGGATAATTCTCTCACAGCCGGCCAACCAGCGCGGGTGGCGGTAGTTGACGTTGAAAGTAAGCGAGTCGTGGGTCTGCAATCGAAGGCTGATTCCATATTCTGCGCGGCCAATCGTTTGTGGTTCGTCGTCTGCGTCGGGATTCGGGCCGTCCCGAAAGGTGGGTCTAATAAATCCCATATCCATTTCCATGATCGCGTCATTGATTCTACCTGCGGTTGAGGCTTGCCCGAAGGTTGCAGCGGCGGCGCGAAGCACATCATCGCTGCGTGGGTCGCCAAGGAATCGTTGGTAATACCAGAAGCAAGTCGTTACGCCACCATCGGCTGTGAGTTCTTTTGTGATATCATCGTACCAGCCGCCATGCCGTTTGAATCGATCATAGTGGGCACGGTACTTCTCTTCCATGTGAACGCAGAAGTCCACTAACTCGTCTTGAGTCCAAGCGCCTGCATTCTCGTTGCCCAATTCCTTAGCCGCCGCTACGATTGCGTCACGACCGGCAGTCATAAGTAGAGTCATAGCCGCCATTAAGTAGTTACAACCGTGGCATAGTTTCTTGGTGATCTGTCGAATCCCTCGGATAGGATGAACGACTCGGGGGTCTTTCTCGTCTTTGCCCTTGATAACATCTTCGTAATTCCAGTTATCGAAGAACATAGTTGCGTTCATCGCGTGAGAATCCAAGCCGGTGCGGAATAACTCAATCTTCTTTTGATCACCTGACTCGAAGGATACATATACATCGTCAGCGGCAGAGAAGTCGATGTCGAGTAGGACTGAGTCATCATCTGCTTCGAGCCAATCTCGGTAAGTGCCGCGTAGATTCTGGACGTTTCCCCCATCGTAGAACGGACTTTGACGGGACGAGAATCGGGTGGTGGTAGTGCCGACACCGTCGTATGAAGTAAACATCCGAGATCGCCCGGCGGGCATGGGGCGTCGCTTGATTCCAACCACATTAGACAGCTGCTTGGAAGGCTCTTGCACAGCTTGCATTGCGGCGATGATTCGACGGAAGATGGGATGTTCATTGCGGAGAGCACGGAGGACAACTGCGCCTGTCGATGCCTCATCGATTCGTTTGACATAACGACCTTTCGCATTCCTTGGTCTGGCCCCAAGCAGGGTGTAGAGTAGATGCTTCTTCTGCTTCGGGCTGTTCACGTTGAATGAGTCATCGGCTACGAGATACTTGAGTTTAACCTCGGCCTCAGCCGTGAGTTGATCTAATTTTTCCTTATGCCCGCCGGGGCCAATGAGTGTATCTTCGTTGGCAGCAATGCCACGCATTGACATTGACCAGCCGATTCCAACACGGGCATGGGCATAGAAGAAATTCCGACGAGCACGTTCGTTTTGACTCAGCATCTCAGCCAGCGTCAGGGTATTGCATAGAGTCGTGTAACAATCCTCTCCGCAGTAGTACCAGTATTCGTAGATGTTATCTGACTTGATACCGCCTTTCCAGTATTGGTAGCGGTCGCTAAGAATCGAAGTGATGAACTCCAAACGCTTCGGAAGCTCTGGCCAGAAGGACCAGAACATCGTCATGGAATCGTATGCGTAATTATGCACAGGCATTCCATCACGGGCGAGGTAAGATAAATCGTAAGCACCATTTTGGAATGTGAATCGAAGCTTGGCATTAGCATTGATATCGGCCATGGTTCGAATCCCATACTCAGCCACATCGTGCAGGCCAGAGTGAGCAGACTTACCACGCATGATAGGGAACAGGAATGACTGGGCTTCGCCATGTTCTGTGAGTCCTGAGTATCCGACGCAAGTCAGATGCGCCATCGGTAACGTACCTTTCCCACGGAACAATGGATTCGTTTCCACATCCGAGGCAACTAAAGAGCACTTCGATAGAATCTTCTTCGCATGGTCGGCCACGAGTTCGTTATCAACTAAGGTATATTCAAACTTTGGCTGAGGCTTAGAGACTCCGTTCAGTACCCGGCGTAAGCGATTCAGGTCAACACTAAGCACGAACCTACCATATGGAATCTTATATGGTGGGAGGAAGAACGCTGACTCGTCACGGTCATGATCGTCTTTATCATTGACCTCGCCATTAGCCTCGGCTTCGGCAGCGGCTGCGGCATCGAGACTCTCACGGTGATCTTGTAGCTCCTGCCATTCGGATTTGCTGTAAGCTCCCTGATTCAGCATCGCAATCTCTTTCGGGTCCATGCGCCGATTGACTGCCGACATTGGAGTCGTGATAACGATCTTAACTTTATACCCCCTGGAAGTTTCATAGTCATAGACTCCGCCTCGAAGGTTATCCGTGGTCGCGGACTTCCAGTCGATCTCGACGAGTCCGAACAGCGCCGGGTCCATTATGAGGCAGGCGGCAGGTGTAAAACGATGGAGATGTTCCTCGAACCAGTGAGTCACCTCAGGTAGCAGATCCGCATTGAAGCCGGGTTGCTTCCGATTCCCCTTGCGAACTAAGACCGGCTTGGAGCGAAGTTCACTCCGGTGCAGATTGATGCGACGAATCGAGGTCGTAGCCAACTTGGCGCGTTGGAGCAGAGAAGCCCAGGCGTGCTGGTAGCCATCCGTGATTCCAAGCTTATCCTCAAAAACAAGGATGTGCTTCTCACTCATTTCTTCGCCTCGATCTTTTTGATAATATTCTTCACAACCTTGTTACACTCACGGAGCATATCGTAACTGTGTCCCTGGATAGAAATCATATCAGATTCGTAGGCTATCCAATTACGATAAGGTAGTCCAGCTGCGAACCTACGCGGGAACTCGCCATGCGCTTCGATCTGGTTGCGGGTCTTAGTGCCCTCATATCTCCAGCCTTCTGGCAGAATCCGGCCCTTCTCGACCAATCGCTCCGTAGGCTTTGATACGTTAACAAGTAGTACGGTTTTACCAGGCTTGAGTCCCTGCCGTACCAGTATGTACCAGTCGGTGCCGGTGCGATCTGACAGCCTGATTCCAGTATCTCGGTACCGAATAGTATCACGGCCCCCGGACTCCAGAAGGCCTTGCGTATACATCACAGTATAGTTTGTGCTACTCATCTTCTGACTCCGTACCTGTCTTGTCTGCGTAGAATCCCTTGTAAAAAGATCGGGCGAAAGCTTCAAGTCGGATCTCCGCGACATCTCGGTCTATCCCTTCAGGTAGGTCGAATCCAAGCCAGTACCAGCCAAGCGCCTGAGGGTGCGGCGTGGTAAGTTCGCCGGCTAGATTCCAGGCCATCAGGCTTATCACCGGGCCGCTTGAGCCGAAGAAGGTAATTGATTCCGTAGTGAATTTCTCGTAGGCTCGACGACGATCCTGTGGCGGGAGTCCATCGCGCGGGTGTTTAATATATCCACACCAGTGAGGGTAGAAGTCAGCGTAATGAATCATTAGCACTGGCACAGTCATGTCACCCCAGAGCGGGGCCTTTCCCTGCCAGTGCAAATCGCTTTTATCGACCCACTGAATCCCAGTCGTCATAGCCTTATCCTCGAAAAAGGGCGGGGAACCGCCTTAGATTCCCCGCCAAGTTTGACCTTCGATTACTCGCCGGCTTCGTCGTTCTGGGGCTTCATGTACGTGAATCGTGCCCGCACATTGCCACCCTTGTCCGTGTAGTGGCTGATCTTGACGTGGTATTCATGACCCACCCAATTATCAAGCCACCCAGGCTCCTGTCCGTCAACACCACCGAGTCGCGGGCCGTCGTAGACTAGCCCAACGGTCTTGTAGCGACCCTTCAGAAGGCCGAGTAGTTCCTTGAACTGATTCGGCCAGAGGGTGAAGTTGTCCGTCAGCTTCCGGCCGACCAGAGTCTCCGGGTCGATCGACTTGTCGACGAGCTTAGCTTCGAGAATCTCACCGACGAAGTTGAAGTAGAACAGGTTCGGCTTGGATTCATCTTGGCTTTGATTCTCGCCGCCCTTGACGTCCTCACCGCGCATGAAGTAAACGCCGGCTGCCGGGATGAGACTCGTAAGAGCCGGCAACGCCGTTGTATCCATCGAGGCGAGTTCGGAGAGCGAAAAGAATCCGACTTCATTTTCCATTTCTTCAGGCATGGTACTGTTTGCTTTCTGTTTGTTTTCTAGTTTTCAGTTTTGATGGATCGATTCTGAGACGCTACCATAGATCCTGGTCTGGTAGCGAATAGACAGCGGCCGCCGTTACTTGGCAGTGGCTGATTCGGTTGTCGGTTTGTTGGCCGTAACCAATCCGCCCGCCACGACTTGTGGCCGCTGAATCACTTTGCTCGCTGGCTTACCTGCTGCCTTAGCCGCAGTTTCCTCAGCGAGTTCTTCGGCGGTAAGATAACGAATCCAACCGTCATATTCTTCTGGGTCCACCTTCGGCAGCCCGAATAACTTTGAGTACCGGTATTCTTTCATCGGGTCGCCGATGCCGCCTGGAGTCCCGCCACCGATCCTATTCGCGTCGATCTTGAAGTCCAGGACTCGTTGGTTCGTAGGGTCTTTGACGTACATGTTACCGATCTGAGAGAAGTATTTACCGATCGTGAGTCCATGCGGAAGCGAAGTGGAGATCGGCACCTGCTTGACCTCAAGGATGCGCATGTCCTTCTCGTTGATCTGACCAACGATTCCCTTCGGTTTCTGCTTAATCTCATATGAAGCTGGGTGTGCCAAGACGATGACATGGTGCCTGAGTGATTGAATCACCTGAGCTATGCCCGTCGTCTGGAATCCTGCGCCACCGTAGATCTCGCGGGAGTAGCGGTCGATCTCAGTCAGGTCTACTTTGAGCGCCGCCGCCCTATTGCGTAGAATCGAGTAGGTCAGCGAGGTCCATGAGTCGATCGCTAAGATAACTCGGCTCGGTATCTTCGATGGTATGATCTGCGCGAGTCGATCAGTAGGTGCCGCATTGGCCCTTGAGTAGACGGAGTTGCGAGTTTCATTCCAGCGGAAGATTCCTTCGTTCAGAAGATTGACGACGAATACTTCCATGTTGGACGGGGCGAAGTAATGGAGTCGGGCGAGAGCTTCTTTGTTGTCCTTCAGCTCATCGCGAATCGTAGACAGACTATTGTCGGCGTCAACGAAGATACATTCGTAGCCATCCTTGACTGCCTCGACAATGTACCGACTCTTACCGGCTTTAGTCTGGCCGATGAGCAGGAGGTGCTGAGGAATCACGAGGCCCGTCTCGTCAGAGAAATCGAGGTGGCCCATGTCAGCCTGCCTTTCGAGGTTTGATTCCAAGGGCTTCAAGCCGATGGGCTAGTTCCTCATCAGAACTAATGTGTGGCTCTGGCGGTTCTGGATTCGGCGCGACTGTCACGTCCCAAGTCTCTTCGTCCACCGATTCATCCGGCTCGGGGTCGATCGGCTCGTAGGCCATTTGATTCTTCTCCGTGTCGTCCGTTGCGTCCTCTTCGGGATCGTAAGCGGCCGAAGGCTCCGGAGTCTTACGCCCGGTGTAGTCCCGGTGATCAATGGACCACTCAGGATTCGGAAGGCCGAGGTGCATACGAATCTCGCGGAGATTATTCAACTCGTTCAGGAGCTGATCCTCCGCTTTCTTGACGTTCCCGAGGAACGAATCAAGTGCGTGCTCGAACTCGTTCTGGGTATCGGATAGAGTGCTCATTGGAGTCCCCTTAGTTGGGCTTTGCAGGAGTCGAAGGTAGTCTGTACTCACTAACGGCTCCAGGGTTCTCCACGGCGGGATTCCATGCGTATCCGAGCCGTTGGCATTCGGCTCTGCACCAGGGTATGAATCTAAGCATATCCGATGGGTCTTGTATCGCGTAGAGCTGCGAGATAGAACGGACCAGATTCGGGAGATGATTCTGTGCATCGAGTTCGCCTTCATAAGTAGCTCCTTGTTCGAGTTCCTCCAGATTCTTGTGAGCACATTTGGCGTAATACCAGCAGGCATGAGCGCCTATCTCATTCGGCAGGAGTCCCTTAGGTAGCACGTGCTCAACGAAGAGGAACGGGGTAAAGACTACATCTAGTTTCTTGGTCATGATTCAGATCTCCAACCTTATCCACCAATCGGGGTGGGTTCTCGGCACCGCGTTCATCGTATCCTGGAACCATGCTTCGACCATGCTACGGTCACGAGTCCCACAGATATCGAAGAACTGGCACTCGTAGTTATATGAGAAGCAGCCGCCGTTATTACGAACGAATCGCTGGGCATTAACCATGTGCATCATACGATCGAGGCGGTCAACCTTATCGAGCCAGTAGTCCTCCAAGTCCTCGCGAGTCTTGACGAAATCAAGTATCTCAATCGAGGGTTCGGTCGACGAGAATCGGGCAACAAAATAATAGACGGTCAGCTCCTCGATGACTCGGCCGAGCAAAGCCTCAACAACCTGCCCGTAGCCGACCTGCTGGCCTGAATACTTGTAGAGCGCTCGGCTCAGATTCCGCTCATAGATTGTCGTTTTCATGTCGATCGAGCAGATCTTTCCACTGAGTCGATTGCGCATCACAAAGTCAACGGTCCCTTGGGTCGCGAAGTAACGGCCGTCGTTAGTTGGGCCAAAGGACTTATGAATCAGAACCCACGGAACTTCGACAGCCCAGCGCTCTTCGCCGTCAACACGAATCTTAACGAGTTCCCACTCATCCCAGAATGGGTGGCTCCAACACATGTCGAGAATCATGCAGGCATTCTCAAACCCGCGGGTCTGGTTAGTGATTCTCTCACTGGCGAGCCACGGGAATGATGATACGAACGCCCAGGAGCCTACGATTCTAGCGTCCTCTTCGCTGGCGCCGTCATGCTTCGCCATCAACCATGCCTGAGTCCCACGGTGCAAGGCCGTACCAACATCAGCGGCATAGCCTGATTCAGTATCGACCGGCTTGTGCGTGTAAGTCGATACGAACTCGAACTTGCGCGGGCAGTAGTCAAACAGATTGTCGATCGAATGACTCGTGATGATCAAGTCCTTCGGAGTGAGACCGAATATCTCCTGGCGCTTGCCGGGTAATAACGATCCGCCTTGGATTCCATGCTCGATCATTTCTTGAATCCAAACACATCATCGACGGCACTTGCATCGAAGTTACCAAGGGCGTCCAGGTTCAATGGCAGGGAAGCCATGTTGGCGTCTATCTGCACACGATTCTTCTTCGCCGTTGACTTCCGTTTCTTGTCGGCGGCTATTGTAACTGATTCCTTCGCAGTCTGGACGGTCCGGTTCAGGAAGATCATCACGTTGCGGACGTCACCATCGGTCACGATTCCGGCATACTCAGGGTACTCGCGAAGCTCGATCATCGTGCGCTTCACTATATCCCTGGCCGCCGCGACTAGGATAGCATCGAACTCCTGACTCATCAAACCGTCGAGCTTATCCAATGCCTCCCGGAAGTTCACAGGTGTTGATTCCTGAGTCTTGTTCTCCGATGGCGCACTGGCGGGTAAATCTATCTTCACCGAGGCAGGTATAACAACCGCCTTGGACTTGGCCGGTACGAGTGCTTTGGACTCGACAGGCTCTGATTCAACCAGCTCCGGCTCGACCTTAGGCTTTTGCTTCGCAAACATGCTCAGCATTCCAGGTGGGATTTTTACTGGTTGCTTGGAGTCAGCCATGATTAAGTGCCTTTCTGAAATAAGGTAGCAACCGCGTGGCGGGTACTACGGTGGACTCGTAGCAGGGCAGCATCATATTGCTTGCCATCGGTATCAGTCCAGGGCATGATATAAGATCTGATTCCGAAGTCCTCGTAAGGTACGCCAGTCTCACGCATCTGTTTTCTCTGCTTCGACAGCAGGCTGCGAATCGTGGCCACTCGACGATACCCCGTCCCCTTTGGGACAATCAACGCCAGAGTCTCCCGTGGTTCCTTCACATCGAGCAGCAATAAAAGCTGGTGATAGCGGGTTATCGGGTGGCGAATCATGGAAATCGTAAGCATAGGAGCCTCTCATGCCGCCGCTTATCGAGCCGAGCGGTACTGGGTATTGATTCCCTAGGGATAGCATCGAGCTGAAATTCCAGGTCGGCTGCCGTAGTGAATCTCTGATGAAGTCCTCGCCCATGATGGCAATTAGCCTATGAGCCGCATGGACGAGGCAATGGTTGCAGATTCGTAGAACCGGGAACTCATCCAGCATGGTTCCATCCCACAAGCGCTCGCAGGTATTACACTGGATGAATCGTTTTGGCATTACTGGCTAATCATCCAATCGCAGAAAGACTCGACTTGACTCGGGTAAACCTCCGGCAGTTTCTTGCACAGCATGGCGTAGGCCATTGCTGCTTGAGTCAAAACCACATTGCCGATCATTTCAGCCAGCCGCGGATAACGCGCCTTGAATCCGTGATAAAAATCGCCGACGTTTTTATCCCGGCCGCGGACTGCTTCGACTTCATGAATCATGGCATGAGCCGGCATGCCAGTCTTATCGACGACCGGAGTCGAGTCCAGAACCTGATCCAACTCCGCTGATAATTTGTCAAGATTAGCGCCTTCCGCAGACTCAAGACTCCGGACGTAATGCAGCCTCCCCTGATACCAGCCTTCGCAGAACTCCCTGGCTGCAAGCATTTTGACTCGATGCTCATCTCGGTTTTCGTAGGACCATCCACGAATCTCTACGCCTGCAAGTTCGGCGGTGATTTCATCGTGGTCATTATCCACGACCTTGGGATTCTTATTCTCGATCATATCAAGTTACTCCTCTTTACGATTGGGTCGTCATGACTCAATCTCACATTAAGCATCGGCATCCCGCCGTTATCACCCGACGTGGACATAGCCAAGTATTGCTTGGTCTTTTCTTGAATCGTCGAACCAAATATCTTCTGCTTCGCCAGCGACAGCTTCATGCCATGCGGAGTATAAAGGATGATGAGTCGCTTCGTTGCGCGAGTGACGGCTGTATAAAGTGACTCACGGCAGAGCATCCGCTTCTGAGCATGGTGGATGATAACAATCGCCGTATCCATTTCCGAGCCCTGAGTCTTATGGACTGTCGAGGCATAGGCTAATTGCAACTGCTCAACCTCAGTCTTGAGCCGGAAGCTGCGCTGAATCCCATTGAAATCCACATGGACCGTATGCGAGGACGTGCCACGAGTACGCTCGTCCTTCTCATCCACATTGACTCCATTGAAATCCTCGGCCTCGAACTCAAACGGAGTATCATCCTTTTTGTCGAGATCAGCAATCAACTCTTTTCGATAAGCCCGGACCGATTTCTCAGGTCCGAACAGCTGGGAATCACCGATGTACTTCTCATTCGCTGTGATCTCAGTGATGATTCCTGTTGTACCATTCGTTATACGATCCTTCACCGACGGCGGTTCGTTCTTAGTCGCCATGACTCGGTAGCCAACAGCGAACTTCTTCGTTTCACGCCCGGCGTCAATAATCGTCCGCTCGATCTGGTCCGAGAAGATCATCGCCAGAGTCTCATTGAGGGGAACTTGACCGATTCCAGACGAAGGATCACCTGGGTTGGCGCCGTTCATGCAGGTAATGATTCGATCGCGCCATGGGTCATAGATCGGGTAGTCCTTAATGGTCTTGAGTCCGCCAGTCTCTTCATCCTCGACGTTGACTTCTATCGTCTTGCTACGCAAGGCCGCAGCGATTGATAGAATCTGTTGCGCTGCGACCGGAACGGCATGTGGGATTTCATAGCCCAGGACTCGCCAATCCTTATTAGTCCGAGGATCGTCGAAGGTCGGGGCCTTTCCCTGCAATATATCCCACGCTGTTTCGATGATACGATTCGCTGCCGCTTCCTTCTGCCGATGAATGTGCCGGAGTTCTGCTACCGGGAGTCTAGCCATCGCAAAGCCAAGGACTCCCTGGCCGATCGGCGGTGTGAGCTGGTTGATATCACCAATGAAATAGAATCGTGTGCCGGGCTTCGAGGCGTCGAGTAGCTGGTGCCACAACTCAACGTTCGCCATTGACGCTTCATCAATAATGATTGCGTCCCATGGCATCTTAATGAGTTTAGTGTAATATGGCACAAACATCCAGGACTCTTTGATCTTCCCAGACTCCGGGTCAACGTACTCAGTCGATTCCGGGTAGTAACCAAGTGCCGAATGAATGGTCATTATATTCGGGTGCCAGCTACGCGGGAAGTTCTTTTTGATGTTCTGAGTCGCTTGCCCAGTGAACGCGCACAGCAGGATCGCTGGAACGGCGGCGAGATCTTCGCGCTGGAGTCCCTTGTCTGCTATGACCTCAGTACCTGGGCCATCCTTGATCCAGTAACGATTCAGATCGACCTTATTAGCCGGCATCGGTGTGATGCCCAGCTTTTCGTCGCCATGAATCAAAGTATCAACTAGCTTTTTCTCACAAGTCGTCTTACCAGTACCGGCAGCGCCAATCAGGCAGCCGGCCTGAACCTTAGCTAGAGTCGTGATGGCTTCCAACTGAGACTCATCCCAGGGGAAATCATCCTCGACTAGCTTCTCAGGCAGGTGACTCTGGTCCTGGTGCGGAGTAGCCGGGATTTCGATCGAATCATCACGGTTAATCAACCGCATGATCTGTTTGTTCGCCGCAGCTTCGAGCCTAGGATTCGTCGAGACTTTTGTCGCTTGAATCTTCGGGGCAAAGAGCCGGGGGTCGAGATTGATCTTCAATGACATGTTTTTGTTCCCCGACTCAGATGCCGTACTTAGCGCGGCAGATCGGGCCGATACCAAGGTCTATTGATTCGTGATTCGTAAGAGTCCGGCCACAACAGGAACACTTCCCGGTCCGAAGGCCATAAGCCTTAGCTGATTCTCCGGGGTCCACAATCAACTCACGTAACTCAGCGAGCAACTCCTCGGCCATTGGCGGCCCCAGAGTCAGAACGCCATCCTTCAGTTTTCCCAGATACTCCCCGTCATGCTTGATGTAAATATGCTCTGGATTCCTCGACGCTGGCTTCGCGGCCATAAAGAGGAAATGACCAAGCGCGAGTCGCGGGGCTTCGATTCCATTATCCTTCGCCGCCTGAATGATAGCCTCAAGCCGCTCAGACTCCAGACGGGCAGTCCGCATCGCTACGGTAGCGTTCGCCGGACGGCCTAGCCCCTCGTAGATTCCAGTCCCTTTGCAAGCGTAGCAGGTCTGCTGGCGAATCTTATTAAAACAGCCCGTACCGGCACATTTTCCGCATTGAACGTTGGTTGAATTTTCCATGATTGATTCCTTCGATTGAGTGCTAGAGGCCGAAAACATCGGCGGCGCTTTTGACTGAAAGCATTAACATGCTCTTATCAATCCTGATTCTCGGCTTGCCATTTTTATCGAATTTAGCCGCGTCGCGACGCTTGGCTTTATGCGACGCTTTAAGCTCGATCTTCGCTGACTCGGCATTGATTCCGAGCATGATTTCTTCGCGCGTTGCCTCGACAAAGGCCGGACGCATCTGGCGATTGCCTGACTCATAAAGCTCGGCCTTCTCACATTGCGCTAAGACCTTACGAACAAACTTGCGAAGCATATCGAAGGACTCGTTAAGAGCCTTTTCAACCTTAGACTCAGGCGACATAAACATCGCGAGAAAACCGATTATCAGTTGCTCTTGCTTGGAATCGAACTTAATCTTCGAGAGATTGAAACGAGCGTCTAACTCGATCAACTGCCGAGTGCAAGCGTTAATCTCGTGGGAATCCGGATGATCTCGGCATATCCGCCCTAATTGAACGGCAATTTCATGCCGCGTCAGAACGTCATCGAGTCCCGTTGCCTTATTCCGAGCGAGGCTATTATCGACCAGGAATCTAATGAGTAAGTAACTGGCGATCCGTTGCGGATCAATCTGGCGGATTCTCTCCATCGCATTTAGGTCACGAATGAATGAGAGCGCGGGAGTCGGGCGCATGGTAGCCAGCGAACGAATCCGTAACTGATCGACTCCGGCTTCGATGATCGGAGCCAAGTCGGCAACAGTAGCGACCCGTCGGCCTGTCATGGCCTGAATCAATTCCTCTCTAAGCTCGCTCCACCAAATCTGTTCCAGAAGCCCCTTGAACTCAGACATATATATCGTCGCGACCGGATAACCAGTCAGCGAGTCATATATGACATTGAAATGAAACTTGTGGGCGATGGCGGCGAGATTCGATTTGATGTAATCGGCCGGTGACTCAGTAGCCAGGATTTCCGGCAGTTCGTATTTCTCGGCTGAATTGATTTGAATGCGTGACATTGAATGATCTTTCGATTGAGTGATGGGATTTAGCGATTGGAAGTGACCGTTATTGATTTACCGTTGGCCGCGACCCAGGAGATGAATCGAATAAGGTTCTCCCGATCCTCAGCTTTAGCCATGTCAAATTCCCGCACGTCGATTCCCTTGACCTTAGTCGAGGTATCGAGTCCGGTCGTAGTGACAACTGATTTCTTATCAGTCGAGTTGCGCGGGGTGAGGACCGCGATTCCGGATTCCTGCCTATTCATGCTTGATTTTCCTTCGATTCCACTAGAACAAAGTTGGCGGCATAAGGCAGTTCCTCGCAGTTTTCGTAAGCGAGTCTGGCGGCCCGTTTCTTGGTACGAATCGCCCTATCTTCCAGCTCCTCCTGAGTCACTGGCGTGAAACCACCGCGGCCGAATATGGCTTGATAATCAGCGGTGACTCGGATTGACTCCGCTACAGTCAGCAACGATGGCGTGATTCTAGCCGGTATGGCTTTGCAATCTATCTCTTGCCAGGTGATCCCGTCACCGATATGCAGCGGGAGTCCACCTTTCGGGACTTCTAAGCGAGTAGGCATTGATTGATTCCTTTCGAGTGATTCGGCGGTGATTCAGGTAGGCGAAAGCGCACGCCCGAACGCAAATATACACTAGCACGAGTAGCGGGAAATTACTAGCAACTTTTAGTTGTATTTTCGAGTGTGGCAAAAATGTCACACTTATGGCCTAGATTCCGAGGACGTTCTTAATTGATTCAAGATCGGTTATTAGCTCGCCTGGATTGATTGGCTCTTTCATGCGTGTTATCATGTCTGAGTCAACCGATCTTTCAATCTCGGCTGCCGTGGGCTTATGCGCACGCTCCTGTGGCCAGCCGAGGCAATTAGCCCATTCTGGATTCCTCGCCAGTAGCCAATCTAACTGAGTCTCTATTGATTTACGGTAGCCATCGAGCCAGACCGACGAGGCGGCAGCCGTGCTGAATCTAAAGCCTATTCCGTGATCTGCGTAGAGCCTAGCGAAATGCTGGTGCGAGATATCAGCCGTGTCGATTCCGAAAGCCGGAGTGAACGTCATGGCTCGGCTGTCGGGATTATGCGATTGACTCGGAGCGTACTTAAACGATGGCGCAGCCCAGTCAGATGATCCGCCATTGCCTCGCGGTCGTTGCTGCCAGAACCTTCCGAGTCGTTCGATCAGAAGTGTGCGGAGTCCAGGTGGAACATCCGCCTGCTTCAGTAGCATGGCGAGCATGATGATTCCAGGCAGCATCGTATCATGCTCGCCATCAAGGATAGCCTGTCGCCAGGAATACCGCCTGGATTCTCGGTCGAAGTGCATACGAATCAAAGCCATCTGATGCACGCCATACCCATATTGATCTGCGATTGCCGAGGTATTCTTCGGAATCGTCCCAGGCGAATTATTATCTCGGAAGGATTCCATCAGAGTCGGGATGCAAAGGCAGGACCAATAGAGATTTTCGCTGTCGAGTCCACAGGCCAGTGGGGTAGCCGGGGCGATCAGATCTTCGCTATCATCCGGACTCATTGACTCAAGAGTCTTACGCACGAACTCGTCATGAGTCGTTAGGAAACTCCCGGACATGATCTCGCAGATGCTTTGCCACGCCAGCATGGTTACCGGCATTGGACTCGGTACTGTGCGGTCGAACAGGACTCGTTTGACTGAGGACTTAGGCATGGCCGTTCGAGCCTGAGGAATCATCTCCACCTCAAGCTCCAAGGCCAGTGCTGAGAACTGCGCAGCCCGCTTGAATCCATGAGCGTAATTAAGCACATGATCCTCGTGCTTCTCAGCTCGCCGCATGGCCATTGACATGGTTCCATAGCGGAAGCCATTCGGCCTTGGAATCCAACGCATATTCATCAATGCGTCTTTAGGCTCGCCAGGCATTGCTTCGCAGTATTCTTTGAGTCCCTTATCCATTATCATCTTCCTCCGAGTAACCGAAGAATGTCTGGTCCAGTTCCTTCAGGTCGTCAGGATTGACCTTGATTCGTGGCTTAGATCTATTCTGGTTCCGTGGCTGCATATCCTCTTCTCTCAAGGTCTCGATCGTAGTGCCGGTTTGGAATGCGCCCCTTGGAATCGAGGCTTCGATCACCGCCTGTTGTAGTTTGCGTTGAGTCGAGGTCGGAAGAAAGTGCCGACAGGCTTCATGCGCTTTAGGCCAGAGTTGCTTGATACGGAGAATGATTCGTGGGCGGATACCGCCATAGGTCGGTGCGTCATTAGCCGTGACATGGCGTTGGCCGATCTGCCTTGGAATCGTACGCAACCACATGCTCCGGCAGGTATGGATGTAGACAAGCCGTTGAATCAAGTCATCACGAAACGCGGCATGGTCTGCTTTTGCAATGCAGTATTCAGCCGGATGAATCGCGTTCTCCGCAAACCAATGCTTCAGTGTTAGTATACCATCGGCACGAGATACGTCGAGGAATCGTAGAAGCATATCAGCCGCTACTCCGTAGTCAGTGGCTTGGTCCAGTTTGATTCCATTAACCCATGTCCAGGGGTTTGGCTTGCCGATCGAGCGATTATGAAAGGCAAAATCCCAGCCTGAATCCATGGCCTTTTGAGCCAACGCGAATGCGTCAAGGCGTTCCTTGGCTTCCTCGATCGAGAAAACACCACGAATCTCAGCTTGTAGCTGCTCGTCGAGTTTGATCGAGACCGGATTGGATGAGGCGAATAAGGCGTAGAATCGTTGATCGACCTGGTACAGAGCGCCCCAATGGAAGTTGCCCACAAGGTCGCGCTTCCGTATGTCATTCAGTGAGTCGTGCCAAAGTTGTTGAAGAAGAGGTTCATCTTCGCCGTGATTCTGGATGTGAGGCGGGACCGGACCTTCGCTTGCTTGAATGAGCATGAAGTTGCCTTCGCGCTGGCCTGAGTCTTTAATCAGGTAACGCTCCATTGCTTGCCAGTAGGTTGATTCAGCCGCCAGAGCTTCGCGCTCGCCAACTGAGATGATTTGACGGTTTGCCATTAGAGTACCCTCTCAGCATGGAGTTCGAGAATCTTAGCTGTGCTGCTAGCCAGGAATATTTGGATCGCCGCCGAGCAAGAGTCAGCAGCGATCCGCACTTCGCCGTGGGCTAGGCGCTTATCATCGGGATAGTGATGGGTATATTCGATTCGGTAGAGGTTTGGCCGCTTCTGTAGGTTTATGTTGGGCATTGCCGGGATTTCCTTTTCGGGGTTTGAATCAGTCGACGATAGTGATGGAGCTGACTTTCCAGTTCGGAGCGCAGAACTGGCGGGCGACTTGGTAGGCTTGGGTTCGGTTTTTAGCAGTTACGACTCGGTGGATGATATGGCGCTCAGTACGGCCGGGGCGATCTGGTATCTCGATGTCGTAGGTGATTTTCACGGTGAATCTGTCGATGGTAGAAACTCTGGTCGGGTCTACATTGCGCTGGTCCGCTGCGTCGTCGCCTTTTGATTCATTGGTAGTATGAATATCTGGCAGGTGCTTGACAATGCAACCAACCTTTGAGCCGTCTTGTTGCCAGAGGTAATTGAATCCGTCGCCGAAGTCGATCGCGCGTTGCTCCCATACCTTCTGAATCCTTTCTTCCCAATAGTTCCATCTTGACAGTATAACGGTCGGTAAATACTCAGTGGGTAAGTACTTCTTTGGCTTATAGCAGCGACTCGTAAAAGCCAACTCAGCGCCGGTCACGAAGATATTTGCTTTAACCGTCAGGGTCACGGAGAAGTATTCGCCATCTGAGTCAATTGGGTTAGTGACCTGGGCCGGAACCGTCTCGGCCTCAACCTTGCTATTACTGCGCTTATCGTTATTTGGCATCATCTGATTCCTTCTGTTGCATCTTCAATTGAGTTCATGGTGGTGATGATATTTACATACGCATCGTCTACCAACGCAGAGATTCCAGTACATGCTTATGGTGGCAAGACTACGCCTACCGGCGAGTTACTGATGCGATTCATTCCGGCCTTCAGCTTGATACAATAGTGCTTCTCATCGCCTACCGGCGGGAGTCAATTAACCTTTCATTCGCTCGGTCGAGGTAATCATAACGATTCGTGCTCTTGAAAAACTCAGCACGTGTTTCAGCGAAGCCCTTATACTCAGGCATGGCCTTATCAGGCTCGTGAGTCCAATAGACTACGCCAAAGGCGAAAACGACCCACGCCACAACTCCGCACCAAGTCTGCAACCATTCCTGAATCTTAACCATTGCTTTAGCTCCCATTCATATTCATATTCATATTCATATTCATATTCATATTCATATAGCTCGTAGAGCAAGACTACGCCAAGGCGGGATCGATTCTATTACAGCAAAGCATATGCTCATACACATCGCCAAGGCGCTCAGGGCGCTCAGGGCGACCTACCGGCCCAATTGACTCCATTGATAAGCGCTTGATACATACGTTTCGCCTAAAGGCGCTAATGATTCCATTGCCACTCTGGCTTAGACCGCGAAGGGGTAATTCCTCCTAGGGGGTCAACCCCTTAAACTTTAGCAGCATATGAGTATATTATACCATACCTTATATCATATACAGTCACCAAGTTAGGGGTAAGGGCGCCAGAAAAAATATCCCGACCGCGTTCAGAATCCAATAACCGCACAAGCTCATAAACTTAATTGAATCGAAGCACAAAGCGCAATGTGGACCTCTTTAGATCTGCAATCAGACCAGAATCGGGTGATGATAAAACTAGACCAGAATCGGGTACTAAACGCGATCGACCGGGCTGCGGGCTGTGGCATTTTTATCACATGAATCAATCAGTGTGACATTTATATTGACTCAATGTGACATCTAAGCAACTGACTCATAAATACCATAAACCGATCAAAACCGTTGCTTATTTGATTCCATTGTTTCGGCTCCGTAACATTGACTCGACTGTTCAATTTACGATCCGACATTCTCCGCCAATGAATAATTCTTTCCACTCGACTCATTTTCTCTATTGACACGTTTAAACGCTCTAGCGTGACCGCTGGCGGCTTTTACGAGTCGCTGGTATGATTGTGCATGGAATTTATTCTAAGCGATTCTGAGCGATTGCCCCTTAAACGACCCTGAATAGCCTGTCCTGACTCGATAGGTATCGCCTAATGCCTTGCACTCAGATCATGCGATAGCCCGTCAGCGCCCGTCCTAGAGCGTTCAGCGACCTAAACGAATAAATCGCCTATACTCACTATAATAGCGATTAAATCCCTTGCACTCCGAACCGTTTTCAACGATACTTCTCTTGCGGCCCCGAGCCGCGCGGCCCGCCAATCCCGGCTAGCCGAATCGAACAAGGAACTATCGTTATGACTGCACAAGACCAGAATGTCCTGAAAGTTGCCTCCGGCGATGAAGTCGAGAAGATTCGCGAGGCGATGAAGGCCTATAAGTATTTCGACGACACAACGGCGATGCTGGCCGCCATCAACAAGGCCGCCAAGGATTCCGATGGCTTTGTTGGCGTCCCGACGTTCTTTCAGGGTATCGCACAGGACGATGACGGCAGCTACGTTCTGACCGATAGCGGCGCGGACCAGTACATCGATTCCCGCCCGACTTTCGCTTACGTTGGTGGACAGAAAAAGATTGCTGGTGGCAAGTCCGAGCCGATCATCAAGGCGATACTCGCTTTCGGAATCCCGACTGTCGAGGCTGTCCTTGAAGGCGCGCCTGATTTGCTGGCGAAGATCATCGGCAAAGAAATGCGTCACGTTTACTTCCGCAACTACCGCGACGCCGTGAGCGAAGCGGCGCTTAATGCTGGATTCGAGGCGTCGCCAGTCGGAATTGAAGCCTTTGCGGCATCCGCCGAACGTGGTTCCGCCGAGGAGATCGACACCGACACCTTTGATGCCGTTTGGCCCGGATTCCGAAAGGCGCTTGTTGAACAAAATCCGAAACTGGCGAACGTCTTGCCGGCGAAAGGCGAAGTCCTTAAGGCGATTCGATCGAAGTCCTATGCCGATGGCGTCTATCCCGACCTTGAAAAACGCGGCCTCTTCATGTCACTTGCGGCGAACATGTTCACAATCGCCGCGAATCAGGACGAGCCGCTAGAAAACGACACTATCAAAGGTTGGGTTCAGAATCGTGCCAGCGTTGACATTGCTTACAAGGTCACGACCGAGGACGACCTCGCGGCGTTGGATATGTTCGACCCTGAAGCTTCAGCCGCTGCGCTTGGCCTCTAGTCGAATCTAACGCAACTAGGCCGGACAGGGTAACCTGCCCGGCTTCACTCTCACCCTTCCCACTAAATCGGAGTCAAATCAATGCATACAGATATTCACTACACCAGCAACGACCGCGCAGAGAACGACCAGCGAGCGATTGCCGACCTAGAATCCTATGTGGGCCAGAATGGCGTTGCTCGTTTGAAGTTGCTAGCAGAGGCCGGAAGCGTTGTTAGTCTCAGCTTAGCTTGCGCATTTGCCGGTATCACTGGCTACTCATTCCATGCTTTTGCCCGTAAATATTGCCTTGACGCTTATCGCGCTTGGCTTTTGGCAGGGGATTCAGACGGCCCAATTCATACCGATGTAGAAGGCTTCATAATCAAACATGAGCCAGACGCATGAGCACTAGACCACTCCCCGGCCTTATTCTTTCCCTTTCCACTCAATCGGAGTCAAATAAATGATCTACGCATCACCGATCCTAGAACTGTCAGACGCTGACAAACGCAACTTGTCGACTTGCTCTGTTGAGCGCATGATCAACACGAGTATTCGGATTGCGCAGGTAGCCGAGGAATCGAAGAACGAGAAGCTTTCGGAACTTGGCTCTACCTCATGGCAAGATTGGGACGAACTCAAACCACTTGTGCTGAAATTGTGGAATTATCATGCTGAATTGCATCGAGTCGAAGCGTTCAACGCTTTGCAGGGAGTTGACCTCGATGAGCGATAGACCACTCCCCGGCTTATTCTGGCTCCTATTCATTCCACTTGTCGGATTCTCAATTGGCTGGATTGTCGCGCACTTCTAGCCTAGTCTGATCCTGCAACTTGGCCTCTGTGATTCAAATGTCACAGAGGCCTTCAAAATTTTGCTTCGCTACGGCCTTCGGCCTAGCTACGCAAGTATGAATGAGTCCTTCGGACGAAGTGTTATTAGTAAGCATGTAGTAAGCTTAAGGAGTTCGCTAGTCGCTCACGAAGTCTACTCTTAGGGAAGAGCAATGGACTCGCTAGTCGCTCATCGAAGCACTACCCATAGCAAGAGGCTGGGAATCAGAAGCGCGTAAAACGAAGGCCGGGGGGATGTACCCCCCACACGACTCGAGGGGCTGGCGGTTAATATGACCCTCCAAAAATATACAAATTTACACCAACTTCGACCGATTCAGAACGGATTACTGACTGATGCAGAAGAGTGACCTGGAGGCCCAACTGGGCGAGGCTAAAGACTCAATGAGTCAGCTGGTCTATGTGCTTGTGCAGGCATTGGCCAGTGGTGGGACTGTTGAGTCTGTGGCTAAGGGCCTCCAGGTCGAGGAGGAGGAGCTGCAGAGTCTTATTGAGGAGATGAATAAGAAGGAGCAGCAGTTTGACCGGGCCATTGCGCTGCTTCGAATCGATCAGTTCGGCTCCGATAAGATTCGGGACTTCGGCTGGGATGACCTTGAGAAGGTCGTGCTTGAGAAGCTCCGGCGTGTGATGCCCTCGATTCGCGACCCTGAGGTTCTGGTGAAGATTGCTGTCGCAGCGAATCGCGCGAAGCGGTCTACTGATCCGGTGCCTGGTTATTCGAATCAGCGAGCTGATAACACTACGGTTGTGCTTGAGGGCGGTGACCTTGGAGTCATGCGTATTAGCGTTACGAATCGTATCGCAGAACAGCTACAGCAGCCGAGTTCGATCAGTAAGACGATTGACGGCGAGACAGTCAGTAAGCCGTCCGATGGAATCAAGATGATTCGGCTCACTGAGATCAGGGAGCTAATGGACTCCAGAGAGAAAGAGGCCAAGGACATTACACCGGCTGAGCCTAAGGCGAAGATTACGATCGACCCGGACCTGGTTGAGTCCTTCGTGGATTCCTTAAAGACTCCTGAAGATGTCTGATGTCACCGTAGAACTCACTAAGCAAGAGTTGCTTCTGGCCATGCGCCAGGACTGTGTTACCTTCTTGAGTTTTTACCTTGGCGACGAGCTGACTCTTAGGGTTCCGGACTTCCATGAAGAGATATGGGCTGAGCTGCTTCTGCTTGTTGACCAGGCGAATCATGACAAAGTGACCGAGACTCTACAGAAGTTGTTCGCTGTTCCCAGGGAGCACGCTAAGAGTACGTTGGCAAAGCTGGCTTCGATTCTGTTCCTCCGTTATACAAGCTTCGCTTTTACGTTGTACGTCTCAAAGACGAATGGCATTGCTAAGAACGCGATTCGAGATATCATCGCCTGGTTACAGAGTGATCGGGATCAAGAGTTGCATGGTCCTAGCCGAGTCATAAAGTCGTCGGAGACTGATTCCCTCTGGATGATCGACATATCAATTCGGTCGCCGGATGGCAGCGTCAGAGTCAAGCATTGCATATTCAAGGCGCTCGGTTCAGAGCAGCAGGTGCGCGGACTCTTGATCAATAGCCGACGGCCTGAGATTATCATTATTGACGATGTGGAGGATCTTGATAATACGAAGGACGTGAATCAGCAGAAGAATCTGGATGAATGGGTTCTCGGGAGTCTGATGAAGGCGAAGGCCAAGCGTGCCGTTGTCATGTTTCTGGGTAATGCGATTCGTCGGACTACATTGCTTATGCGCCTGGCGAAGAATCCGAAGTGGAATCCAACGATCTTTGGTTGTTTAGTCAAGGATGCTGCGACTGGTGAGTTGAGAGCTTTATGGCCTGAGCGTTATACTGTTGAAGAGTTACTGAACGATTATAAGGAATACCGCGAACTCGGTTTGTCGCACGTCTGGGAATGTGAGATGATGAATCTCACTCAGGACGAGATATTGAACGCAGATATGTCAACCGTTCGATTCGTTATACGTCCATTGCCTGAGGATCTCATCGCGGGTGCGCTTGTCTTAGATCCTGCCTTCGGACTCGAAGCGTATCATGATAAGTCGGCGATCACGGTTCACGCGTTAATAACTGGTAGTTCGATTCCGGCGATCATAGACCATCGAGTCGGGCATTGGCGCGAAGAGGGCATCTTTGACGAGATGTTGAGTCTCAGTTACTATTGGGGCATATCGACTTGGTTTATCGAGGCCGAGGCTGCACAGAAATTATTGCTGAGTCAATTTGATTTATTTATGCAGATTCGTCAGATGAATCGCGAAACGATTGCCATGCTCCCAATTCATACCGATAAGAAATCCAAGCCCGCAAGAATCCTGGCCATGCGTGAAGCCCTTCGAGTCGGGAGCTATGCTCTAGCCGAAGGCGAAATTGACTTGTTCGACGCATACAAGGAATACTCCCAGGCTTCAAGTGTCAAGGACGATCTCCCTGATTCGGGAGCGTACGGACTTAAGATCTGGCAAATGCACGGCCAGCTGATTAAGGACCGTGGAGTAGACCGCTCGATTCTGACCGCCTTGGGCGATGGATCGCCTGGGCCAGGAGCGGAGTCAATAGGCCAGTCACAGTATTTACCCATCTAGGAGAGAATCGATGGAACGCGACGGTAACACGAAGATCCAACATCCTGACGTCATCTTTGCTGAAGGAGACTCTAAGGGGCCGATGGGTGGCTTGCTTGTCGAAGAGACTCATGATACGTTGCTGAACTATCTGAAGGACCGGCTCGATGACGGCGCCTCAATTCGGAACGTTCGAATCCAGCGCTATGCTCGCATCGACAAGGCTGTGGCGACATGGCAGCGGCTGAGTGCTGAGGATCGAATCAGAGCCGAGAAGGAAGCAACGACGGGAATGCCGCAAGCCATCAACACGGTGATTCCGTTGCTTCATGCGCATCTGGAAGATCTCGTGGCCTTCTATGCCGGAGTCTTCTCTCCCAACTCGATGGATGTGTTCCAGATCACCGATCCTGACATGTCTGAGCAGGTGCGCACGGTTGTCGAGAAGATGAATCAGGACGGCAAGGAGACAAAGTACTACAGTCACTTGACCTCCTCGATTCGGAGTCTGCTCAAGTACAACCTCGGTGGATTCTGGCTTGACTGGAACACAACGGAATACGGTGGCGAGCTCGGGACTTATACTGGGAATCAGATTCGTTCCCTGGATATGTACAACTTTCTCTGGGATACTTCGGTCACTGATCCCAGGGCGATAAGCAAGGATGCCGAGTGGGCGGCCACGGTTGAGACTATGAGTCGCTATAAGCTCGTGCGCGAGGCTCGGAAGAATAAGTGGGTCAACATGGACCTGGTTCTGGAATCAATGCCTGGCATGGCACAGGATACGGCGGCCAATAAGCTGAGCACCTACTACCGGTCTCCCCCGAATCATGCTGGAATGGGCGTCGACGACCTGCAAGAGGGTGGTGGTAACTCATTGGATGCGTACTTCCAGGGACTCGAACGTGGAACTGGCCAGAAGATCACTGGGCATGAAGTCGTTCGGATGTTCATTCGATTGACTCCAGCTGATTTCGACCTCAGTGCCGAGCCCCCAGAGGAGAATCGAGTCCAACCTGCTCAGTCAGCTATTCCGGAGTACGAGTTGTGGCGCATTGTTATTGTCGATGGAACTTATATCGTCTCAGCGACTCCAGCCGGCCGACTCACCGAGGACATTCCTTACTACCTGGGTCATCTGAATGTGGATGATATGGGCGAAGCCACTAAATCTGTGGCCGAACTCATGAAGTCATTCCAGTCATTCGTCTCATTCCTCTTCAATGTCTATGTCGCGGGTGCGCGTTCGAGTATATGGGGATTCCTCGGCGTGAATCCAAAGTACTACGACATGACGAAGCTTCGTGAGGGCGATGTCGCTGGGATTCTGACGATGAAGAACGAGATGGCGTCGGCCAGTGCTGACCCAGCCCGTGGTATAGCTCGGATTCAGGGCAACTCAGCTGAGACTCGGACGGCCATGGGCGATGTACAGGCCGTGATGGGATTCCTACAGCTTATGTTCCCGAGTCAGGGGCTTCCATCCCAGATTGCTGGCCTCGATCGAGCTATCGAGTCCCAAGTGGCCGCAGTTATGCAGGGAGTCAATCGCAGATTGCATATGCTGTCCTTTCTGGTTGATTCACAGGTCCTGCATCCAGTTCGCATGGCGGCGTTCCATAATATTGCGCAGTTTGCCGACGCGGAGACACTGGCCAAGCTCACTGGACTCAAGCATAGCGACGTGCTATCTTCGCTAGGTTCTGGCCTGAAGCAACTGAATCGTGAAGCAGCTGCCATCGCCTTCCAGAAGATTCTGTTCGCGATGATTCAGACTCCTGATACCGTGCAGCAGAATAAGATCGACCTTCTGAAGATGATGAATTACTGGACGAATCTCATGGATGTCGATGCGGACATGAAGCAGTTCCAGATTCAGGAGGACCCAGCACAACAGCAACAGCAACTTGGCCCTGACGGCCAGCCGATTCCACCGCAGGCTTCACAACAACCCGTCGGGTGACAGGATCGGTATGTTACCCTCCATCTGAGGAATCACTATGGACGCCGAACGAATCCTGGCTACCTACCCGTTGGACCTCCGGCATCGAGTCGGCATCTTATTGAAGGACCTACGGGAACTCAACTTCTGTGACGCCTTGTTGGAATCAATCAAGGTAGATTGCTTCAATCAGATATCGATGACTGACATAGATGAGGCTGATTCGGAGTCGCGTAAATTGTTGATACAAACTGCCGCAGCTGCTCGCTTCATAGAGCAGCTGCGGGATTCATTAACCCTGGCTGAGGCCACTTCCGAGGAGATTGAGTGATGTATAAGTTCTTGTACCAGAATCTGCCCGTTTACGCCCCGAATGGTTTCGGTGGTATGAGCGACATTCGCATGATTGACCAGCCGATCGACCAGATCGACGATGATGATTCAGGTGGGGGCGACGATCGGCAGCAACAGCAGCAAAGGCGCCAGACTCAGGAAGTGGACGATATTTCCCTTGAGAATACTGACGCGTTGCGTAAACTGTTTGATGACCAGGACGATACAGACTTTGATCTGGACCTGGAGGACGATTCGGACGAAGATGACGACAAGGAGTCGAAAAAGAAAAAGGCTCCTGCATCCGAGGACGATGACGAAGATTCAAGCGATGATGACTCGGCGGCCTTTGCAGAGCAGTTGAACGCCGCTATTACCGGGTTGACCACACCGAAGGATTTGATTCCAGCGGACTTCGACCCGAATGACCCGGCGCAGTTGACGTCGGTACTGGGGAGTCTCCAGCAAGCTACTGCACGGAGTACCCTCAATTTGTCTATTGGCGTAATGAGTCGGGCGCTGGCGTCCCACAAAGCCCAGTTGACCGAGCAGTTCCAACAGGCGATTCGTGATAACGGAAGGGAATCGAAAGTGCAGGAGAAGTTGTCGGAAGCGATTCCGGAGTACAATGATCCTGAACTCAGGTCCGCGGTACGGACAATCTACAAGCAAGCAAGTTTGCGGCATACCAAGCCTGCGGCAGCGATCGCCGCAACCAAGCAAGCCCTCGCAACACTCGGAATCAAGCTCAGTGGCGATCGGAAGTCCGACAACAACAGGCAGAATCGGTCCTCCAGTAGCGGCTCGCTTGATAATTTCTTCGATATGCCTTCGGCGAATCGCGGTAATGCCCGCGACCGCATGAGGCGTAACACCTAAACCGAGGTTCCGAGTCAACCGACTCGACCCAAAAATTGAGGTTATACCATGTCGATCAGAGGCATCTTTGCTTCTCATTCTGGACTGGTGGGCGAACGAGTCGGTGACTTCGCCTCCCGAGTTCTTATGTATGGGCCTGTCGGCACCACGCCGCTTTTGGCCCTTTCTTCGGGCATGCCGACTCGGCCGGCTCGTGACAGCGTGTTCCAGTGGTGGGAAGATTCGCACATCTCTGGCCGTGCCGAGGTCGTGACCGGCGGTAACTCCGCAGCCACGTCCATTGTCGTTGACGATTCCAATCTCTGGGTTCCGAAAACGATTCTCATGAACGAGACGACTGGCGAGTACGTGTTCGTCACCGCTGTTGCAGGCAATACCGTTACGATTCAGCGCGGCTGGGCCGGAACGACTGCGGCAACGATTGCCACTGGCGAGTTCTTCCAGTCCATCGGTACGGCTCATGAGCAAGGCGCTCAGCGGCCGGAAGCCGTTACGCAGAAGGGCGAGTCTCGACTCAACTACGTCCAGATCTTCTGGAATGGCTGGGCGATCTCTGGCACGGCGAATGCGATCGAGTTCGTGACCGGGAGTCAGCTGGCCAACAACCGCCAGAATTGCATGACCTATCATGCAGAGGATATGGAGCGGGCATTCTGGTACGGTCGCAAGGCGGTGACTTCGTACAACTCCAAGCAGCTCACCATGTCCGACGGCGTGATTCCGCAGATCGAAGGCTACGGTGGAATCGTTGAACCTGCAAACTTCGGCGGCACGTCCGGTGCAATGGCCCTCATGGGCCCGGCGTCCCTGACGAACTTCATGCGCCGAATCTTCGACAAGAACATCAAGGGGGCTCCGAACGAACGAATCGCGTTCACCGGATCAACCACGATGGAATTGATCTCGGACATGGTTCGCAAGGACGGCACCTACAATATCGCTGTTGGCGAAACCAGCTATGGACTCAAGGTCACGGAGATCATCGGCTTCAATGGTACTCTGAAGCTCATGACTCACCCATTGTTCGTTGAGAATCCTGTCTGGGCGGCGAAGCTGGTGGTTCTTCATCCCGCCGGCATCTCAAAGCGTGTTCTGCGTTCGACTCAGACGAACGAATACGGGACCGGCGGACGGGCCGTTCTTGATGGCAAGGATGCTATCGAGGGCGATCTGCTCGACGAGCTCGGATTCGAGGTCAAGGGTGTTCAGACGATGGGCATCATGACGGATATCACGACAGCTGTTAGCAGCGATTACGTAGCGGCTTAGTTCTGGCGACCTGAGTCGTTACGCGCAGCGCGCGTCGTGGTAGGAGGGAGCGGCCGTTTTATCCTAGCCGGGAGTCTAGCGGTCGCTCCCTTTTTTCAGACTCTCGGCACAGTGAGGAATCAATGGCTACTTTTCGGTGCGCTGCTTATCGAGCACTTTCGATCGGCGGCTTTCACTTCCAGAACAATCAGCTTTCAATCCCTGACTCCGATCCAGACAGGATCGCCAAGTTCAGGGAGCTTTGGAGCAAACAATCGGCTATCTATCGGAATGCGATCGTTGAGGTCCAGGAGCTTGGAGTCGACGGCCGGAATCTCCTTGAAGTCGCCGGCAGCAAGGTCGTCCGTGGGATTGACCAGGCTGGAGTCCAGAAGCCCAGGGATCAGCCCGGAATCGTTGGCGATAAGCCAGTCCCAACCGCCGTGGTTATTGACTCCGCGAAGAAGGGCTCCTAGCCCATGACTACGTTCTCGCAGATTGTTGACACACTGACTCTGGAGCACCTTCGCCCTGACATGCGGGCGAATGTCGCCGCCTACGTGAATCTCACTCTGCGAGAACTTCATGCCGGTGACAACGGGGGCGCGATTCTTTACGCTGCGAACCTTGTCGAGGACACGTTGACTACGACAGTTGCTGAGTCACATTCATGGGACATACCTCGGCCGCACCTGTTTCAGAAGCTTGCGGCCGCCCGTTTCGATTCCTTCGGTTTTGATCGTGATGCTTACGCCAGCCCGCGGACTCCAGGTGCGATGTTCGCTGATTCCAGGTACGTGAAGCAATACTACCGGAGTGGTAACTCCTTCGCATTCATGGGCTGTGGCCAGATCGGCTCAACCATCAGCCTTGGTTGGTATGAGGTGCCTCGGCGACTCGAATACTATCCTGCCGGGGACACTCGGCCATGCCAGTGGTCTGAGGCCGATCAGGACTTTACCTACACCGGGGCCTATGGAGTCTCCGAGACCTCTCAGGCTTTGGCTCAGACGTTGTGCACGAATTGGATTCTGTTGCGCTGGGGCGATCTTGTCATGCAGGGAGCCAGGGCCAAGATCTTCGCTAGAGCCGGTGACGAGGCACGGTCAAGACTCGCTTATTCCTCCTTCTCTGGACTCCGGCCGAGCATGGTCTCAGCTGAGACTTACGAGGAAGCCTGATTATGCCATTGCTCGATGTGGCCCCGTTTCAGGAGCATGGTAGTTACAGCCAACAGCGCATGATTCGCGATCTGATGGACTTCTATAGAGCTATGCAAGAGTTGACTGAAGATCTCGAGTCCCGGCTGGCTATCGTCGAAGCAGCGATAGTGGACCATGAGGCCAGAATCACAGCACTAGAACCATAAGGAATCTCTCGATGGCTGACATAGAATTGAGTGAGTTGCCGATCGGCAATGGCGAAGGCGGTGGACTAGCTGCCGTGTTGGTTACCTGGGAAGGACTCAGCACGACTGATATTGATGGCGAAGCCTGGAAGAACAACGTCGCGGCTGATGTGAGTGTTCAGGTGGTTGGCACATTCAGCACGGGCGGCAAAGTGAGTCTGCTCGGGTCGAACGACGGGGCTAACTTTGCTGTCCTGAACGATCCGCAAGGGAATCCAATCGTCCTGACTGAGGCCAAAATCGAAGTGATTCTGGAGGCGCCGTTGTACTTGAAGCCCGGCTCAGTCGCTGGTGATGGCTCGACAGATCTTGATGTGATTCTGCTGGCCCGCCGGACCATTAAGTAATCGAGGCTAATTGCTATGAGTCGACGGCGCAGAAGACTTCTTGGCGGTGGTGACCTGCTGGCGAAGCTGTTCGTTAAGTATGGTGCTGCTGGCTTCCTGTTCGACAAGATCGATCCGGCTTTTCGGCAAAGCGGCATCGCGTTGCAGTATGAGACGAGCGCGGGAATAACCGCCGTCGATGCTGCGACTGACCCGGTTGGTTTGGTGTTGGACCGCAGTCAGGGGGTGGTGATTGGGGCTGAGTTGGCTGTCAATGGCGGGTTTGACGCTGATAGCAACTGGGGCAAGGGCACAGGGTGGGCAATCGGGTCTGGTACGGCCTCTAGTGACGGCACTCAAGTAGGAGACAGCGACCTTACGGCCAGCATTGCGCCTCTCGTCAGCGGTAAATTTTATCAGGCGGAGTTGACCGTATCCGCCTACAGCGCGGGGAATGTCGCAATTGTCTTTGGGACACAAGAGTCCGGTGATTATTCGGCGAATGGTTCAATCTCGAAAATCTTCAGAGCAAATGGGACCGCCCTCATCATTCGCGCTGATCTTAATTTTGTCGGTAGCGTTGATGCTCTGACGGTCAGGGAAATCTCCGGCAACCATGCCTACCAAGTCACTGGGGCCAGCCGCCCGGCGCTGACCGGTGGCCCGCCTTGGTATTGGACAGTTGACAAGGCGGGTGACGATCTGGTCGTTACTATTCCATCGGGCGGGATTACTGGAACCTATATCCAAGCAACTGACTGGGGCGTTGCTACATATTCGGTAGCGGCGTCTGCCGGGGCGTTCTCTCAAGTACAAGGTGGGGTATATCTACCGGGCACCAAAATCTATGCCGCGATGATGATCGACGCGGAGTTGTCGACAGCGGATAAAGCATTGGCTGTCGCTGCATTCGAGGCACTCGGCGCCGTAGATGTGTTTGGAAGCGTGACTAATTTCGGCTACGCTTGGCGTGGTTGCTCGTCTCTAACTGCCTTCCCATTGCTAGATGTCTCCGCTGGAACTAATTTCGGCTACGCTTGGTATGGTTGCTCGTCTCTAACTGCCTTCCCATTGCTAGATGTCTCCGCTGGAACTAATTTCTCCGACGCTTGGCGTGGTTGCTCGTCTCTAACTGCCTTCCCATTGCTAGATGTCTCCGCTGGAACTAATTTCTCCGACGCTTGGCGTGGTTGCCCGTCTCTAACTGCCTTCCCATTGCTAGATGTCT
>Ga0222675_1000113_pt1 | contig 45568 bp, 37 predicted proteins | sample AntAcemetagen868_FD_179818 | JGI IMG/M metagenome (GOLD analysis project Ga0222675, IMG submission 179818) | Saline water microbial communities from Ace Lake, Antarctica - #868 | ecosystem: Environmental > Aquatic > Non-marine Saline and Alkaline > Saline | place: Antarctica: Ace Lake...
TCCATAGTGCAGGAACGGCATGCAAAAGTCTGTGTGTCCACCATTGGATAAAGTCCCTGATAACAAACAGTGCTAAAAGTTGTGCAATAACTGACCATGATCCAATTTCTAGGGCTACTAAGTTTGTGATCCCAAAATCAGCTAATAAGTCAGTGAAAGCTTCCACCACAACATTAGACATCGCATTGAAGATGATCAATGAAAAGAGAAAGAAGTTGAAGAACATATAGAAGGCATCGAGCCAGAAGTCCTTTCTAAACTTTGGTTGCTCCTTACGCCAAGGCCTAAACCATTCCCAAGCCATGAATATCAGAGAAACACCGATAAGGGCCCAGAAATAATTCTGCCACAAGGGTTTGTAGTCGTATTGAAAGGTTATCTCCTGCCACAAATAGTTTGCATAACCTTTGTATGCATCTCCCACCAACTGCCAATCAATCATCCTTATTCTATTGTTTTACTTACTCAACTAACCACTAACATAATCAATTACCCACTTTGGGAATAACTTTTTCTGCTTTGCGATGAAAATGCTTCATTACAGTTAAATGAAAATATACCCAATGAAAAGGATAAATACTTTATTGAAAGTCATGAGCCTAGGTTTGCTAACCTTTTGCTTTATGGTTCCAAGCAATGAAACATTTGCACAAAGGAAAAAACGCAATCAAACTGCAGAAGTTGCGTCTGTTACAGAAAAGTCAAGCACTCCTAAAAAGAAAGAAAAAACATACGCTTCCTTGATAGAAGGAATGGCCTCTGACGATGGCCTATTCACTGTTTATCAGAAAGACGGTAAGATTATGTACGAGATTCCTCATACTGAATTAGGCAAGGATATGCTATGGGTTACAAGACTCGTATCTGCTCCTGAGAACTTTGGTGGAGGATTCGTTGGATCAGGTTCTAAATTAATCGAACAAGTAGTACGCTGGGAATTAAGAGAAGATCAAATTCTATTAAAGAAAGTGTCATTCAACAATGTAGCGGACAGTACTGATGCCATCTACAAATCAGTAATGAACAACAACTTTGCCCCTATTATAGGATCGTTTAAAGTTGAAGGTCAACCAGAAGACTCTGCTGCCTACCTAGTAGATGTCACTAAATTCTTCACTGGCGACACTAGGGCGATCAGTGCGATGAGCGCGAGATACAGAACGCAATTTCAAGTAAGAAGACTTGATCCAGAAAAAAGCTATACAGAGTCGACTAAGAGTTTCCCTGAAAACGTAGAAGTACGACAGGTGATGACCTATGATGCAGGCCGTCCGCCATCTAATGCCAATACAGGCTTAATCACAATGCAAGTGGCACAATCAATGATTAAGCTTCCTGAAGACAAAATGATGCCTCGTTTGGCAGATGAACGCGTAGGTTGGTTTACTAATGGAAATATCAACTTCAGCTCAGATAAATTGAAAGGCGATCAAGTGCGTTTCTTGAAGCGTTGGAGATTAGAGCCAAAAGATCCTGCAGCCTATGCTAGAGGCGAATTGGTAGAACCTATCAAACCGATCGTTTATTACCTTGATCCTGCAACTCCTGAGAAATTCAGAAAATGGTTTAAGCTAGGGATTGAAGATTGGCAAGTAACTTTTGAAGCTGCTGGTTTCAAAAATGCCATTATTGCCAAAGACGCTCCTTCTAAAGAAGAAGATCCAGATTGGAGCCCTGAGGACACACGGTATTCAACGGTACGATACATCGCTAACATGACCAGGAATGCAACTGGTCCTAGTACCTCAGATCCAAGAACTGGTGAAATCATTGAAAGTGATATCATCTGGTACCACAACCACTTGAGATCATATAGAAACTGGTATTTGATCCAAACAGGTGCTGCTAATCCAAGAGCGAGAACGCTTGACACTCCTGCTGAAGATATCGGTGAAATGATGAGAGCCGTAATCGCTCACGAAATTGGCCATGCGCTGGGTTTACCACACAATATGAAGGCAAGTTCTTCCTACCCTGTTGAGTCATTAAGAAACCCTGAGTTTGCTGCAGAATATGGTGTTGCACCTACAATCATGGACTATGCACGTGTAAATTATATCGCACAGCCGGGTGATGGCGTAACAAGGTTCATTAGAAAAATTGGTCCTTATGACAAGTATGTGATCAACTGGGGATACAGAGTAATCCCTAATGCCAATACGCCAGAAGCTGAATCAAGTACTTTAGATCAGTGGATTTTAGATAAAGCGAATGATCGCATGTTCAGATTCGGTAGTAGCAATGGGCATAACCCAGAATCACAAACCGAAGACTTAGGTGACAACAGTGTACTAGCCAGTACTTATGGTATGGAAAATATCATGAAAGTAGTTCCTAACCTATTGGAGTGGACAACTACGGATGGTGAAAACTACGATGATACAAGAGAAATCTATAATGAGATCATCGGTCAGTGGAGACGTTTTGTTGGTCATGTGATTACTAACGTTGGGGGTATTACAGAAGACTTTAAGTCTACGGATCAGGAAGGCGCTATCTATAATGTAGTGTCTGAACAGCAGCAAGTATCTGCCATGAACTGGATGAATAAATACGCCTTTTCTAAGCCCGAATGGCTGTTGGATGAGGAGCTATTGAGAAAAATGGAAAGCTACGGTGCAGTAAACCGTATCAGAACGACTCAAGTCTCTTTCTTGAATAACCTTTTAGATGCGACACGTGCACAACGCTTGATTGAAGCAGAAGCTTTCAAAGGAACAAACACTTATACCATTTATCAGATGTTTGCTGATGTAAGAAAAGGTCTGTTCTCTGAATTGGGCAATGGTACAGAAATTGACACTTACAGAAGAAACCTTCAAAGAGCTTTCGTTGAACGTTTAGAATTTATGATGACCAACGAAGTAAGTCAGTTTCAAGCGAGAACAGTTGATATCAGTCAATCTGATATTAGACCAGTTGTCAAGTCTGAGCTAAAAACACTTCAGAGAGAAGTAAGTAATGCAATCGGAAGATATTCTGACAGAGCGAGCAGAGTACACCTGGAGGATTTAAAGGATAGAATCGCTGATATCCTTGATCCTAAGTAATAGTTACTGAAATATCATATTTTAAAAAGGGCCCCATTTGGGTCCTTTTTTAATTGGACCCTACGCGATTAGAATTCGGCTGCTATCCATTTTGCCTACCCCCAAAATCATTATCTAACCACTCTCATATTTGACTTTGAATTGACAGCACCTTTCAACTATATTATCGACTTGAACTAATGAAAACTAAATTGCTAAATATGAAATCGCTTCGAATGTTACGCCTACACCTAGTGTTGCTGCTTTCATTCACTGTAATGCAAACGAGTTTGTTAGCTCAGAGTGACCCATCGGGTGAGTCTGCAGTGACTACAACGTATGCAATTACCAATGCCACGGTTATCACAAAACCTGGTAGTGAAATGAAAGATGCCACAGTGGTAGTCAAAAATGGATTAATCGTTAGTGTTGGAAAAAATGTATCCATCCCTAATGATGCAGAGGTTATCGATGCTTCTGGATTATATGTCTATGCTGCCTTTATAGACGGTATGTCGAATACAGGTGCTAAAAGACCTGAGAGCATGCCAAGACCTCAGAACCTCTTCACTCCTGACCCACCAAATGACTATGCAGGTATTACTCCTGAAAATAGTGTAATGGAACAATTGGATATCAAGAGTAGTAGTATCGGCAACATGAGAAAAGTAGGATTCGCTATTTCACATAGTGTCCCTTACGGAAGAATGCTTCCTGGCTCTGGATCAATCATTCTATTGAATGATGCGGATCACGTAGATGATATTGTTTTAGCGAGAGATGCTGCATTATATGCACAATTCGTAGGTGCTCCAGGAGCATACCCAGGTAACATCCTCGGTATTATGGCCAAGTGGAGAAATCTATACCGCAACGCTGAGAATCACAAAAACCACACCGAGCTTTACGCTCAAAACCCTGCAGGTCTTGAAAGACCTACTAGTGATCGTGTAAGCTTAGCTTTCCACCCAGTGATTAGCAAAACTAAGCCTGTTATGTTTGATGTTAGCGATATGCTAGACGTTAGACGTGCCATGCGTTTACAGAACGACCTAGGCTTTAACCTAATAGTATCGGGAGTAGAACAAGCTTGGGGTGTAATTGACGAACTTAAAGCGACTGGAACTCCTATCTTCTTATCACTTGACCTTCCGGACAAGCCAAAAGATATTAAAGGAGACGATAAGACAGACGAAGTCAAAGCTTTAGAGGCTAGACGTATGGAGTTTTATAACACTCACGTAGGTCAGGCAGGTGCTTTGAAAGAAGCTAGTGTCAACTTCGGTTTTTCTGCAAGAGGTGCTAGCGCTGGTAAAATCAAAGCCAATGTAATGACGCTAATAGAAAATGGTTTGAGCGAAGATGATGCACTTGCTGCTCTTACGACTAACCCTGCTTCTATGCTTGGTATTGACAATGTAACAGGCTCTGTTGAGAATGGTAAAATGGCCAACTTAATGGTTTCTACAGCTCCTTACTTTACAAAAGATTCTCAAATCAAAATGATGTTCGTTGATGGCACTAAGCATGTTTACGAAATCAAGGAGAAGAAAGAAAAGAAAGAAGGCGAAGCAACTGATGAGGAAGCTGCTGCAACTACTGGTAGTGATCCTTTAGTGGGTACTTGGTCTTATGAATTAGTTACTCCAGGAGAACCTCAAGGAGGTAAAATGATCATTAAAAAAGAAGGTGGTAAGTACTCTGGTGTTTTAACCAGTAATGATGGCACTCCTGATAATGATATGAATAACATTAGTTACAGAGATGGAGAATTAGCCTTTGACTTTGACATTGAGGCCGCTGGCAACTCTGTTAATGTTGTTGTTGTCGGTAACGTTTCCGGTGCTGATTTTGATGCGACTGCCTCAATTTCGTTTGGTGGTCAGAATGTTGAATTAGGGTTAACTGCTACTAAAGACGGTAAGTAGTCCATAAAAAGATACAATCAAGAAAATGAAAAATATATTAACGCTTCTCCTCGCCTTCTTTAGTACGATGGCTTTGGCACAAGTCCAAAAGGGAGATTTACTAATTAAGAATGGAACGGTATTAACAGTGACCAATGGTACACTTGAAAATACTGATGTATTGGTGAGAGATGGAAAAATCTCTAGAATAGGAAAAGATCTTCGTGCCCCTCGTGGTGTTGAGACCGTAGATGCTACTGGTAAATTCGTTATGCCTGGTATCATTGATGCACATTCGCACATTGCGGGTAGTGCTATTAATGAAGGTACGAGTCAAGTCACTGCCGAAGTAAGCATGGAAGACGTTGTCGATCCACTTGATGTGGGTATTTACCGCGCTTTAGCTGGTGGTGTAACAAGCATTCACTTGATGCACGGATCTGCTAACGTAATTGGTGGTCAGAATGAGACAATGAAGTTGCGCTATGGCACAATGAATCCAGATGAACTTAGGTTCGAAGGAGCTCCAAGAACTATCAAATTTGCCTTGGGTGAAAATCCAACAAGAGGTGGTCGTTCAAGAGGTATTCAGCCTCAAAGTAGAATGGGTGTTGAAAACATGCTTAGAACATCATTTACGCAAGCGATAGCTTACGGTAAAAAATGGGATGCTTACAACGCTGACAAGTCTCCAAGAAAAGTTGCTCCTGAGTATGACCTTAGAATGCAGACTTTGGTAGATATTATGAATGGTGATGTATTGGTTCACTGTCACTCTTATCGTGCTGATGAAATTTACATGTTAATGAAGGTATTCAGTGATTTCAATATCCCGAAACTAACATTTCAGCATGCGAATGAAGCTTATAAAGTAGCTCCTGAATTAGCTGCATTTGGTGCAAGTGCATCTGTGTTTGCAGATTGGTGGGCATATAAGCTTGAAGTATACTACTCTACTGCTTACAATGCAGCCATCTTAACAAACAATGGTGTGCTTACCTCTATCAATTCAGATTCTGGAGAGTTGATCAGACACTTATTTCATGAAGCGGCTAAGACGCAGAAATATGGTGAACTGACTGACGATCAAGCATTGGCTTTGATTACGTTGAACCCTGCTAAGCAACTAGGTATTGATAACAGAGTTGGTTCTATTGAAGTAGGTAAAGATGCTGACATCGCTATTTTCGAAGGTCATCCTCTTTCAGTTTATACTGTTCCTTTAATGACGTTTATTGACGGTGTTAAATACTTCGATAAATCAATCGATAAAGGCGATGCTAGAATTTACATCAGCCCAGAATCTAGTATATCAGAAGTTATGATCTACGACAGACATAATGATCACAGGTGCTTAGAAGGAGCAAATGTGATGGCATTTGAAGAATTATTCTCTAACAAAAAATGATAAGAGAAATGAAAAATATAAGAACATTATTCGCTGCATTCTTAATGCTTGCCATTGTTCCCTTGATGTCTTTGGCACAAGAGGATGATCAAGTCCTAAGAGCTCGTAATGGCAAGTTCGCCTTAACGAATGCAAAAATTTATACCGTTACGAATGGTATTATCGAGAATGGTACCATCATTATTAATAATGGTATCATTGAAGCAGTTGGTGCTAACGTAACCATCCCTGCAGATGCAGAGGTATTCGATTACAAGGGAAAAGAAATTTATCCTGGAATGATTGATGGTGGTACTACACTAGGTCTTGCTGAAATTGGAAGTATCTCTGAAGCCAATGACTTTCAAGAATTCGGTCAATTGACTCCACAAATGCAAGCCTTGACAGCAGTTAACCCTAACTCTACAGCAATTCCTGTAACTAGAGTAAGTGGTGTGACTACTGTATGGACAATGCCTAGAGGTGGTGTCTTGTCAGGTACAGCTGCAACGATCAACCTATTCGGTTACACGCCAGATCAGATGTTTGCTGGCTCTAAAGGTATTGTGATGAATTTCCCTTCTACTGCTGGTGGAAGAAGGTTCAGAAGACTTTCTCCTGAAGAAGTTAAGAAGAGACAAGACAGAGCTTTAAAAACAGTTAACGATGCATGGGATAAAGCAGAGCTTTATGCTAAACTCGAAAACTCTGATGAAGTAAGATCTTACCCAGAAATCGAAGCTTTGGTACCTGTAGTTAAAGGCGAGATGATGTTATTCATCGAAGCTAATGCTGCTAAGGATATTGTAGCGTCAATTGCATGGGTAAAAGAAAGAGGTTACAAGAAAGTAATCCTTACGGGTGTTTCTGAAGGATGGAGAGTTGCAGATCAAATTGCTGAATCTGGAATACCTGTCATTACAGGTCCAGTTCAAGCGATCCCAACACGTGATTCTGACTCATATGATGCAGCTTATGCTAACCCAGGCATTATGTCTAAGGCGGGTGTAAAAGTTGCTTTGAGAACAATGGATTCTGAAAACGTGAGAAACCTACCTTATCATGCTGGTTTTGCAGCTGCTTATGGTATGGGGCGTGAAGAAGCCTTGAAAGCAATTACTATCAATGCCGCAGAAATTCTTGGGATTGGTGATAAAGTGGGATCAATTGAAGTAGGTAAGCAAGCCAATATCTTTGTTGCTACTGGCGATCCATTTGAGACCGCTACTAAAATCACTGACTTATTCATCGATGGTTATAAAGTACCAATGACTTCACGTCAAATCAGACTTTATGACGAGTTCCTTAATAGAACTCCAGGTGTTGATAAGGATAAGAAAGCGATCGATATCAAAAAGAAATAAGAGACACAATCTCTAACTAAGAAAAGGCTCCGATAATTCGGAGCCTTTTTTTGTTTACAATCAACTATTTTTGCGGAATCGTTGTTAAACTTCGTAATCGGAGAAGATCATGGGTAAAAGAGTAGTTGTAGGACTTTCAGGAGGTGTAGACTCAAGCGTAACCGCGCACTTATTAATAGAGCAAGGTTATGAAGTGATCGCTATGTTTATGCGCAACTGGGTCGATGATTCAGTAATTATCTCTGAAGAATGCCCTTGGGTGGAGGACAGTAACGATGCCCTTGCTGTTGCTGAAAAATTAGGTATTCCCTTTCATGTGATCGACCTAAGTGAGCAATACAAGGAGCGTATTGTTGACTATATGTTCAATGAATACGAAAAAGGGAGAACCCCTAATCCCGATATCCTTTGTAACCGTGAGGTTAAGTTTGACATATTCCTAAAAGCAGCTTTAAAATTGAAGGCTGACTATGTAGCTACTGGTCATTATGTACAAAAAGAAACCATCACAAAAGATGGTCAGGAAATACACCGACTTTTGGCTGGAGCTGATCCGAATAAGGATCAAAGCTATTTTCTCTGTCAGTTGAATCAGGAACAACTTTCGAAAGCCCTCTTCCCTATTGGACATTTACAAAAACCTGATGTAAGAGAAATTGCCAGAAAAGCTGATTTGATTACAGCTGAAAAGAAAGATTCACAAGGATTGTGTTTCATTGGCAAAGTAAAACTTCCAGATTTTTTACAGCAGCAACTTGTGCCTAAGCAAGGTGAAATTCGTGAACTAGCAGTTGATGCCTCGAATTTCGATTCCTTTCAAGCGTTGTCAAGTGACACCTTTGATAATCAGCATGATAAGCTAGTTGCACTCTCCAAACCTTACAACTACGCCCCAACAGATGGAAAGTGTGTTGGAGAGCATAATGGTGCTCACTACTTCACTATTGGGCAGCGTAAAGGATTAGGAGTTGGTGGTACACCTGAGCCCCTTTTCGTTATACAAAAGGATACTGACCTCAATGTGATTTACACTGGCCAAGGAGAAAACCACCCCGGATTACTCCGAAGAGGACTGTTTGTCCCTAGCGAGGTGGTACACTGGGTAAGAGAAGACCTAAAGCTGACAGTTGGTGAATCCAAGAAATTCATGGCTAGGATAAGGTATCGTCAGACATTAGAACAAGGCGAACTCTTTATGGAAGAAGATGGGCTTTACGTAATCTTTGAAGAACATCAAAAAGGTATCGCCCCAGGTCAGTTTGTGGCTTGGTACGATGGTTCCGAATTGATTGGCTCAGGCGAAATATCATAGTCAGCTTATATCGGCTGCCAGTCTTCATCATTTTTCATTCAGATTAAACCTTGACAACTATTCATTGTCAAAAGAATCGTAAATAAAAAAACATGAGAAAGACATTTATACTAATGAGCATGTTGCTGTTTGTTGGACTTGCAGCACAAGCACAAAGAGGTCAAGGTGGTCAGCGACCTGAAAGACTTAGCCCGGAAGAAGCTTCTAAGCAACAAGCCGAAACTTTTCAAGAAGAGCTGGGCCTTTCAGATGAGCAGTACAAGAAAACCTATGATGTACTACTTGCTGCTGCGAAATCAAGTGCCGAGAAAATGACAGAGATGAGAAGTAGCGGATCATTTGACCGTGAAACTTTTCAGAAAATGGCCCTTGAAGCGCAAGCTGATAAGGACAAAAAATTAAAAGAGATATTCTCTGCCACACAATGGACTGGCTATGAGGCTTGGAAAAAAGCCAATCCTCCAAGAACTGGCCGTGGTGGTGGTGGCGCTAGAGGCGGAAATTAATTTTGTTGAAGTTGTTTTTGGTTGTTGAAAAAAGCCCCGGTTAAAACCGGGGCTTTTTCTATACTCTTTAAGAGACTCAGACTATTCGTATCTCAATGATTTCACTGGGTTGGCATTCGCGGCTTTGATAGCTTGTGCTGCTACTGTAATGAGTGCTATAATCAGAAGTAAAAGCGCAGGGATAATGAACAATAGCACTGACAAGTCAATTCGATACGCATATCCTGACAGCCATTCGTTCATACCAAAATATGCAATTGGCAATGCCAAAGCGATTGAAATAAGTATCAGCTTGAGGAAGCTTGTCGAGAGTAGCTGAATGATAGTAACTACGCTAGCTCCTAGTACTTTTCGAATTCCGATTTCTTTGATTCTCTGTTGTACCTCATATAGCACCAGGCCAAAAAGACCTAATACTGCTACGAAGATTGTAATGCCTGCAAAAGTGGTGAATACGATACCAAATTGACGGTCAGCTTTATACTGTTTCTCAAAACTCTCATCTAAGAAGAAATAGTCAAAGTCGCTTGAAGGATAAACATCTCTATAGGCAGCCTGAATATCAGTTAACAACGCCTCATAAGTTTCTCCTGGCTTTTCACCACCATTTACCTTCATAGATACATAGCTAGAAGCATAGGCATTCTTATCAAACCAAAGCATTGTTGGCTCAACTTTCGTCTTCAAGGAGTGGTGGTTATAATCGGAAAACACTCCAACAATCGTGGAAATCGTACCAAAACGGTTAATCTTTGAACCTACAGCCAATTCATTGCTTTCAAAGCCAAATACCTTACGACCAGTTTCATTGATCATTACGCCTTCGTAGAAAGAAGATGAGCCCTCTACAAATCGTTCCAAATTGCCATCAAAAGTACGCCCTGCAAGTATATTAAAACCAAATGTCGGTACAAAAGCCTCATCCACTCTATAAAAAGACCAGTTAATTCCATCTCCTATTTTACCCTCTACGGTACTCATGCCAGTAGTGGTATTCATTTCGATAGTCCCTTGGCCAAAGACTGTCTCGGAATACGTTACAGCAGTGATTTGAGAGATTTTTTTAAGCTCCTGCTTAAATGTATTTCGCTTGGACATTTGAATCTCATCCTCTTCGACCAAGATTGGTGCCTTCACCACGATGGTCTGATCAATATCTACACCTAATGATTGTGACCTCATGTGATTCACTTGTCTATATATTGTTACTGTGCCGACCAATAGTAGCATGGTGATCATAAACTGAAATACAACTAATCCTTTGCGCAAAATCAAACCACCCTTAGAGTCTTTAATACGTCCAGTTAACACTGTAAGTGGTCGGTAATTTGACAGCACCAGTGCTGGATAAATACCTGAAACAATTGATCCTAAAAAGAATACACCAACTACCTGAAGTAATAAACCAGGCTCACTGAACACATTAAATGAAAGCGAAACACCGGCTAGCTTATTGAAAAAAGGTAGAACACCCTGAATACAAGTTATTGTTAGTACTAGTGCTAAGAAATTCAACATGACAGATTCCAGTAGAAACTGAAATACTAATGACTCCCTACTTGAACCAAGCACTTTTCTTACACCTACTTCTTTACCTCTCTCCATTGCTTTGGCCGTGGATAAGTTGATGTAATTCACCCAAGCGATCAGCAACACAAAACCTGCAACAACCAAAAGAATATTGACTATGGACTGACTACCATTGACATCGGCTTCAAATGTCTTGTCTGAATTAAGGTGAATTTCAGTTAATTCTTGAATTTCTAAGCTGTCTCCTCTGTCCTCAAACGAACCTACTTTCGAATAATACGCTGAATTAAACCTCTTCTTGAAATCATTATTTAGTGGTTTATTCGCCAGTATATAAAGGAATTCATTGTTTCCATCGAACTCATCATACTTGCTACCCATATGTTTTACTGCCGATTCATAAGAACCTAACACATCAAATTTGAGATGGGCAGTTTCTGGTACATCCTTAATAACTCCTTTTACCATCATTGGTATTTCAGCTCCACCTGGTACAACACTTAACATTTTACCGATAGGATCTTCATCTCCGAAATACTTTTTAGCCGCACTCTCTGTTAAAACGAGTACATCCGGATCGTTAAGAGCTGATTCTACATCTCCCCTAACCATTTGCCAATCGAATACTTTCAACCAACTAGGGCTCGCCCAATACATTCTATCCTCATTGAAGGCTTTATCCCCATTTTTCAAGAGCATTCGACCAAAATGTCTTGCCATGGCATAATCTTCTATTTCTGAAAATTCTTCTTTCGCTAAAAGGCCTGCTCCAGGATAGCATTGTGCATCAGCAATTTGAAAATCATTGCCATTATACAAGTCTACCGTTACCCTATAAATGTCATTGGATCTACTATGAAATTTATCATAACTCATTTCATAACGTGCATATGTCAGAATGAGTAAGCATACTGTCATACCTACTGTAAGCCCTAAAATATTGATAAAGGTGAAAGACTTCCGTTTTTGGAAATTCCTTAGTGCAACGAAAAGATGATTTTTAAACATGACATTTTGAGTTTTATCTGATTCAACTTTTACAAGTGCTGTACCAATTATTTATCCTATTCATAATCAAACACTTAAGCATTATGGTGAGATGAATTTCGTGTCATGATGGTACACGTTCGTATCAAAGTGACACGCTTTGCCTACTCATATCTTAAGGTATCGACTGGGTTTGAGAATACGGCCATCAACACTTGATAACAAATAGTTGCCAGCGTTAATACTAAGATTATAAATAGCGGTATTAAAAAAAGGACAGTCGTTACCTGCATTTGGCTGGCAAAACTTGAGAGCCATTCATTCACAAAGTAATAGCCTATTGGCAAACCAAATGCTGCCGCTACTCCTATAAGGACTAGATATTCTTTTGTTAACAAATAGAATATATTGTTTATCGGTGCCCCTAGAATTTTCCGAATACTAATCTCACGTGCCCGTTGGCCTATATTATACAATGACAATCCAAACAGGCCGAGTGACGTAATAACAATTGCCAATAAAGAAAAGAAACTAAAAATCTGACTAAACAAACGATCGGCCTTGTATTGTCTATCATAATAAGTGTCAAGGAAGAAATACTCAAAGTGACTTGAAGTAAAACTACTTTTGAATGCGGCTTCAATTTGACCAACAGCATCACTCATATCTGCTGTGTTAAGTTTAATAGAATAGAATTTATCTCTATCAGTTTTAGTATAGATATGCGGCTTAGTATTCACCTTAAGTGATTCTTGACTAATGTTTGCCAAAATACCTATCAAACGATAAGGAGCACTTTCGTAAAATATCGTCTTACCAATCCAATCATTCAAGTTCTCTGGTCCTAATAATTCTTCAGCTGTTGACAAACTCAAAATGACTGAAGTTGAGTCTTCAAAAGACTTTGAAAAGGCTCTACCGTATAGCACTTTAATCCCGTATAAATCAACAAATGACTCATCGATTGCAATGTCTTTGGCATATAATGCCTTGTCATCTGCTCCAGGCCCCAAGGCTATATATCTCATTCTTGCAATTTCATATCCCGGTATTTCAGAGGAAGCACTAACTTCTTTTACTTGACTCATTTGCCTCACACTATTCATGAATAAGGACTTACTAGAGGCCCGGTCCTCTTCTTGCATGAAGGGTTTTTTAATGACCATGGTACGGTCAATGTCCATACCCAAGGACTGGTTTTGCATGAAAGATAGCTGTTGTTTAACCGTAATTGTTCCAAGAATCAACACAACGGCAATGGTATACTGAAACACTGTTAAGACCTGTCTTAGCAAGTGACCAGATTTACTTACCCTACTCTTTCCTCTTAATACAATTGAGATCTTCTGATTTGAAAACATCAATGCTGGATAGAAGCCAAAAACAAGAGACCCTAAAGTGAAGATACCAGAAAAGATCAGCGTAGTAATCAAAGTCTCTGGCTCAAAAAAGTTGATAGGGATACCAATGAGTGTTTCAAAAAGCTCTCTCGTTAGCTGAAGGATTGTTAATGAAGCAACTAAAGCCAAAAGATTGATCAACAGCGACTCTATTAGAAATTGACTGATCAACTGTCGCCTGTATCCGCCCATGACCTTTCTAATGCCAACTTCCTTTGCCCTATCAACCAACTTTGAGCTACTGAGGTTAATGTAGTTGACCCAAGCGATGATCATAATAAAAATGCCAATGATAGAGAGAAAGCTGACCGTCTCGTTATTGCCATTGGCCCCGACCTCATAGGAATGATGTGAATTCAAATGAATGCTCTCCAATTGCTGAAGCTTCATGGTTACGCCTTCCTCCTGAAACCAAGCGCCTTCTATGCCGGCCAAAAGATCGTTAATCTTATCTTCCAACATCCGTGGTGATGTGCCGTCCACAGTTTTGACGTACGTATAAAAATTACCCCAATTATAGATTTCATCTAAGTTCCATTCAGATGGCAAGGACTTCATAGAACAAAGTACTTGGAACTTCATGTGCGTGTTGGCTGGTAAATCCTTGAAGACCCCAGTGACCTTAAAGTCTACATCCATATTTTTGAAATGGAGTACTTCTCCTAGGGCAGATTTATCACCGAAAAACTTACGCGCAAACGATTCAGAAATAACTAATTCAAAAGGGTTGGATAATGAAGCGTTACCGTTGCCTTCTTTCCAATCCAAAGTCAGTATATCGAAAGCTTCAGGATCTGTAAAATATCCATTAGGAGCGTTGAAAGTAGTATTGACTCCTTTTCCGTCTTTGTACGTAAAGGCAAAAGACTGGAAAATTTTATCATAGCTAATGAACCTTGAAACATGAGTGATCTCAGGTAGATTTTCCTCCAATGGAATCTTCATACCGGAAAAGACAGAAGCAACTCCATCGTTGGGATCTTCTCCTTTTTCTATTCTGTAAATCCGGTAGATATTCTCACTTCCAACTTGATAATTATCAAAGCTCTTTTCGAAACTCACATATTTATAAATGAGCAAGCAAGCGACCATGGATAAGGATAAACCAAGGATATTCACCAATGAGAACACCTTATTCTTGGTTAATTGCCTGAAGGCGAACCGTATGTTTGAGATTAACATAGGTCTAAAATTTGAATACTATAAAAAGCCTGTTCTTCATAATGACCTGAGTGTTGATTTGAAGTAGTTCTTTAACATAATCGTTTTTTCACAGTAACTGTCCAATATTAGTCGAATACCGTGCCTAAACTCCTAATCGTCTATTTTTCAGATACTTGTAACCAGCAACTTACCATTCATGGATAAATTCGTCTCAATTTGACACAACCTCTTGTATCAGTTTGACACAATGAATACCTTAACATCTAATTAAGGCAATAGGATCATCATAATGGACAAGATTGACGGTAAAATATTAGTGCTTGATGATGATCAAGGCGTTCTATATACCGCCAAAATGATCTTAAAGCAGCATTTTTCAGAGGTGGTCACTGAAAAAGACCCACTCAAGCTCGACTTTCTTCTTAATCAAGACCAGTACGATGTGATTGTCCTAGACATGAACTTCTCTTACGGCTTAACGAGTGGAACTGAAGGAATCAAACTGCTTAAAAGAATTCTTAAGAAAGACCCTCAGGCACATGTATTAATGAATACTGCCTATGGAGAAGTTGATATTGCCGTTGAAGCCATGAAGGAAGGGGCAATTGACTTTCTAGTGAAGCCTTGGCAAAAAGAAAAACTCTTGGCTACAGTGCAATCCATCTATAACCTAAGCCAAACCAAAAAAGAGGTTAGAGAGCTAAAGACAAGCCAGAAAATTGTTGTTAGAGATCAGCAACGTGAATTTAATGACATCATAAGTGTCAGTCCGGCAATGAAGCCTGTCTTTGATGCGATAGATAAAGTAGCGATTACTGACGCTAATGTCCTGATTCTAGGAGAGAACGGTACTGGAAAAGAACTCATAGCGAGAGCAATCCATAATAGGTCGCCCAGGTCTGAGGAGAACTTTATCAAAGTAGACCTTGGCGCTATTTCAGAATCACTATTTGAATCTGAGTTATTCGGCCATGCTAAAGGAGCATTTACGGATGCTAAAGAGGATCGCCCAGGTCGATTCGAGATGGCAAATGACGGTACTTTGTTCCTCGATGAAATTGGGAACCTCTCCTTAGCCATGCAGGCGAAGCTATTAACGGCCATTCAGTTTAAGCAAATCTCACGCGTTGGATCGAATAAGGTAACGGCACTTGACACCCGTCTAATCTGTGCCACCAATATGCCACTGTATGATATGATTGTCGATCATGAGTTTAGACAAGACTTATTATACCGCATCAATACAGTTGAAATCAAACTCCCTCCCTTACGAGATCGCACTGAGGACATTGAACCAATAGCATTACATTTCCTTAAGATGTATGGTAAGAAGTATCGTAAGGACAGAATGCGCCTGAATGAGACTACGCTTAACAAGTTGAGACGCTATTCTTGGCCAGGAAATGTGCGAGAATTGCAGCATGCAATAGAACGTGCCGTCATTATGGCCAACTCACATTTATTGGCACCAGAAGACTTTTTACTTATAGAAAGACCTACACAAAATGTAATCGCCAGCGACAGCTATAACATTGAAGAAATGGAAAAACAAGCGATTCAAAATGCTGTAAGAAACGCTGAAGGTAACCTAACCAAAGCTGCTCAGGCTCTGGGACTTGGGAGAAGTACACTCTATAGAAAAATGTCAAAATACGGATTGTAGTCTAAGATTATCAGAAACAATTTACTAGTTTAGTCAGGACTAACTCAACCTCAACCACCGAATGAAAAGCCTCATTCCTTTACTAATCCTAACTTTATGGATCACACCCTTAGTGGGTCAAGAATCCATTGACGATGCTGCGCGGTTTATTCGTGAAAGTCAAATGAAAGATGAAACCACAGACTGGGTTCATTTTGGAACATTCGACTACACGCTAAAAGGAATTAATAATAAAACCACCAGTTATTTACGTGTAGAAGGAAATACTACTGTTAGGATGTATTTACTTGCCAAAACTGACTGTTATATGTTCTTCGATATTCGAGATCAAAAAGAGTCTTACGTTTTTGGATCTAATGATGACATCAGTCTTGAAACAGAATTAATGGGTTACAAAGCAGCAACATCCATTTATACCACCCCAGATCAATTTATGATGAACATTAACTATGGAATACGTTGGGGTTGTCAACAGATGATCGATACGGAATTTCGGCTAATCGTATTTTACGTGAACAAAAATGCAGATGACTAATGGAGTATAAGTACTTCCGATGGAATGTCATCGTCAGGATCTCACTTATCATTCTATTAGGCTACGGGTCTGTTTATGTAATTACCGAAACTCATTTTTGGTTGGTCTCATTTTGGCTAATCCTGGCCCTAATCCTCATCTTGATTAACTTAATAAGGTATGTAGAGCGATCGCGAAGGGAACTCGCTAACTTTTTATTGGCCATCAAGCAGCAAGATTTCAGCAACACCTACCATTATAAAAAAGAGCAAGACCTGAACTACGCGTTCCATGAAATTAATCAGGTACTTAAAACGCTTCGCAACGAAAAGGCCTCTAACCTACTCTACCTACAAACTATTGTAGAGCATGTTCGTGTAGCACTAGTTTGCTTTGACAACCAAATGAGGGTGCAAATGGTCAATCATGCCGCCAAAGAATTATTCAACAAAAGCTTACTAACAACCATAAGGTCATTTGAGCATACTTCGCCAGAACTATTGCAAACGATCAAAACGATCAAAAACGGTGAACGTGAATTGATTAAATTCACCTTAGGTGGTAAACTGATGAACTTATCCATTCTAGCCACGGAGTTTAAACTACAGGATAAATCCTTTAAACTAGTTTCCTTTCAAGACATTAAAAGCGAACTAGAAGCGAATGAAATTGAGTCTTGGCAAAAATTGATTCGAGTATTGACGCATGAAATCAAAAACTCAGTAATCCCAATTTCTACCCTTTCAGATGTCATACTCCAACTCATAAAAGACGAAGATGGTCACCCAGACCTAAACAAACTTGATGAAGAAGGCATCGAAGACTTAGTAGGCGGCCTTGAAACAATTGAATCAAGAAGTAAAGGTTTGGCAAACTTTGTAAAGACCTACGATCAACTTACCAAGGTGCCGAAACCAGATATATCTACTGTATCAGTCGAGAACCTTTTCAATCGTCTAAAAAATCTTTTCAAGGCCGATATTGATCAAGAGAACATTCACTTCACTATTGATATTGAAGAAGGATTAGAAGTACAAGTAGATTCAGACCTGATTGATCAAGTGCTTATTAATTTACTTAAAAATGCAATTGAGGCACTTCAGAAAGTAAAAACACCCACCATTAGCATTAAGGCTTATACTGATTCAAGTAAAGTGGCGCTTATCATATCAGACAATGGGCCTGGAATACCTGAAGAAGTAGCTGAGAACATATTCGTTCCTTTTTATACCACCAAAGAAACAGGATCAGGCATTGGACTATCTCTTTCTCGACAAATCATGAGACTACATAAGGGAAGTCTCGAAATGAGTTCATCGCCAACGAGAGGTACGCAATTCACTTTAAAGTTTTAAACATAAGTGAAGGTAGTGCCCTCGTCTAATTCAGATTAGAACAATTCCAATGTTAACATAAACCACTTTATGGGTAGTTAATTTATAAAGCTGAGGCCTGCTACTATTCTTGAAGAATTAACTTATGCTGACAGGACGAACCTGTTGCCCTTTCTAAGAATTATTCCTACCTTTTAACAACGCATCAACCTTACTTTAATGGATTCAAAAACTACACCCAACTCACGCAGATCATTTATCAAAACACTCGGCCTTGCTGGGGCAGCCTTCTCTATAGTACCTCGACACGTTTTAGGCAAAGGGTTTGTCGCACCTTCAGATACGCTGTATGTTGCTGGAATTGGAGCTGGAGGTAAAGGAGCTAGTGATTTAGCCAGTTTTTCTAAAAGCCCCAACGTCAAAATTGCTTACCTCTGTGATGTTGATGCACGCCAAACAAAACAGTCGGTGAAGAATTTTCCTGATGCACCGATGTATAAGGATTATAGAAAAATGCTAGAGGAAAACAAGGACAGTATTGATGCTGTATCTGTTTCTACCCCTGATCACATGCATGCAGTACAGGCCATGGCCGCTATGGAATTAGGGAAGCATGTCTATGTGCAAAAACCCCTTACCCATGATATTGCGGAAGCTAGACAGTTGACGCAGGCTGCTGAAAAATATAAAGTGGTTACCCAAATGGGAAATCAAGGAGCTTCTGGCGATGGCGTTCGAAAAATGAAGGAATATTATGATGCTGGGTTAATTGGCGAAGTTCATACAGTACAATGTTGGACCAATCGAGCGATTTGGCCTATGGCACTCGAAACGCCCACTACCAAAAATGATATTCCTAAGGAATTAGACTGGGACTTATGGTTAGGTACGGCAGAAAAACGAGACTACAATGATGCTTATTTACCTTTTGATTGGAGAGGCTGGTCTGATTTTGGAACAGGAGCATTAGGCGACATGGCTTGCCATATCATGGATCCTGTGTATAGAATCCTTCCAATTCTATATCCAAATCAAGTAGAATGTAGTGCAGCTGACGCCTTTAAAGGAAAGTTTGAAACTGCTAATTATCCGAAGAGCTTTCCAACCGCAAGTAAAATTCATCTCAACTACCCAAGAACAGATGGAAAGGGAAACATAAAAGTTTCTTGGATGGACGGAGGCCTAATGCCTGAAAGACCGGAAGAATTGGGTGATGATGAGGCATTTGGAAATTGGGATGGTGGAGTACTCTTTATCGGAACAAAAGGTAAGCTTTTAGCAGACTGTTATGGCGGTAACCCAAGACTACTTCCTTTATCTCTAAATGAGCAAGTGACAGTAAAAGAAACAATTGACAGGGTACCAGAAGGACATTACTTACAATGGGTAAATGCTTGCATTGCAGGTTTGGGAAACGCCTATACAAGCTCTTCTTTTGATTATGCTGGACCATTTACCGAAAGTCTTCTCATCGGAAACCTTGCCTTAAAAGCCTATTTTGAAGTAGATCCTAATGCAGAGAATAAAGGTTTCTGGGGTGGTACAAAATACCATGGCAGGAAGAGATTGCAATGGGATGCAGCCAACATGAAGGTGACCAATTTCGATGAAGCAAATCGGTTTGTCAAAAGAGACTACAGAACTGGTTGGTGATCGAATCATTAATAATTAACTCTTAACTACTTATTTAGTGCTTAGGACTTCAATTGGCTACTCATAATTCGAGTATCCACAACTTCTATGCTATTCAACTTCATGCTATGAAAAAACCAATCTTCTTGTGCTTGATGCTAGTGGCATCAAGCACTTTTGCGCAAGACGTAAGACAGCTCAACCCACAATCGTGGCCTGAATCTGACAAAGACACCACCTACTATACGGTAAGTGGAGAGCGACATGGAGTTAGTTTCTTCAATCAATTTCAGCATAAAGAAGTTGAATACATACCTGGCGAAACGCTCACTTTCGATACATACCATACAGTGGACGTCATGTATCACTGGTACAAGAAATGGGCAGCAGAGTTTCCAGATATTGTTGACCTCTATCAAGTGGCCACCAGCTATGAAGGCCGACCGATTCTTCAAATGACTTTGACGAATAAGAAAACTGGAAAAGACACAGATAAACCCGCTGCCTACTTTGAAGGTGGTCGGCATAGTGGAGAAATCACAGCAAGCGAATCCATCCTATGGCTGACTCAGCACTTACTCACTAGTTATGGTAAAGACCAAGCGATCACTGATCTGATTGACTCGAAGGCTATTTATTTACGTCCGCAGAACAATCCAGATGGTAGTAATTTATACTTGAACACTGCGCAAAGAAACAGAAGTACCGTTCGACCACATGACAATGACCGAGATGGTTTGTTAGATGAGGATGACGAAGAAGACCTCGATGGCGATGGTATAATGTACCAAATCCGTAGAAAAGCCAAAGAAGGTGAAGAAGGAACGCACACCATTGACCCGAGAGATCCTGAAGGACGTCTGATGAAGCGTGTACCAGAAGGTGGAGACTACTTTGTGTATTCAGAAGGTATTGATAATGATGGTGACGGTCGATTCAATGAAGATGGTATCGGTGGACTTGATCTACACAGAAACTATCCAGAAAACTGGAGGCCGGACACAGGCTTAGACGAAACAGGAAGAGGCTATACCCAATATGGCGCTGGCGCCTACCCTACTTCTGAACCAGAATCTAGATCAATTGTACTTTGGATGTTAACGCATCCAAATATCTCAGTTGCTAACTCTATGGATACGCGTGTTCCAATGCACTTACGTCCACCTTCTACGTCTAAAAGTACCGATCGTATGTATCCAGACGATTTAGATCTCTACAAGAAGTATGACAGCATTGGAATGAGTATTACAGGTTATCCTTGGGCTGGTGATGTGTATGAAACCTACGCCACGCGGTATAAGATAAACCCCACAACTGGCGATCCATTGAAGCCGAGCCCCCTATTTGGGCATGGGCCTGATTTTGGCTACTTCTACTATGGTGCTATTTGGTATGGTGATGAACTTTGGAACAATGGTGCCATGAAGGATTACGACAATGACGGCATCTATGATGACTATGATGGTCTTCGCTGGGACGATGAAGAAAACGATGGCAATGGATTTAGAGAATGGGAACCATTCATGCACCCGACTCTTGGTGAAGTAGAAATTGGAGGTTTTCACCCTAAATTCTTTGGACAAAATGGACCGCCATGGCAGCTAGAAAACTGGGCTAAGAAACAAGCATTATTCAATCTAGCTATGGCTCTTGAGCTTCCTCAAATAACATTAGACAATGTAGATATTCAGAAAAAGAACAGAAATACTTATACGTTGAAGGTGAGTTTTACGAATACAGGACAATTACCTACTGCCTTACGTCAAGCACAACTTGTAAAGATTGTACGGGAAGACAGAGTACAGTTACAGTTTGATGGAGATTTGACAAAAGGTGGTAAAGAGGCCCCAGTTCAAGTACTAAGCCCTACGCTTTTTGACAAAACACAGTTTATGGATAGAACGCTTCCAGGACAAACGCAGGTCGCAACATTTGAAATCAAACTTAATAAGATTGACGGAGCCAAAGCAACAGTCAAAATTCTATCCACCCGCGGTGGCTATATTGAAAAAGAAGTAGTGATCGGTAACCCAAAGGAGGATAAATAATGAAGTATCCTTCTTTATTTAAATAGCCAAGTTCTTAACTAATTCTGCACTGGTTGGTCTTCAAAATATAATTATGTTATGGCTTTTATCCTGAGCCTTCCTTATCCATGGTCTTATCTTGGGAGGAGAGCAGCTATTTTAGAAAAAATTAGCCTGCTATCGTCCAAAAAGAAAACGTTGAGTTTGATTGTAGATCACTGATCTTGTTTAATCAAAACTCAACGCTTAAAGTAGGCATCATTATAGGTTAATATATTTATATAACAATGTAGGTTTATATATTATTACTAACATATTATAACTACTAATTCAAAATACGCGTGATATATTGAATCCAAAGTGAAGGTCTCCATTGAAGAAATCCCCTGTAGTTTCAGTGACAAACGCTCTTTCTGCCATAGATCTAGCATTTGTAAAGTTTAAATGAAACACGTGACCACCAGTCTCTATCTCAACACCTATCCCCAAGGCATCCTTATAGTTACTATTGAGCTCATTCGTCAATCTATAGAAATACTCTGCGTTTAAGGCCACTCTTTGGGATAGTTTCATTCTACCACCAAAGCCTAAAGCAAGAATGTCGTTTTCCTGATTCTCTAAAACCTTGTTTCTATGTACAAACGTTGGTGATAACTGAATAGAAAATTTCTCATTAAGCTTCCTAGCGATTAACAACTGATGCGTATAAGAAACCTTGGAAGCAAAGTCGTCCTCGGCAAAGTCAAAATCATCGGCAGTTCTAACCGCAATACTACTTAGGCCGGTAATCGTTAAAGGGCTGCTCACCCTTCCCGTAGACTGTCGCATCAAGTTATATTTTACAAAGCCGTCATATACCTTATCTAAAGAGTTACGCCCTATACCTGCGGTAACTCTATCATTTAAGCCATACTCTAAGGAAAAGCGAACATTTGCTGCATCCAGTCCGAAGAATTCTTTTATACCATCATTAATTCGACCGAATCGATGTGAGATAAGGAACTCAAGTTCACCGGTCTTTCTTGTTACTACGGTATGACCGTTGATCAGTCGCTGGCCCTTAAAAGTGGCAGTAACAAAATTTATCTCTTCAGTTTGTTCTTCACTTAGTAATTCTAAAAGATCATCCTGTGCATGCGTACTAAAAGCCATCACAGAAAATAAAATCAAAAATATGCTAATCCTTTTCATACTCAGGTTACTTATAAAGTTCAAAATCAAATGTTGCGGTCACCTCTACTTCTTCGGAAATATTTCTAACAACTACTTTAGGAATTTTAATATCATGGTCTTCCACTTTCACTTTAAAAACAAGGCCACCAGACAGCTTCCCTCCTGCGACAGTTAATTTTGCCATTGTACTTAAGGGCTTAGTGATTCCGTGGACTGATAATTCCCCTTTTACATCTACTTCATACGTGCCATCAGTCATGCTCTTTAGTCCTTCTGGAACATCAAACTTTCCTTTAAAAGTAGACTTAGGGTGCTGATCAGACTCCATATAATTCTCATTAAAATGCTCTTGCATTAGCTTCTTTTCGAATTCAAAGGCCTTGATAAGCATATCCACAGCAACTTCTCCTTTTGACAAATCCACTATGCTGAGTACCTTATTGTTATGTGCTACAATGTCTTCTAGAGGAGCATGTGAGAAAAATTTGATATGACCTGTTCTTGTCAAATATCTGTCTTGGGCTTGAAGTGTCACCGAACTTATTAGTAAGGCGAGGGTGATAAATACTTTTATAGTTTTCATTATATAGTGTTTCAGTTTGCTAGTTACTTTCTATGATTATTGAGCGATTGAGCAATACATCGAGTAACATACCGATGCACTCTGCCTTTATCACTAGGGTTGAGTTCATTTGAATTTCCGATAACTCCTCGTCATCTAAATCAGACTCCATAGTGCATTTAATCACGCCAAATCCTTCTGTTTTAAGGCTAATGATAGGCTTGCTGTCTTCAGATACTTCTATGTTAGCTACCACACCAGTAACTTCAATTATCTTGTTTAGGTACTTGGCATTTGCTGTTGCTTCATTACTGTCAAATTCTTTATAAAGCGCTACGGCTTCCACTTGAAATGCTGTGTCTAACTTCCGCATAGACGGGGCTGTCTTTAAAAAATTAGCCCAAATAAAGTATGCTGCTATGGCTCCAATAATTACAGCTGAGATTAAAAGTTTTTTCTTATTCATAGTTTTTTAGTTTCCGGATGCACCGTCATTTACCCAGCAAACAATGTTTGCAATTTCCTCAGTAGAAAGCGTTCTTCCGCTGGATGCAGGCGGCATACTTCTTGCGCTAGTTCTTATTCGAATGCGGCTTGATCGGCCAACGATATTTGCATCATTTCTGAAGTCAGGCGAAATACTACCATTATGGCAGCCCGACACAGCACAGTTAGTTTGGACAAGCGTTCTAATCGCTCCAAATGTTACAGTTGAGCCAATTTGGGCTTGTAATTCTACTTCACACCCGTTGGCATCTCTTACCGTTACGCTATAGGCTCCTGGTGCTAAATCGCTAAAATCTGCAGCGGATTGAAATGCTCCATCTTCAAGTTTATATTCATAAGGCAAAACACCATCAGTTGCAATCAGCTGAATGGTTCCGCCTGGCACATTACAATCGCTTTCCGTAGTTGCTAAGCTCGCGTTTACCCCATCTTGGTTTCTGACTTGCAGCTCAATTTCACTGGTACAGCCTGAATCACCATCTATAGCTGTGACTGTATAAACGCCAGCAGCAAGATTTTGAAATGTAGCGGATGATTGTGCAGCAGCAGCACCGATTTGATAGGTATAGTTCCCAGATCCACCAATGACGGATAAAGTGAACCCTCCATCGCTTTGTCCACAATTAGAGCTAACCTCATTGGTCGTGGTGATGGATAATACATTGAGACAATCTGTGTTTTCTGGAAGTGGTTCCTTTTCTGAAGTACATGCCCAAGCGAATGATATGGCTAAGGCAAAAATCAGGAACGGTTTAATCTGTTTCATTAATTGGGCGTTTTATGGGTCCGTAATCAATACTCGCATTGACTATAAAAGGCTGCGTGCATTCTTCACTAGAATTAATAAGAATTGTATTCTTTTTTATCTAATACAAAAATATAGGATCAACGGATGCTTCTCTAGCACAAATCCGATGAATCTGTTAACATTTCCGACAAGTTTTTTAGATAATTGCGACTGACTAAGACAAAACCGACATGAATAGTCAGGTTTTTTACTTCAATAGATCTGAGGGGCTTGCTCCAAATTCCTTTTTGAAAATTTTGGAGAAGTAAGACGGATTAGAAAATCCTGCTTGAAAAGCAATCTCAGCTACATTAGACGTATTGTTAAATAATAATTCCTTCGCACGATGCAAGCGAACGGAAGAGATCAATTGATTAGGAGACTTATTGGTGATTGCCTTTACCTTACGCTGAACTTGACGTTCGCTTATGCCAATTTCTCGGCAAAGCATCTCAACTCCAAAAAGCTCATCACTCATGTTTTTTTCAATGACCTGAAGTATGTTTTCTAGAAAAGAGTCATTCTCAGGAAGCGACTTCTCGGAAATGCTTGTGGACGAGGCTGTTGCTTCAAGGTAATCCGTAACTAAAAATAATGGAAGAGATTCCCTAGTGGTTGGTTCCATTATAGTCTCATGCTCCATGAAATTTAGTCCGGCCCCGGAGAGCAAGAACTTAACATGTTGGGTAATGAGTACTTGGTTAGGTTCTGCTGGCTTTAAAATAGACTCAATCAATGCCTGTGTTTTATTACTTATAAAATGAACCTCATCAATCGCACTCTCTTTGATGTGAATCCCTATAGAAAGCTGGGTATTCAAACGATACATGGTGTCAATCATATCTATGCCACAGTGTACTGCTTTGCTAGGCCCTTCGAAAATAGCGGTGAATATTTCTTGGTTATACTGTACAATTCGCCCTCTATACCGCAACACTAGATTGCTGATGATCTCTTCTGGGTTTGGACCTTTAAGATTAGAAGGTATTATCTTCGCAGCCAATAAGGTAAAAAGTCGTTCTTCATGAACGACTGCTGGCTGAACATTATTAATAAATGCTTTCATTTCGTCCAATACTGAAGCAGTATTTCCGACCCAAAATAGGTGATCCTCCCCTTCCAACTCAACAAACTTGGCACCCTTGATCCGGTCAGCAATAAATCTCCCCTCTTCTATCTTTACATCGACATCATGGGTGCGCTGCATGATTAAAGTCGGGACCCTAATAGAGCCTAAAATATTGATGATATCGACTTGGGTATTCATTTTAGTGAGCACCATTGCAGCACTCGGACTGGCTCCTGAACGAAAATAATTAGCCAGCCAATCCATAAATACATTATCATGGGCCTTAGAGGGTGCAAGGGTTTCTAAGTTCATTTTTCCGCTTCCCCAGTTATGCTCAATCATGTCATAAATACCTTGACGCTCTTCATCTGTGGGTGCCCAAGGATATTCTGGTGCGTACCTACGTTTGGCAAAAATGCCAAACGTAATCATTGAAATTACGCGGTTTGGATAGGTAGCGGCAAACAATGCGGATACACATCCTCCTTCAGAATGTCCAAATAGAACGGCTTTTTCAGAACCAATGGCATCCATAACGGCTCGTATGTCGTCCATTCTTTCTTCTAATGTCGACAACTCAACTACCCGGTCAGAGAGACCTGTACCTCGTTTATCAAAAAGAATAACCCTGCATACCTTTCCTAATTCTTGTAGGAAACTTACCAACTCTGGACATGCCCACATCCAGTCAATATTGGATACCCATCCAGGTATATACACCAAGTCAATCGGGCCTGCTCCAAAAACTTGGTAGGCTATATTAATACGACCGCTTTTGGTATACTGAGTGGTGGGCTTTATGGGCATTCTTAGCTTAATACAGAATCACCCCTAAATTGTTTAAAAAAACGTTCTATACAAAATTTATAAATTGATGTTTTACTAATGAAGATAGTATGTAGGATTCCTAGTTTGATTTATCATTTCTTGTGTTTCACCAAGCTCCACATACACTTATCGTTTCACTCTAGCCTCCATACTACCATTCCAATCAAAAGACTGCGTCACTCCTGCTAAGTATTATATACCGACTAATCCATACAAACAAAAAAAGTACTCTGAAGAATTCCCAAAGCACTTTTTTATATCATAATTCAAGCTGTAATTATATAGCAGCTTACTTAGCTCACTATTGAGCAGCTTCGATATTTCTATTGACAACAGGCCATACTCCTGGACCTGGTACACTCACGCCTTTCGTCTCTCCTCTTTCTGTGTCTTGTCCAAAGTAGTACAAAGGCCATCCTTTGTAAGTCATTTGGCTTCTGCCAAATACATCGATTGTACCAAAATCACTGGCATTTAAAGAAGATGGTATAGCTTCCAAACTTCTTGTAAATACTGGCCAAACGCCATCATTCGAAAAGTCACTTGCCGTAAAGCTGTTCACACCTTGCGAGTCATTATTGAAAGTGTATAGCGCTCTTCCTTGATCATTCACAAAAAAGGCAGTCGCACCATCTCCTTCTGCGTATGTTGAAGTATAGTTCTTGCCGTCATTACCTACTAATTGAGCATTAGCATACATGATTGTATAATCTGGTTTGGCAACAAACCATACCCCTCCAACGCCATCACCTAGTGTGCTTCCTGCGGCTTCTACTGCGCCATCACCAGATGGAGCATAGTAGTATAATGGCCATCCTTTATAAGTCGTTTGCTTCGCGCCATTATCATGTGTAATCGTACCGAAATCAGCACTTTCTAATCCTGTATCAACTGCTGTTTCTTGCGTATAAAAGATAGGCCAGCTATCAAGACATCCACCAAGACAGGCGCTAGGACCAGTTACGTCTTTTGCGAAAGTATATAAGGTTACCCCATTTGCACTGGTCAAAACATTACCTAATGTTGGGTCATTGTTTAGTTTGATCGTTGAAGTTTCTTCGATGACCGGCACTCCACTGTCATCATCTCCACAAGAAGTAATTGTGACTAGTACTGAGAAAACCACTAAAAATAAAGTGGTTAATTTTTTTACTTGATTCTGCATTAGTTTGTTGTTTAATTATTTATTTAATGCAAAGATATATGACCATAGGACGTTAGAATAGCACAAATCCGATGAATCTGTTAACATTTCCGACAAGTTTTAAGACAATTCCGACTTGCTAAGACAATTCCGACATAAACACGGGGTACTTTACTTCAAGAAGGCTGAATGATATACAATTATGAATCAAATGGTTAGTGAGAAATTAAACCTGGGCTAAACGCTTAAAAAACGTTGGTAAAAAATAACCAAGCCATCCAACCTGAAGCAATCAATTTGAGGAGCACCCCTACTGCGAAACCGACAAACGCTCCAAAAGCAGCTCTTAAAGCTTGTTTGTTGGTGGCCTTGCCTGTACTCATTTCCCCTAAAAACGCTCCGATAAAGGGGCCAAGGATAATGCCTATAGGGCCGAAGAATATTCCAACAATCAAACCAATGGTACTGCCCCATACGCCTCGTTTGGTACCACCAAACTTCTTCGTTCCGTATACAGGAACTACATAATCCAAAGCTGTTACACCTGCAGCTACTAGTCCCCACATCCAAAGGGTATCCGAATCAAAAGGTGATTTCTCGGTCCATTCTAATAAAAGCAAACCAACAAAACTTACTGGTGGGCCAGGAATGATTGGGAGAAAACAACCCAAAATACCCACCACTATACAAATTGACCCTAATATGACGAGAATAATATCCATTGATATATTGCTTTTGACCGAAATTAAAGATGCCTAAATTTCATTGATTTAAAAATATGGATCTCAGAAAACAACTTCTTAAGGAGCATTCCAAAGAGAATACGGCAGAAATAGTAGGCTATATACAACACCACCCGAAAGCGGTTGAGGAATTGATGGATGTTTTTCTCAATGAAACCTATAGGCTCATACAGCGCTCCGCTTGGGTAGTAGGTGACTTAGGAAGATCAAATCCTGAATGGATGCGGCCTTATATTCCACAGATGATGGAGCATCTAAAGAAACCAGGCTTACATGTCGCTGTAAAACGCAATACGATGCGCTACTTTCAGGAGATAGAAGTGGAAGAACAATATTGGGGTGATCTATTAGATATTGCTTTGAGGTTGTTATCCAGCAAGGAAGAGCCCGTTGCCGTGAAGGTATTTTCTATGACGGTCGCCTTCAACATCATTAAAAATATACCAGAACTTAAGGACGAATTGAGAATCATCATTGAAGATCAACTCCCCTATGGTACCCCTGGGTTTAAAAGCAGAGGGCAGAAAATCATTTCTGCCCTAAATAAGCTCTAAATTACTTTTCAGCCTTGTACTTGGCTTTGATTTTTCCAGGAAAGTACTTCTTCAATTTCTTTACTTTCGGAATAGCAACCTGTATGATGTATGGATTCCCAGGGTTCAACTCATAGTAATCTTGATGATAGTCTTCGGCCATCCAGAATTTGCTATACGCCTCTACTTGCGTCACGACTTTATTAGTAAACGTTCCAGAAGCATCAATTTTCTTGATAGTGGCTTCAATGGCCATCTTTTGATCGTTGCTGTGATAGTAGGCAGCAGTTCTGTACTGTGCTCCTCTATCAGGGCCTTGCCTGTTGAGCTGCGTTGGATCGTGTGTAGCGAAAAAGATATCGAGCAGTTCCTGATAGCTCACTACTTTAGGATCAAATACAATTTGAATTGCTTCGGCATGAGTAGTCCTGCCATAGCTTACCTGGTTGTAGGTCGGGTTATCTTCTTTACCACCGGTATAACCTGAATAAACGTCCTTCACACCCTCTACTCTCTCAAAAATAGCTTCAGTACACCAAAAGCATCCACCAGCGAATGTGGCTATGCCGTCACCATCTTGATGTCCATCTAATGCGACTAACTTAGTATCTCCTTCGGTAGCGCAAGCACTCACGGAAAGGTTAAATACTACTGAAATCAAAATTGAATATAATCCCTGCATTACTTTATGTCTTTATTTGCATTCCTAACGACCTGAGTGAGGTAAAAGTTTTCAAAGATGGTCGGCCAAAATGCTTTTAAGGTCGGCTGGAGAATAGTTCACTGATTTCAATGTTTTGTTATCCTCCTTTCTATAGACCAAGAAGTGTCCATCAGACTCCTCAATATAGCTTTCAGTGCCATCTCTTTGCTGATAGTGCTCTCTTGTCTCCTCGGCCTCTTCCATCGTTTTGCAGGTTTTACTCATATTTGATCGCTGCACTTCATCGAACAAAGTTTTGAATTTTCCACCCATTCCAAACTCCAGTATCGCGCCTGATAAAACATATTGAATATCTGCTAATGCATCAGCGATTTCGACCAGGTCGTTATCGGCAATTGCATCTTCTAATTCTTTAAGCTCTTCAGCTATAAGGGACACCCTAAGTTTGCATCGGTCTTCCGATGGGATTTGTGGAGAGTTTAAAATGGGGTGTTTGAATGTTTTGTGAAATTCAGCTACGCTGTTGAGTGCTTTTGGTTCTTCCATGAGTTAAATAAAAAAGGCCTAATAAATCAGGCCAATGTTAATCAAATATTTTCTACCACTGAATTAGTTCTTAGGTTTTTTGAACTTCGGAGGCTCTTGACCTTCCGGAACAAAAATTAAAGCTGCTGAATTCAAGCAGTATCGCTTACCCGTTGGGTTTGGTCCATCGTCAAATACATGTCCTAAGTGCGAACCGCTTTTACTGTCAACAACTTCCCATCGCGTCATCCCTAAAGTTGTGTCCTTTACCAATTTAATAGCTTGATCATCAATTGGCTTCCAGAAACTAGGCCATCCTGAGTAAGAGTTATACTTCGTTTCGGAGGTAAAGACAGGCTGCAAGGAAGCAGCAGAGTAGTAAGTTCCTTTTTCATACACCTTATCGAGTTTCCCCGTGCCTGCACGCTCGGTACCTTGCTCTCTCAGCACGTAGTATTGTTCAGGGGTTAACCTTTTTTTCCACTCTTCTTCAGACAACTGGATTTCGTATTTCTCTACTTTAACCTTCTGCTTATCTTGAACAGGGGTTTCTTGCCCCTTGAGGGCAAATATGCTAGCCGCTAGTAGGATCACTAGGCCAGAAAGTAACATTACTTTAGACTTCATATAATTCCTTTTCTATAGCTAACCCTATTTACAGGCAAAAGGTTTGCCTTAGACTCGTTAATCAGGAAAATTGTTGATTAAGAGAAGCTTTACCGACCGTTTGATTCGATGAACCATTAGTACTGGATGGGTTAATCCCCTCAAAATAAAATGTTGGCATCTTAAACTTTTTCCATGGCATAACTAAGCCACGAGCAGTTTTTGATAATTTGTCTGCGCTCAACAAAAACTTGGTATGAAGCGGCTTATCATTCTCATAGAATACAACAGAAGCCGCATCATTACTTAATATTCTTTTTAAGTCATCATAAATAAACTTCTGATCTGCCTTGTCATATTTATTAATTGGATCGAATGAAACCAAAGCATCTAAAGAACCATCACTAAACGGCAGGTTTCCATTGTCAGCCAAAACCAAGACAGTTTTACCTTTTAGTTCAGCTTGAATCGATTTAAGTTTATTCAAGTCAAAGTCCACATGGATATACTGCTCAAAATTTGTCTGGAAGATAAAGTTATGAAGCGCGTCAATATCACTAGAACCTATTGATGTAAAGTAATCACCTTTCTTCAGCAACTTACTTTTTAATGAAACAACTAACTCAGGGCTTATTGACTTGGTGCTGCTTGATGCAACAGTGCTACACTCGGAATTAAAACTATATTTTGCTTCAAAATCGTCAATTATAGTTTGACTTATTCTTTTGAGATAGTTTTCAGTTCTATTTTTCGCAACGATAGCAGTCTCACTTTTTAAGTAGAGTATGTTGTCGATGATTGGATAAATATAAGACTGATGCTCAGTAACTAATGCCTGTGCAAGATGAGTTTCAACTTTTATACCTGGGTGAAAATACAACTCACCACTGTCTATTCGGTTGTTTATGTTTTCTAGTTCATTTTCAGAAAGAAAACGCAACTTTCTCCGAGTAAACGGGCAAACTAAGTAAGGAAAGTGATCTGCGTCTCGTAACATTTCTTTGTTCATTGATGTTAATACAGCTATCTAAAAAATAACCCTACCATCAATGAAGATTAAAATTAACGGTTCACATATATAAAAACGAATTTCAAAGCAATCCTATTAATACATCGTCCTTATATTCATCAGCCAACGCTTTTAATCAAGCTTAATCTGAAACCTTCATCTTCTTATGGATGGCCATCAATGAGCTAACAAAAGTAAGTTCTTTACTCACGTCACTCACATTATCTACGTACTTACGTATGCGCTTGGAGGTCTTTAAAGATCTCTGCTGAATACTATCTTCAGCATACTTTAACAGCTTACCGCCAATTTCTTTAGTCTTTTTCATAAGGCTTTTATCTACTTATTTATAACGTTTACAGGTATCAGAAGTTTCAAATAGGATACTCAAAATTCAGTATTTACTTCAACGGAAATTTTTATTTACGGTTGGTAGTGTCTTCACAAATTAGACAACTAGAAAGGCCAAAACCCTAATAAAGAATTTTCTAAAAAGTTAAGACTTGGCGCTTTTCCTTGAACTGGCTAATGATACGGTGTACGTCTGGAGTATCAGGATAAATTTTCACAATATCCTTGAGCTGATTCAGGTCATTCCCTTCAAAATCGTTATCAAAGAAACCAAAGCCTTTGTAGGCACCATCTTCTATGAGCACCACACTCTTCTCGCCAATTGTCCTACCCTCTCCTAATAAACAATACGTTTGCTTGCCATCATCTAAAGAAGTAATAGCCGTACTAAATCTATTTTTCAGCTCCTCTTGATCGGATTCTTTGAAAGAATACCCAAAGTATTTCATCATTTCTGCTGGCAAACTACAGAGCTCTGGATCTAGGTTGTGCTCTTTGACAAATTGAATAAGAAATGTTCTTGCCTTGTCAAAAGACGTAAACGCTTTTACTGGTGGATGTCCCTTTTGAACCTTGCCTATGGAGAGCCTGTGAAAACCCCTTGCGTCCTCATAATGATATAGCCCGTATTTAATTGAGGGATATTTTTGTGCTTTATTAAATGGAGGAAATAGCCTCTTTATTTCAAAGGATTCGAGCAGAAAGGCAATCAACTCGTCACCACAAAGTTCGAATGAGATATCATAAATTTGATCTTTCATTCCTTGCTTATAGACGACATCTGTTGCTGAAAAGTGATTCCTAATGCGGGCCTTAATGCTATTTGCCTTCCCGACATAGAGTACTTTCCCATGCGCATCATGAAAGTAGTATACACCCGTAAGCTCAGGTAGATCGTCAAATATCTTTTTCGTAAGGTTAGGTGGTAAATCTGATTCTTTAGAATTTCGTTTTAGGGATTCATTGATCTGACCAGTATCCTTCTGAATCAAGAGATCCAACAGCTCAACGGTTGCTCTAGCATCTCCCATTGCTCTATGGCGGGCACCATTTTCTATATTGAAATGTTCGCTTAGCCTGCCAAGGCTGTAGGATTTAAGTCCAGGGAATATCTTACGACTTAACCTGACGGTACATAATTTATTCAAGTTGAGCGTAGCTCCGAGGTCTTGAAACTCTTTCTTGATAAAGGAATAGTCAAAGTTGACATTATGTGCTACGAATATATTTCCCTGAAGCAGTTGATGTACCTCTTTAGCGATCTCAAAGAACTTTGGAGCATCGTAGACCATTTCATTAGAAATGCCCGTTAAGGAGGTAATTCGCATTGGGATACCACATTCTGGATTCACCAAAGATTGAAATTCATCGACAACGCGTTGCCCATCGTGAATCAGGATAGCAATCTCAGTGATCTTTCCGTAAGCAGCGGCACTACCAGTCGTTTCTATGTCTACTATAGCATACATTGGATGAAATTTAGGGAAGATTTTTTGCTTTCACTACTTTGTAAAAGCATGAACAAAACTTTGATCAAAAAGTCTTCTGGGGCACTGGTTTCCTTCTCTTCAGAGAAACTAGAAAGTTCACTCTTTCGTTCAGGGGCTAGCCTAGAATTAATCAAAAAAATCACCATCGCTATACTCCGCTTACCAACAGAGCGCCTAACGACAAAGGACGTTTATAAACATGCTTATCAATTACTAAGAAAATCTTCCTACCAGTTGGCCGCTAGGTACAAATTGCAAAAGGCCATTCTTGAGTTAGGGCCTTCGGGATATCCCTTTGAAGAATATGTAAGTCATCTTTTTGCCTTCCAGGGATTGGAAACGAGTGTTGGCGTTGTTATGAACGGGAAGCGCATTATACATGAAGTTGATGTTTGGGCTAAGAACCATGATGTTCAATACATTGTAGAATGCAAACACCATGGCATTCAAAGCTACAAATCGGATATTAAGGTAGTGCTCTACGTGCACTCACGATACAACGATATCGTATCTCAGCTAAGAAAGCAACAAGCGCCTGATCTTCAATATAAATGCTGGATAGTCACCAACACCCGCTTCACTGCCGATGCGATCTCATATGCCTCTGGAGAGAATATAGAGTTGATGGCTTGGAACTTCCCTAGCAAAGGAAGCCTTCGAGAAAGGATTGATATTTCGGGATTATACCCTATTACTTGCCTCTGCTCCTTGACCAAATCGGAAAAACAACATCTCTTAGATCAAAAGATTGTCCTCTGCAAAGAGTTATTAGACAATCCCGAACATTTGAGTTTCATTCGATCAAATAAGACAACCAAAGTAATTAATGAGTGCCAATCGCTTGTTAAAGGAAGCTAAGCTTATTACTTATCCCTGACGATCTTTATCATAAAACTGAAAAGCACAACTAGCATACAGCCTAAAGCATTGTACCAAAGGAAGCCCATAGTAAAGACACCTGCAGTTCCTTGAATATTCAAATAGTGAATCAAAAATATGACCAACTGGCTTAAAATTGCTCCAATAAATACTGCATTTGATTTAATGGACTTAAAGAAGAAAGCCACGATGAATATTCCTAATACCGTAGGGTAGAAAAGGGAACCAATAAGGTTTACTGCCTGAATTAAGTTCTCAAAGAGTGATAAACTCGAAGCTATGATAATCGCTAGTATACCCCATGCTAGGGTAAATAACTTTGACTTTTTCAAATAATGTAAGTCATCACCATCCTGTTTAACCTTTCTTTTATAAAAATCGATCGTTGTAGTCCCTCCTAAGGCATTTAACTCCGAAGCGGTAGATGACATTGCTGCAGAGAAAATGACAGCAAAGAGAAGCCCCACTATCCCTACAGGCAACACATTCATTACAAAGGTCATGAAGATATAATCCTTGTCATTGGTTTCAGCACCCGGTACTGCAGCCTCAATCATTAGCTTAGCTTCTGCCCTGATTTCATCCGATTCGGTTTGGATCTGATTGACAAGCGTTTGAGCACTTTCAATCTCAATCGGATCATCAGTTTTAATTGCACGATTCAACTCATTGACCGCCTCGAGTTTTTCACTAAAAACTGATTCATACTCCAGCTCTAACGTCCTAAAATCATCAGCATAGTCTGTTTCGTAAATCTCCTCTTTAACAGTTTCATTAAAGAATACTGGCGGCTGATTATACTGATAGTATACAAACACCATTACACCAATAAAGAGGATAATGAATTGCATTGGCACTTTTAGGAGGCCATTCATCATAAGCCCTAAACGGCTCTCAGAAAGCGATTTTCCTGATAAATACCGCTGGACTTGGGATTGATCTGTCCCAAAATAAGACAAGAACAGAAAGACCGCTCCTGTCATTCCCGACCAGAAACTATACCTGTTTTTCAGGTCGAATGTGAAGTCTACCACATCTAGTTTACCCATCTTACCTGCTACGTTCAAAGCATCGTTAAATCCCACTCCTGTTGGAAGAGATACGATTACTAAAATACCAGCGATAATCATTCCTCCCATCATGACCGCCATTTGGGTCTTCTGGGTTTGAGTAACAGCTTTGGTGCCACCAGAAACTGTATAAATAATTACCAAAACCCCGATTAATACATTTGTAATTTTAAGGTCCCAGCCTAAAAGGGATGACAGAATAATAGATGGAGCATAAATTGTAATACCAGCCCCTAATCCTCTCTGAACCAAGAAGATAAAAGCAGCTAACATTCTCGTTTTCATATCAAAACGAGTTTCTAAGTATTCATAAGCCGTATAGACTTTGAGTTTGTAATAGATGGGTAAAAAGAATACGGCAATAATGATCATTGCTACAGGTAAACCAAAGTAGAACTGGATAAAGCCCATACCATCGTTGAAGGCTTGACCTGGTGTAGATAAGAAAGTAATTGCACTGGCTTGAGTAGCCATAATCGACAATCCAATCGCCCACCATTTGACATCACTACCTCCACGGAGATAGCCATCCATATCTTTAGTGTCTTTTGACTTCCAAACGCCATAGGCTACAATGGAAATGAGTGTACCAAAAAGCACAATCCAATCTATAGTACTCATGAATAATGTTCTGTAAAGAGATAAAAGAGAAAGATCAAAACTGCCAAGACGCCCATTACTAGCATGTACACCTTAGACCAAGAACTAAAAAATGGAGGCTTGTCATCATTCACCTCATTCGTATTATCGGTCATTCCTTTTTGTTTTCTACTGAGTTTAAGTTAGTACTTTTCGGCTTCTCATGGCCCAAGGAAATCATATTAGTAAATATTCTAAATGCTCCTGACACTCCTGCTGGTAATTCTCTAAACCAAGAATACCCCGTGTAAACAAAGTAACCTTCCCCATATTGACCGACTATAAGTCCACCATTCTTTGGCGTTTCCCCAGGATCATTGCTAGAAAGTATTGCCGTATACTTATCGTCCCATTCATTTGGAAAATAGAGTCCACGCTCTTGTACCCAGCCTTCAAAATCCTTTTGTGTGATCTTATTAGGTCCATTGATGATTGGATGGTCAGGCGCTAAAATAGTTACTCCAGCTTCTTCCACAGTCACACGATCTCGTGATATACTGAATGGATATGGGCCGATCTCAGGCTGATTACGCATACTCGTGTTGTATTGAGCGATCACTGTTCCTCCACCATTCACATACTCCATAAGACGGGGTTGCACCACGCTCATTCTCTCAATAGTGTTATAAGCTCGTACGCCTACAATAACTGCATCGAATGCTTCTAGGCTTTCGACAGTGATACTGTTTGGGTCAAGTATAGTTACGTTATATCCTACTTGCTCTAAGCTTTCTGGGATAGCATCACCAGAGCCCATGATGTAACCCACATACTGGCTTGTTCTCTTGATATCAACTCGAACAACTTTGGTATTACTTTTTGGGAATATTGTCTGAACAGGAATGTGATCATAATCCAATATCTTCAAACCGCGATCATACGTTTGTCCATTATAAGTGGCTTGAACACCAATATAGGCCTCTTCTGAAACTTTTGGAGGCAAGACACTAAAGCTAACTGATAGCTCTTCGTTCTTTCCTTTTAGGTCATAGTTGACTGATTCAGGATTTGATTTCCATCCTGAAGGTAAGTTCAATTTTACTACACCCTTTACGTCCGATCTACCGGACTTAACAACTACATTCACAATTTTTGGCTCATTATCTGGAAATACAAGCACACTCTCTTTGATATCTGCCATTACCGGAGGAGTGATTACAAATGGCCTATAGTACTCGCCCTTTACCCGATCGTTTCTTTTGAAAACAACATCGGTCTCATACTGGTAAGGAATACCATCAATGTTTAGGTTGAATACCACTTGCAAGGCTGCCTTATTCTCAGCAATGCCTCTCAACTGTTGGTCAGTCACTTTGTACATGCCTAAACTTGCCTCTTCCTTTAGCCAGTAAGGTTGAGAATATGGCAATTTCTCGTCTATTGTATACTTCTCTTGTTGCGTGAACTTTTGATTATAAGACAGGCTTTTGTTCGGTGTGATTTTTCCATTGAGTGCAGGGATTTCAATTGAATTCAATTGTATCGAAACATCCGATCTGTTTACAGCCTCATATGACATTGTAATTTCTTCGCCCGGAACGGCACTGTAGTTATTTGCTGTGGCCTCAAGATAAAGTCCCATTGCTGATTTAATAACTAAATCGAGCTCTTTCAGCTTTACATTCTTCCAGTACTCATCCTTAATATTTAATAGCGCTTGCCGAGCCTTCATTAGTTCGGGAACAATTGCTGAAGGGTTTTCGATACTAAAATTTTCATTTGCCTTAGCAATCAATGACCCTACGGATTTCCCACCTTGAACTCTACCCCAAGTCTGGTCAATATCAGAAAACATGTTCTCTTTTGGTGTCTTACCCTTCCATAACTTAACATACTCTCTTAATTCTCCCCTTCTTCCAGTACTTCCAAAACCTTGTGACTTATGCTGACTTCTACTAATGGCTGATATTTCATCATACGACTTACCTAAGAGCTCATTGAAGGTGCCCAAGTCAAGTTCAAAGTAGCCTGATTGTCCAGAGAAAGTACCGTTATTATCTCCCCCAAAGTTGTATGTATTCCAATAGAGTCCTTTCGGTTGCCAAGGCTCCACATATTCAAGTTGTTCTGGATAAAATTTAGGATCATTTGCGATGTCGAAGGCTTCCATCGCCAATCTCGCTGAAGCCGTATGATGCCCATGCATTCTTCCTCCAGGTGCACTTGCAGTATCAAATCTGGCAATCATTACATCGGGTCTGAATCTTCTTATGTTCCAAACTACATCTGCAAGGGCATCGTCTTTATCCCAAGTGTTAAATGTCTCATCAGGGTCTTTCGAAAAACCAAAGTCATTCGTTCTAGTGAAAAACTGCTCTCCTCCATCTTGTCGCCTAGCAGCTAATAGCTCTTGCGTTCTAATGATTCCCAAGTATTCTCGAATATCAGTTCCAACCAAGTTCTGACCTCCATCACCGCGAGTCATTGCCATATATGCAGTACGAAGCTTGCGCTCGTTGGCCATAAAGGCAATTAACCGAGTATTTTCATCATCGGGATGGGCGGCTACATAAAGTACCGATCCGAGCACTTCTAATTTATTTAGTGCTTGCTTAATCTCGGCAGCGTCTAGCTTTTTGGGTGCTTGTGCTTTCGCTAGGTTACCGAAAATAAAGATAGATGCTAATAATAGAATCTTGAATTGTAGTTTCATAAGGTGCGTTGGACTAATGGATTTGTCTACGGATGCGAATATAGGAAGTTGTGGGTACCTACATGAAGACACTTTTGTAAACGGTTAAAAATGAAAGAGGTCGCTACTCCTAGCGACCTCCAGATCAAAACTCAAAACAACAATTTCTTTATCTTCTCACGAGAACGGCATTACAGAAGTCAGTAGGATTGTTAGGTGAAAAAGTATCTACTACTGAATAAGTCAAATACAGATCTCCAAACTCATTTCTTCCCGTTCCTTCGATGATGTAACCTCCAATAATTTGTCTCGGAATAGTTACTCTAGCGCCTCTTACTTCAGCGAAGATTTCAATGTCTACTGCGTAGAAATTTCTGATGTAGATGACATTACTAAAGTCATCTGAGTCCCTTACAATCCGCATGTTATAGTAGGTGAGCTGATCGTAAGTCTCACTATACTCTTCTGCCTCAAATCGACCGAGATAGTTTTCTCTTTCGTCAAATGGAACTTCGATGTAAGTAATGTCGCAACTCGATAAGAGTGCTAGTACTGATAATATGAGTAAACCTTTTTTCATCTTGACCTCCTTTGGTTGTTGTTGATAGGTACATTCCCAAAATGATGCCAAAAATTTAAATGGGCCAATTTTTACATACTCGAACAAACTAAAAAAACACATTTAAACAACTGATGAACAGCTGCTTAAATGTGGTTTATATGCTATAATTATAATTGTTACGGAAAGAACTGATTCCGTACTACGTTACTTCTTCCAACCTTTTAAAGATTTCATCTGCTCTTCAAATGGAGTTCTTTGTTTGACAGTTAATTTACCATCAAATTCTTATACCACACAATTACTTAAAAATGGAAATTCTAATTCTCCCTAACCGATATTCGTGTACACGCCCTGCACATCATCGTCATCCTCCAACTTATCGAGCATCTTTTCGATGTCCTCAAGTTGTTCGTCTGAGAATTCTGTAGGGGTGGTTGGGAATCTCTTGAGGTTTGCGCTTTTCACATCAATTGAAAGGCCCTCTAGCGCAGATTGCAATGGTCCAAAGTTGGTATAGTCTCCGTAAACGTGGATAGAAATAACTTCTTCACCGTTTTCATCCTCCTCAGTAACTTCTTCGATTTCTTCTAAACCAGCATCGATCAATTCGAACTCTAGTTCTTCTAAATCCATGCCTTCAGCCTTCTCGAATTCAAAAACCGCTTTACGGTTAAACATAAACTCTAATGAGCCAGTCGGCACTAAAGCACCCTCGGCCTTATTGAAGTATGATCGGACGTTGGCAACCGTCCTGTTCTGGTTATCAGTTGCACATTCTACAAAGACTAGGACACCATGCGGGCCTTTGCCTTCGTAGTTCATTTCAACGAATGCCTCAACATCTTTACTAGTGGCACGGCTGATCGCACCATCAATATTGTCTTTAGGCATGTTCTGGGCCTTAGCGTTCTGAATCGCTGTTCTTAAGGCAGCATTCATATCTGGGTCAGGTCCTCCCTCTTTGGCTGCCATAGTGATGGCCTTGCCTAGTTTTGGAAAAACACGGGACATCATACCCCAACGCTTCATTTTTCTACCCTTACGAAATTCAAATGCTCTTCCCATAGTATTGTTTGATTCTTACCGAACCCTCAAAATTAAAAAGTCTTGAAAGACGGAAGTGAATTATTTGTCTTCTTTTTTATCACGCGGGTCAGTATAGGTCTGATCCACCATTGGACCAGTTTTCATTCCTCCTAGTAGATGTAGGTGAATATGAAATACTGATTGACCAGCATCCTCATTGGTATTCATCGCTAATCTATAGCCAGTTTCTGCTATTCCGTACTTCTTTGCCAGATCTCTGGCCACTTTATACATCTTGGCAATCAGGTGTAAATCTGCATCTTCTAAATCGGTAATAGTAGGAATCCGCTTCTTTGGGACAATTAAAAAATGGACAGGCGTTTGCTTCCTCAGTGGTACGAAGGCAATGATTTCTTCATCCTTATACACTACCTCAGATGGCAGTTCTTCATCCCATATTTTCTCAAAAGGTGATTTAAGGGATAGCTTTTGCTGCTTTTTTGCTGTATAGTCTACTGACTGTGCCTGTATTTGAAAACCGATAGTAATTAGAATAAGGGCTAAGATCTTTTTCATAATAAATTTGAAAACGATAAAGATCATTAAAGGTTAAATGAAAGATTTCATGATTAGGGCTTTTCAAGCCCAACAAACCTCAGTGAGTAGCTAGATAATAGTACTCATCCCCAGTTGGATTTCTCGATTAGTCAGTCCCTTTTAGAGGTCTGACAGGTAGTGTTCTGATCAAGACGGATCCACACAGACCGAAAAGAAGCATAAAATTCTCGCCTCACTTTACTACTTGTCATTATACTAATAATTTCTTTCCTTCATAAAAGGAATAACACACAATACCCCTTCACTGGAGTGCTTCCCAAAAAACAATAAAAGGTGCGTATAGCATACCAAATTGGTTGGCTAACGCTTACTTTTATTAAATTACATGGGGTATAACGCTCACTTTTATAAGCGTTAGACAACGTTAGGCAAAATTTAAAAAGATGATACGTTTAAGAGAAATAGAAGAACTGGACATAAAAACCATTTTTGATTGGAGGAATCACCCTTCAGTTAGGAAAATGATGTTTGATTCATCAGAATTAATTTGGGAAAAACACTTTTCTTTTTGGATGAAACTTCTTAGCGATGATTTTGTCGTTAAATACATTATTGAGAAGGAAAATGAAAGCTGCGGAGTTATAAGGTTGGATTTAGATAAAAGTAAAACGGTGGGTGAGATTGATATTTTCATTAATCCCGCTTTTCATGGACAAGGTATTGGAACTTTAGCTGTTAAAGAGTTAATTAATAACCAAAAAGACAAAGATTTACGGAAAATAGTAGCCCAAGTAATACCAGAAAACTTAGGTTCTGAAAAGATGTTTAAGAAGTCTGGCTTTACAACAAGGTTTGCTCAATTAGAATATGACCTATAAAGCACTTTGCCTAACAAAACCTAAACTGCATTAAAACGCAGTTTAGCAAAACGTTATGGGCAATACTAAAAACGAGACAGACTACAAATAAATTATTAACAATTAAAAGGAGATTATTATGAGAAAATTTTTTTACGCATTAATTCTTGCAGTTATGATGACAAGTTGTATGACTTATCAAGGCTTTTACAATGTTGGACTTCAGAATGTTGAAAGACCTGAAAACGCAAAAGAAAGATACGGTGAATCTAAAATCGTAAATTTTGAAGAAGAAGGTAAAACAAAGTATAGTTATGAAGACGACATGATTAAAATTGTTTGGCTTCCTCTTTCAACTCAATTCGGATTTACATTGCAAAATAAGACAGACCATTCAATAAAAATTATTTGGGATGAAGCGGTTTATGTTGACCAAAATGGTTCAAGTGGAAGAGTAATGCACTCTGGTGTAAAATATATTGACAGAAGCAATCCACAACCGCCAACTGTAATTGTAAAAAATGCAAACATTGATGATATGATTGTCCCAACTGATAATATTTATTATGTAAGTGGACAATATGGTGGATGGAGAACAAAACCAATGTTTCCAAATAGAGCCTCTACGCAAGAAGAATTAAATGCTCTGACTCAACAATATATAGGAAAGGAAGTGAAAGTTCTTTTGCCACTAAAAATAGAAGAAACCATAAATGAATACATTTTTACATTTAAGGTTGAAGACTTTATTTCTAAATAAGTAAAGCCCATAACAAAGGCTATACGTAATTTGGGTAACGTACTAATATTTAAGTTTATAGCATTAAATAAAATTAGTGGTAAATTGGAAGTTAATCGTTTCAAAATCCCAAACTACGCATAGCCAAACCGTTGCACACTCAAATAATAGTACTGATCCCCGCCTGGATATTCGATTGGCCGCTGGATTCTTCGCCCTCTAAAATGAAGTTGACGATAAAGTCCCCTACGCGGTCAGTACCATAACCTTCATCTTTGGCTAAGTCTTCAGTAACCATTCCATTTCTTAAAGATGCATTTACTGCTTGTCTGATTTCAATCGCTTCGTCTACCAAGCCCAGATGATCAAGCATCATAGCGGCAGAGAGTATCGTTGCAAGTGGGTTAGCAATGTTCTTACCTGCAGCTTGGGGATATGAACCATGAATAGGTTCAAACATGGCTGTCTTATCTCCAATGGATGCCGAAGGTAGTAAGCCCAAAGAACCTCCGATTACACTCGCTTCATCAGAAATGATATCACCAAACATGTTTTCAGTAAGAATAACATCAAAGTGCTTAGGGTTTTGAATCATCTGCATGGCTGCGTTATCTACGAACATACAGTCCAAAGTAATGGTAGGGTATTCCTTAGCCATCTCAGTTACACGCTCTCTCCACAGCCTCGATGTCTCCAATACATTCGCCTTATCGACAAGTGTTACTTTTTTGGACCTATGCTCGGCCGCTTGAAAGGCTAAATGTGCAATTCTGTCAATCTCATAATTAGAATAAGTGCAATTATCATAAGCGCCATCCTTAGTACGCCCCTTTTCACCGAAGTAAATACCTCCTGTTAATTCGCGATAGACCACCATGTCAACCCCCAATATCCTATCTGTCTTCAAGGGAGACATATGGATTAGACTATCATAAGCTGTCACTGGTCGAATGTTAGCAAAAAGCCCAAGACTCTTTCTAAGCTTTAATAAGCCTTGCTCGGGACGAACTTTTGCCGAAGGATCATTATCATATTTTGGATGACCAATTGCTCCAAATAGAAAAGCATCTGCTTGTTCACAAATCCTCAAAGTTTCATCAGGAAGTGGCTCACCAGTTTTATCAATGGCCATTGCGCCTACATCACCGTATGCGTATTCAAATGTGTGACCATAACGCGTAGCAATAGCATCCAATACTTTTCTAGCCTCTGCTACAACTTCTGGACCTATGCCATCTCCTGGCAACATTCCAATCTTTTTCTTAACTCCCATTATACTACAATTGAAGAGGTTTCATAAGCCTCTATTTCACTTTTCAAATTGATCAGGTAGTCTATGTCATCGTAACCATGAAGCAGACACTCTTTTTTGTACACATTCACTTCAAAGCTTTCACTAAGACCTGAATATCTTATTTTTTGGCTGACTAAGTCAACAGTAATCTCTGTTTTTGGATCGGTCTCTATAGCCGAAATAAGCCCAGACAGGAAATCATCACTCACTTGCACTGGTAATAGTCCGTTGTTCAAGGCATTACCTTTAAAGATGTCAGCGAAGAAACTGGATACTACTACGCGGAAGCCATAATCATGCAATGACCAAGCAGCGTGCTCTCTTGATGAACCACAGCCGAAATTCCGTCCAGCAACTAAAACATCTCCCTTGTATGTCTCATTATTCAATACAAAGTCTGTTTTGGGACTGTTGTCTTGATTGTATCGCCAATCCCTAAACAAGTTGTCGCCAAAGCCTTCTCTTGATGTTGCTTTCAGAAAACGAGCAGGAATGATTTGATCTGTATCGATATCTTCATTAGGCAATGGAACGCCTGTTGATATTACTTTTTGAAACTTATCCATCTCAATTCAAATGTTTGGTGATGTCCACAATTCTACCTTCTATTGCCGTTACGGCCGCAACCAATGGACTTGCTAAGAGCGTTCTAGCCCCCGGCCCCTGTCTTCCTTCAAAATTCCTATTAGAAGTAGAAACACAGTATTCCCCTGCTGGAACCTTATCTTCATTCATGCCCAAACAAGCCGAACACCCCGGTTCTCGTAATTCAAATCCTGCCGCTGAAAGTATTTGATCTAAGCCTTCACTAATGGCCTGTTGTTCTACTTGTTTAGAACCAGGTACAATCATGGCTGTAACGTTGTCTGCTTTTCTTTTTCCTTTTACATAATCTGCTACTATCCTCAGGTCTTCAATTCTTGAGTTGGTACAACTTCCAATGAAGACGTGATTGATCGGCTTACCCAGAAGTGATTCTCCAGGCTTGAAACCCATATAGGCGAGTGATTTATTAAAACTGTCTTGATTTCCTTTCCCTAGAGATAATGGAACCTCTTTAGTAATCTTGATGCCCATACCCGGATTAGTACCATAAGTGATCATAGGCTCGATATCGGCTGCATCGAATGTATATTCTTTATCAAAAATTGCCTCCTGATCGGTATCCAAAGTTTTCCAGTAAGCAACAGCCTTGTCAAAGGCCTCGCCTTTTGGCGCGAATTCTCTTCCTTCTATATAATCGAAAGTACTTTGATCTGGTGCAATCATTCCTCCCCTTGCTCCCATTTCAATACTCATATTACAAATGGTCATTCGAGCTTCCATCGAAAGTGATTCGATCGTTGAACCCGCATACTCAATAAAGTAACCCGTTCCACCAGCTGCAGTGAGTTGAGCAATGATGTACAAAATGATATCCTTAGCCAAAACACCCAGCTTTAATCCACCATTGACTGTAATGCGCATGGTCTTAGGCCTGCTTTGAAGCAAACATTGGCTTGCCATCACTTGTGCTACCTGACTAGTCCCTATTCCAAAGGCAATGGCTCCAAATGCTCCATGTG
>Ga0222675_1000122_pt1 | contig 43325 bp, 41 predicted proteins | sample AntAcemetagen868_FD_179818 | JGI IMG/M metagenome (GOLD analysis project Ga0222675, IMG submission 179818) | Saline water microbial communities from Ace Lake, Antarctica - #868 | ecosystem: Environmental > Aquatic > Non-marine Saline and Alkaline > Saline | place: Antarctica: Ace Lake...
ACAGCTACAAATATTCCAATAAATATAAGGAGGCTTGTTCTCAAAAGTATCCTTTTTTAGCAGCTAATTCATTAGCTCTCAAGCACTGTTTTGACCAAACCAAAACGTTTTGGACAGTTCTGATTTTGGTTGTCTTTTAGTTAAGGGGTATTTTAGATTTATTATATTTCGGCATATGATAGATGATCACGAAGTAGATTATAAAGTTCACGGAGAGGAAATGCAATGTGTTGAGATTGAACTGGACCCGAATGAAACTGTTATCGCAGAAAGCGGTAGTTTTATGATGATGGAGGATGGTATTGAAATGAGTACCATTTTTGGGGACGGAAGCAAAAACCAGGGCAGCAGTATTTTAGATAAATTATGGGGTGCTGGAAAACGCTTGCTTACTGGAGAAAGCCTTTTCATGACTGCATTTACGAATGTTGGAGTTGGGAAAAAGCAAGTAAGCTTTGCCGCCCCTTATGCCGGCAAAATAGTTCCTTTAGATCTAAGTGAATTGGGAAACAAAGTAGTTTGTCAGAAGGATGCATTTTTATGTTCGGCAAAAGGGGTTTCAATAGGAATTGAGCTTCAACGTAAATTAGGGACTGGTCTGTTTGGAGGTGAAGGATTTATTATGCAAAAATTGGAAGGAGACGGCATGGCATTTGTACATGCTGGTGGTTACATAGTAAGAAAGGAATTAGGGCCAGGAGAAACATTAAAAGTAGATACAGGATGTGTTGTAGCTTATACTAAAGATGTTTCATTTGACATAGAGTTTATTAAAGGCATTAAGAATGTTGTTTTTGGAGGAGAAGGTTTATTCTTTGCTAACTTACAAGGACCAGGATCAGTTTGGTTACAAACTTTACCTGTGAGTCGTTTGGCAAGCAGAATTTTAACTTATGGTGGGCCTCGCCGCAAAGGAGAAGGAAGTATACTAGGTGGTTTGGGTAATTTATTAGATGGAGATGGGTTTTAATCAGTAAAGGTTTTTGAAAAAAGCTTTACATGAAGCGAAATTGCGTTTTGAATTAATAATTTATTTTGATTCATACATTGAATAATTACAGAAAGGACCCAAATGGTAAACATCAAGAGTATTATATGAAAGACTATTCTAGGATAATTAATAATAATGAGTAGATCTAAATAAAAAAAGCGGGTCAATGAATTGACCCGCACACAATAAGATTAGGATTAGGAAGAAATTATAAAATGACAAATAGTATTGTCTTTCCTAATAGGTTGAATCAAAGGTGCATTGAATCTACCGGTTGTTCAAAATAATTGTATGAATTGCCATCCTAGATACATGAATGGTAATTGTTGCTTACACAATGAGGTTTTCTGCAAGAAAATCATGGAATTCTCTGCGCATGGTTCTTGAAATTGGAAGCTCTATTGCTCCAGTAAGACAAACACTGTGCGTTAGTTTTTTACGTATTTTTTCTACAAATGAAACATTAATTGCATAAGTGCGATGGATACGAATGAAATTACTTAGTGGTAATTTATCCATCATTTCACCGATACGCATGCTAATCATTTCTTTGCTATCTTTCATATAAACATGAGTATAATTACCGTCTGCTTCAAGGTATTTTATATCAGCTACATTTAATAGATTAATACCTGTCTTATCAGAAATGGCTAGTTTGCCTAGATCATTCGAACGATTTTGTTTCAAAGCACATATTTTGCCAATGGTTTCAACTAACTCAATAGAATTTAGTGGTTTAAGTAAATAGTCGCAAACATTATGCTTAACGGCATGTATGCCATATTCGCTATGCGCAGAAAGAATCACTACCTTAAAATTTGCATTAGGCATTTTATTAATGAGGTCAAAGCCTAATTCTCCCTTAAGGTTAACATCCAAGAAAAGTAAATCCACTTTATTATTGGATAAAAATTCATAAGCATCCGCTATATTATACGCATGCCCGACAATTTTAACTTCTGGGCAATTTTTACTTAAATAATGAGTAGTTACCTCAATGGAATGCTCTTCATCGTCTAGTATAAATGTTTTTAATTTCATGTTTTGAATGTTATTTCATAAATTGAACCAATGTCTCCATTTAACTTATCATTTCTTACTTCTGTATTAATTTGAGTTTTCTGGGTTTGGTTAAAGTAATGAATGATTTGATCGACAATACTTAAACCATGTCCTTCTTTTATAAACTGTTCCAGGTTTTCAATTCCGCTACTTTTATCCATTAGAGGAAGAATGAAAGGTATCCATTTCCTTTCATCGCTTAAAGTTTTAATAATGTCGTTTATTCTATATCTAAATATTTTACCTTTTAAGTATTTATATAATCCATAACCATTGTTGTAGGATAGGTTGCCTTTAGTTAGCTTTTCTACCCATAAAACACTATTGTCAGGCAAGCCATTTGTGTAATCATATACAACAGCAATGTGTCTATCCCATCTTATTAGACCTGCATCTGAGGCAAATAACATATATCCTTGTTCATCTTGAACACAATTATAATACTCAGCTTGAGGCAAGCCTTCAACTTTAACGGCTATATACTTTTGGCCTTGAAGGTTAGCAAAACTTAGTAAAAAAATCGAAGTTAGTATTCTAAGTATGATGGTCAATGTTTGTCTTTAGGTGGTTCCAAATTAGCTTCTTTGAATGATATTATCAATAGCAAGAAAGATAATAGTTAGATAACTTCAATAAATAATGTATAAATGGTGCTTCCAAATACATGAGTTACACCTTTGTTTTATTCAAAGAGTGGAGAGTTATTTCTGTAAAACCCAGAATACATTGGTAGGTCCTAAATGATCTAGTTTTTTCGTTCTATGGTAAATAAGCCTGAATGAGAAAACCCATGATAACAACCCATCTAGACGGACGAACCATTTTTTATTAAATTGTTTTATTCCAATTACTTTAAGGATTCTCCTTGAAATTGGTGAAAAGCAGAATTTTTTTAAAACAATTTTTAGTTTATTCTTAAGGATATAATTTTTCATTAGTTCAAATGGTATTCCTCGTTCTCGCGATGTAAGCCCATTGCGAGGATTTCGCCAATCACCCATGCTTATTATTGGCTCTCTAATTAAAAGATAGCCTCCTGGTTTAAGTACTCTAGCCATTTCATCGATAATAAATTCTACATTAGGAATATGATGTAATGTTCCAAATGAAGTAATGACATCAAAAGAATTGTTGGGAAACTCCATTTTGCCTTCAACCGTTGGTTTTACATAAATAATGGGCTTTCCTTTAAATTCATTAACAACAAATTGTTCAGAAGGGTCTAGAATAGTGATTTGCTCAATACTCCTCACAATAGGGTTAAACTCATCTCCATAAGCAGACCCTAAGCCAAGAACTGAAAGGTTGGTATTTAATGTACCCTTTATTTTATTGAAGCCACTAATTACATTATAGTTTTCATAACCGTATAGATAATTATCTTTGTTTCCTGAACTTAAATTGGCATAAGCTTCTTCTTCATCTTTGTACCAATCTTCTATTTCCTTTAGAGAAAAGCTATTGCCATATAATTCAGTGCCTGAAAAGTATTTTTCCATCTGTCACAAAAGTAATGTTAAGATTTTTCAACTCCTCACAATACCACCTTCACTTCTACTTCTTCTATTCTGGAGCCCAACGATTTAGTGATATGGATTTCGAAGTTTGCTATGTGTATGGTTTCTCCTTCGGTGGGAATTCTCTCTGCATCATGTGTGATATAACCCCCTAATGTAGTATAATCCCCCTCTGGAATGGCGAAATTGTATTTTTCATTCAGATAATCAATTTCTAAACGAGTGCTAAATAAATAATGATCTTTCTTAATTTTAGTCTCTAACAAATCCTGCTCATCAAATTCATCTTCAATCTCTCCAAAGATCTCTTCGATAACATCTTCAATAGTTGCCATGCCAGCAGTTCCACCAAATTCATCGACAACAACAGCAATGCTTTTTCTCTTTTGTGTGAACTCTTTTAATAGATTATGAGCATGCATACTATCGTTTACAATAAAAATAGGTTTAATAATGTCCTTTATGCTTTTTGGTAAATCAAACAGGTCATTGTGATGCACAAAACCAATTACATGATCTATACTGCCTTTATAAATTAGGATTTTAGAGTGAGCTGACTCATTAAAAACACTAATGAGTTCCTGAATACTAGCATTTATCTCAACTCCAATAATTTCCATTCTTGGAATCATGAAGGCATTCACTTTTAACTCATTAAAATCCAAGGCATTTCTAAATACTTGCGTATCAATATCTGCTTGATTTGGATTTCCACTTTTTTCAATTGAAGTAATATAATCATCTAAATCAACCTTAGAAAACACTTTCCTAGATTCCTTTAATGGTTCTTTAATAAAAATATTCATAATCCCATGACTACAGATTTTCACAAACCAAACCAGTGGCCATAGCAATACCTCAAATATTCTAAAGGGAATAATTAAAGCATGTAGCATTAAGTCTGGATTAATTCTAAATAATGATTTAGGAAGAAATTCTGCCGTGACTAGAACGATTAGCGTACTTATTATGGTAACTAGTAAAAATTTTAGGAAAAGCGAAGCACTTAAAAATGATAGAATGGTTCCTTGTGTTCCATCGAGCATATGAGTTAAAACATCCCCCATATATATTCCATATATTACAAGTGCTAGATTATTTGCGACCAAAACAGTGCTTATAAAATCAGAAGGGCTTTTTTGATATTTAGATAGCAATTTAGATTTAATATCACCTTGTTTGCTTTGAAGCTCAATCCGCAATTTATTTGCCCCTAAGAAGGCAATCTCAATTCCAGAGAAGAATGCACTTAAAACCAAACAGAGTCCAATAATTACATAATGATTCATTGAAATATGAATAGGTCCTGCGGTAAAAAGCAAACTGCAATAATCAGCCATTATCTATGAACCAAATTTAGTTGCTTTGTTTCAAAAATGATAATATTTTTAAATATTCCATTATCTTTAGTAATTCTCATTGACAAATCTAAACTACCTAATATTAGCTTTTCTAAATTTACGTGCTCTAAAATAAACAAATATGGACAATGCAAATACTGCAATCATCACCCAAAGTTTATAATGGGAAGGCCCTAGGGTTAAATATGCGTGCAATGCCTCAATGGCGCTTATTCCTGCGCCTACTAAGCAAAGTAGCGCGATTACGTGATAACGAATCATGATTATTAATGTTTGCTTGGCCTATAAAGCCAGTTATTGTGTACCTAGAAAATGATTGATCAGACTCAAACCCTGAACCTTGTGTAATTTGACCATCGGTAAAAATCCAAACGGGTTTATCGGTTTTAACCTTTTTAGTTTTTTGGTCCCAAACTAATTCTTCTGTAAGAAATCGTTCCCCTTTTAAATTCATTACGTCAACGTTTCGCTTTAGAACAATCCTTTTGCTTTTGTTATAGCTAATGGCATACTCAGAAGTTAAATAGCTTTCGAGTTCTCCATTATCATCAATAAACTCAACTTCAACACCTTTTGGCATTTCCATATATGGATCTTTAGCTTGTTTTTCACCGGATAACTCTTTGCTATATAAAATGGCTCTTAGTTTTCCTGCCTCAGTGTATTCGATGGCCACATCTAAAGCTTTTTCTGCGGTAGTAATAGAATCACTGCTTTTGCGACTCCTATATTCTGATAAAGTAGAATCGGAGCAGCTAACCAATAGCAATATAAATGCGATTAGGCTTAATTGAATTTTTTGCGCTGAAACCAAATATCTCCTAAATTAAATCCTACACGAGCAGTAAAATATTGCTCTTTTGCTAAATTATTGTTCAATGTACCTCTTTGCATAAAACCAAAATCTACATTAACTAAGCTTCTAATTTGTGTATTATCAAAATACCTTCGAACCATTGGTATGCCAAATCCAATGTATGCTTGACTTTCAGTAATATTTTGAACTACATTATTACTTGTTACATTATTTTCAGTATTAACAAACCTATACCCAGCACGAATTTGAACGGGCATTCTTTTAGCATTTTTTGGCTTTTCATCATTCGGGTTTAAAATTATTCCAATTCCATATTCTTTTCTATTAGAATACTGATTGTTAACACCGATAGATTTCCAATTTTGCTGTGCATAGTTTAATTGAACTAACACTTTATCGTGCCATTGATATGAATATCCAATCCCAAAATAAACTGGAAGCTTGCCTTTATGGTAACCATTATTGTCATTTATTACAGTATCACTAACATATGTACGTCCGAAATTATCAACTACGATTGATGTTGTAACTCTTTGGTTATTATTAAATACACCTGAATATAGACCATAATTGAATCCAAAACTGTGAGAATTACTATCATTCCCAAATTGTTTGAGAAACCCAAAATTGTGTTTCATTCCTCTAATATTTCTATTGCTAATATCGCTAATAAGCTGATAATCCAGAGAATCTTTTACAGAGAAAATAGAAGCATCACTTAACCCTCCAAATACATAACCGCCACTGTAACCTAGAGAAACCCAATTGTTAAATTTGAATCCTAATCCAAATTCAGCAAGATTAACTCCTCCTTTGCCAGAATGGGCAATAGTAGATTGTATAGGAAGAGTTTTTTGAATAGAGTAATTATAGCCAACCGAAGTTAATGGCCTTACATTAGCAAAAGCATTAATCTTGAGTTTTAAGTAGTCTTTTCTTTTTGCTTTTTGAAAACTATCTAGAACTACTTTATAAAAATCTTTGTGATAAACTTTAAATGCTAGTCCAAGGTGATTAAACCCACCACCATTAAATGAGGATTTCTGTCCACCGGCTTCAATTGTACCTGTTCTAGCTGATATGCCAAAGTCCATGGTTGTATATTGAATATTACCCAATGTAGCAGGATTAAAAGTTGAATACGAATATGCAGTGCTTCTGGTAGCATGTCCCATACCGATTTGTAAAAATTGTGAAGACAGTTGTTCCCCTAATCCAAAATTGCTATAGGGTGAACTTGTAAAATTTTGCCCACCGGTTTGTGCATTTATTAAAGCAAATGTGGATGATATTAGAATCGCTTGTACTTTTTTAAACATTTATTGAATAGAGCTTAAATAGACCTGAATGTAATAAATTAGGGTGTGCAAATATCTCCTCTTTTATATGATTCTGCAACAAATTCGCATCTCCTCCAGTAATTAAAACAGGACAAGGCTCAATTTCTTCTTTAATCCTATTAATTCTTTCCTCAAGCTCTGCACTTGCACCTTGAATTACACCACATAAAATACTGTCTTGGGTACTTGTGCCAAAGTTGGATTTAAATTCTGCAGGTTCAATGAGTGGAAGTTTTCCAGTAAAGGTCTCAAGAGCCTTAAATCTCATGAATACCCCAGGAGAAATACTACCACCCAAATAGACTTTTTTAGCTAAAACTTCAATTTTTATACAGGTTCCACAATCTATGATTATAGCCGAATCAAACCCAGACATTATTGCTCCTGAAACAGAAGCTAATCGGTCTGACCCCAAGGTGTTTGGTGTTTTGTAATTAAGTTTAAAAGGGAGCTTTGCCTTGCTTGAAACATGCATTAATTCTACATCACTTGGGTATGTAATTTCTTTGCCTGTGACATTGCTTATAACCCAATTAGAACAGGAAAGCATTTTCTTATTGGGTTCTGTTTCCCAAACTCCATGATCAATAATTTTTTCATTTTCCCAAATGGCAAAATTCTTTTTTGTATTTCCTATGTCAATGGTACAGATCAATGTTTTTAATACGTAGTTTAGCTAACAAAGTTACTTAGAATCATTCAGAAGACGTAAAGCCTCTCGTTTTGCGAGTCCTTGAATGTCATGTTTACACACAAAAGCCTTGACCCCATTCAGAATCAACATGTGAATGTTGCCTCAAAGACCAACCAATTGCTTTCTGAATAAAGAATTCTTTATCATTTAAATGTGGTAAAATACTCGCTTCTAAAAATTCAGTATCAAGCTTGCTTTTATATTTTAGCTGATGAATGATAGCCGATCTGTTCAGCCAGATGTTTTCTGATGAAATAGCATCAAATAGCCAAGGTTCTAATTCAGATTTATAGTTAAAACATAAAGTGCCTAAAGCATTGCTAGCAATCATATCTACAGTATCCCACCATGAATTAGTTGTTATTAAATGTTCTAGAAATTGAATGTCTTCTGCTACAAGTTTTTTACTATACTTATTTAGAATATCAACCGCTGCTTGATGAAACTCTCGTTCTTCTTCTTTAAAAAGAATAGTGATGTATTTTAGAATTTCAGATTGGGTACATTGTTTCAATTCTAGGCAAATTGGAGCTAAACAAGCCTTTCTCATTCCTGCAGGAACGCCTAAGAAAGTAAATTTATCCTTCATGTAGGCTTTCATTTGATTAGCTTTTTCCTCAAATGAAGATCGGAGTTGTTTTACTAAATCATTCATTTAATAAAATATCTCTGGCCATGGGTCCTTGATTGTAAATTAAATCTAAAATGGACAAATTTTGATGAAACCCAAAACGATCTGAAAATACTTGCTCGTAGGACTTATAGGATGGTGTATATTTTTGAGATGCCATCGGTTTCTCAGTTGTCCATTCAATTGTTAGGTCTAACTCTAAAGCTTTTAATGCTTGTTTATACCCTTGCTCAATGCATGCTTCTAAGGAGTCCAAAGAAAAAACAGGCTGTAATTTATAATTGTAAAATTCAAAGAATGCAGCTTTCCTATAGGAGGTTTCAATGCTTTTAATGTGTGAGTTTCTCCAACTCGCATCTGAAGACAATTGAACCTCACTTATTCCTTGCTTTAGGCTAGATCGATTTAAATGTAAGCTCAATTGTTGAACTCCATTTGGACCTAATATCTTAAACATATTTGCCTTAGTAGACTTTTCTATACGTGGATCTTTATATAGCCTCAACTTATTGTTATTGGCTGCATAAATAAATTGTTCAATAGGAGCTAAGAATTGAGGGTGAAATATCATAGTTCCTTTACCTCTAGCTTGTCCTTGCAATTACCTAAGAGTGTTTTAACATTCTTTTTTAGCTTTGGATGTATAAATCTGGGGATAATATCATTTAAACACACTAAAGCAAAATTTCTATCTTGTATGTGCGGGTGCGGAATAATGAGTTTTGGACTAGTAAAATTAAGATTATTGTAAAATATAATATCAATATCAATTAACCTTGGTGCCCATTTCTCTATTCGCACCCGACCCATTTGTGATTCAATTTCCAAACACTTTGCTAAACATAATTTAGGCGGCAATAGTGTTTCAACTAATAAAGCTTGATTGATATAGTAATCTTGATCTTCATTTCCCCAGGCTTGGGTCTGATAAAGTTTCGAAGAACGCATTATTTCACCTATGTTGGTGGAAATTAATTGCTTAGCCCTCAGAACTTGCCATGATGGATTTCCTTGGTTTGAACCTGTGATTAGAATTAGTTTGTTCTTGGACAATGATACAGCTTAATAGGGTTCAAATATCGCAAGTAATTATCATACCTAATAATAGTTATTGCAGTCTGTTGTTTTTTACTATAAATTGTGCAAAATATAAATAAATAGGAATTATGAAAAAATTAAGCATTTTAGCATTATTAATGGTAGCATTGTTTTCTTGTGACAAGGTAACAAATGTAGATTTTAGCCAAACGTCAACTTCAGCAGATTTTACAATTGAGAATGGACTGCAAGCAACTGATTATAAAGATTCAGGTGTATTGAATATTGACCTAAACAAAATAGCCCAAGACAATGGAACGAGTTTAGATTTATTAAAGGAAGTAAAACTTACTTCAGGTAAAGCAATAGCTGAAGCTGGAAATTTTGATAAATGGGATAATTTAAGCGTTTCAATTGCTGCTGATGGACAATCTAATCAAAATATGATGTCAAAAACACCAGTAGTGACACCAACAGGTATGGAGTTAGTAATGGATGTAAATTCAACTACAGATTTTCTTCCTTACTTTAAAGGAACGAATGTGAAGTTAGTAGTTACAGGGAAATTAAAGACTGCAACCACAGAAGACCAAAAGGTGAAGTTTGAAATTGGCTATAATGTAACCGCTGGTTTATAAGCATTAAGAACTTAATATAGAGCCCTCCGCTATTTGCGGAGGGCTTTTTTATTTTATCAACATTGCGTTTCAATAATTGAAAAATAAATAGGACTTTTGCCAAGTGAAGTTTCTTAAAAGAATAATAAAATTTGGTATTGGTCTTAGTTTGTTTGTATTGGTTTTGGCTTTAATTGCTAAGTTAACCGGAAACGATTATTTGATTAAAGGCGTTCAATTAAGTTATTTGCAAGGGAATAACACCGCTAATATATACGATGGTAAGGATTTCGATGTTCGTGAAATAAGTAAATCTAAAATACCTTATTCTATTCCTTATGCTACGAACGAACTGGAGGTTCCAAAAGATTTAGAGAATGAATTATTAGAAACTAAAACAGTATCTACCATACTCATTCAAAACGACTCCATCCTTTGGGAGGAATATTATGACGGACATGAAGCAGAAACGCTTGGGAACTCATTTTCAGCGGTAAAAACCATGGTTTGTTATTTGATCCAAATCGCAATACAAGAAGGGAAAATAGAGAGTTGGGAAACTAAAGCTAAAACATATTTGCCATGGCTTAAAGGAGAGTATGCTCCAGATGTTAGTCTATACAATTTGGCAACAATGAGCAGTGGATTAGATTGGGAGGAGGCCTATACAAATCCATTTTGCGTTACTTCTAAGGCCTATTATGGATATGATGTTAATGGACTGATGCAAAGTCTAGAAATCAAAGATGCACCTGGTAAATCGTTTCGTTATCAAAGTGGAAATACGCAGTTATTGGGAATGGTACTTAAGAATGTATACAAGATGCCTTTAAGCAAAATTTTCGAAGACAAACTTTGGAATCCAATAGGAGCAGAATCAAATGCAACATGGAGTTTGGATCATAAAGATGGAATGGAGTTGTCTTATTGTTGCTTAAGTGCAATAACGAAGGACTTTGCTAAAATGGGATTGTTAAGTTTACATCAAGGCAATTTTAATGGAGTTCAGCTCTTAGATTCATCCTATATCAATAAAGCAATCGATGAACACTTTAGTCCTGAATATGGAATTGGGTATTGGAGGGGAAATATTAAAGGAATAAAGTATCACCTCTTTCAAGGGCATCTTGGTCAATTCATTGCTGTTATTCCTGAAAAGAATGCCGTATTTGTTAGAACCGGACATGAAAAAAAGATTTCTGGTTTAATTCCTAATTGTATTAGAAGCTATCTTGCTAAGGTGATAGATGTTCTGCCTAATTAATAGCCAAATATTTCGGTCAAGCTAAGCGTTTTTAAATCGCCATATTTCTTTAAAGAAGCCTTATCTATTTTATTCTTATCACCTACAACACTTAAGGAAAAAGAACTCTTAGACCAATATTTTTTATGAAATTTAACAACATCTTTCATATCAATAGTTGGGATTTCCTCTAAAACCTGCATTGTTAGAGGGTCATCTAAGCCCATTCTGGTATAATATCTCTTTAGCCAAGCCAAGTTCTCTGGCATAACTCTACTAGTTCTAACATCATTTTCAATGCTCTGTTTAGCTAGTTTAAATGTTTCATTGTCTATTGGAAGTTTTGTGATAAGTTCATTCATTCCATTAACTGCTTCATTGAATTTGTCGGCTTGGGTCCCAATAAAAGCAAGGTTGTAATTATATTTCCCTTTTTCCAGTGCATTACGCTGTGAAGCTGATGTGCTATATGCCAATGCTTTTGACTCTCTAATGCTTTGAAATACAACCGAGCTCATATCCCCGCCAAAATAGGTGTTAAATGCACTAGCAACTGTTGCTTTATCTTTATCAAATTTATGTGATGTATTATACCAATAAATACTGGCTTGTACTTGTTCATAATTGGTAAAAAGCACTTCAGGCTTTTGAATTTTCCTTAATTCATATGTTCTAGGTAAAGGGTTCCTTTTAAAAGTAGCAACTTGATGTAAGTCACCTGCAATTTGTTTAACCTCATTCAATTCTCCAGGACCATAGTATTCAATATGATGTGAATTGCTTCTGAGTTGCTTAATTAGTTTTACCATATCTTCAGCTTTTAAGTTATTTAACCCTTTACTAGATAGAATATCATTACTTGGATTAACCGATCCATACATGCTATAACTTAGTAACCTCCCTGCGATTGCTTTTGGGTTTAGTTTTGCATTTTCTCTTGCCTTCAATTCATTTGCAACAATCCCATCTAATACCTCTTGACTAATCTTGGGGTTTGTTAATAAATCTTCAATTAACATAACAGCCTCTTTAAAGCTTTCTTGAGGACCATTTATGTTAATGGTCATATTTTTACTATTTATTGAAGTATAAAATGAGCAGCCAATGGTGTAGAGTTTTGTTTGTAAGGCGGATGCATTAATGGTTTCTGAACCGCATAGCTCCAAATAATCCATGGTAAAAGGCAATACTTGGTTATGGTAAGTTCCTTGATCAAATAAATAGGATATTTTGAATAGTCGATTAACCTCATTTTTAACATACCATAATTCTAAATTGTCCTTCACTTGCACCTGCTTTAATTTCGTGAAGTCTGCAACTTGTGGTTCAATTTGGTCACTTTCTTCTTCTAGCCATTCTTTCACAAAAGAACTTTGTTTATCTCGGTTTAATTCAACCGGGTGTATAGTAGGCTTCTTGATTTTTACTACATCCTCCAATTCTCCTTGATGTTTATACACTTCAACTCTACCTTCAGATAAATATTCATTGGCAAACTCTATAATTTCTTCTTTGGTAAGCTTTGCCATTTCGGCTAATTGATTGTAGTGATTTCGATACCCTTTTTCTGAAATAAAGGCATCCATTAAAAAATAGGCTCTCGAAGAGTTGCTCTCAAAACCGCTAATTTGGTTTATATCTGTATTTAAGATTATTGCTTTCAAAGATTGCTCATCAAATTTTCCCTCTTTGATTGCATTAATTTGTTGAACCAATAAAGAATCTACCTCTTCCAAAGCTTGTCCTTTTTTAGGCTGTCCGCCAAGCAATAATGCACAATAGTCATTGTTTATAGAAGTGAAAGAATAAGCTGCTTGAACTTTTTGAGATAGGTTTAGGTTAATATCTATTAAACCAGCAGAAGAGTTAGAAAGAAGCAGGTCAACTACTTTAAGAATAGATTCATTTTTAGGATTGGTTCTTTCAACTTTGTAACCAATCAATACACTTTCTGCATTTTTGCCATAAACATCTATCTTTTGAGGCCTTCCATAAGGCATGCCACTAAGAATAGATTTCTTTTCTATATTTTTTGGCTTCATGTATTTAAAATGTTCGGCTATAGCGTCTGCTGCTAATTCTGGGTCAAAGTCACCAGCCATTATTATTGCCATATTGTTCGGGACATAGTATTGGTTGTAATAATCTCTAATGGCCTGTAAACTTGGGTTTTTTAGATGCTCTATCGTACCAATAGTAGTTTGTGTTCCATAAGGGTGGTTTGGATATAGTTTGGAATTCATTGCTTCCCAAACTCTGCTATTGTCTCTGTCTAGGCTGATGTTTTTTTCTTCATAAACAGCTTCTAACTCGGTATGAAACAGACGTAAAATAGGGTTTCTAAATCGTTCACTTTCAAGTTCAATCCATTGGTGCATAGTGTTACTAGGAATTTCATTGATGTAGCAAGTATTATCCTTATCAGTAAAAGCATTGGTGCCACTAGCACCCATTGCTTGGCACATTTTGTCATACTCGTTGGCAATGCTGAATGTTGCTGCTAGTTGACTGACTGAATCAATTTTACTATAAACAATGGGCCTTAAACTATCATTTTTTGTTTTGTTATACTCATTATAAAGTAAATCAATTGTTGCCAAATGCTTTTTTTCTTCTTCCCAATTGGAGGTTCCATACTTATCTGTACCCTTAAAAAGCATGTGTTCCAAGTAATGTGCGAGTCCAGTATGATCAGCAGGGTCATTGGCAGAACCTGTCTTTACCGCCACCATTGTATAAATTCTTGGCTCTTTGCTTTGATTACTCGCAATCAATTGAAGTCCATTGTTAAAAGTATAAACCCTTACATTTAATGGATCATGTTCAAATTTTCGCATGGTCCATTTATCTGTTTTATAGTCGGAGTATAGGTTTAAATTGGTTTGGGCATTTGAGAAATTTAGAATTAAGATTGTGATTAGTAAAAGGCTCAACTTTTTTGTCAAAGTGTTCATACTCAGCAAAACTAAGGATTAGCTTCAATTAATTGGAGCAATACAGATAAAAGTATTAGAATACTAGACAACAAGTGTAAAAAATAGAGAGTTTGAAAATTTCAAATAAAATCAAGTTTTAGTATTCGGCAAGTATTACTTTGTGTACCTATTAGAAAAACGTGAGATTTGCTCAAAGAATATTTTTTCAAAAACCTTTTGGTTATTTGTAAAAAATACTACCTTTGCAAACCCAAAATTGTCCGATGGTGTAACTGGCAACACAACTGTTTTTGGTACAGTAGAGTCTAGGTTCGAGCCCTAGTCGGACAACAAATCGTTTTGATGATAGAATCCCATTAGGGAAACGACAGTAAAAACAAATTATGGCATCACTAATACATCCAGTAAAAATCTTTGCGGGTAGCGCATCGAGAGCTTTAACACAGTCAGTTGTTGACCATTATGGGACAGAACTGGGCGACCTTAAAATCAACCGTTTTAGTGACGGAGAGTTTCAACCGGTTTTTAATGAAAGTGTTCGAGGATGCGATATTTTTATTCTTCAAAGCACCTATCCTTCTTCAGATAATTTAATGGAATTGCTAATGGCAATAGATGCTGCCAAACGCGCTTCTGCCAATTATGTAACTGCAGTCATCCCTTATTTTGGATTTGCTCGTCAGGATAGAAAAGATAAACCAAGAGTAAGTATTGCTAGCAAATTGGTAGCAGATTTATTGGCAAAAGCAGGAGCCGATCGTGTTATGACTATGGAACTTCATGCCCCGCAAATTCAAGGGTTCTTCGATGTACCTGTAGATCATTTAGAGAGTAGCATTATTTTTATTCCATATATAAGTAAGTTGAGTCAAGATAATTTGGTGCTAGCAGCTCCAGATGTTGGTGCAAGTAATAGAATTAGAGAAGTGGCTAAGGCCATGAACCTTCCTATGATTATTTGTGATAAAGAACGCAAGAAAGCTAATGAGATATCTAATATGACTGTAATTGGTGATGTTGAGGGTAAAGATGTAGTTTTAGTTGATGATATAATAGATACAGGCGGCACCTTATGTAAGAGTAGCTCTATGCTTATGGAAAAAGGGGCTAAAAGCGTGAGAGCATTATGCTGTCATCCTGTTTTAAGCGGTAAAGCGTATGAGAATATAGAGAATTCAGTACTTACTGAGTTGGTAGTCACAGATACAATTCCACTAAAACAGCATAGTTCAAAAATTAAAGTATTAAGCGTGGCTCCTTTATTATCAAGGGCTATTAGAAATGTACATGAAGCCGGCAGTATCAGCTCCTTGTATAAACAAGCTCATAATTTGAATCAAACGAGTTTAGAAATTTAAGAAAAAAAGTAAAGAGAAATATAAATGAAAACCATTTTATTAAAAGCGGAAGCGAGAAAAGAAAAAGGCTCTGTAGCAACTAGAGCTGTTAGAAGTGAAGGTAAAGTTCCATGTGTATTATATGGCACAACTGACCCAATTCATTTTACAATTTATGAAGCAGATTTCAAAAATTTAGTATTTACACCCAATGTATATAAAGTAAGAATAGATTTAGATGGAAAAAGCCATGATGCAATCTTACAAGATATGCAGTTTCACCCTGTAAGCGAGAATATATTACATGCAGATTTTCTGGGTATAAAAGAATCTAAGCTTGTTGTAATGGAAATTCCAGTAAGGTTAAGAGGAAATTCTCCAGGAGTAAGAAATGGGGGTAAATTAGCTAAGAAAATCAATCGTTTGCGTTGCAAAGGGTTAATGGCTGACTTCCCTGATTTCATCGAAGTGGCTATAGATGCTCTTAAGATTGGAATGAGTGTAAGAGTAAGTGAGATTGAAGTTCCAAAACTAGAATTATTAGATGCAAAAGAGAATGCTATTGTTTCTGTAAGAACGGCAAGAGTAGTTGTAGTTGAGGAAGAGGAGGAAGAAGTAGCTGAAGGAGCAGAAGCTCCAGCAGAAGGAAGCGAAGGCGGCGACGCAGCAGAATAAGCTCCTTTTATATAAGAATTAAAAGAACCCGCCAATTACGGCGGGTTTTTTGTTTATTTGCATAGCGTTGAATTTCATTAATCAAATAAAGAAGTCTTTTAAAAGTATAGATTTACTTCCTAAAGAACTTAGAAACAGAACTTATTTAGTTCAGTTTTTTTCTATTGTATCAGCAGTTTTAGATATTATTGGATTAGGAAGTATGGTCCCAGTTCTTATGCTGGCAATAGACAAGAACTTTTTAGATAAGAGTGGTAAACTCAGATATATATATGATTTATTCGGATTTAGTTCTGAAGCAGAGTTTCTAGTTTTCCTGCTAATTTCAATTTTTTTCTTTTTCCTTTTGAAAAACCTGTTCGCACTTTGGGTGCAAAAACTTACTGCAATCCTAGCGAGCAAAGCAAATATATTTCTTTCTAGAAATGCCTATGACCATGCTTTTCAAAACATAACGTATTCTCAGGTTAGTAAAGACGGCTTAGGGTTTAATGATCAAATAATTTTTAACCCTTTTTATTATATATCTGGTGTATTTCTACCTTTGCTTGTTATTATTTCCGAGGGTACTGTAACACTACTTATGATTGTACTATTCTGTGTTTTTAAGCCAATTATGTTTATTCCAGTAGCATTTTTAATGGGAATAGCCATATTTATTGTAATGACCTACTTCAAGAGAAAGTCACAGCAATTAGGTATAGAGATTGGCAATAAAAGAGACGAGAGTTTAAATTCATTGAACTACGGCCATCAAGGCTTTTTTGATATTCGAAATTATAAGGCTCAGCCTTTTTTTAAACGTAGATTTTTTAACTTTTATGGACCATTTGTTAATAAAGGAGCTCAAGCAAATCTCTTGTTGCTTTTGCCATCAAGGACCTTAGAACTGGTTACCTTATCTGGAATAATTTTATTGGTTGTTTATGCCTATTTTATAAGTGATAACATTGGACAAGCCAGAGCAATTGCAGCAATGTTTGTTATTGCTATTTTTAGACTCTTACCTGCTGCAAATCGATTAATGCAATCTTTTCTAAAAATTAGGTTAAACTCTTACACCATAAATAGGCTGAAAGAAGACACACAAATAATAAAGCCTAGTAATCTAGTATTTAAGGAGCTCATGGAAGTTGAAAATATTAATTATTCATATGAGGATTCTGTAATTTTAGAAGATGGAAACATTGTCCTCCAACGAGGTAAAATAGTTGGTGTACGAGGAGAAAGTGGCGCTGGGAAAACGAGCTTAATACGGTTTCTATTAGGCGAAATATCGAGTAAGAATTCGGTATATAAATTGGACGGGAAAGAGGCATCTGTTTTGGATATATCATCCCTAATAGGCTCATTAGGCCAACAGCATTTTGTGTTCCAAGGTTCAGTTGCACAAAATATTACTTTACGTGAGCATGCTAATGATGTTGATTTGGTAAAACTTGAAGAGGCTATTCAAGATTCAAATTTTTCAATAGATGGCATTTCAGATTTAAAAAATCATCAGTTGGAAAACGAGGGGGTAAATTTGAGTGAAGGTCAAAAACAGAGGTTATCCATAGCTAGATTACTTTATGCTGATAATCCAGTGGTTTTATTGGATGAACCAACAAGTGCATTAGATTTTGACAATGAAAAAGAGATAATTAAGACAGTAAATAATTTGGCTAAAAAAGGAAAAGCTATATTAATCATTGCACATGGCGAAAGAATGTTCGAAATTTGCAATTCCATTTATGAGATTTCTGAAAAGAAATTATTAAAGATAAAATAATGAAGAGAGTAAAATTTGCGGTTTTAGGAACAGGACACATAGGGAAGAGACATGCTGAGATGGTTCTGAGAAATGAATCTGCTGAATTGGTAGCCATGGCTGACATAAAACAAAAGGGAGAAGTAGGAATTGAAAACTACGATGTTCCTTTCTTTAGCAGTATTGATGACCTTATTGCCAATGGTCCTGATTTTGATGTTTTATGTATTGCGACCCCTAATGGTTTGCATGCACAACATGCTATGGCAGGTTTAACTGCACGTAAACATGTGGTTATAGAAAAGCCAATGGCGCTTACCAAAAGTGATTGTGAAGATATAATTCATGAAGCCATGGCCGTGCATAAACACGTGTTTTGTGTCATGCAAAATAGGTATTCTCCTCCATCTGTTTGGATAAAAGAGTTAATAGATTCTGGTAAACTAGGAAAAATTAACATTGTTCAAATTAATTGTTATTGGAACAGAGATGATAGATACTACAAAGCCGGTGGCTGGAAAGGTACTCAAGACTTAGATGGTGGAACATTATTTACTCAATTCTCACATTTCTTAGATATTATGTATTGGTTATTTGGAGATTTAACAAATATCAAATCTCAATTTGGAGATTTTACCCATGAGAATTCTACAGAATTCGAGGATACTGGAGTAGTGAACTTTGAATTTAAAAAAGGCGGGCTTGGATGCATTAATTATTCTACCGCTGTATGGGGGCAAAATTTTGAAAGTAGCTTAACCGTTATTGCCGAAAATGGAACGATAAAAATTGGTGGTCAGTACATGAATGAAGTAGAATACTGTCATATTAAAGATTATGAAATGCCTGTCTTACCGCCTGCTAACCCGGCAAATGATTACGGCCTGTATAAAGGTAGTGCTGCCAATCATAATTATATTTTCGACAATGTGATCGAATGTATTAATGAAGGCAACATGCCAACAACAAACGCAATGGAAGGATTAAAAGTTGTTGAGATTATTGAGAATATCTACAGCAAAAATGATTATTTCAAAAGTAAAAAATCAAGATTAAGCAAAAAAGTAAAAGCAGAAGTACTATGAAATCCTTATCCATAATTATACCCGCTTATAACGAGGGCAGAACCATCCATCACATTTTGGACAAGGTCAAAGCAGTTAAACTGAATGGTGATTTAGTTAAAGAAGTAGTGATTGTTAATGATTTTAGTACAGATGATACGGAAGAGGCTATTCTAGAATATCAAAAGAATAATAAGGACCTTTCAATTAGCTATTATAAGCACGCCAAGAATAAAGGAAAAGGGGCGGCTTTACATACTGGTATTGCTGAGGCAAATGGAGATCTTATTGTTATTCAAGATGCAGACTTAGAATACGACCCTGAAGAGTATAACGACTTACTAAAGCCATTATTATCAGGTGATGCTGATGTGGTTTATGGAAGTAGATTTATGGGAGGTCATCCTCATCGAATATTATTCTTTTGGCATAGCCTAGGAAATAAGTTTCTTACTACATGCTCTAATATATGTACGAATTTGAACTTGACAGATATGGAAACCTGTTACAAAATGTTTGATGCTAGAATATTAAAATCTGTGTCTTTAAAAGAGAATAGGTTTGGTTTTGAACCGGAAGTGACAGCCAAAATTAGCAGAATTCCTAAGATTAGAGTTTACGAGGTAGGCATTAGTTACTACGGTAGAACCTATGAAGAAGGAAAGAAGATTGGTTGGAAAGATGGATTTAGAGCATTGTACTGTATTGCCAAGTACGGTTTGTTTAGATTTAAGTAGCATATAACTACAACACAATCAATTGGTTGTAGTTAATTTAATATTTTTTACTTTTTTTTTGGGGGTAAGCAGAATTTTCTGTGTAGTAGTAAGTAGAAATAAATGTGATGAAAGAGATTTTAGCATCAAATACTATTACTAAGTACCTAGCAGGATTAGCAAATAAAAAAGAGCAAATGGCTTTTGAAGTTTGGTTAAAAAAGAATCCTCAGTATGCAGGAACCGTAAATGTCCTTAAGCAACGAGTAGATGCCGCTACGGTATCTAATTTAATGATTGCTTAAGTATTTTAGATTGGAGGAAAGAGAAATGGAAGAGAAAGATTTAAAAAATTTGCCAAAAGAACTACAGGAGGTTTGGGAGCTATCAGGTAATTATAAATACAATGCCGAAGCGTCTAATGATGCTGCTTGGAATTCTTTTGAAGAAAGCACCAAGAAAAAGGTTTATAAATTAACATGGGTTAAGTATGCAGCAGCTGCGGCAATTATTATAGTTTGTGGATTGTTCGCATTTAATGCATTTTCAAATGAGAGCCTATCTACAGAAACTTTTGCGACTAAATATGGCGAGATTGAGGTATTAGAATTAGGCGACGGCTCTACCGTGGAAATTGCTCCAAATTCAAGTATTTCTTTTACCAATGAATTTGGTGAGAATACTAGAACAGTTGCTTTAACTGGTCAGGCTAAATTCACAGTAGCAAGAGACGAAGATTGTCCTTTTATTGTTAAGTCTGATGATTTAACAACTACAGTTTTAGGAACAGTGTTTGAAGTCCGAAACGATCACTCACGGAACCATCAAGTAGTAGTCCACAGTGGAACAGTTAAAGTTGCCACAGCTACGAATGAAGTTCTATTAACTAAGAATCAATCGGCTACTTATATAAAAGGAGAGCTTACAAAGGAGTCAAGTTTCAGTTTTAATAACTGGAATGGTGTAAACCAAGAGTTGGTATATGAAGATGCTACCTTGGCACAAATACAAAAAGATTTAAAGGCTATGACGGGAAAAACACTTGTCATTCCAGAGAATAAATTGAATGAAAAATTTACCGGTAAATTTAATAACAGTGGGGATGTTGCTACTATTTGTAAAGTATTAACAGAAGCATTTGGTTTTGAAATTACTGCAATTTTATTGTTTGTTAATTAAAAGAAAAAGGTGGCTTGACAAAGGCGACCTTTTTTTATGTCTTTACTTTTTCAAGTAAGTCGTAACCTTTCGCCGTAATTATAAACTCTATACTTTCAATCTCATCCTTATGAAATAAGATTCCACCATTTAAATTTTTAAGGTATCTGTGGTGAAAGAGCTGATAAATAATGTCTTTAATTACAAATAACCCAAGTTCGGAGTCTTCCATTGCCGCTTCTAATTTTTCAGCATGCAGAAAGCAAGACAATACATCCAGGTCATCCTTGGTAGGTTCAAATGGCATGATTAAAGCTTGTGCCCAAGTTTCTCTTTCTTGGTTTTAAGGTAGTTTTTGTTGTGAGGATTGGCTTCTATTTGCAATGGTATAGTATCAACCACTTCAAGTCCATAGCTAAGTAAGCCTGTTCTTTTCTTTGGGTTGTTGCTCATCAGTTTCATCTTGCCCACACCAATATCTCTTAATATTTGCGCACCAACTCCGTAATCGCGGTCATCCATCCCAAAGCCTAATTTAATATTAGCCTCTACCGTATCTAATCCGCCTTCTTGTAATTTGTAAGCCCTTAGTTTATTTAATAAACCTATCCCTCTACCTTCTTGGTTCATATAAACGATGGCACCTTTTCCATGCGCTTCAATGTACTCCATAGCTGCAGCTAATTGTTCGCCACAATCGCATCTGCAGGAACCAAATATATCACCAGTCATACAAGAACTGTGCACCCGTACAGGAATAGCTTCATCTTGATCCCATTCTCCTTTTACAAGAGCAAGGTGTTCTTCGTTAGTATTTGTTTGGGTAAATGCAATCAATTTAAAATCACCAAACTTTGTTGGCATTTCAACAGCAACTTGACGTTTAATAAGCGTTTCGTTTTCTAATCGATAAGCTATTAAATCTGCAATATTTACTAATTTTAAATCCCACTTTTTTGCTACTTCTATTAAATCTGGAAGTCTAGCCATTGAGCCATCTTCATTTAATATCTCAACAATGCAACCTGCTGGTTCAAAGCCTGCTAATCTAGAAAGGTCAATTGCAGCTTCCGTGTGACCAGCTCTACGCAATACGCCTTCTGCTTTTGCTTTAAGAGGAAAGATGTGACCGGGCTTACCTAAGTCTGATGGTTTAGTTTCAGAATTAATAAGAGCTTTTACAGTCTTAGAACGATCTTGCGCACTGATTCCAGTAGTACAACCATTTCCTAGTAAATCTACCGATACTGTAAAAGCAGTTTCATGAGTTGCGGTGTTTTTCCCAACCATTAAATCCAGTTCTAACTCAGTGCAACGCTGCTCCGTAAGTGGAACACAAATCAATCCACGGCCTTCTTTAGCCATAAAGTTGATTAATTCTGGAGTCATGTTGCTTGCAGCGGTTAGAAAATCACCTTCATTTTCGCGATCCTCGTCATCTACCACAATTACAACTTTGCCATTTTTAATGTCTTCTATGGCTTCGGCAATTGTATTAAATGTAAAACTCATGGGTATGGCAAAATTACAACTTATATATTCCAATGCTTGTCTTTCTATGTAATAAAACGAACTCTTCATCGTTCTAATTGAATGAGATTTACTCATCTAATACACTTTTTTCTTTTCTTATTCATTTACGCTTGTGGACAAGCTAGTATGAAGACCAATGGCTTTCAAGAAACGGCAATGGTTCTAGACTCTTTGACGCAACGTTTTCTGGATGGAGGTAGAATAGATGTTAAAAACAAGACCATTTATGATGGAACGTATTGTTCTGGCGGTTACCCAGAAGAGGGGATAGGTGTTTGCACCGATGTAGTATGGAGAGCATTTAAGCATTGTGGAATATCATTAAAAGATTCTGTGGATGCTGCTATTAAAAAACAGCCAAGCAAGTTTTACATTCCAACTGGAAAGCCAGATGGAAATATTGATTTTAGAAGAGTAAAGAATTTGTTGATTTACTTTAAAGAGCACGCAGAATCTTTAACAACAGTATTTGATACAAGCACAATAGAAACTTGGCAGCCAGGAGATATTGTTTGTTTTGAAAAGCCCGACCATATAGCTATAATCTCTGATAAAAAAGCAGCTGATGGCACACCATATATTATTCATAACTCAGGTCCATATGCCCGAGATGCGAATGATCTTTTAACATGGGTTTATAGTTGTACCGGTCATTTTCGATATTCTTTTAAATAATATCGGTGGGAGTAAGTGCTTTGTATGCCTTAAAAAAGTTAATAATTCAAAAGCTCTTCAAGTTTAGTCTTTACCTTATCTGCATTGGGTAGCATAATAGATTCTTGACTCATATTTAAAGGAATGGCAGGCAAATTTGCAGTACCCATAATAGCAATGGGAGCATCTAATGACTGAAAACATTCATTGGCTATTCTACCGGCCAGTGCTTCTGCAAAACTATTGCGAACAGTTTCTTCAGTAAGCATCAATACTTTACCATGTTTCTTGGTTTGTTCTACCACTAAATCATGATCATATGGAGCCAAGGTTCTTAAATCTACAATCTCAATTGCACCATTTAAATGTTTTGATGCTTCCAGAGCCCAATACACACCCATTCCATAGGTGATTACACAAGCGCTTTCGCCATATTTAACTTTATCTTCAGAAGCAGCTTGAACAATTCTACCTTTTCCAAAAGGAATTACATAATCTTCATCCGGTTCAGGGTTTTTAGCTGAATCTGTTCCGGGCATTTTACTCCAATACAATCCTTTATGTTCAAACATAACAACTGGATTTGGATCATAATATGCAGACTTCAAAAGACCTTTCATATCTGCCGCACAACTAGGGTAGGCAATCTTAATTCCTTTAATAGGCAAAATACTGCTTTCCACTGTACCGCTATGATAAGGACCTCCGCCACCATAGGCACCTGTAGGAACTCTAATTACGCTACTTATTGGAAATTGCCCCATACTTAAATAGCAACTTTTACTTAACTCGGTTACCAATTGATTTATCCCAGGCCAGATGTAATCAGCAAATTGAATTTCTACAATTGGTTTACATCCAACAGCGCTAAACCCTGCAGTGCTCCCTACAATATAAGCTTCTTGAATTGGTGTATTAAACACGCGTTCATCGCCATACTTCTCTCCAAGAGTGGCGGCTTCTCTAAATACACCACCTAATCTTTTCCCAACATCCTGACCATATAATAATGATTCAGGGTGTTTCTTTAATATTTCGTCAACGGCAAAAAGAGCTGCATCAACCATTATAATGGGTTCTTTTCCATCTGGGGCTCTCACTCCTTTTTCTTCAGTTATTGGAGTTGGAGCAAATTCGTGCTCCCAAAGTTGCTCAGGTTTAGGCTCATCAGCAGCAACTGCTTTATCAAATTGAGACTGAATGTATACTATTGCCTCTTCTCTTATATTTTCTAAATCGGTGGCAAGAATTCCGTTTTTTATACACGCTTTACGAAGTATTGGCCAAGGATCTTCTTTTTCATCTTCTTCTAAATCATGACGATACCACTCGCTTCTCACTCCACTTGTATGGTGTCCCAGTAACGGACAAGTTGCATGTACCACCATTGGTTCTCTATTTTCTCGTACGAAAGTGATGGCCTTTTGCATTTCTTCATACGATTTTTCAAAATCGTTACCTTTAATACGCATGCGGCGCATTCCTTTAAAACCAGATGCATAATGAAATACATCATTCGCACGCATTTCTTCACCAGTGGCACTAATTCCCCAATCATTATCCTGAACTAAATAAATGATAGGTAAACAATGTAGAACCGCCATTTGGAAAGCCTCTGATACTTCACCTTCAGTTACACTTCCATCGCCTAAAGAACATAAAACGATAGGTTTTTCACCATCATTTAAAAGCCCTTGGTTCTCTTTGTACTTTATTCCATGAGCAGCTCCAGTAGCAGGGATACATTGCATTCCAGTCGCACTACTTTGGTGTGGGATTAAAGGCATTCCTTCTCTTCTTAAAGAAGGATGAGCATAGTACGTTCTACCTCCACTGAATGGGTCATCTGCTTTTGCTAATAACTGTAGCATTAGCTCATAAGGTTCCAATCCTATACCCAATAAAATACTTTCATCTCGGTAATATGGGTATGCTACATCTATATCCTTAAGTAAAAAACCTGTGGCTAATTGAATAGCTTCATGTCCTTTACTGGTGCTATGTACGTATTTTGTTATTGGTCTATTCTCATCGTAGATATGCGCCATTGCGCGTGCTCTACACATAAGAGTCCATGCTTTTAAAAGCGTATTTTTATCCATTGTTGGTTGGCAAAAATAAGGATTTTTTAGTAGCTAGTTTTTTCACTTACCCACGCTTTATTATTTTGGTATTTTAGATTTGTTGATTTTATAATTCGCCTCGTTTCTTGGTGAAATGCAATCTCTTAGCTTTATTGCAAGTACAAAATATAAAAAAATTATGAATTTTATTGCAATTTTAGTAGCGGCATTAGTGCCAACAGTATTAGGTTTTATTTGGTACCACAAGAGTGTTTTTGGAAAAGCTTGGATGGCTGCCACTGGTATCACAGATGAAGATGCAAAATCAGGCAACATGCCATTGATGATGGGGTTAAGCCTATTGTTTTCATTTCTGCTAGCAATAATGCTTCAAAATTTATGTATACATCAATTGGGAGTTAACAGCCTTTTGTTAAATCACCTTATGGAAGGTTCAAAAGAATCAGCCGAATCTATTACAGCAGCAAAAGAAATTGCAGCAGCATGTGGAATAGTTGATGCTGGAAGCCTTGGAGCTAAATACACTGATGGTGGTGCTTTTGGATCTGCATTTAGAACATTTGGTCATGGGATGGTTCATGGGTTCTTTGCAGGACTATTAATTGTTCTACCAATTTTTGCTACAAATGGCATGTTTGAAAAGAGACCTTGGAAATTAACTTGGATTAATGTGGGCTATTGGACGCTGACATTAATGTTAATGTGTGGAATCTTATCTGCTTGGCAATAAGCTAAGCCTTTATATAAAAAAGCCCTGCATTCTTTTGAATGCAGGGCTTTTTTATTTGTCTATGAATACAGCTTAGTATGCTTTTGCAAAGAGTACCCTACCAGAAGCTGGTTTACCAGTAAGCACACATTCACCCATTTCCATGGTTTGTATTAATGGAATGCAACGAATCGTAGCCTTGGTCATCTGCTTAATCTTTTCTTCAGTCTCATCAGTTCCATCCCAGTAAGCCCATGCAAAGCCATTCTTATTCTCAATAACATCTACAAATTCATCCCATGAATTAACATTATAAGAATTATCGTCTCTCATTTTAGCAGCTCTGTTAAATAAATTCTTTTGAATATCATCAAGTTTTGTTGGTATTAGAGACAGTAAGTCATCCATGCCAATTGTTTCCTTTTCTTTTGTATCTCGGCGTGCAAGTTCCGCTGTATTATTAGCTAAATCTCTAGGTCCAATGGCTAATCTCAATGGAACACCTTTTAATTCCCATTCTGCAAATTTGAACCCAGGTTTATACGTGTCCCGGTCGTCAAACTTTACGGTAATATCTAGTTTTTTAAGTTCGTCCATCAAAGGTTTAACTTTCTCATGAATGGCAACTAAATCTTCTTCGCTTTTATAAATTGGAACAATTACCAAATGGATAGGCGCTAAGGCTGGTGGTAACACTAGCCCTTCATCATCACTATGACTCATAATTAAAGCCCCCATTAATCTGGTGCTTACACCCCAACTAGTCGCCCAAACATGCTCTAATTTTCCTTCTTTACTTTGGAATTTGACATCAAATGCTTTGGCAAAATTTTGCCCTAAAAAATGACTGGTACCCATTTGCAAAGCTTTTCCATCTTGCATCATTCCTTCAATACACAAGGTTTCATCAGCGCCAGCAAAACGTTCACTTGGAGTCTTGGTTCCTTGTATTACCGGTACAGCCATATAATTTTCAGCAAAATCTGCGTAAACTTTAAGCATTTGATTTGTTTCTTCCCAAGCTTCATCTTTGGTTGCATGCGCTGTATGCCCTTCTTGCCATAAAAATTCTGTGGTTCTTAAGAATAAACGTGTTCTCATTTCCCAGCGAACCACATTGGCCCATTGGTTAATTAACAATGGTAAATCTCTATAACTGTTAATCCAATTTTTGTAAGTACTCCAAATAATGGCTTCACTGGTTGGACGAACAACCAATTCTTCTTCTAATTTAGAATCAGGATCTGCCATGAGTGAGCCTGGTTTATTCGGATCATTCTTTAAACGGTAGTGGGTTACTACAGCACATTCCTTAGCAAATCCTTCTGCGTTTTTCTCTTCTTTCTCAAAAAGGCTTTTAGGCACAAAAAGTGGGAAATAAGCGTTACTATGACCAGTTTCTTTAAATTTTTTGTCTAGTATGGCTTGCATGTTTTCCCAAATAGCATAACCATAAGGTTTAATTACCATACATCCTTTTACTGCACTGTGTTCAGCTAAGTCAGCATCTTTTACAAGATTATTGTACCATTCACTGTAATTTTCGCTGCGTTTTATTCGTTTAAAAGCCATTTAAGGCTGCAAAGATAATTGCATGGCGAAGTTTTATTGATATCAATCCTAAAATCTAAAATACCAAAGAAATATCTTGATGCTCTTTTAATAAAAATAAGGATAAACTTAATTACTCAATTACCTCAATTTTAATAATGGAGCTTTTAGATAAATTTTGGCAATGTAATATGTATATACCTGCACTTAAGTTTTCTATCCTTAAGGACTCAGCTTTAAATTGATTTAAAAGCCTTCCTTCCAAATTGTACAATCTCCAATCTGTTATTTCTTTTGAATCAAGTATTCGTAATTCTTGTCCATTTCTAACGGGGTTAGGAAAAACAACTGTTGTTTTTGAAAGATCTATGGTACTTACATGGCTAATATTTACGGGTATTTCTACAGTATCCGTGCAGCCATTTGTATTACTAGTAGCAATTTGAGTGATGGTATAATTTCCGGGACCATCAAATTGATGTAATGGAGCAGTGCTGGTGGATGTGTTTCCATCTCCAAAGTCCCAAAAGAAAGTAGTATTGGCTGCATTAACTGGAGTGCCTCTAAAACGGTTCTGCCATAACAAACTATAGCTAAAGCCGGCTACGGGTCTTGGTTTACTGGTGAGTGTAAGCGCTTTTTTATCGCTTTTGCAACCTTTGTCTTCCGTTTGATAATAGTAAGTTAAATTACTTAATACTTGTGGAATGATTACTTGAGAACCGATGCTAAAGGAATCTTCATCATTCAATTCTTTGAACCATTTTACTGTTCCACTAGGTACTTGGACATTGAACAACCCTTGCCCTTTAAAACATACGGATGGAGCAGAAGCAATGCTTGGAACAGGCGCTTTGTTTACTACAATATTACTGCTCTCGGCGGTAATGCTTAAACATTCACCATCTCTGTGTTTATAATACACTTTGCGATTTTGCTTCAGATCATAAAGCACTAGTGACTCACTTTCTAACCCTGGGTTGATTTGATTCAATGAATCATACCAGATTACATTTCCATAAGAAAGGGTATGCATGAAGCTGGCACTATCTCCTTCGCAAACTATAACTGGATCAAGCGTTGGAAGTTTAAGTGCTTTATTGACGGTTAAATTAATTTCTTTTCTCCCACTGCCGCATACGCCATTCCAATTTTCAACATAATACTTGTATTTACCTTTAAACTGTGGGTCAACTGAATATGTATTTCCAGTTTTATTTGGTGAACCACCTACTCCTTGATTGTACCAACGCAGGGTATGACTTCCAGATGCCATTAAGTCTATATTTCCATATGGACTGCAAACTATTGTATCGTTTGAAGTAAGAGGCACGTCTGGGGCAAAAGAATTGCTCACAAAAGCACTCACTTTAACTCTACCCGATTTAAGCGCACATCCATTGTTTACTGCTTCTACATAAAAAGAAGTATCAGCATTTAATGCTTTGGTTTGATAGTCTTCACCCTCATAAAAATATACTCCACCACTTGCGTTTTCGAACCATCGCAATACTCCAGGACTACTATTTGCACCAAGATTAGCCACAGCGCCTATGCAAATGCTGTCATCTTTAACAGTGGTAGGGCTTGGATAATCATGTACATTCAATACTCTTTTTACAAAAGGAGATTTGCAGGTTTTATTAATTGATCTAATGTAAAATGTGTCATTCTGTTGAATGTTGTTAATCACATGAGAATACCCACTATCATAAGGACTTGAATTAAGATCTTTGTACCAATAGGGAGTGGAAAATTTTTCGGTTTTGTTTAGAATTAAATTTACGGTGTCGCCTTTACAAGCATCCAAAGAAGTTCTTAATGAAGGATTGTCTGGTTTAAATGCAATTTCTCTAGTTTGAGTGTCTCTGCACCATTGTCCGGTGGACCATTGATACATCCTAGATTCAAGCTTAACATTCTCATTGCTCGGATTAGGGTATCTGTATTTACCATCGATTGTATATTGAGCATATGATCCAGAATACCTCCATAAGTGACAAAGTCTTTCGTAATTTAAATAAGTATAGTAGTTATAGAATTCACTTCCACTCACGTTTTTTTCAGATAGATTATCGAATAAAACTGTATCAGTAGGCTTATGACAAGGGTTTTTTACAATAAAGTCTGTACCAAAATTGTATTTCACATAAGGGTAAAACTGCATATGACAATCAAATGTTGTCCCTCCTACATTGAGGTTAAGGCAGCGATACCAAACATTATTAATACTGCCACAGCCTATGTTTCTTCTGTCTCCATCTCCGTTGGCCCACGAGTTGGTTACCATTGCAGCATTCACATTTGTACTATCGCATTCTAGAACAACTACATAGTTGTAGTCTAAAGTCAAGGCTGAATCAAAGTGAGCCCTGCGGATAATTCTACTTAATAAAATATTGCTTCCCGATACAGTATCCAATTCTATGGTGTCGCTGGCTATCGGTGCCCCAGTAGGCAAGGAATCCAGACCGGCCTTATAGATATTACACATCACATTCACTTTCAAATCTCGAGGAGGATTAGGTGTAACCGCGTAAGCAAAAAAATCAAATCCATGTATGGTTAGGGATTGAGGGGCAGAGAAAAATTGACCTAAACTCCTGCCATTGGCAATGGTTATGGTGTTAAAAGCAGAGCTCCCCTGACGCGTAAAGTTAACCGTATCAGTTATACAAGAAGTCGGATTTTGTCCAGATCTTCTTTGTAATTTATTGTAAGTAGGTGCTTTTACAGAACCTATTATAGTATGAGCCGTGCTAGTGAGTTGAGCATTTAAAATGTTGCCAACACCAAGTAAGCAACACATTAAGTATAGTTTGAAGTTCATATTAGTACATATTGTTATGCAAATTAGGTGATATCAATCAATTATACAACAGATGTTCTTTAGGATATATCGAAATAACGCGTATTTTTGGAATAAAATTTGTATATTTGTGTATAGCAATATGAAACGTTTATCTATTATCCTCGGGGCTTCAGCCATTTTGTTCACTGCTTGTACAACGCAAAAATTTGCGGGTACAGAGAGTAATGTCAATTACGATGATGCATATTTTGAACCAAAGGACTTAGAGACACATCCAATCTATTCAGCTCCAAACCCTGAATTAATTGCTGAAAAAAGATGGGAAAATAGAAATAAAGTAAACAATACTGGCACTAAGAGTTATGGTCAATCTTACAGAGATAGAATGAACAACTTTAATGGGTATGGTGCTCCTCAAACTAGAATGAGTATGTATTCTGGTAACCCTTACCGAAACAATTTTATGATGTATAACATCAATCCATATTTTAGTTATGGAATGGGCATGAATTCATTTTACTCACCATATACAGGGGTTTATAATAACATGTACTCTGGGGGGAATAACGGATTTTATGATCCAAATTGGATTTTCTACAATCAGATGTTTTATGCTTGTAATCCAGGAATGTCCTTTTATGGAAATGGGTATAATAATTCCACATGGGGCAGTGGTTCCAATAATAATAATGGAGGAAGTAGTTGGTTTAATTCTAATAATGCTGTTCAAACCAGCTTAGGGAAAACCAATACTGCAGTTAATAGTCAGAGAAGGTATAACAGCTCAGTACCAACCAATGTAAATCAATCGCAAAGTCGTTCATATCCAAAAACCAATACATCAACTAGCACCCGTTCATCAAATTCTGATCGTGATGGTGCAACAAATGCATGGAGAAGCACACGGAACAATTCTGGTAGTGGATCCAGTGGTGGTGGAAAAGTAAAGAGCAGTAATAGCTCAGGTGGTGGCAGCGGTAGAAGACGTTAAATTCCAATAATTACCTATTTGAAAAAGTCAATATTTATGCTTTGTATGCTTGCCAGTTTGGTAAACATAAAGGCTCAAGGAATTACCGAAGCATACCGGTACTCTCAATTTGATATCCCTTATAGTGCACGGACAATGGGAATGGGCGGCACGATGAGTGCACTTGGGGCAGATCCGGCAGCAGTAATCATTAATCCGGCAGGATTAGGGAATTTTAGACGATCTGAGTTTCAGATTAGCCTATACAATCGGTCATTTAATACCAGCAACTCATATTTTGGCTCTTCCAGTAACTCTAATGGAACCAAGTTTAGTATGCCAAATATTAATATTGTTATTCCTAATATACGTTATGATGACAAAGGAAGACCTAAGAAATCTGGACTCGTTTCAACGGCCTGGAACTTTGGAATTAATAAAGTTACTGATTTTACAGAAAATTATTCGTTTCAAGGGAGAAATAAGAGCAATTCAATTACAGACCATTTTGCAAGCGAGGCCAATAGAATAGGTGATGCACCTGGAGCTCAGGAACCAGGATATTTAGAATACATTACCTATGAAGCTGGTGCCATTGCATATAATAATTCTACGGGGAAATATGTTTCTGCTTATGATGGTACAAGCAGTGATTTTGACCAAATTGGCTCTGTAAAGAGAACCGGAAATAAGTATAATTACAGTTTAGGCATAGGTGCAAATTTTGATCACAAGTTTCAAATAGGCGGAAATATCTCATATAACACCATACGATTCTCCGAAAACTATTATTTAGAAGAAACTGATTTACGACCAGAGGATGCTGATATTGAACAACTGTTTTACCGTCGTAAGTTTTCGGATAAGGGCAATGGTTTTGGAATTAATATCGGTGGTATTGCTAACTTAGGTCCAGGTGTTAAACTTGGTTTCGGCTATCAAAGTGGTATCACATATAATCTCAAAACAAGTTTTGGGTATGATTTAACTACTGTTTTGGATGACAAAGCCTCTCCCGTGTTTAAATCATTACAGGAGTTTACGGATCCAGAAAACACCTATGAATTTAATATTAGAACCCCATCTATGTGTCATTTTGGGTTAAATGTAATAATGGATAAACGGTTTATGTTTAATGCCGATTTTTCTTATTTGAATTATCAAAATGCAGAGTTTTTTGCAGACGACGCCTCATATGATCGTGAGAATATTGAAATAAACAATTTATTTAGAGGAACCGTGGTAAGCCGCTTTGGAATGGAATACAATCACCCGATGCAAAACCAAACCCAAACGTTGAGATTTCGATTAGGTTATATCAATCAGCCGAGTGGATATAGTAAAACAGCAGTTTCTGGAGAATCAACGTTAACTAAATCTAAATCCATTATTTCTGGAGGAATCGGATTAATAGATAAAGATTTCTATTTAGATGCTGCTTTGCAATATTCCAATAGCTATAATTACTACTTACCCTATTTTACGAATGATACGGGTCCACAAGGTATGGAGAACCAAATGCGTCAAACGGTATTCCAAATTACAGCTGGATTTAAGATTTAATTTTAACACATTTTAGATTTGCTCATTGATGATTATATCCAATTATCATCAATCCTTTATTAATGCCTATTTTTCATTAATTTTGCAGCCTTAAAATCGTATGTATCCTACACTCAAACACATGAATTGGCCAGAGCTTGAAAAAGAAGTTAAGGCGTACTGGCAAAAAAACGATGTTTTTAAGCAGAGTGTTAATTCTAGACCAAAAAGCAAGCCTTTTGTTTTTTACGAAGGGCCACCGAGTGCAAACGGGATGCCTGGCATTCATCATGTGATGGGAAGAGCTATAAAGGATACCTTTTGCAGGTACAAAACCTTACAAGGCTTTAGAGTGGAACGCAAAGCAGGTTGGGACACGCATGGCTTACCTGTTGAACTTCAAGTAGAGAAACGTTTAGGTATAAGAAAAGAAGATGTAGGGGTAAAGATTTCTGTAGAAGATTATAACAAAGAATGTAAAGCGGATGTTCTTAAATTTAAGGATGTTTGGGATGATTTAACAGAAAAGATTGGGTATTGGGTTGATTTAGATGATCCATATATAACCTACGAGAATGAGTATATAGAAGTTCTTTGGACCCTTCTTAAAAAACTTTATGATAAAGGCCTGATTTATAAAGGATTCACTATCCAGCCTTTTAGTCCAGCGGCGGGAACTGGCTTAAGTAGCCACGAATTAAACCAACCAGGGACTTATAAAAACGTAAAAGACACCTCTGCTGTTGCTCAGTTTAAAATTGAAGGAACAGCAAATGATTTCTTCTTAGCTTGGACTACCACGCCATGGACTTTACCGAGTAACACAGCTTTGGCATTTGGAGCAAAGATTGACTATGTTAAAGTAGCAACATACAATCAATACACAAAGCTTCCGGTAAATGTTTACGTGGCTAAAGAAAGACTGAATGCCTACTTTAAAGAAGAAGCAAAAGCGGATAGTTTACCCGAATTAGAAGAAGGAACCAAAGTATATCCATGGGTTATATTATCTGAACATAAAGGAGCTGAATTGGCAGGAATGAAGTATGAGCAATTGTTACCTTATGTTCAACCAGAGGGCAAAGCTTTTATAACGATTGTAGCTGATTTTGTTAGCACCACAGACGGAACTGGGATTGTTCATTTGGCTCCAAGTTTTGGTGCGGATGACAAGCGAGTTGCTTCTCAAAATGAAATCGATTCTCTGACTCTTGTAAATAGACAAGGAAAATTTGTTGATGAAGTTACAGACTTTGCAGGTGAATATGTAAAAGCAGATTACTATAAACCTGAAGAACTTGAAGCAGAAAAAGTTAAGCAAGGAAGAGATAAATATTTAAATGTAGATGAACGTATCTGTATTAAGCTTAAAGAAGAAAACAAAGCATTTAAGGTAGAAAAGTACGAACACAATTACCCGCATTGCTGGCGTACAGATAAGCCTATTCTTTATTACCCTATGGAGAGTTGGTTTATTAAAACTATTGCCTATAAGGATAGATTAGTTGCTTTAAACAAAACCATAAACTGGAAACCTAAAAGTACAGGAGAAGGTAGATTTGGAAATTGGTTAGAGAACTTGGTGGATTGGAATTTGAGTAGGAGCAGATTCTGGGGAACACCACTACCTATTTGGAGAACCGAAGACGGTTCCGAAGAGAAATGTATTGGGAGTATAGATGAATTAAAATCTGAAATACAAAATGCAAATCAAAAATTAGGCTTGAGTCAAGAGGTGAACGATTCTAATTTGGATTTACACAAGCCATTTGTAGATAAGCTAATTCTTGCAAGCGATAGCGGTAAAGAAATGAAACGTGAGTCAGACCTTATTGATGTTTGGTTTGATTCTGGTGCCATGCCTTATGCTCAAAGAGGGTTAAAAAATATTGACTTTAGCAAACCTTTTGGTGAAGATGGTTGTGCAGATTTTATTGCAGAGGGTGTTGATCAAACCAGAGGATGGTTTTTTACCCTTCATACCATAGCAACTTTATTGTTTGATGAAGTAGCTTATAAAAATGTCATTGCGAACGGTTTAGTATTGGATAAAAATGGGAATAAAATGAGTAAACGACTTGGCAATGTTGTTGATCCATTTGAAACCGTTGAGAAGTATGGTGCAGATAGTTTACGTTGGTATTTAACACGGAATGCTCAACCTTGGGATAATTTTAAGTTTGATATTTCTGGTGTTGAAGAAACCCAACGAAAATTCTTAGGAACATTGTACAATACGTATAGCTTTTTTGCGATTTACGCGAATATTGATACCTATGTTTATGATCCCAAAAACTTAGTTTCTAAAGACAAGTATACTGAATTAGATATTTGGATTACCAGCAAATTGCATGAATTAATTGGCAAAGTAGAGGCTTGTATGAACGACTATGATGCAACCAATGCAGCGCGTGCAATTGAGTCATTTGTAAATGATGAATTAAGCAATTGGTATGTACGATTAGGGCGCAAAAGATTTTGGCGTGGTGAGCTTGATGAAGATAAAAAAGTAGCCTATCAATGTTTATTTGAATGCTTGAGCACCATTGCACAATTAATCAGTCCAATTAGTCCTTTCTTTTCGGATTGGATGTGGCGTAGTTTACATGGAGAACAAGCAGATTCTGTCCATTTAAGTATTTTTCCTAAAGCCAATAAAAACCTTATAAACTTAGAATTGCAAGAAACCATGGATAGGGCACAAACATTGTGCAGCTTGACTTTTAGCCTAAGAAAAATGGAAAACATTAGAGTTAGGCAACCCTTGCAAAAAATAATGGTTCCTGTTCTAAAGAGTGAAATCAAAGCACAAATTGAGCATGTTAGCGACTTAGTAAAATCGGAGGTTAATGTTAAGGAAATAGAATTCTTAGATCCAGATAACACCTTGATTTCTAAGAAAATAAAACTGGATTTTAAAAAGCTAGGACCAAAGCTTGGACCCAATATGAAAATGTTGGCAGGTGCTGCAGCTAAGTTGTCACAAGATGATATTAGAGATTTAGAGCAGAATGGAAGTCTTTCCGTAGACATCGGGGAAGCTAATTTTGAGTTGTTGTTGGAAGATGTGGAGCTCAGTAGCGATAGTGTTCCTGGTCTTAAAGTAGCATCGGAAAAAGGCTTGACAGTAGCTTTGGATGTTACTATAACTCCTGAATTGGAAAAAGAAGGTATTGCAAGAGAACTAGTAAATAGGGTTCAAAATTTTAGAAAGGAAAGTGGTTTAGACGTTACTGATAAAATCACACTTATTATTGAAAGCAATGATAAAATTAACCAAGCAATTTTAACGTATAAGGATTATATTTGCACAGAAGTTTTAGCGAAAGAATTAGACCTTAAAAGTGCTAGTGGCACAGCGTTTGAGACTGATATTGAAGGGGAACTTCTAAAAATAGAAATTGTAAAATCATAAGGTATGGGTACGGATAAATTTAGATATAATTCTGAGGAATTAAAAGAGTTTAAAGCTATAATCTTAGGCAAATTGGATATTGCTCGCCAAGAGTTTAAAGGCTTACAAGAAGGCTTGAAACATGCTGCTGCTAATGGTGGTGATAGTAACAAGAGCTTGACTTTTGAGGATGGAGCCGAAACTTTTGAAAAAGAGAATCTGAACCAATTGGCTGGCAGACAGCTTAAGTTTATTCAGAACTTAGAAGCTGCTTTAGGTCGCATAGAGAATGGCACTTATGGTGTTTGCAGAACTTCGGGTAAATTGATCCCGCAGGAACGATTGCGTGCAGTTCCTCATACCACTCAAACCATAGAGGCAAAACTTAATAGAGATTAGCCAAGGTGAGCACAATGAATCTTAAAAGCGCAAAAGCATTTTTATGGCCTATTGCCTTAATTTTACTATTAGTAATTATTGATCAAGCAATCAAAGTATACATAAAAACTAACTTCCAACTTGATGAAAATGTCAATGTTTTTGGAGAGTGGTTCAAGTTATATTTTGTTGAAAATAATGGGGCCGCATTTGGATTGGAATTCGGAGGAAATTTTGGTAAATATGTTTTAACTGGTTTTCGATTATTGGTGACCATATTTGGTTTCTTTTACTTGTTTTCGATCCTTAAAAATGGCGCAAAAATCTTGTTGGTTATAGCCCTTTGTTTAATATTGGCAGGTGCCATTGGAAACATAATCGATAGTGTTTTTTATGGTGTTATTTTTAGTGATATAAATTTTTACCCAGGAGGCTGGTTTCAGGGTCAAGTAGTAGATATGTTCTATGCGCCTATGATAGAAGGAGTCTTTCCTATGTGGATGCCGGTTTGGGGAGGGGATAGCTTTACCTTCTTTAGCCCGATTTGGAATTTTGCTGATGCCTGTATTTCAGTAGGAGTATTTGCTATTATTTTAGGACAGAAAGCCTTGTTTTCCGAACCAAAGGCTATAGAAGATCCAAAAACAATTCAGGAGGAAATAGAAATTCAGATTAATGAGTAGAGAAACGGTTTTAGTAATAGGTAGTAGTGGTCAACTCGGAACGGAATTGGTCGAATCTCTACAAGGAATCTATGGAGCAGGATATGTGATTGCTTCAGATATTAGAGAATCTGATAATCCTGTATTTAAGAATGGCCCCTTTGAAGTTTTAGATATTTTAGATTTAAAAAAGCTTACTGAAATAGTTAATAAATATAAACCAACCCAAGTTTACTTGTTGGCGGCATTATTAAGTGCTACTGCGGAAAAGAATCCTGAGTTTGGTTGGAAACTGAATATGGACGGCTTGTTTAATATTTTAAACCTGGCCAGAGATGGAGGAATAATTAAAAAGATTTACTGGCCAAGCAGTATTGCTGTTTTTGGTCCAAATACCATACGTGAAAATACTCCTCAATATGGAGCAATGGATCCCACCACTATTTATGGAATAAGTAAAAATGCAGGGGAGCTTTATGCCCAATATTACTTTAATCGTTGGGGTATAGATATACGTAGTTTAAGATACCCAGGACTAATTGGTTATAAAAGTGCACCAGGCGGTGGAACTACAGATTACGCAGTTCAAATTTATCATGATGCGGTAGAAGGAAATACCCATGATTGTTTTTTAAGCGAGAATACTACCTTGCCGATGCTATATATGCCTGATGCCTTAAAAGCAACATTAGATATCATGCATGTGCCTGCTGAGAAGGTTAAAATAAGAACCAGTTACAATTTGGCAGGAATGAGCTTCAATCCAAAAGAAATCTCCACAGCTATTACAGAATTGGTTCCTGAGTTTAGCATAGAATATAACCCAGATTACCGTCAGGCTATTGCAGATTCTTGGCCAGCAATTATAGATGATTCTAGAGCTCAACAAGATTGGGGCTGGAAACCAGCATTCGACTTAAAGTCCATGTCTAAGGATATGATAGACAATTTGAGAAGGATCAAGGGTCAAGCAATTTAGATTTTTTTTACACTTTTTATTACATTACCATTTCTGCTGTTGGTTATATTTGCTTTCGTGAGTATAAAACTACGTCATTGGGATATTAATGATTTAGCAAGCTTAGTGAAGCATGCCAATAACCCAAACATTGCAAAATTTATGACGGATGTTTTTTCTCATCCATATACGGAAGAATCAGGTAAAAAATTTATTGCATTTACTAAAGAGGAAAACAAATCAAATCTATGGGCAATTGAATATGAGGGAGAAAAGCTATTGGTGGAATTGGTTTGCATTCACTAGATGATGTTCTTAGAAAAAACGTTGAGATTGGGTATTGGCTTTCAGAGGAACACTGGGGCAAAGGCTTAATGAAAACAGCAGTTAAGGAAACAGTTGAATGGGCATTTCAGAATTTAGATATTACCAGGGTTTATGCGAGGGTTTATGGAAATAATAGTAGTTCTACTGCCTTATTAGAGAAATGTGGATTTGTAAAAGAGGCGCACATCAAAGACAGTATTTATAAAAATAGGGAGTTCTTAGATGAGCTTATCTACGCCATTAGAAAATAAAAATGTATGAAATTGGCACTTCTCTTAGCACTATTATTTAATGCGACAGATGAATTCCTATATAGATTTAGAGCAGGATTAGGGTTTATGTTTTGATTTTTGGTTTCCATTTTCGTTGAGCTCTAGCGATAAAAAATCCTCCAATAATTCCGGGTAGGGACTTGTTCCTGTAATTGATAATCAAACAGTTATGAGACAAAATGAATACAAGGGGGCAAATAAGGGCGCGATTTATTCTTTGGTTTGAATGTTTAGTTTTGGCAGAAGACATTCAATGACTTTATTACTTTTTATCTGAGTAATTCCACTCTCCATAATTGTATTAATTTTCTTTTGCAGTTTACCCTTCCTTTCTTCGTAAAGTCTTCCATATAAATCGGCGCAATTCATAAAATAGATGCAATACTCTGGATAGTTATCCAAGAATTTATGAGCAATTTGAATTGGTTTGATGTAGTCGTAACCTATAATTTTATCAAACTTGAGTGAGTAAAGGCTTTCTATTTTTTTGCGCAAACTCTTATCTTCCAGAAAATCTTAAAAGTAACCTTTACTTTTAAGTTTGTCGGCAATAATAGCCCATATAATGTTTAGTTCGACTGTGTCTTTTTTAACTTTATATCACATCTGTCCAAGATAAATATTAGGGAATAAAAAAAACGGGAAGTTTGATCCACTAAATTAGTGGTGCAAAACAAAACACCCCCGTTTGATGATAAAAGTAAGCTTATTTAACCAAATACTCCAACTTATTCCTAGAGATATTTTCAACAAACTTGTCTCCAAACATAGTTCAGATAAACATTCAAAGGGACTGAACAGTTGGACTCATTTTGTATCCATGATGTTCTGTCACCTGTCTAAGTCCTCCTCTTTGCGAGAGATCAGTACAGGTCTGTTAAGTGCTACTGGAAATCTGAGTCATTTAGGGGTCTCTCGTTCTCCTTGCCGTTCCTCTTTGAGCTATATGAACAAACAGAGAGATGCTACGTTCTTTAAGGACTTATACTTTTGTTTATATGATCACTTTGCACCAAGTCTAGGAGTAAAACGCAACTATGCCAGAGGGATAAAGAAGAAGGTCTATATCATGGATGCGACGGTTATACCCTTGTGTTTGAGTCTATTTGACTGGGCTAAGTTTAGAAGTCGTAAAGGAGCAGTAAAGCTTCATACAATATTGGATTATGACACCCGCCTTCCTGTATTCATGGATATGACCGATGGAAAGACTCATGAGATCAATGTAGCTAGAGAGACAAGTTTCCCCTCAGGCTCTGTTTTATTAATGGATAAAGCCTATGTTGATTATGCTTGGCTAAACGTTTTGGACAGCACAGGGGTCTTCTTTGTTACTAGGCTCAAAGACAATGCCGATATAGAGGTAATAGAGAGCTATATCACTGATGTAAACCAAACTCATATCCTTGCAGACCAAGATATAGTGTTGGCAGGCTATAAAGCCTCAGAGAACTACCCAAAGGCATTACGCATTGTTACTGTTCAAGAGCCAGATATGGATAAACCATTGATTTTCCTTACTAACCAAACGTCTTGGACAGCAGATACCATTGCTCAGCTGTATCGTTCCAGATGGCAAATAGAATCCTTTTTTAAAGACATTAAACAGCACCTCAAAATCAAAACATTCATTGGAACATCCTCTAATGCCGTATTGATACAAGTATGGACTGCACTAATTAGCATCTTGCTGTTGAAATACCTTAAAACAAAGGCAAAATACAAGTGGCACTTGTCCAATTTGGTTGGCTTTTTAAGGATAAATCTATTTGTGAAGATTGACTTATGGCTTTGGCTTAATCAGCCATTTATAAAACAGTCTAACGCCCCACCAAATACTCAATTGAAAATATTCTGATAAACAAAGGAGGCTTGACTAAAACAATAACTCTTTTTTACCACTAAATCATTGGTAATCAATCACACTTTTTACCCTCTCAAAACGTCTTGGACAGGTGTGACTTTATATAGTGATTTTACATCTTCATGGTACATTTTTTTTATGTACTTTGATTCTAAACGACTTAGTTGATAAGTCCTGAAATATTGAAACAATTCATAAAGATTACCAGATTTAACTATTCGTATGGCAATGGATTGTTGTAACAGAAGCCTATTTTTCAATCTATTTCTTTGAGAGAGAGAGTCATAGTAATAAACCTTATAAGTTTCAGGGTCAAATTTAAGCTGAGACAAGGAAACATAATCCTTCTTTAGAACTTCCTCAATTGCATTTCCTTGAATAACAGGCTCTAAATAATAGCAACATAGTATCAAGTCATTTGCCTGAATAGATTTTCCCCTTGCTTCCTCGTTAAACTCAAAGCCATTTTTATTGTTACTATAAAAAATATCACTTTGGGTAAATTTCTGTTTGTCAAGATCTTCCTCAAAGTTATTAAACACCCATAGAATATGAATTTGATTATTCTTGTAGAACTCTTGTCTGTCAACAATTACACTTAGAAACGTTGTTGAAAGTTGTAATTCAATTGCCAATTTATTAGTAAGATATTTTGCAGAAATATCAGGTTTCTTCCAAGATGAAACTACAGCTTTGTCTTTTTGAACTTTTTCTACCTGAACATTATTTATACCTTTATCATTCTTGCAGTTTTCACTTAATGCAAATGCTATTTGATTCTTTAGAGTATAATGAAGTTTACTTTCTTTTGCTCCATTATACTTCATTCTTTCAATTTCCGTTTTAGAAAACTTGTTGTCTGTTTTAAATTGACATACATCACTATCACGTAAATGACCAAAAAATGCATAATTACTTTGGAGGACAACCGAGTGCCTCTCATATTTAGGTTTTGTTTGCAACTGAGGCAAACATATCTCTTATTCCCTTTTCTAATATCAATTTCAAGTTGTTCTCTAAAGTTGAATATAAAGCCCCTGTCTTCTTCGAATAGTTTACCAGCGTTAATATTTCTTCCAGTTTCGAGATCTAATATTTCTTCTATTGTTCGTTTTGTTTTCATGTTTACCAAAGTTAAAATATTTCAACAAATTATTCAAGACTGTGAATGGAATGTTCGAGAAGAAACCTTATTTTGGACGAATAAATAACTTAATTAAGAAGTAATTATGAATGACCTGACACAACAGCAATTAAACAGAAGGTGGACAGATATAAAGAGGTTGCTACGAAATAGACCTCTCTTGGCTTATAAAGCAAAAATACCCCTAGAAGAGTGGAATAATTATATGCATTCTACTCCAAGTAATGAAGAGATTCAAAGAATCTATGATGTTGTTCAAGAAGATCGTAAAGAAAAGACACTTAGAATCAAAGCAGAATTATCCAAAATGGTAGGGTATCGGGAGTCGAAAGAATTTAGTCGTAAATGTGGTGTTTCAGATACCTCAATTAAAGATATAATTGAAGGTAAAAAAGTTAAAGCAGGATACGAAATTATTGATAAATTAGAACTGTTCATCAGCAGAGTAAACTCAGATTTTGAAACTTCTCTTGAAAACCCTCTTGATACTGACCAATATGTGAAAGATGAATTTGAAGAAGTTAGGAGCAGTGTTCTTAGGGTCTCGAACAATTTAAAATCCTACTCAATTGAACTTGGTCAAATGGCCAAAACAAAGGAGGTAAGAAAAGATTGGAATGGTAATAGCAAATTACCTTCAGATGATTTACAGGGTATGATAAATCAATTAACAGCAATCAGGGAAAGAATAGATTCTTTTTGGAGTGTTTTTGTTGATGAACAAATTAAGTAGTTGCATTTTCATGTACCTTGTGGAATAGGATTGCAACGAAATCAAGTTCGATTGGGTCAATAAGGCAATGAAAAGTTTAATCTTAGTCCTATGTGCTTTTTTATTTAGCCTATTACAGGCTTCTATTCAAAGGACAAATACAGATTCTGCCTATAAACGATTGTTGAAAGCTGATGCTACTCTTAAATTAGATTTGGTAGATTGTAAGGCAATCGTAACAGTAGATGATAAAACAATTTTTTATGATAGTAGTAATGTCGATTCCGTTGACTTTATTGTAGGTTGGAGAGTGGATTGGGGGGATGGTAGTCAGTTAGTGAAAATTGAAAGAAAGAAAAAAACTGACTTAGGTATAAAAGACCTCAATATTGCACATTCTTATAATAAAAGAGAAAATTTTGTTTTCAAGTATTACATTGAAACCAAAAAAGGACTCAAAGATACATTTGTATCGAATATTGTTATACCTGGCCCACAACCATCATTTAAGTTTGAGAGCACTAATAATTCTGCTATTCAGATAGGTGTGAGTGAGTACGTTCGGTTTATAAACACTACAAAAAAAATGACATCCTCGGCGGCTTTCAACTTTTTTTTTGGAGATGGTGCATTTGTTTCTATTCGTGGAAACCCACCAGATGGGGTAAAACATTACTACTCTAAGGTGTAGGCTTCCCCCTTTTAGTACCGATTTAAAGTAGACAAACTTATATAATTTATTTTAATATTTTATTTATTAATCTTTTAGGGCTGACTGAAGCGAAGGCGTAGCCGAAGCGGAAGGAAGCCCT
>Ga0222675_1000123_pt1 | contig 43066 bp, 59 predicted proteins | sample AntAcemetagen868_FD_179818 | JGI IMG/M metagenome (GOLD analysis project Ga0222675, IMG submission 179818) | Saline water microbial communities from Ace Lake, Antarctica - #868 | ecosystem: Environmental > Aquatic > Non-marine Saline and Alkaline > Saline | place: Antarctica: Ace Lake...
CATATCATTAAATACATGGTCCATGACGTCACATGGCATTTCTTGTACAGATGATCCATTATAGACGTAAAATGACTTAGCACCCATCCAGTAAGCGCCCTCGTCAACAGCAACAGCCCCTAGACGAGAGATAGAGCCACAAGATGTGCCTACCCTCTGGAAGCCGTAAACTGTTGGTGGTCCACTATAGGTGGCAACATGAGCATCGACGTTAGTAAGGATTAGTGTTCTTCCACGCACCCTTAATCCAGAAACTATTTCTCCAGATGTTTGCAATTCAAGATCACCAGCCTGGTTAACTGCTGTTGGAGTCCAGTCTGTATTATCTTCACGATCACACCATTTGACTAGTCGTGGGTTATTACCTGATCCAAGCGCAAAGATAAATCGCTCGTCAGTAACAACAATAGCACCATTATCAACAGGAGCATTTGTTAAAGGCGCGGCAATTGTTGCACCATCCAGCTCCCACTGGTATATCTTTCCATCCTTGCTTGAGCAGGCAATCAAATACTGACCCCATGTGTCTAAAGACCATGACGTAGCCTCAGCAGGAACGCCATTGCTTGGCCTGTTTGTTCCATAAGTAGTAGTGCCCCAGAAAGATCCGCTATAGCCTAGATTGACGTCAGCATCTAAATCGCCAGAGGTTAAGGCTGTTGGGGTTATATCGCTAACGACACCCCCTGCATTAACTGCATAAAGTTTATTGTATGTCCCTGCTGCAATGTGAGCATCTGAGCTGTTATCTGCCCAGGTTATAGCTCCACGCGGAGCCGCAGCAAATGCGCTAGACACGCGAGTAGTCCACCCCCCGACAGGGCGAATAGAATTGTTTTCCCACCGTATAAGGTTAGCGTCTCTCCACCGTCCAGTCGAATCTAGCTCTGTACCGTGGTTGAATATTCCAGCAGGTAAATCAATACTGACATACGCCATTATTTGCCTACTCCTTTAACACGCTCGTAAGTCCTGTTGAATGATAGCCCCAGCATACCCATTAGAACAGGCATCATGGTTGTCATATCAGCCTGGGGTATAACGAAACCAAACCCTGCCGCTAGTGGTGATATTAAGAAGTTGACGGCCATTCCGACAACACAGACCCATCCTGTAGCGGGTCGCCATGAACTTTGGAACCAGTTTCCTTTTGCTTCTGCGGTGTTGAGTGCAATCTGAGCGACTGCGAGTTCCTGCGCGTGTACCTCTGAAAGTGTGCTAATCTTTGCCGCGAGTTGTTGTTTGATGGTTGCATCTGGAATCCATTTGTCGAGTAGGCTAGTTACTGGCGCGATTAAAGAAGTGATCAGGCTCATTGAACTAACCTCTCCAGAAAGGTTGACCCTAAGATAAGCGGATACATAGACCACAACATTAACTCAGCTTTCCTAAACTTCACAGAGCCATCGTCTAATTGCTTCTCAATGTTAGTATATCGGACAGAGCATTCTTTCTCATGCCCTTCTAGCCGAATCAATACTTCCTTTGCCGTTGCCATTATGTAGTCCGTTATTTTTGGTTGAGTGCCGTTGTAGTTACTGATCTAAGCACAACAATACATACTGCAATACCTATTCCAATGAGTGCTTGTGAGCCTTGACTGACAGGCAATAGACCAGTGTAGCCTTGAGCCATGCTTAAAACAGTCAACGCAATGCTGAATTGTATCGTCTTAGACTTGAGGCTCTGTAGTATTAAGTCCATTATGATATGTACTCATTGCCAGAGCTAATGGCGGCATTAACCGCAGTCATGTCCTCATCGCCCCAATCGTCTTTAGCAACCATAAGCTCTAGGTGCTGAACATTACGCTCAACTGTTCCTTGGCTATCTTCATCAGCTTCTGCGGCGATAGTGGCTGTGATAAGTACTACACTATCACCCATTGCTGAGTAGTCTTGTGCTAGTTGTTCTGCTTTACGATCTTCTACTTGTGACATATTATGCCTCCAGTGCTTCGAGTCTTGCGGTTAAGTTTGTGATAATGTCGGCTTGTGCTATTGCTTGATCAGACAAGTCCTGTATGGCTTTAACCAAGATTGGTATTAGTGCGGCCTCTGCTACTTCCTGAGAACCATCTTCTCTTTCGTCCCAAAGTTTAAAGCCATCCTTCAAGCCGCTATCAGCATCAATAGCCTCCTTGGTGTGCTGAGCAATAAGGCCGTGGTTAGTTTGAGTGTTCTTAAAGACTTCAGTAGAACCTTCTTCATAGGCGCTAAAGGTTTCTGGGAGTTCGCCGAGAGTCTTGTAGTTCCAAGTTACTGATCGCAATGAGTTGATGAAGGAAAGCCCTGTTGTGCAGTCTTCAATATCCTTCTTGTATCGCTCATCTGACACTGTCGCCCAAGTTGCTACGCCGTGTTGCGCTCTTATGTCGGTAGTCTGCTGGCCAATTGTTGTGTAACCTGCCTCCCCTGAAACGTCATAGCCTATAGCTATAGCAAACTGAGCACTAGCGGCAGTTACATCCGCGTATGCACCTATAAGAACATTATAATTGCCAGTAGTAAGACTAGGACTGTGATCACCTGCTGATTCACCAATTATGACGTTACGAATACCTGTTGTGAGTGCTCCTCCGGAATTATTACCTACTGCTACGTTGTTAGCACCCGAGGTACAAGCGTCTAACGATTGACCCCCCAAAGCAATATTAGACGACCCTGTGGTACAGGCTGTCAAAGCTCTAAAGCCAAAAGCGTGGTTTCCATTAGAGGTAGTGTTGTTGGCTAAAGCCTCATAGCCAACTGCGGTAGCATTAGCGGCTGTGGTAGAGTCCTCCATGGCTAGATAGCCTACTGCAACATTACCTGAAGCAGTTGTATTAGCCTTTAAGGAATTATGACCTAAAGCAGTGTTGTTACTGGCTGAGTTGTTGTTTAAAGCATCTCGACCCATCGCTACGTTATTAGCGCCTGTAGTAACAGAAGCCAAGGCGTTTGTACCAAAGGCGTTATTATCGCTACCTGTTGTGTTACTAATTAAAGAGTTAAAACCAAAAGATGAGTTAAAATTGGCGGTTGTGTTGGTACCTAAAGAACCATAGCCAGTCGCTGTATTGCCTTGACCTGTTGTGTTGGCGTCTAGTGCCCACGAACCCACCGCAGTGTTATTCCCCCCTGTCGTTGTGCCTCCTAGAGCCGAGCGCCCTACTGCTACGTTATAATCTGCTGTTGTGTTGGCCGCTAAAGAGCTAGTACCTACAGAAGTATTGTTATGTCCCTCAGTATTACTAAGCAGGGCGTCTTGCCCGACTGCTACGTTAGAGCTTGCTGTTGTGTTGGCCGTTAAAGCCTGACGCCCTAGTGCGACGTTGCCCGCGCCAGTGGTATTAGCACCAAGCGAAGCATAGCCTACAGCAGTGTTGTTGTCTGCCGTTGTGTTGGCATCTAGTGCATACGTACCCAAAGCTACGTTGTTAGCTCCGCTAGTGTTGCCTTTTAAAGAGTCTCGGCCCATCCCAACATTTGAAGACCCTGTAGTATTCACCAGCAAACTGTTGGAGCCTATAGCAACATTATTAGAGGCGCTAGTACTTGCGTTCAAGGCGTTAAAACCAAGAGCGACGTTAGTGCCGCCAGTCGTAATAGCAGTACCTGCATCATCGCCTACTAAGACGTTATAATTACCACCGCTTTCAATGGAGTTACCTGCGTTTACGCCTGCTATAAAGTTGCTTGTGCCAGATGTGCTTGTGCTTAGAGACGTAATCCCATCGACAGTACCGCCATCAATATCTGGAGTATTAAGGTCCATGCCAACAACTGGGGTTGTGCCGTCCAATAGGTCGTCAAGAGTATCCAGCGTGGTGTTTATCTTTGTGCCCCAAGTGTCCTCGGATGCGCCCACTTCAGGCTTTACTAGCGAGTATGTTGTAGTCGTTGTATCAGCCATTTAAGCGGCCTCCCATTCTATTTCATTTAGGGGCACATTTGCCCACGTTACATTTGATGATGAAGTATTAGCCCAGCTTTTCTCTGATGGATTATTGTCAATCCAGAGTATAATGCCAGAGCATATCAATCCACCGCTTGCCGTAATTGCCGAGTCTGACTGTCTAACCCTAACGCTATCAGCAGAAACACCTGCAACAGCACTTACTACAGACGAACCCAGTTTTATGACCTGTCCGCTTCCTGTAGTCCCTGAGACGCCGTTAATGGCCGTATCAGCTAAATGTATCCTTTGCCCTGCTACCGCTACACTAGATGCAGAAGTGACCGTAGAGGACGATTCTCGCACTCTAATGGCATCCGTAGCTACCGTTGACGTTGCAGATATTTGCGATACGCCCGAAACAGTAACTGCGGCCACCACCACCACACTTGAAGACGCAGAGGTGGCAACAACGCCATCTTCTAGGTCAGCAGTAGAGTATGCAGCCTGCCCATATTTATAGACACCATATAACATACTAGTCTAACGTAATGTCTAAAGCACCCGCGATAATACGGAAAACGTCTCCGCTTTCTACAGCTTTACTTGCAGTCAGTGTGCCGTAAGCGAGCAAATTGCCAGTAGTCAGCGCGTCAAATACGCCGACATGAGTTACAGTACCCCAGCTATCACCAGCCGTAGGGAACTCAATTGCGCCTGCATTGCTAGTAGTGTCACCAGAAGTAGTAAAGGTAGACGTCTGTCGTGCATAGTCAGTTCCACTCACCTCAGTTCCACCACCTGCATCATTAGGAGCGCCGGTGTATAGAGCAATGTAAAGTGTGGTTGGAGCAGTATAAGCAGCCCCACCGAAAACGTGATCCAGTATCTCTGTCTCTAAGAAGTTTGAAAAGCTCATCCTAATCCTCGTATTTTAGTCTTTAACCCAATGCCTGAAAATTTAGACTGTTGAGATGTTAAGTTTAATCGCTGTACGGCTTCACTGTATCCTGTAGCCCATGTTGCAACTCTTGCATCCTCCGCTAAGTATGGTGCAGAGTGCATTAAAGCGCCGTATAGGTACAGGTCGGGCGAATCACTGAGCAGCCAGTTGGTAGTGTTGGAATCTGATAGTGCAGGAATCTTTTGGACGTACAACAGCTCTGCTGCATACGACTCATCTGGAGTAGGGAATACCTCAAATTGGTCTTCTGAGTGACTGTAGAATCTTGGTTTTCCAGCAATATTTTCTGAGCCTTGACGTTTATCTGCCATTGCATTCTGACTTACCAGGTCCATGATGTATGTGGTTCCAGTAGTCAAATGAAGTCTGATTGTTTCAACCCAATCACCTGGTCTTGTGAAATATTGACCGTCAATAGTTGCAGTTGATCTGTTTTCCATACGCCAATGGCGTACATCTCTGTTGATACTAGCCTCTGCTAGAGCGATGAATGTGGGGATTACGGACGTTAAATCTTCCCTGTTCAGAAAGTCTGCCAGAGAGGTCTGTAATTCACTGTATGTGCCTAATGCCATTGCTAACTCCAGTTATGTGCCCGATTATACCATTTTTTAGCAAAACTTTACATTTTAACGTTTATAATACGGACGCAAGCAGACCACCCAAATGTTTCAGGCGTGGACTTAGCTCATCACGAACAGAGGCTGGCAACTTACCATACAAGTCCATTAAGCCGCCCACTGTCTCTTTAGCAGAGTAACCCACCAATGGCTTATTTTCATAAGCGGATCGTGCCGCTGGTGCTGCATAGTTTTGAATCGCTGGGGCAATATATTTATCAACTATTGGGGATAGAGTGTCTCCCACCTTACTTGACCAATCTTTAGCCAGTTGTCCTCTTGCGTCTTCAGGGTATATAGCGTCTTTTACAGGCTCTGCCCAGTTAGGTGATAACACCCCTGCTGCATTGCCTCGTATTCTTTAGCGACTCTTGCGCCAAAAATAGGGTCATTAGGACCAACAGAAGTTGATGGGGTGTAGGGTATTCCTGAGCGTTTTGCGTAATCAATGGCGGCTTGTTCTGCTGCCGCACTTGGGCCAATATTTAATAAGCCAGTGCTAGGGCTAGCCTGATTGAGCTTGGATAGCGCCAACAACCCTTTACTAATGCCCGCCATCACACCACCCTAAATAAATAAATAAAGCCCGATTATACCATAAATTAGGCAATGCCTTGCAGATTGCGCCGAATTGGATCGCCCCAATTACTTGCAGGCTTATAGCCCACCGCTAGGTATCTAAATGCGTCAGCACAGTGACTGGTCCAGTCGTGCATCGGTCTACCCCGCCAGGTCATACCCTTGTCATCGTAATCACGCCTATATTGACGTAGGGCGTCTACCCCTCTCTCACACTTAACCTTATCAAACCATGCCCTGGGGATCATTGATCTTACAGCCTGTATTCCATCGTCAACACCAAGCTGCGGTGCTATTGTTACGTTCCGAATCCCTAAGCTATCTAAGGTTTCAAGCCGAGACTTACCTGTTCCAAGCTCCCTAACCCTAACGTCATGTGGAAGTATGTGACCGTCGTATACATAGGGGCGACTCTGAAGCTCTTTAGCGTAATGGTCTAAACCGACACCACTGCTCTCATAGTAGTCAATAAGCCTAACCTCAGCCCCTACCATCTGAGCAAACCAAATTGCAGTGCTATCCCCTATCCCTAAGTCCCAGGCCGTGAAAACGCCAACAGCGCGGTCATAAGGCACATGGGTAATTCTCTCTTCTGCTGCACACTCTCTCATCTCAACAGCATAGTAAGCGCCGTCTGCATGAACCAGCATCTCGCCTTCCCAGATATGGGCGTAGGTATCTGGCCTAAGCTTTTGATCGTCTTTTCTTTCAGCCTCTAATACTGCCGGAAACCAAGGGTTGTCCCTATAGTTTATCTCACATATCTTCATATCTGACGGAGGATTAACTCTGAAGCGTCTATGAGTAGCTGAATGCTTTGTTTCTGGATTCCACGTTACCCAAATCTCTGAGTCATCTTCTCGTACAGTAGGTATCAACTTACTCCAGGCCAGCTCAGACACTCCCTCAGCCTCGTCAATCCACGCTAATATAATCCTAGCCTTTGACTTGATAGAGTCTAGGTTACGTCTTAGGCCAGAGAATACATAGTTAATGTTTCCATCTTTGGACCGAACATATCGCTCACCAATATCATAGTAAGCAAGCAACCAGGGGACGGATCTAATAGCGGATTTGACTTCCTCAAGTGAGGACTCGTCTAAGGAGTTAAGGTGTTCTCGACCACAGAGTATCTGGCCTTGCTTTCCACCCATTCCCCATTGATAGCCTCTTACAGCAGTCATAAGGGCAAAGGAGCGCGTCTTGGCTGAACCACGACCTCCGTGAGCGCATCGGTATCTAGCCTCTCCCTCAAATAGAGACACCATCTTAGGAGGTAATAGGATTTCTGCTTCTGGGTTATCCATCTTGTTCAGTTTTTCCCGCCACCAACTTAATGACGGTAGGCTTGAACGAGTCATCAGAGGACGTATGATCAATAGCCTGCTTATCGCCCCACTTGCGAGGGGACATCCTGGACACCTTCCACTTGCGTGAATCTATCTTTAGCCTTGCTTTATTAATGGCGTTTGAATCGCAGTCTTCTGGCAGCTCATCTGCAATGTCAACAATCTGATCAGCATAGTAATCAGCCTGGCAGTCTCTGGCTCTCGCGTACTGTTCCGAAAACATTACCTTGTCAGTCTCTGTTAACCACTTCATCAGAGTAGACATAGCAGGCATACTATCGTCACGACAGATTTGTCTTGCGCTCTCACCAAGAGATAGACGCCGGCAGATAGTATCCGCTAGTGCTTCAGTAAAGATTGATGGCCTCATACTAAGCCACAGACGCAGTTAACCGAAAAGCAGTGACAGTCTCGCGCCATACGCTGCTCTGTTAAGTATAGCACCTCAGACATAAGGTACTGGTCCTTGTCAAATAGCGCAGTGGCGTAATCTTGGATCAAGTCCAGATCATACTCGTGTACATCTTCGTCAGTTGATATTCTTATCATGCCCGATTATACCTTATTTTTTGCTCAGTAGCCTCCATACAGCCACTTATTCTAGTTTTCTGACTTAACGAAGTCTTTAGTGTTAGAACCCCAATCAATCTGTCCGTAATTGTCTTTAAAGTTCTTTCTGTCTTCCTTGGTTCCTTTGCCGCCACGATTACCCTTACCACCGTGATTCTCAGGGAAATGCCTACCTGCGGGTTTTTTATCGCGTTTAGGGGTATGTTCTTCACCCATCACTAGGCTCCATCAACTCATCCAGTCGTTTATTATCATCTGTTTAGCTATTTCAATATAGAACAACCCTCTCTCGTCGTCAAGGGTGCTTCCCATCTCTACCCCTTCCTCTCCTATTGATATTAAGATAAAGTCCTCAGAACGGTTCATGTGGGCTTCTAAAGCGTCTCTAACAAGGTCTGCTCGGTCAGGTCTAAGCTTTACTACCTTGGGTTTATCCATTATGGTTCCGCTGTTGTTTCATTAAATGTACGTTGTTTCTTATCATATACATCATAACATATCACGCTTATGGTTTAATTGCCTTACATAGATCAAGCTTTAGGTGCGATTATACCATTGAAATGGGTTGTAGGTTGAGTCGCGTTTAGACCTGGTTTAACATTCACTCAATACATGGCGAATAATGCCGTGTTTTTACCCTTGCTTGCCTGCTCCCCTGTAAAATAGTAGCGTTTTCAGCCTTTATGTCGTTATTAGATAAGTCAGCGTCTCTTATAGATAACTTATTATTCTCAATGAAAGTAAATTAGTAATCAAGCAACGCAACTAACGGTGGACATAATGGAAATACTAACAGATGGAACAATCTATGCAATACTGGCTCACATATTCTTTATTACATACATAATCAAGCAGGAGGTTACAAATGAGCGACTTTAAAAGCGCGGTACAACGCATTAACAACGCAGGCTCCACCCTAGACCTGGCTAGAACATGGCTTGGGCTGGTGAGAGTGTACGAGCTAGGACACCTAACCGAGAAAGAGCTTCAGCGATTAAATACTAACCTACGCAATAAAACAGACCAACTAATGAGGGCTATACAATGATTAACGATCAATTCCTATTCACCCAAGCGCAATACAAACGAGCCAAAAGGTTAAAAGTATGGGGTGGCATATCACTTGCCATTGTTGTCACCGTGTTAACCGGCTTCCTAGTGTACGGTCTGGCAGTATCAGCTGGCGCTATAAACTAATACTCCCGCAGTACCTTGCCCCAGCAATGGGGCTTTTTTATGCCTGCAATATGTCAGCAAAACACCACACTTTTTAGCGCATTAAACTGTTACAATCTCACACTTTGTCGCGCATTAAACTGTTCCCTGCCATGACCAACTTTTTGACCTCTGGCGTTAACAGTAGCTTTTTCTGCAAGTCCTTTAGAAAGTTAACCGCCCTCTCTATCTCACAGACCAGCGTTTCTGAATCAGCATCACCACGCACGATCACCTGGATCTCGGTAGTGCCCTCCTTCTTCCTGTAACCTACGTCAACTAATTCCTTCTCAATAGCAGGATGCGCTTCCCTAAGTCTTAACCAATCTTCTGCCCTTGCTTCCATACCTTTCTCCTGGTTACTATGCTTATCATTTTCGTACATTTTGATAGCCATAGTGTTCATTTAAGTTACCCGTTACCCTTTCTCATATTTTGGTGCCGTAATCTGTTACGGTACCACCTAAGTGTTTTTATACAATCCGTTAAAACTAATCAATAAGAATGATAATCCTAACATAATATTAACTGTAGCCCTTTATTGGTATAGTCTATAAGGAATCCACATAGATAATTATGTGTTAGATTTATTGCGCTCCTCTGTCTTTGTACTCACCCCACAACATAGCGGATAATATTAGAGATACACCGAGGTAGCCTATCATTGTCCGTACTTCTTTCTAAGGTAGTTAAGTGACACTGGCATTTCGTCAAAAGCACCATCATCAACCTCATTCAAGACCCATATACCACGCCACGATAGATTTGTTTGTGGATTAAGATACTCTTCGTTGTGCTGGTAGAATATTCCTGCAAATAGTCCTGTAACCCTTGTACCGTCAGCCCTCTTCGCAAAATGGACTTCGCGGTCTTGAACGTGCCCCATCACACAGCTCTGTAATTGCTTGTTAATTAATGCCCTGCTACTGGATACAGGCCGCCCCATCACGCCCGAAGTAAAATAGTGAGCGTAGACCACGCCTGAAATCTTAATTGGCATAAGGAATGGCACTACTTCCCACCCCATCTCTTCGAGCTTTAAGTCTTTAAACCCAATAAGCCCATCAAGTTTAGGGTCTGACTCTACGGCTCTAGCAATCCTGTTCTCATGGTTGCCAAGAGTGAACACCATTCTAGGCTTCCATTGTTTCTCTTTGTTCTTGCGTAGCCTTGCCTGTTCGTCGCGGATAGGCTTTAAAAACTCCTTCATGCCTAAGATACCAGACTCAATATCCTTAATGTATCTATTGCCCTCAAAACTCTTGGTTCCTGCACCAGAGTAAGAGTTTAGACTAGGCATATCCCAATGGTCACCAATATGCACAATAACATCTGGCCGCATCTTCACCGCGTACTGTCCTGCCCACCCCAAATGCTCTATCGGAGTATCAGCCTTTACTTGCGTATCAGGTATGATTAAATGTTTCATTAAAACCTCATTGCGCCCCGTAGGACGCGGTTAGCTAGAATGGCACAGATCAGAAAGGTATAGTATCGTCATCAACGGCTTCAGATTGTTGTGGCGAGCCTTTTTGTGGGGTTTCTTTGGGTGCTGGATCTTTTGAGCTAGCATCGCCCCTAGAGTCAAGCATTTGCATCTCATTACCCTTAATCTCCGTTGTGTAGCGATCATTACCCTCCTGATCTTGCCACTTCCGCGTTTTCAGCGAACCTTCAACATAAATCTTGGAGCCTTTCTTGATATACTCCCCGACTATCTCAGCGACACGCCCAAAGAACACCACCTTATGCCACTCGGTAGCTTCTTTCTTTTCGCCTGTAGTTTTATCCTTCCATGTCTCGCTGGTTGCCACAGTTAAGTTAGCCACCGCACCACCGCTAGGCAAGAATTTAATTTCTGGGTCTGCGCCTACATTTCCTATAATAAATACTTTGTTAATTCCACTCATATCATTAGCCTCTTCGTTTCGGTTAAAATAATGTCAACAGCCTTATCTATCTCGGCTTTCAACTTGGTTATAAACTCTTCATCTCTTGGTACTCGCACTAACACATGGCCTGCCAGTGGGTGATAGCTGAATATGTCCCATGCCTCCCTTTCAGTGACTAGCATACAGCCCTGAATCTGCTGAAAATAATCCTTAACTAGCTCATTGGGGTCTAGTAAATACTTAGTATGGTTCGGGGCAAGAGGGCATTTTAACTCTAATCCTATGTTTTCATCAACTAACATACCGTCAGGACTGCACCCATACTCGCCAGAATCATCTAAAATGAACCCATACTCTTGAACCTTGTTGTCAGTGATGTACTCGTAGGCTTCTCTAGCATCGCTCTCCAAGTCAATACCTCTAAGCATGGCTGAACTCTGGAAGAACTGCTCAGACTCGCCTGTTATACGCTCAGATATTAGCTTAAGGATATACTTAGCCGCAGAAGACGATGGTTTCCCAGTAACCGTTATCAGGTTAGAGAATTGAGAGGCACTTGGCCTCCCCAGCCTCGACTCCAGCCACTCAGGACTACCCTGTTCTTGATCTAATATAATCATTGTTCAACCTCCAATCCATGCTCAATTAATTTAGATTTTGCAAAATTTAAGAACATTTTATAGCGATCATGGGCTTTCATAGAGCAACCGACTGACTGTAGGTGAGGGTTGTTTATTTGGTAGTGATAAAACGCACCCAATCTCTCCAAACTGCTCTCCAAGTGACTAACAATAGTCTGGTTTTGCGGCTGGTCTTCAAGCATCGACACATATTCATAAATAGCCATCAAACTTCCTATATCTTTTCCGCGAAAAACCATTAGAGGCTCGTCATCAGGCAACTGGTATCCATCTTCATGAAACATCTTGCCGCCTTTGGGGGAGTATTTTGGATCCCCTCCCCCCCCCTGACTGTCCTTTATAATCATATTGTCTCCTTTATCGGTATTGTGACTACCGACAGCGTGTTTGATTTAAACCTTTGCAACTGACGCACACAAAGTCTCGGCCTTATCTAATACCGCTTTGCAGTGTTCCATCATGGAGTAATCAGCGTCCGTTAGCCCAATACATTCAGACAGCTTCCGGATAACAAGGTGCATATCTTTATAATATCCAACCACCGCCCAGTTTTCCTTTCGCACCTTACCTATGTTCTTGCCTCGCTCTATTATTTCAGCGGGTCTAAACTCTAACAAGGTATGATTCCACTTATCAATTTCAACCTTAAAGTTTGCGTTGATGTGTACCGTTTGAGTTTTCACGACTCACCCCCAGACTTCGGAGCCTTTGCCTGTAAGGTCGCTATTGCCCTAGTGTAGTTAGAGGCAAGCATTAGATCGACAGAGGTGGCTTTGAAGTATTTAAGAAACGCTTTGACGTCTATCTTGTACTCGGCCAGCAGCCCTTTGATTTCAGTGGCTTGGTCGTCACCTATTATGGCCCTTTCTACAACAGGCAACCCGTTACCCCGAAGCATTGCACTTTCAGCATCATCGTCAGCCGTTGGTATTCCTGCAATAGATTGAAGTGCGTACCGTCTTGCGTACGTTATGGCTGAACCTGCGGCTTGAGGGTCATTCTTTACCGTTGGAAGCGTATAGGAATGCTCTAGCCATTCACCTGATTCGTGCATTAGTCTTGTAACCACGCCTACTCGACCATCTTCACTCACTGGAAACTGAGTGTAAGCAAGCCCTGCGTTACTAAAAGGCTCTTTGATTGCCATAATCACCGAGGTTAGGTCTGCATAATTAGACTTAAAGAAGGGGTTTTTGCTATCCTTAACCGCCCCGCCCATTTCTTTCTGTGCCTTTACTAGCGCAACCGCTAAGTTTTTAATTGATTCGCTACTGTTCATTTCATTCCCCTTTCTGTTTGGTGGTTTTGATTCTGCTCCAGAACGTATCGCGCTCCGTAGCCTATCTCGTATCCTAGTGACTCACCATCTTTCGCTGGATTACCTTGCTGACAATCGTAATCCCCTCGCTCTAAATCTTCGAGGTATTGTATGTCAGAGCCTCTATTGCCAGGCATCTCTTTGCACATTTCATCGAACCACAAATCAAGAGGATTTCCCCACCTGGCCCAAGACAGTTTCATATCTGCCGCGCTCATTGTATCGATTATTCTTTTCATGCTGTTACCAGGCGTTAATGGCTTAATCTTTTTAGCTTTCATTGTCTTTCTCCTCTCTTAGCTTAATATCCGCTAACGCCTCTTCGATCTCTTCTGGTGACACTGGTGGATAAGCTTCGTCTGTTAAATTCTCATCACCGTGTAACCAATCCTCACAACTACCATTCCATCCGTTCATTTTCTTTTCCTTTTCTCTGATGTTGAGGTGACATAATGGACTATTTATAACCATCTGTCAAATGGTTTGACTATTTATTTTATTTAGTTTACTATAGCATCTCACTAATAAGGAATTAATCATGGATATTCGACGATCAATAAGGGCGGTTATGTACAAGCTAGACATAAATCAAAATGAAATGGCGAGTCGCTCAGAAGTGTCCGTTAGCACTCTAAGCCTGCTAATGAACGGAAAAAGAATGCCGAGTATGGAGTCGCTAGGCAGAATGGCTGTCGTGGGTGACATGACGATTGGCGAGTTTATAGCGGCTGGCGAATAATGTGGATACTACCAAAGAATTACCAACTGTCATCAGCTTTTGCTCTGGATATGGTGGCATCGAGCGAGGACTTGACCTTGCAGGGTTTAAACATAGAGTCGTCGCTTATGTGGAGATCGAAGCCTATGCGATTGCAAACCTACTCTCGAAAATGGAACAAGGGAGGCTGGAGCCAGCGCCTATTTACAGCAATCTTACTTCCTTCCCAGCACACCTCTTTCGAGACAAGATTAGCCTCATCACTGGCGGTTATCCCTGTCAGCCATTTAGTTCAGCAGGGAAACGACTTGGAGCAGACGACCCCAGGCACCTTTGGCCTCATATCAGGCGACACATTGAATCAATTAGACCTATTTCCTGTTTCTTTGAAAATGTCGAGGGACACATTAGTCTCGGACTCAGAGAAGTCATTAGCGAACTGGAATCAGATGGTTATAGATCAACGTGGGGAATATTCTCAGCGCGTGAAGTTGGCGCTCCTCACCAGAGAAAGCGAGTCTACATCTTGGGCAACACCAAACACAATGGACCATCTGCCACAACGATCAGAAGAAGCGTTAATTCGTCAAGCAACGACAACGCGCAAAGGGAGGACGGCTCCTGCAAACTTGAGGGAGCAAGTAAACCCCAGGGCGGTGGAGATATACAAAAAAACAAGCTGGGCGACACCAAGAGCAGCGGATGCTCAAGGCGGCCCCAGGACATTGAACGAGAAGGGTCAGAGAATATCAGTCAGCGACCCGACCAAAACTTATGGCGCGAATCTGAGCGATCAGGTGCGGTATTGGCCGACTCCATCAGCGAGGGATTACAAGGGTGCGAACGGATACCAGGCGACACTCGACAAGATAGAGAGAGGAGAGAGAGCGCAGATGGGTCAGCTACCGAACGCGGTAATGGTTGCGAACAAAGCATCAGGGAAGCTGAACCCCGATTGGGTGGAGGGTTTGATGGGGCTTCCTCTTGGATGGACGGCTCTTGGGAGTTGGGGATTGACAGAGTGATTTCCGAATGCCCAGACAGAGTTGATCGGGTACGTCAACTTGGCAATGGAGTAGTGCCACAGACAGCCGCTAAAGCATGGATAACATTAAACGATAGGTTTTGTATATGAAAGAGACTGGTAGCAAACTAACAAGGAACGCGATGACGTTTGTTCCTTTATTGGACGCCCTTTTGAAAGATGATAGGCTTACTCTTAGCGATGCTGCCCTGTATGGGGTCGTTTACAGCTTTACGGTGGTCAATGGCTTGCAATGCTACGCTAAGAACTCTCAGATAGGTGAGCGCATAAACCTGGGAGTTACCACTATAAGCAAGATGATAACCAAACTTGAGAGGTTAGGCTATTTAAGTAGGGTCATTACTTATAGGGAGGGAACTAACCAGGTTGAGGCTAGATATTTAACGTGCTTACCCCTTGACGTACAGTACCCCCCTAGACGTACAGATCAAGACCCCCTTGACGTGGAGTGCAATACCCCCTTGACGTGTACACCAAGTATAATAGATAAGGATAATAATAAGGATAATAATAAAGGGGATAAATCCCCAGAGTTACCTGGAAATGAGGAAAAGTTAAAGATACCTACGCTTGAAGAAGTGACTGAATACTGTATTGAAAGAGATAACGGCATTGATGCGCAGAACTTTATGAACTTCTATGGAAGCAAAGGCTGGATGATCGGCAAGAATAAGATGCAGAACTGGAAGAAGTGTGTCCAAACCTGGGAAGCAAGTGACAAAAAGAGGAATAAGGAAAATGCAAATAAACGAACTGCTATCGAAAAACGATCTGATTACGCTTCAAACTTCTACGACTACGAAAAAGCCACAGACTTTTAGTCCTGAAGATAAAGATTCAATCGCTTATTTCTTTATGCGACTACAGAATTTGTATGGAACAGTGAAGATGCAGACACAATGGCCTGATAAAGTATCATCTGACCTAGCAAGAAGAGAGTTTGGCAAGGTGATTGCTACGTTTAGTCGAGAAAAGATCAATGAAGCGTTTGACCTAGCCCACAAAGAGAGAAGGTCAGGGAATGATAAGTTTAGTTGGCCTGATATTGACGCAATTATAGGACTGTTGACCAACGAAGGTGTGTTTACAGGGTCGGCAGGGACGTTATGCCACAAGATTTACAAGCCAGAACAGCTATTAGAGTCTGGTACGAAGGAAGAAAGGAAGGAGAAGGCTCGTATCCACTTGGATACAATGCGAAAGATGTTTGAATAACAGAGATTAAACAGAGGATAAGATTATGACTAAAGAAGTGAAAAATGCAATGGATGTTATTAAAAAAGCTATGGTCGAAGACGGTATGGAGGTTGGAAGCCTAGCACACGGGTGGCATTGCAACATAGCTATGGCTTGTTACGACTCTATGAATCTTGAACCGTGGGTTAGTCTAAGCGATGAGGATGTAGCCAACAGACGCAGAATATCTAACGATGCCGCAAGCCGATTTATGAAAACGTGCTTCGGTGTTGAAGTAGTGGGGGTGAAGTGATGAGTAGAGTAATTGATGATGATGAGAAGGCGCTAGCTTTAATCAAGGCTATTTGTATAAGCGACACTCAGGCAAAGAACATTTTAATGTATCTAAGAGAAGAAATCCCTAACTGGTGGGATGATATAGACCCACATGACCAAGATACTTGGGTCGAGTGCTTGGCATGGGACGACGAAGGAGACTTCAAGTTTAGGGTACTTGTGAAAAATAGGTTTAGAGACTCTACAGGTAAGTATCGGTTTGATGTTGCTATGGGTTCCCCATACGACCATGCCACACCTTATTTAAAACCAGTGGGGGTGAAGTAATATGTTTTTAGTTATAGAAGAGGATTACTCAGTAAGTTATTCCGGTGTCCTAACAGGGCACTTGAGGGCGCGGTGCCGAAGAGGGGAAATTTCCCTAATTGATACTAAACGTATGGTGGGCATGAACGCAGTAGAAAACCATGAAGAACTTGGTGAGTATAGTGCTATAAACACTTACGACAGTGAAGAGCATCCTTATATCCTGAGTATCGTGCCACGCAACACAGTAGGGGTGAAGTGATGAAATTCAGAAAAAAACCTGTAGTAATTGATGCAGAACAATATAAAGGATATAGGAAATTAGTGACTGGAATGTGTAGATCAACGCTTTGTTCGGTTAATAGAGAACGCTATGAGCCGCACGTCCACACAATACACAACAACCAAGTTGTTAACATTGAAGTAGGTGACTGGATTATTCCGGAGCCGAATGGTATTAATTTCTACCCTGTCAAGCCTGACATATTTGAACAAACGCATGAACCTGTAGTGGGGGTGAAGTGATGAGTAAATTATATAGGTGCGGATGGTGTGGACTGCCTACAGATAAAGAAGGTCGAGTGACTTCCATGTTTGAAGTTGGGCGCATATCGGATATTGATGAGGTTTGGAAAGACGCAGACCATGTGCGTGGTGATTGCTGTAGGGTGATAAGCAAGACGAAGAGGATTATTACAATCGACAGATTTCGAGTTAGAGGAGTGAAGCGATGAACAGAGAAGAGAAAGAGTTGAGAGAGTCGATAGCAAGGTTTGAGCGGGAGAGAGACATCGCAGAAGATCGCTTGCTCAAGGCAAAGCACACCCTTAAATTTTATCTATTAAAACCAGTGGGGGTGAAGTGATGTATTTGCCAGAGATTAAATACCCGCTAAGACTGTGTGTTGAGATGATGCATTATTGCACGTGGTCAAACGAGAAAACGGCAGAGATAAGACCTAGTGAATTGCTTGTCAACTTAGAAGTGTTTTTTAGTAAAGAGCTAATTGAAGAATCGCGAAAAATACTTTGCGGTGAAATAACACCAGTGGGGGTGAAGTGATGAAGAAAGAGCAAGAGCTACAAAAAGCACACAGAGAAGGCTATACGGCCGCGCTAGAGGATACGGTCACAGGTCTAGAAATGTACAAAGAAGGACTGGGCGGAGAAACCATGATTAGTCTAGATGATGTTATTAAAATGTTTAGCGCCCCCTTACCACACTTGAGAGGGTGAAGTGATGAAAGAATCCGAAAGATGCAATCAGACGGGTAAGAAAGATGCAATTAGACGGGTACTTATACCAAGCCTTCTTTTGCTCTCTGCCTGTAATGTTGATCAACAACATGATGCCAGTGAATCTAAGTTTATAGGCACTACTTACACACTTGATCACATGCATGAGGTCCATGAGTTCACGCCAAATGAAGCACCGACCATGCTGTGCGTTGTATTAACGTCTCGCATCCCCTTAAAGGCCGCATCTGGCATTACCTGTTTTAAGAAAATATAACCGACTGGAGGTGAAGTGATGGACGAATTAAAAGAAAAGGTTGCAAGTGGCTCAGTCTACCTAGACCCTGCGGATATATGCTCTTTTACACAACCTGAGTATTCTGATTGGAAGTGTTACCTGTTTGGTGGGTCGGCCACGAGTCTGACTTGGATTCCATATAAGGGTAAAGAGCCTAATTGGTTTTGGCGAAAGATGCAGTATTTAATCTTGGGTAATCGTTGGGTAAAGGAGGAGAAAGACAATGCCAGTTAAAGAACTTGGCGCACCACCGCCACACATGATGGAATATACAGGGACTAACGACAAGCTAATCTCAGGGAAAAGATATTCGATTGTTGAATTAGCTAAAGCTTATGATATGTCCTATGATCTTATCTATGTTAGGTTACGAGGCAAGACAAAAGCTAAAGAGTCTGTTTTTGCTAGACCCAAGAAGGATAATGTTATTTGGGTTAGGTTTATAGGAAAGCATAAAGAGTTAATCACAGATCAGATTTATACACTAAAGCAATTAGGTGCGGTCTGTGGAATAACAGGACAGGCTATGAACGGAAGGTTAAACAAAAGAAAGGTCTGTACGGCAAATGACTTGAGGGTGAAGCCTATCTACGTTACCAAAAAGACCACTGATAGCCTAAACGCACAATGGATGAGAAGGAAACTTGTATGATTACCAAATCCCAGAAAATATTAATTGTGCTTGCCGTCTTGTCTTACGTTGCACACCTTTTTACAGGCAGCACCGCGCTGGCATTCGTAAGCTTAGGAATAACGGCTAGTTACATTGTAGCGAGGACTTCACGATGATTACTCAAGGCGATCACGTTAAAATCACCTCAAGGAATGATATTGAGAAGCGTATGGAGTACTTAACCAAACGAATACAGGCTTGGGACTACACCGCTCCTTGTGTTATCAGGGTAGAAGCGTACGTTCCTGTTACCTCAACATCGCAAAGTAGACTGTTTCATATGTGGTGCAGGGAGATAGCAGGGAAGTGGATAAAGGAAAAGCCCACCCCAGAAGATGAAGCAACCATCAAGATGCTAATGAAGCATAAATTCTTAGGGACCCAAGACTACGAGTTTAAGTCTACTATCGTAGCAGGGCAGGTTAAAAGCACAAACAAGTTATCAGCAGGTGAATGGTGTTTCTTTTTAGATCAGGTGTATGACCTAGCCACAAAGGGAGGCGTTATGTTAACCGTCCCTATGGATAGTGATTACTCAAAACTTAAACGTAAACAGGTGGAATAATGGAACAGATAATCGCAGTAATATTCATTGTCATAGTAGCCGTATTTATGTGGGGTTGGTTCCTTATGGTTCTCGATGAAGAGTTAGAACATAGACGCGAAAAGGAAAAGTCTAAAGATTTGGAAAGGCAAAGGAAGAAGGCAGGCAGGAACCGTACCTAGATGTGCGTTTTAACACCCCATATCGAACGTTACAGGGACTTTAGCGCAAAACATAAGCTACCCTACTGGGTATGGCATAACGGAGCTTAAACGGAGCTTAAAATGGCTAAAACTTTAAGAGCGAAATGTTTAGAAAAAATACAGAAGTTAGCAAGAATATCTGCGGCTGATGAATATGGAATGGTTCAATGTGTATCTTGTGATAATAAGAGAATGCACTGGAAGGATTGTGACGGAGGACATTTCATTGCAAAAGGTTCTAGTTCTTATTGGGCTTTAGAGATTGAGAATGTTCATCCCCAGTGCAAAGGGTGCAATGGTTTTGGCATGAAGCATGGAAGCGCTGAAGGACAGTACACGTTATGGATGATTAATTACTACGGACTGGACTTTGTTGAGAAGATGCACGAAGATAAGCGAAAGTTAAAGAAGTTTTATGTGGCTGACTACCGAGAAATGTTAGCAGAATTTGAAAGTCAGATTAAACACCATGAGGAGAGACTGCAATGACTGGATACCTGGAGGAGTTAAGAATAAACGCTATTAAGTACGGTTTAACGGACGTTACTGAAAGGTTAGATTCTATTACTGAGGCTGTTATCTATGGGTCTGCCCTTGCTGTTTACGGAAGAAAGGAGATAGATATGATCTGGCTAGAGATTGAGGAAGCTAAGGATTTATTTATGGAGCCACCGACTGAAGAAGAGTTAAGGTTGCATCACCCTAGTTTTGATGTATAATCTAAGTTATACCCTTGTTTGACTCTGCCGTTTTGCCCCTTCGGGGGCTTTTTAATAACTCCAGATAACAGGCATGGTCTTACGAGCATCTAAGTGAATGAAAGTCTTAGCCACCCCTATGCCCTTAAATCCCATCTGAATCGCCTTAGAAACGATTACATAGCCTTCAGCGCCATTGTTTATCTTAATGTCCGAGGCTATTCCTTTAGAGTGTGTTCCTGCTTTAGCTTTACGCATCTCAATAGAGTGCTGGGGTGATCTATACCCAGAGGTGACGATAAAAGGGAATCCGCATTCATGTCTAAGGCTATCAAGTTTTATCAAGAAATCCTCGTTCATCTCATTCTCACCAGTCTCCTGGCAATCAAAATCTGATAGCTTAAAATACTTCAAATCTTCCATTAATAGGTTCCCTTCCATATTCTAAAGGCGTCAAACTCTCCTGATAGCATTTTTGTTCTAATCAAATCTTTTTTAGCTTCGTGGTCATCCCACTTAATTCCAGCCTCTTTTAGCCATTGAGATACCATGTGCATAGGGATTCTACCCACCAACTTGTTGTCGCCCTTTATCCCAGCGCCAGCATCTCGGATGATCTTAGCTTGTTCGAGATACGGAGTATTGTCGTGAATAGTCTCAATCACAAACTTATCACTTCCATCAAAATGGACTTTCTCTCCAATTTTCATATTTTTCTCCAAAAAAAAGGGGCACCTAAGTACCCCTTCTAGTGTTGCTTATATTAAGAAACGGTGTTGTCAGCTATGATACCAGAAGCCTTCTCATTCTTACAGACTAAAGTTAGCTCAGTAAGAACTTGACGGCGAGTGGAGTCACCAGTTTTGGCTAGTGCAGTGTTCTTGGTCGGACGAAGCAGACCAACACACCACATATCGCTTTGCATAATGAACACATCACGGCCACGGTTTTCGCGGGTAGGTGCGAACTCAACAGTTCCCCAGGGAGTCACATAAACGTCTAGTGACTTAACAACCTTCTTGTCGCCAGCTTGAACAGAAGAACGCTGGTTGTTGTTACCGGTAAATCCAAGAGCAATGTCCATCTGGTACGCAGACAAATAGCAAACGTCAGGCTTGCCACCCTCAGACCAAATGCTTTGCATAGTTGCATCGAATTTAGCTTGAGTAAAGTCAGTGGGAGTATCGTCATCTGTACGAGCATCAGTACCGTCACCAGTTGGATCTGCACCACTGTCGCCAGACTGGAAGTTTACGTTAGTTACCAACCAGGCAGGAGCGCCAGCAAGTTCGCGAGCAGTAGTGGCATTGCCAGCAACTCTAGCGTTGTTAGCAAAAAGGGCTTTTTCAATATCTAATTTCTGCTCTTTTGCAATTTTTAGAGTTTGGTACGCAATTTCCGCTGACCTACCTGCTTTCTTTATGGCTTCATCAGTGTCAGGAATCGACACAGAATTCTTAAAGATTTGCGTGTAGTTGCCAAGGCGAGAAGTAGCACTGCGAGCTTCAGAAGTAGTGTCATCTCCCTCGATGTGCTTGTTATCAGCACTTGCGCGTAAAGTGTCAGTCTGCCACTCGTGTAGAGTGTTAGAGGCTTTCACTTTCTTGCTGGCTGAATAAAAAGGAGTCTCTTCAGGGCTAATCTGATAAATTACGTCCTGTAGGTCTTCCCTGATTCCAACGGAATCATATGTGTCAAAAGTATTAATTGGCTGTGCCATGTCAATTTCCTCAAGTATTTAGAATAAGCCCCAGAGCATCTTCAATGCTGCCGGAAGCACTTAGTTTAGATCGTCTCTGAGCGACTTTTTTCTTGCTATTAATTGTAGGTTTAGATCCAGCTTTTACTGGTCGCTTGCGGCGATTTGCAGGATTAGCTTTATCTTCAGCGGCTTTTTTACCTCCCATGATCTCACGGTACTTTATGGCATCATGCAAAACTCTAATAGCACGATGGTCCATAATCTGACCAATCTCGTCAGCCTGGTATCCGTAAACTTCTGTACCCAGCTTTAGCATCTTATCGCGTACTGCGGAAGCCTTCTTCTGGTCAGAAAATTCAGGTATCACTTGTTGTAATGTAGCCATTTCTTGCTGTAGGTACGCTTTCTGTGCCGCCTCCTGCGCTTGAGATTGTTGTGCAGTTACTGACTCAAGCTGACGCATTTGGTTTTGGTGGGCACCTAAGTCCTCATCGTATCGCAGTTTGGCGTCCATATATCCTATGGGGTCTGTGTCAAACAATGCTCTCGATGGTTGAACAGGTGGTTGCGTAAAGCCTCCAGACTGAACTTGCTGGTACAATTGAGCAATATTTTGTCGCTCACTTAACAAGGCATTATAAACCTCTTCAGCTTGCTTGCGCTGTGACGCAGCTTGCTGCATACCTTGCTGGACGTACTTTTGACCACTGTATCCTTGCTTGAGTTCTTCTAGGGTTACAGACACTTCCTCTCCATTTATTTTAACAGAGTGCGTCTGGCCCGACTGAACGGCATCGTCAGTATCTTCTTCGTCGTCCTCGGAGTCATCCTGCTCCTCATCTGATTCTTCGTCATCATCTTCTTCCGAATCAGGCTCTTGCTCATCATCCTCTACACCATCATCACCCTCGGACTCATCATCTAACCCGTCCTCTAAGGTCTCTTCTGGCTCGATTAAACTTGCAATGGCTCCCTCAATGGTGCCATCCATTTCTACTGCGGCTTCAGTCGCTTCCACGGTGCTGCTCCTTTTTCTTTCTTGTCAAAGATTGCTTCTTCCATTAGTACGGTTTGGAAGTAATCCTCGATACGGTCTAGCGCACGAATTATGTCGTGTGCATCGTTAATAGCCTCAATTTGAGACTGGCTGTTCAGAAACACAGAAACCTGCATTTGCTGAATTTCGCTAATGACTTCCTTAAAGGTATCGTCATTGGTAAGCGTCCTAATTCGGGACGCCCTATCTTTTATATTCAGAACCTACCTCCAGTGACTGCTTCAGCAGGAGCTTCTGCCGGATACCGTGGAGCATTCTTCAATTGCTGAATCTGCGCTACGTCAACAGCGGTACCATATTTGCCTAAAATCTCGGCAGCAGAAACTAACAGGTTTTGATCCATTTGATCCCTATCCCTATCATCTGCTGCTATAGCCTTCTGAGCATCAATTTGTATTTTAGCCATATCTGTTTGAGACTTAGCCTGAGCCTTTAATTGCTCTGCCTGTAGATAGGCGGTTGCCTGATCCATCTGAGGCTGCTGCTGTCCTTGCTGCTGCTGTGCTAGCATCTGCTGCTCCATCTCCACAGTCATGGGCGTAAAGTACCTGTCAGCGTTTCTAACGCCGTTTAATGCTAGCATGTCTGCCAAGGTATTCCTAATCTGCGTCATGCTTACAAGGCCGTTAGAGGGGCCGTATGCCTGGAATATCTGCATTTGCATCTGTAGTGCCTGGGCAAGAGCTGCGTTTCTTTGGTCTTCTCTGCCTGTTCCTAATCCCACATTGACAGAGGCATCCATTTTCTTGTTCCATGATCGAGGATCAACAGGCTCATAATCTTGCCCACTAATACGCATCATCTTCTCTTCATCACAGTTTTCAATAACCAATTTCAGCATCAGCTTAAACATTCTACGGACGCCGCCCTCAGCCAGATTTCTAGCAATTACCTCAGTTTGACCTGCGGCTCCTGCAATAGTAGCTTGTACTGCTGTAGCTGTAGTTGCTTTAAGGGCGTCTGGATTCAGTCCCAGGCTTGCCTTAGAGATGCCTAATTTATTCTCAATCTCAGCGTCATAATAGCGAATAGCCTCTAACGTCTGACCGGCAACAAATGGCACAGTTAACTGGTTGATAGCGCCAGCCTGCTTAACACGAACAATGCCGCCAATTTCATTATTAAGCATGTCGTCAACATTTACGGCACCATCAACAATTTCTGTTCTAGGGTTGTTAGTCAGTGCAACATTATCCAAAACACCTCGCAACATAGCAGTTGCAGCATCCTGGTCATTCATTATAAGATCAGCAATAGAGATGCCATAAAATGTGTGTGGCTCCGGCTCTACCTCAAACACGGCAAATGGAGCATCACCCCAAGGCTCAACATCTAATAACTGGTAGTCATTGCCGCCAAGGGTAAGCTTTTGCATTTCTGCTACGCCAGTCCCATCAACGTCCATCTTCATGTATAGCTCAGTTAGAGCAACGATACGCATAGAGGGGTCTTGTACGTTATCAGAGTTATAGTCTGACTCATAACCCCTGCGTTCGTATCTTTCTACATCAGAGAAGGTGTCAGAATGACCCAAACCAGACAGCTCGGAAACTTCGTCAAAGTCGTATCCCATAGATACTAAATCGCTCACCCTAACCTCAGTACGATGGCCGACAACATAGGCGTCATCAATTGAAGTGGCGTTGCGATCAACAAAAAACTCTTCTGGAGGTACAGACTCCACGCAAAGATCACCTAGCTCACTAATTCGGCTGATCTTTAAATCGTGCCGAGGTGTCTCTACTTGAGTGCCATACTCATCTATTTCAACGCTCATCTTAGTCGTGTGTTCAACAACCTCAACATCTTGCTCATTAACAATGGTAGAAAATTCCATGTCATTAAGGTTGTTAAAAGTATAAGACTCAGCCTCAGAATAAGTATCCCAATAAACTTTAACAATACCGTTCTTCTTTAATAAGGCGTCATGGAAGGCATCGTTTAATATGTCGTATCCACCAAGCTCTTGAAACTTGTATTGTATGTATTTAGTTGCCTGTTCAGCAAACTCTACATCCTCTGGTCCAGTAGGAACAAACTCTACAAAGCGATCAGTAGATAAAAATACTCTTAGCAGGCTTGGCTTAATTGAACGCACAGCGTCACGCACTTTAGTGGCAACAACAGTGGATCGGCCATCTTCTTCACCAATGTCAACTTCACCATTATAGTATCGTTGCGCTCTAATGCGATCTTCAGCTACTTCTGACTCAACAAAATCAATAGCGTCCATAATTGCTTCGCGAGCAATATTTTCAATGTCATCTTTTTCTAATGGTTTAAGTTCCACGTTCACTCCAGATTAATTTAACAAGCCCATGACTTTCTCAACGGAATCGACACCAGAGCCTTGTTGTGCTGCGGCTGTTGTCGAACCTGCTAAAACCACTTTCGAGGCGCTTTCAATTTTCTTTAGCAGCTCGCCAAATACAGTATTATCTTTTAACGCCCTTCCTACCAAATCAGGGGACTCACTATACAGGATTCTTGCCACTTCTGTCATTTGTTTATCCGACAGCCCCGCGCCAGACGGCACCATCTGAACAGCCATTTTAACCAACGCTAGTGGATCACCCGCCATTCCTCTGGCAAAATCCTCCATAGCAACGCCACCGCCACGCAGCTGCGCTTCTCTTTGTAGCGCCTGTGTTGAGGACTGCGACCTGGGTTGTATATATTTATCCATAGACGTAGACCTGGCTGCATTAGATACATTCTGTACAACTCCCGACGCCTTATCTTCTGGCAATAAAATCCTAAGAACAGTGCCAAGCTGCATATCTTCTTTGGCTAGGTTTTCCATTGTGGTTCCTGACCTACGCGCCTTGTCGTTAATGTTAGCCATTGCGCCAGCCCTAAACGCTGCTAGATCGGTGGGGTTAAGCCGACTAACTAATATCTCTAAATCATCAGCGTTCATACTTAAAACTTTTCGTCCTGCTTCAAACTGCTTGTTTTGAGACATCATGCCAGCATAATTAGCTCTCGCAGCACCCATTTCAGGAGAAGCGGTGTCAATTGCTCCGCGAAGGCCGCCTTCTAGCTCGCCAGTCGTTCCTGCTCTCCTTCCCTTCCCTGCGACGTATAAAGACTGAGTTTCCTCTTTTAAGATTCTTCTCATGGCCTCAGCATCTTCCAGTGTAGGCATTCTATTAAGAGAAACAGCACCGTTTGCCTCTGTCTTAAACAGCGGGACTATCCCCTCAAGGTCATAATTAGCCTGAAGCTCTGCCCTAATGTCTGGGGATCGTTGAGCAACATTAAGCATCTGATCTGAAATTTCCTGTGTGACAGCTTCGCTTTCTGGTTGTGCGTAAATTTTCTTATATGCCCCAGACGCTTCATCTCTTAACTCTTTTTCAGTGGCAGCCCTAGCTCTCAATATGTTGGGGTCAGAAACATCTGGCGCTAGTGCATCAGACATAGACTCATTAGCTTGCTGGGTTGTTTTTTGCCTTCTAGCCTCACTTGCGCCCAGTATTGTTGCCTTAGCTTGGCCGCCCTCATTAACCATGCCTTTTACCGCTGCACTCAATGTGGCGTTATCAGCAATAACGCTGCCGCTAGCAACGCCTTCAATTACCTCGTCAACCGTTAAACCAGTACCCTCTACCAAGCGTAAAAGCTCTTTCTGTACAGCATTGTCAGCGCCCTTCATCTTGCGTCGCGTATAATCAATTAAAGCCCTGCCTACCTTCCCTAGCTTGCTTAAAGCCAGATCAGCAGCAACGGCAGCACCAGAACCAAAAGCGGTTCCAAATCCAACATCACCTGCGCTCCCTGCGCTAAACAGCGGGTTTTCAGAGGCTCCCACAGAATAGGCTGCGCTTTCTCCTGCACCTATCTTTGCGGTTTTAAGAAGCTGGGCGGCTCTAGTGGTATTTGCAACAGCAGCAGGAGCGCCAACGCCGGTCATAGCCATAAGGATAGATGGAAGAAAAGCACCAGCCACCTCTAAGGTAATAGCCGCCCCTTGGTTCTGATCCTTGTAATCTTTTAGCTTACCCCTAAGCTCGTCCCTAACGACATCATACTCTCTGCCACCCATTGACGCGGGTAGGGCGGATCGAACAGCCGCCTCAATCTCATCACTAAAGCCGTAGGTAACACCCTGAGCAAAAGTACGCAGCTTTTGTGGCTCTGCTATGACAGCTTCATTTGGCTGGATAACAGGTATACCAGGGTTGGCAGCCTGTTTCTTTCTGCGAAGTTCCTCTAAAAAGTTGCTCACAGTAAGCCACCATCTCTCATAACGCCTTCGCGCTCTTCCAAATTATAGTCCTCCCACTCTATAACTGTAAGGCTAGGATTGCTTTTCTGTATTTGACTGAAAGCATTTTGTGCTGCATCGTGACGCTTCCTGTTTTCTATCTTGTAGTCAGCGTATGCTTTAAGCCCAGAGCCTCCAAGAAGCATTTGCACTTCAGGCATCAACGCATTTCTAAGTTTAGTTTGGGCGGCAATCTTATTTTGGATGTACTCAATTAACTGATCACCTGATAGATTTTGGTCAAAGCCTGTTTCTAAAGCCAGCCTTAGCTCGGTAGCACTTAGGGCACCAAATGTAGCGGAATTAATAATATCAATACCCATCTTGTTTGCGATCTGACGAAGCTCAGTAGTTGCCGCATCTGTTGAAGGTAAGAACTTTTTAAGAAAGCCACTTTTTGCACCCTCGCCCACCAACACCTCTGCTCGCGCAAAGCTCTGTATTTGATCATCAATAAGCTGAAACTGCGAAAATACTTCTTCACCTTTTTTAAGCCCTTGCGTCATATCCCACTCAGCTTTCTGCTTCTCTATATCCATCTTATTCTTGTCTGCCGAGGTCAGGCCAGCACCAGACAATGGAACTATTTTGTATTGTGATCCTGTGGGAGCGTTCGGATCTAGGCTATAAGTGTACTGCCCGCCTTTAGGGACAACAACGACACCATTTTCCAGAATATCATCTTCCGCAGTCTGTATAGAGCCAATATTTTTAGAGGAGTAGTCAGTCCCCATTTTGCTTTTTGTTAAAGCGGCCAAGGCTTCTTTTGCCATAGCTGGATTAGCTTCAACCATATCTGCTAAATCGGAGTAACCTGATTTCCGCAACAAGGCAACAGTCTGGTTGGCTGATTTGTTGCCCTGAGACCGAGCAATTTGATCTTGAGCCATCTTTGAGACATTTGGATCAGGGTTTAGGCGCATTGTATTAAATGCCGCAGCAGCACGAGCCATCTTCTCTGGATCAGATGTGTAGTCTTTGAATCCCTGCCCCATACGAGCAAAGAAACCTGGTTGTTCTGGTGGAGGTGAAGGAGCCTGCGTAGCTTGTATAATACTATTAGGAATCGGTCCGTTAGCAACACCCCTCATCGCTTGAGGAGCATTGTTCATCTGGTTGTTAGCCTGCATTCCAGACATATTGTTCGGCATAGGCATTCCAGCCATAGCAGCAGTAGTATTGTCTACGCCGCCATTAGGCATCCCCATCTTACCAGACATCATAGCTTCCAGCGACTTTAGCTTCTCGTCTTCAATGCCACTATTCATAAAATCAAATATACCAGCCATCTTACCCTCCAAACATTTTTAACAGCTTCGCCATTTTACTTGTTTTTTCGTCATCGTCATCTTTATCTGGCTGCTGGCCGATAGAGTTTAGAATTCCAGACGCACTACTTCCATACGGTCCCATAGGAGGGGCATTAAGAGGCATTAAACCACCTCCACGCTGCAATTGACCCATAGGGGGAGCATTAATAGGTGCGACCTGATAGTTAGCCAGCCCATCAATTATCTTGCTTGCTGTTGATGGGTTTCCTGCTGCCTCAGTAGCCTGTAATATTTCGGGGGCGATAGGGCCGTTAGCAATACCGTTTATCGCCGATCCGACATTATCAATTCCTCCAGGACTGACCTGCATACCTGCAATATCCCCTGGATTAACCATTTGCGCTGATTCCAAAATCTTACGCAGTTGTGCTTCCTGATCATTTTCTGGATTGTACATATTAAGCATTGTATATTCCTTTTACCAACTCACCATAATTAACGGCAAGATAACCAGAAGGCTGCATCTTCACCAGTTCAGGCATAACAGCCTGCACTTCCTGAGCTATAACACCAGTAGTCATAGGATTACTTAATCCCTTCTCATTGGCGTCATCCGTCCAATCCCAAGTATATAATCCAAGGCCATTAGGTAATGATCCTATTTGAGTAATATTCTCTTTTAAGCGAGAATCAGAAGCCCCATACAGTTGAGCGCCCATAGTCAAATAATCAAACATGCCTGGCTGCTTGCTAGTAGTTTGAGACTGAGGAATTGGTGATGCACCCAGAGCCTGCGATAACAATCCAATAGACTGGTAAGGCGCTTGCGTGTAACCTGCAAATTGAGCCTTAGCCGCATCAATGAGCTGCTGTTGAATAGCTTGTTGCATCATACCCTGTTGCATAATGTTTTGGTTAACAGTTTGTCCCATACCAAAACCAAGGTTAGATAGGTTGCCAAGTTGACCAGCAGCACCAAGACGTTGAGCAGATCCTGATAATCCTGCCTGTTGGTTAGCCATCTGTGCGGCCAAAGCCTGTTGTGCATTAAACTGACCTGCCTGATTAAATGCAGACTGATTGGCTAACTGTGCAGTATTTCCTGCCTGCGCCCCAAACTGGTTGGCTTGGTTCATAGAGGCAGCATTAGCTAGTGCAGCATTATTACCTGCTTGAGCGCCAAACTGACTGGCCGCTTGCTGTTGTGCAGACGCCTGTTGAGCAGCCTGGTTAAATGCCTGAGCGCCAAACTGACTAGCTTGGTTTTGAGCTGCCTGGTTAGATAAAGAGGCTACGTTACCAGCCTGAGCGCCAAACTGACTTGCCTGATTCTGTGCAGCTTGATTAGATAGGGATGCTACGTTACCAGATTGCGCTCCAAATTGACTAGCCTGATTCTGTGCAGAAGCGTTAACAAGGGCGGCTTGGTTAGCAGCGGAAGACCCAAACTGTGAGGCTTGGTTTAAAGCTGATTGGTTAGACAATCCTGCCTGTTGCATGAGATTTGCTGTAGTAGTTCCAGCCTGTAGATTTGCACCCTGATTGGCAAGACCTGCCTGCATACGACCTGCAATATCCTGTTGAGCCATGCCTTGAGCTTGATTAAATCCAGCTTGACGCAGTTGTCCAGCAGACCTAGCAGCTTGATCAGCAAAAGACCGATTAGTCTCTGCTTCCATTAATGCTAGGCGAGAACCACCAAACGCACCCGCCGCTGTAGCTTGAGCGCCTGCTTGTCCCATAGCCATTTGCCTAGACCGATCTAAGTCAGACAAGGTAGATTGGACTACCTGGGTTTCGTATGGGTTTTGGTATTGGGATAAATCAGTTCCTGCAAGTTGTCCTGCTGTGACGTTCTGGGCGCCAACAGTTGGAGCGCCAAACATTTGACTAGCGCCATATCCTTGTGATCCAGCTCCAGTAGCGCCGTAACCTTGTGATCCAGTTCCCGCCGCTCCATAACCTTGTGATCCAGTTCCCGCCGCCCCATATCCTTGAGCATTAACACCAGAAGCACCAAAACCTTGAGCGCCAGCAGTAGTAGCGCCATAGCCTTGTGATCCAGTTGAATAAGGATTGTAGGATGCGCCACCAATATTGGTTGGTTGATAATTCATCTCGCGGGCTGCTCCAGCCATAGAGCCTTGTATTCCAGCGGCAGCCGATTGATTAATATTTGGGGCGCGTGGACCTTGATCAACAGGCGCAACAGGTGCAGTGGCAACAGGAGGCGTCGAAGGAGGAGGCGTAGGAATAGTAGAGGGAGGCTGTGGTGGTGGTGGCGTAATAGCTCCACCAGGAGGTTGCACTTGAGCGCCGCCCTTTGCCCCAGCAGATGGTTGTCCAGGCTGCGGGCCTCTCCAGTCGGGATTACCCGGCGGTTGCATACCTGCACCATCCCCAAATCCACGGCCACGCATTTCCTCCGCACTACCACTAAAAAATTTCTCGCTCAAACGACCGTCCATACTATGATCGGTATAGCTACCCCCATACTTCTGCATACCGCCCGTAACACCCGTGTTACCGCTATACTCACCAGTACCAAGACCGAAGTTTGGTGCTTGGTCAAAGCCATTTACCATACCTCCGCCATCTCCTCGTGGTGGAATACCTCTTCCGCCGCCCAGATTAGGATCAGAGTATAGAGATGCCGGATTTTGTCCCGCTTTTTGCTGGTTGACCGCAGTTGCTTGTCCCAGGTTTACGCGATTTCCGCTTACGCCCAAGTTAGGATCAGAGTACAAAGAGGCAGGTGCAGGATCAGCAAAGGGCTGATAACCAGGCTTATTTAATCCAGGAGGAGGCTGAGGAGCAGGCTGTGGTTGTGCTTGTCCAAGCCCTAATGGTTGGCCTATTCCACCTGGCTGTAATTGGTTGTTTGCAACACCCATCTGTGGAAGGGTTCGCTGATTTGGCATTCCTGCTCCAGCCATTATATTTTACTCCCTGACATCATTTGTAAGTATTGATCATCTACTGAGGTACCTGGCGCTGGAGATTGATACATCGACTGATTTGGCATTGGAGCTTGCATTGGAGCTTGGTACATGCTCATTTGAGGCTCTTGTTGAGTCTGAAAGCTTCCCATATCTGGCATTTGACCAGACGGAAAGCCAGAAGGGTAATCTTGTGATCCTACACTCATGCCAGCATTGCCTGGGTCAAAACCAGCGTAGCGACGACTACCCTCATAACCTGGACCGAAATAACCAGGACCAGCCTGACGTTGCTGACCAAATAATTGATCGTATTGGTTAACAAATCCTGGCTGCTTTTCTTTTAATTCTGCTACGGCTGCCTCGTATATAGGAGAAGAGCTATAGCCACTCATGCCACCAAAGCTTTGCGCTTCAGGCATTCCTGCCATAGCGTCAACACCAGGGGAGGCTAATCCAAAGGCAGAAGCCGCATCTTGGTTGGCTTGCATCGCCTGTTCCTGCTGTGGAGTAAACGCCGCAATATCAGGACCATAGTAAGGCATGTAGCCAATTTTCTGGACTTGCTCGGCTCTTGCCAAGTTTCTGATAGTGGGTTGCTTGGCCCACTCTGGAATTGTTGCTTCTGTTGTTTGGCTGCCGCCTTTTCCACCTGACATATTATATATCCTTGCTTAATGTGGTGAACGCTTCCGTCCATCCTTTATTCATTAAAACTCTTGCCCAGCCTCTACGACCAGCAATAGTCATGCCTGTACATCCCTCTCTGCGAGCAAACTCCACTGCCGACTCGTCCATATCTACTATTTGCTGCTTCTCTCCACCAGCAAGAAAGATATGAAAAATCTTGCGCTTTGGAAATGTTAATATCTCTGTTATCGCACACCCTTTAGGTGCAGGCCAAAACTGCATGTAACCAGACCGAACACTAGCCGCAATATCATCAAAATCGTGCGTTCCTCCACTATAATCTAACGCTGCCTCTATCCAAACCCTGCATCGTTCTAATTCTACGTCTAAGTCTGACATCTGCACTTCCGTATCAAAATATGCTCGATTATACCATTTTTAGGATGCGCGTGTTATGGATACTTGAGCTGCGCGTGTAGTAGGTGCAAATGCGGTTGCTGCTACCACCTTTAACCTTAATGCAATATTAGAAACTGCCCACTTTATTTGCAGATATGACCCTGCTGCAATTGTTAACGTAAAGGACACCCCTACCGTCTTAACTTGCCCGCTGTCTTTAATATCAGTTTGTACCGACACTGAGTCTGTTGTTCCATCTAACATCGTCCAAAGATATATAGTTTTTACTGCTGCCGTACTCGATAATAACTGGAAATTACCAGCCACCGAGTACACTCCTGCCTCTGCAAATATTATCTTAGTGCTGTCAGCCGCATCAATAGTCACCGTCCCAGTAGCCGATACAAGGTCAAAGGGTATGGCATAAGCTGTATCTGGGCTAGCGGCAACTACATCTACAGTTGATGCAAATGATCCACTGCCTCCCGCTAATTTTATTTGCCTCCACTCGCCATTCTTTGATACTACTGGATAGCCGGTCCTATCCCACAATAACACGCCATCTTCGCCGGCAGACTCACCAGCAAGATAGTATGACAGCTTAGACTTTGTTCTAGTTAAGAAGTCCGTCAACCTCTCACCCCAAGGCTTCCAATCTGGCCCTAGTGGTGGTGGTGGGCGTTCAGCTAGACTCATCTACTGCCACCAGTAGTCACGTTTAAACGCATCTTTCCCGCCCTCCAGTCTACCAATTCTGAGCCATTAATCCTCATGCGAACCTGCCTTCCCTGAAACCTAACGCCAGTAGGGTTTAACATGGTAAATGGTCCGTAAGACTCTTCAGTGCCATTTGGATAGAATCTAGTCTTAAAGGTTAGTGTTACATCACCCAGATTAAGCTCATCTGGAATAATCTGGTTAACTTTTGTTATCTGATCGCCTATACCAATACTGATAGGCCCACTCTCTAAATAAGATGCGCTAGTGCCGTGAGAGTGACCAGTCTCTTGGTTATAGATATTACCAGAGGCATCAAACCACATAGGCTGACTGAATACACCAGAGTCAACGCCTGACGTTCTACTTAATACACCAATATTCCAGTGGTTTTCTTTATAATCATATACAACGTACCTATCATTCTCTACAGAGGCGGTGCTTGGGTAAAACCACCATACCTCGCCAAATTGAGAGTTATGGACGGCGCATACCTTAGATCGCTGTGAGGTGTTCATACCATTAAATACATGGTCCATGACGTCACATGGCATTTCTTGTACAGATGATCCATTATAGACGTAAAATGACTTAGCACCCATCCAGTAAGCGCCTTCGTCAACAGCAACAGCCCCTAGACGAGAGATAGAGCCACAAGATGTGCCTACCCTCTGGAAGCCGTAAACTGTTGGTGGTCCACTGTAGGTGGCAACATGAGCATCGACGTTAGTAAGGATTAGTGTTCTTCCACGCACCCTTAATCCAGAAACTATTTTTCCAGATGTTTGCAATTCAAGATCACCAGCCTGGTTAACTGCTGTTGGAGTCCAGTCTGTATTATCTTCACGATCACACCATTTGACTAGCCGTGGGTTATTGCCTGATCCAAGCGCAAAGATAAATCGCTCATCAGTAACCACAATAGCACCATTATCAACAGGAGCATTTGTCAAAGGCGCAGCAATTGTCGCACCATCCAGCTCCCACTGGTATATCTTTCCATCCTTGCTTGAGCAGGCAATCAAATACTGGCCCCATGTGTCTAAAGACCAGGACGTAGCCTCAGCAGGAACGCCATTGCTTGGCCTGTTTGTTCCATAAGTAATAGTGCCCCAGAAAGATCCGCTATAGCCTAGATTGACGTCAGCATCTAAATCGCCAGAGGTTAAGGCTGTTGGGGTTATATCACTAACGACACCCCCTGCATTAACTGCATAAAGTTTATTGTATGTCCCTGCTGCAATGTGAGCATCTGAGTTGTTATCGGCCAAGGTTATAACTCCACGCGGAGCCGCAGCAAATGCGCTAGACACGCGAGTAGTCCACCCACCGACAGGGCGAATAGAATTGTTTTCCCACCGTATAAGGTTAGCGTCTCTCCACCGTCCAGTCGAATCTAGCTCTGTACCGTGGTTGAATATTCCAGCAGGTAAATCAATACTGACATACGCCATTATTTGCCTACTCCTTTAACACGCTCGTAAGTCCTGTTGAATGATAGCCCCAGCATACCCATTAGAACAGGCATCATGGTTGTCATATCAGCCTGGGGTATAACGAAACCAAACCCTGCCGCTAGTGGTGATATTAAGAAGTTGACGGCCATTCCGACAACACAGACCCATCCTGTAGCGGGTCGCCATGAACTTTGGAACCAGTTTCCTTTTGCTTCTGCGGTGTTGAGTGCAATCTGAGCGACTGCGAGTTCCTGCGCGTGTACCTCTGAAAGTGTGCTAATCTTTGCCGCGAGTTGTTGTTTGATGGTTGCATCTGGAATCCATTTGTCGAGTAGGCTAGTTACTGGCGCGATTAAAGAAGTGATCAGGCTCATTGAACTAACCTCTCCAGAAAGGTTGACCCTAAGATAAGCGGATACATAGACCACAACATTAACTCAGCTTTCCTAAACTTCACAGAGCCATCGTCTAATTGCTTCTCAATGTTAGTATATCGGACAGAGCATTCTTTCTCATGCCCTTCTAGCCGAATCAATACTTCCTTTGCCGTTGCCATTATGTAGTCCGTTATTTTTGGTTGAGTGCCGTTGTAGTTACTGATCTAAGCACAACAATACATACTGCAATACCTATTCCAATGAGTGCTTGTGAGCCTTGACTGACAGGCAATAGACCAGTGTAGCCTTGAGCCATGCTTAAAACAGTCAACGCAATGCTGAATTGTATCGTCTTAGACTTGAGGCTCTGTAGTATTAAGTCCATTATGATATGTACTCATTGCCAGAGCTAATGGCGGCATTAACCGCAGTCATGTCCTCATCGCCCCAATCGTCTTTAGCAACCATAAGCTCTAGGTGCTGAACATTACGCTCAACTGTTCCTTGGCTATCTTCATCAGCTTCTGCGGCGATAGTGGCTGTGATAAGTACTACACTATCACCCATTGCTGAGTAGTCTTGTGCTAGTTGTTCTGCTTTACGATCTTCTACTTGTGACATATTATGCCTCCAGTGCTTCGAGTCTTGCGGTTAAGTTTGTGATAATGTCGGCTTGTGCTATTGCTTGATCAGACAAGTCCTGTATGGCTTTAACCAAGATTGGTATTAGTGCGGCCTCTGCTACTTCCTGAGAACCATCTTCTCTTTCGTCCCAAAGTTTAAAGCCATCCTTCAAGCCGCTATCAGCATCAATAGCCTCCTTGGTGTGCTGAGCAATAAGGCCGTGGTTAGTTTGAGTGTTCTTAAAGACTTCAGTAGAACCTTCTTCATAGGCGCTAAAGGTTTCTGGGAGTTCGCCGAGAGTCTTGTAGTTCCAAGTTACTGATCGCAATGAGTTGATGAAGGAAAGCCCTGTTGTGCAGTCTTCAATATCCTTCTTGTATCGCTCATCTGACACTGTCGCCCAAGTTGCTACGCCGTGTTGCGCTCTTATGTCGGTAGTCTGCTGGCCAATTGTTGTGTAACCTGCCTCCCCTGAAACGTCATAGCCTATAGCTATAGCAAACTGAGCACTAGCGGCAGTTACATCCGCGTATGCACCTATAAGAACATTATAATTGCCAGTAGTAAGACTAGGACTGTGATCACCTGCTGATTCACCAATTATGACGTTACGAATACCTGTTGTGAGTGCTCCTCCGGAATTATTACCTACTGCTACGTTGTTAGCACCCGAGGTACAAGCGTCTAACGATTGACCCCCCAAAGCAATATTAGACGACCCTGTGGTACAGGCTGTCAAAGCTCTAAAGCCAAAAGCGTGGTTTCCATTAGAGGTAGTGTTGTTGGCTAAAGCCTCATAGCCAACTGCGGTAGCATTAGCGGCTGTGGTAGAGTCCTCCATGGCTAGATAGCCTACTGCAACATTACCTGAAGCAGTTGTATTAGCCTTTAAGGAATTATGACCTAAAGCAGTGTTGTTACTGGCTGAGTTGTTGTTTAAAGCATCTCGACCCATCGCTACGTTATTAGCGCCTGTAGTAACAGAAGCCAAGGCGTTTGTACCAAAGGCGTTATTATCGCTACCTGTTGTGTTACTAATTAAAGAGTTAAAACCAAAAGATGAGTTAAAATTGGCGGTTGTGTTGGTACCTAAAGAACCATAGCCAGTCGCTGTATTGCCTTGACCTGTTGTGTTGGCGTCTAGTGCCCACGAACCCACCGCAGTGTTATTCCCCCCTGTCGTTGTGCCTCCTAGAGCCGAGCGCCCTACTGCTACGTTATAATCTGCTGTTGTGTTGGCCGCTAAAGAGCTAGTACCTACAGAAGTATTGTTATGTCCCTCAGTATTACTAAGCAGGGCGTCTTGCCCGACTGCTACGTTAGAGCTTGCTGTTGTGTTGGCCGTTAAAGCCTGACGCCCTAGTGCGACGTTGCCCGCGCCAGTGGTATTAGCACCAAGCGAAGCATAGCCTACAGCAGTGTTGTTGTCTGCCGTTGTGTTGGCATCTAGTGCATACGTACCCAAAGCTACGTTGTTAGCTCCGCTAGTGTTGCCTTTTAAAGAGTCTCGGCCCATCCCAACATTTGAAGACCCTGTAGTATTCACCAGCAAACTGTTGGAGCCTATAGCAACATTATTAGAGGCGCTAGTACTTGCGTTCAAGGCGTTAAAACCAAGAGCGACGTTAGTGCCGCCAGTCGTAATAGCAGTACCTGCATCATCGCCTACTAAGACGTTATAATTACCACCGCTTTCAATGGAGTTACCTGCGTTTACGCCTGCTATAAAGTTGCTTGTGCCAGATGTGCTTGTGCTTAGAGACGTAATCCCATCGACAGTACCGCCATCAATATCTGGAGTATTAAGGTCCATGCCAACAACTGGGGTTGTGCCGTCCAATAGGTCGTCAAGAGTATCCAGCGTGGTGTTTATCTTTGTGCCCCAAGTGTCCTCGGATGCGCCCACTTCAGGCTTTACTAGCGAGTATGTTGTAGTCGTTGTATCAGCCATTTAAGCGGCCTCCCATTCTATTTCATTTAGGGGCACATTTGCCCACGTTACATTTGATGATGAAGTATTAGCCCAGCTTTTCTCTGATGGATTATTGTCAATCCAGAGTATAATGCCAGAGCATATCAATCCACCGCTTGCCGTAATTGCCGAGTCTGACTGTCTAACCCTAACGCTATCAGCAGAAACACCTGCAACAGCACTTACTACAGACGAACCCAGTTTTATGACCTGTCCGCTTCCTGTAGTCCCTGAGACGCCGTTAATGGCCGTATCAGCTAAATGTATCCTTTGCCCTGCTACCGCTACACTAGATGCAGAAGTGACCGTAGAGGACGATTCTCGCACTCTAATGGCATCCGTAGCTACCGTTGACGTTGCAGATATTTGCGATACGCCCGAAACAGTAACTGCGGCCACCACCACCACACTTGAAGACGCAGAGGTGGCAACAACGCCATCTTCTAGGTCAGCAGTAGAGTATGCAGCCTGCCCATATTTATAGACACCATATAACATACTAGTCTAACGTAATGTCTAAAGCACCCGCGATAATACGGAAAACGTCTCCGCTTTCTACAGCTTTACTTGCAGTCAGTGTGCCGTAAGCGAGCAAATTGCCAGTAGTCAGCGCGTCAAATACGCCGACATGAGTTACAGTACCCCAGCTATCACCAGCCGTAGGGAACTCAATTGCGCCTGCATTGCTAGTAGTGTCACCAGAAGTAGTAAAGGTAGACGTCTGTCGTGCATAGTCAGTTCCACTCACCTCAGTTCCACCACCTGCATCATTAGGAGCGCCGGTGTATAGAGCAATGTAAAGTGTGGTTGGAGCAGTATAAGCAGCCCCACCGAAAACGTGATCCAGTATCTCTGTCTCTAAGAAGTTTGAAAAGCTCATCCTAATCCTCGTATTTTAGTCTTTAACCCAATGCCTGAAAATTTAGACTGTTGAGATGTTAAGTTTAATCGCTGTACGGCTTCACTGTATCCTGTAGCCCATGTTGCAACTCTTGCATCCTCCGCTAAGTATGGTGCAGAGTGCATTAAAGCGCCGTATAGGTACAGGTCGGGCGAATCACTGAGCAGCCAGTTGGTAGTGTTGGAATCTGATAGTGCAGGAATCTTTTGGACGTACAACAGCTCTGCTGCATACGACTCATCTGGAGTAGGGAATACCTCAAATTGGTCTTCTGAGTGACTGTAGAATCTTGGTTTTCCAGCAATATTTTCTGAGCCTTGACGTTTATCTGCCATTGCATTCTGACTTACCAGGTCCATGATGTATGTGGTTCCAGTAGTCAAATGAAGTCTGATTGTTTCAACCCAATCACCTGGTCTTGTGAAATATTGACCGTCAATAGTTGCAGTTGATCTGTTTTCCATACGCCAATGGCGTACATCTCTGTTGATACTAGCCTCTGCTAGAGCGATGAATGTGGGGATTACGGACGTTAAATCTTCCCTGTTCAGAAAGTCTGCCAGAGAGGTCTGTAATTCACTGTATGTGCCTAATGCCATTGCTAACTCCAGTTATGTGCCCGATTATACCATTTTTTAGCAAAACTTTACATTTTAACGTTTATAATACGGACGCAAGCAGACCACCCAAATGTTTCAGGCGTGGACTTAGCTCATCACGAACAGAGGCTGGCAACTTACCATACAAGTCCATTAAGCCGCCCACTGTCTCTTTAGCAGAGTAACCCACCAATGGCTTATTTTCATAAGCGGATCGTGCCGCTGGTGCTGCATAGTTTTGAATCGCTGGGGCAATATATTTATCAACTATTGGGGATAGAGTGTCTCCCACCTTACTTGACCAATCTTTAGCCAGTTGTCCTCTTGCGTCTTCAGGGTATATAGCGTCTTTTACAGGCTCTGCCCAGTTAGGTGATAACACCCCTGCTGCATTGCCTCGTATTCTTTAGCGACTCTTGCGCCAAAAATAGGGTCATTAGGACCAACAGAAGTTGATGGGGTGTAGGGTATTCCTGAGCGTTTTGCGTAATCAATGGCGGCTTGTTCTGCTGCCGCACTTGGGCCAATATTTAATAAGCCAGTGCTAGGGCTAGCCTGATTGAGCTTGGATAGCGCCAACAACCCTTTACTAATGCCCGCCATCACACCACCCTAAATAAATAAATAAAGCCCGATTATACCATAAATTAGGCAATGCCTTGCAGATTGCGCCGAATTGGATCGCCCCAATTACTTGCAGGCTTATAGCCCACCGCTAGGTATCTAAATGCGTCAGCACAGTGACTGGTCCAGTCGTGCATCGGTCTACCCCGCCAGGTCATACCCTTGTCATCGTAATCACGCCTATATTGACGTAGGGCGTCTACCCCTCTCTCACACTTAACCTTATCAAACCATGCCCTGGGGATCATTGATCTTACAGCCTGTATTCCATCGTCAACACCAAGCTGCGGTGCTATTGTTACGTTCCGAATCCCTAAGCTATCTAAGGTTTCAAGCCGAGACTTACCTGTTCCAAGCTCCCTAACCCTAACGTCATGTGGAAGTATGTGACCGTCGTATACATAGGGGCGACTCTGAAGCTCTTTAGCGTAATGGTCTAAACCGACACCACTGCTCTCATAGTAGTCAATAAGCCTAACCTCAGCCCCTACCATCTGAGCAAACCAAATTGCAGTGCTATCCCCTATCCCTAAGTCCCAGGCCGTGAAAACGCCAACAGCGCGGTCATAAGGCACATGGGTAATTCTCTCTTCTGCTGCACACTCTCTCATCTCAACAGCATAGTAAGCGCCGTCTGCATGAACCAGCATCTCGCCTTCCCAGATATGGGCGTAGGTATCTGGCCTAAGCTTTTGATCGTCTTTTCTTTCAGCCTCTAATACTGCCGGAAACCAAGGGTTGTCCCTATAGTTTATCTCACATATCTTCATATCTGACGGAGGATTAACTCTGAAGCGTCTATGAGTAGCTGAATGCTTTGTTTCTGGATTCCACGTTACCCAAATCTCTGAGTCATCTTCTCGTACAGTAGGTATCAACTTACTCCAGGCCAGCTCAGACACTCCCTCAGCCTCGTCAATCCACGCTAATATAATCCTAGCCTTTGACTTGATAGAGTCTAGGTTACGTCTTAGGCCAGAGAATACATAGTTAATGTTTCCATCTTTGGACCGAACATATCGCTCACCAATATCATAGTAAGCAAGCAACCAGGGGACGGATCTAATAGCGGATTTGACTTCCTCAAGTGAGGACTCGTCTAAGGAGTTAAGGTGTTCTCGACCACAGAGTATCTGGCCTTGCTTTCCACCCATTCCCCATTGATAGCCTCTTACAGCAGTCATAAGGGCAAAGGAGCGCGTCTTGGCTGAACCACGACCTCCGTGAGCGCATCGGTATCTAGCCTCTCCCTCAAATAGAGACACCATCTTAGGAGGTAATAGGATTTCTGCTTCTGGGTTATCCATCTTGTTCAGTTTTTCCCGCCACCAACTTAATGACGGTAGGCTTGAACGAGTCATCAGAGGACGTATGATCAATAGCCTGCTTATCGCCCCACTTGCGAGGGGACATCCTGGACACCTTCCACTTGCGTGAATCTATCTTTAGCCTTGCTTTATTAATGGCGTTTGAATCGCAGTCTTCTGGCAGCTCATCTGCAATGTCAACAATCTGATCAGCATAGTAATCAGCCTGGCAGTCTCTGGCTCTCGCGTACTGTTCCGAAAACATTACCTTGTCAGTCTCTGTTAACCACTTCATCAGAGTAGACATAGCAGGCATACTATCGTCACGACAGATTTGTCTTGCGCTCTCACCAAGAGATAGACGCCGGCAGATAGTATCCGCTAGTGCTTCAGTAAAGATTGATGGCCTCATACTAAGCCACAGACGCAGTTAACCGAAAAGCAGTGACAGTCTCGCGCCATACGCTGCTCTGTTAAGTATAGCACCTCAGACATAAGGTACTGGTCCTTGTCAAATAGCGCAGTGGCGTAATCTTGGATCAAGTCCAGATCATACTCGTGTACATCTTCGTCAGTTGATATTCTTATCATGCCCGATTATACCTTATTTTTTGCTCAGTAGCCTCCATACAGCCACTTATTCTAGTTTTCTGACTTAACGAAGTCTTTAGTGTTAGAACCCCAATCAATCTGTCCGTAATTGTCTTTAAAGTTCTTTCTGTCTTCCTTGGTTCCTTTGCCGCCACGATTACCCTTACCACCGTGATTCTCAGGGAAATGCCTACCTGCGGGTTTTTTATCGCGTTTAGGGGTATGTTCTTCACCCATCACTAGGCTCCATCAACTCATCCAGTCGTTTATTATCATCTGTTTAGCTATTTCAATATAGAACAACCCTCTCTCGTCGTCAAGGGTGCTTCCCATCTCTACCCCTTCCTCTCCTATTGATATTAAGATAAAGTCCTCAGAACGGTTCATGTGGGCTTCTAAAGCGTCTCTAACAAGGTCTGCTCGGTCAGGTCTAAGCTTTACTACCTTGGGTTTATCCATTATGGTTCCGCTGTTGTTTCATTAAATGTACGTTGTTTCTTATCATATACATCATAACATATCACGCTTATGGTTTAATTGCCTTACATAGATCAAGCTTTAGGTGCGATTATACCATTGAAATGGGTTGTAGGTTGAGTCGCGTTTAGACCTGGTTTAACATTCACTCAATACATGGCGAATAATGCCGTGTTTTTACCCTTGCTTGCCTGCTCCCCTGTAAAATAGTAGCGTTTTCAGCCTTTATGTCGTTATTAGATAAGTCAGCGTCTCTTATAGATAACTTATTGTTTGGCGTTCTGTTAAATTAGTAACTCATTCATTTTATATATATAGGTATTCATATGTCTCTATACACTCTATCAACTACCGGCCTTGACTCTTCTGTTGTCCGTTGTGATATACAAGCATGCCAAGCTTTCAGAGCATTAAAACAAGATGACCCCAAAGGCTCGCACACTTTAAAGCGCGGCAGTGATGTTATTATGTCGCATAACTCGGTAGAGAAATCCATTTACCTTAACTGTAACAGCACTAGCTAGTAGCTTTATCAAGTCACTTGCAAAGGTGGCTTTATTAAACCAACTAACGGCGGACATAATGGAAATACTAACAGATGGAACAATCTATGCAATACTGGCTCACATATTCTTTATTACATACATAATCAAGCAGGAGGTTACAAATGAGCGACTTTAAAAGCGCAACACAACGCATTAACAACGCAGGCTCCACCCTAGACCTGGCTAGAACATGGCTTGGGCTGGTGAGAGTGTACGAGCTAGGACACCTAACCGAGAAAGAGCTTCAGCGATTAAATGCTAACCTACGCAATAAAACAGACCAGCTAATGAGGGCTATACAATGAAAAACGATCAATTCCTGTTCACCCAAGCGCAATACAAACGAGCCAAAAGGTTAAAAGTATGGGGTGGCATATCACTTGCCGTTGT
>Ga0222675_1000126_pt1 | contig 42578 bp, 35 predicted proteins | sample AntAcemetagen868_FD_179818 | JGI IMG/M metagenome (GOLD analysis project Ga0222675, IMG submission 179818) | Saline water microbial communities from Ace Lake, Antarctica - #868 | ecosystem: Environmental > Aquatic > Non-marine Saline and Alkaline > Saline | place: Antarctica: Ace Lake...
AGTCGCCAGATTATTATTAAAACCCTTGTCCTTATAGGATAAGGGTTTTTTTATACCCACTCCACATACCAAAAAACTATAAATAGGACCGTAGATCATATGTGCTTTTTGCAACACCTTGATAACGGTGAACGCCCATTCAGAGAATTTTGATGATTACTTGAACAGAAAGTGAGTTAAATTACGTAGTTATGTCCTAAGAGTTGAATTTCAAAGTCCTTCAAGTTACCTATGATCGCAGTAATTAATTTTCTTAACCCAAATGTACTTTGGGGTCTGTTTGCGATTGCAATTCCAATAATTATTCACCTCTTCAATTTAAGAAGGGTTAAGAGGGTGGAGTTTTCTAATACTTCACTCTTAAGGCGTGTTAAAGAAGAGAGTTCGGCCAAAAGGAAGCCTGTTGAATTGCTAATCCTTATGTCTAGAATTCTGGGAGTTGTACTCCTTGTTTTGACGTTTGCTAGACCTGTTTATAAAGACGAACAGAATGATCTTAGTCTCCAAGGGGAGGTTTTACTATACCTAGATAACTCCTTTAGTTTATCTGTAAAAGACCAAGGAGGGCAATCTGCCTTTGATAATGCTTATAATCTTTCTCAAGATTTGGTCAATGCCTATCCTGATGGAACAATTTTTAGATTTATCGAGAATGCCTACTCAAATTCGATTGCTACAGAGTTTACTAAGTCTACTTTGACTGATAACCTTACTGAGATACAGCAAGTAGGTGTTGATAGAAGTTTCGCAGAAATATCTAATAGACAGAAGGGTCAAGCCATATCTGGAGATGTGTATTTAGTCTCTGACTTTCAGAATAGTCAAGGCTTAAGTCTTTTGTCAGCTGATACAACGAGCAATTATTTCTTAGTGCCAGCAATGGGTTCTGACTATAGTAATGTATTTGTTGACAGCGTTTTTCTTCAAAACACATTTTTGTCTGGGAGCGTGACTAATCTTCTAAAAGTTCGACTAAGAAGGAATGACAGAAGTATTGATCAGGTTAATCTTAAGCTTTATATAGATGAACGGTTGTCTGGTACAAATCAAATAAGCTTTGGAGAGGATTTGATAATGGACTATGATTTTGAGATCCCGATAGCAGATCAAGCTATTAATGAAATCAGGATTTCTTTAGATGACCCTGGGTTGGCGTTTGATAATGAGTACTACTTAGCAATTAATCAATTGGATAAGATTCGGGTGTTAGAGTTATATGAATCGAATACACCGAGTTTTGTGTCGTCACTATTTGACAATAATGAACTATTTCAATTTGAAAGAGGTAATTCTAATGCTTTAGATAATCAACAAATAGAGTCAGCTGATTTTATAATTATTAACCAATTGTCAGCCTATTCTAATCAATTATCAAATGCGATCGCGGGTTCTATTGATAACGGTAAAACCATTTTAGTGATCCCATCAGAAAAAATTGCGGCTAGTGAGCTTAATAGGTTGGGTCTTAACGTAGTTAGAGATACTCGACAGCGGGTGGATCTAGATGTGCCGAACTATGAGAATCCATTTTTTGAAGGAGTGTTTGTCGAGAACTCTCAAAATCTTGAAATGCCGGATGCAAGTATTCTATACAGGCTGGTGAATGAAGAGCTTTCTTATTTGACTTTTAAGAATGGCAGATCATTCCTTTCAAAAGTATTAAGCAATGGGAGTCTGTTTTTCTTTACAAGTAGTTTTGATGAGAATTTGACAACCTTCCCTAATCATGCTCTTTTTGTTCCCGTATTGTATAAGCTTGCCCTTGGTAGCAAAGCAAATCTATCTAATTTATATTACAGCACTGACGATGAGACCATTGTTTACCCGATAAGTGGGCAGAACAAGAATAATATTTATGCCCTTAGAAGGGATGATGTATCCTTAATACCTGATCAGCGACAAGAAGAAAATCGCCTAATTATGGAAATCCCTAAGGATCAAATATATGCGGGTCACTATGAACTAGTATTGAATGATGAAGCGATCGGAACCTTGGCATTTAATATACCTAAGGAGGAATCTGATATCCACAGCATCGACTTCGATTACTTAACAGAGTTAAGTTCCGCTTCTAACGTTACTTTATTGAATAATGCCGGTGGTCAGAGTGTTGGTGAGGAAATCCGTTCAGGAATTGATGGGATTCCTCTATGGAAGTACGCTTTATTAGGTGCATTGCTTTTTCTTTTTTTAGAAATAATATTAATCCGATATTTGTAGTATGGAATTTTTGATTAGTGCTGCTGAAATTCTGCACCCTGGTTCACCCTTTCACAAATCCACAAAGGACATATTAATCTCAAATGGTAGGATCCAGAAGATCTCAGACCATATTGACTTTGACGGGCAAGTGGTATCGTGCAAAGACTTAAAGCTGAGTATTGGTTGGTTTGACATGCGGGCTCATTTTAATGACCCCGGTTTTGAGCACAAGGAAGATGTGGATAGCGGGACAGCGACTGCCTTAGCGGGTGGGTTCACTGATGTGGCACTTTTGCCGAATACAAACCCAGTGGTCAGCACAAAAAATAGTGTTACTTATTATCAAAAGCATAATAGTGTCTCTCCAATTACCCTGCACGCCATAGCTGCAGTTACCTTGAATTGCGAAGGCAAAGAGCTGACTGAGATGATAGACCTTCATCATGCAGGAGCGATTGCTTTTTCTGACGGTCTCAAAACTATTTGGCACACCGATATTTTGTTAAAAGCCCTACAATACCTTCAGAAGTTTGAAGGGCTCTTGATTAACAGACCGGAAGATGATCATTTGACTACTTTCGGTCATATGCATGAGGGGCAAGTGAGTACCATGCTAGGGCTAAAAGGAATGCCATCTCTTTCAGAGTCGATTATGATTCAAAGAGACTTGAAATTACTTGAATATGCAGGGGGTAAAATTCATTTCACCCTCGTTTCCGCAAAAGAGAGTGTTGTATTGATCCGAGAAGCGAAGGCCAAAGGGCTCCAAGTTACATGCGATGTAGGTGTCAATTACCTTAAATATACAGATCAAGACTTAAGCGACTATGATACCAATCTAAAGGTGAACCCGCCTTACAGGTTAGAAGAAGACAGGAAAGCTTTAGTTGAAGGGGTTTTAGATGGAACCATCGATGTTGTTGTGAGTGATCATAACCCACATGATGAAGAGTGCAAGAAACTTGAGTTCGATCTAGCCGATTTTGGGTCGGCTAACCAGCAGCCATTTTATAGTATAGCGAGTGGTGCCTTAGGGAAAGATTTTGATGAAATAATTCAACAAATAACGAATAAGCCTCGAAATATCCTTGGCCTCGAAATACCAAAGATTGAGGAAGGAGCTGAAGCCTGTTTAACACTTTTTAGTCCGACTGCTAGATGGACTTTAAATTCAAAGACTAATAAATCAAAATCAGTCGCATCGCCAGCTTTCAACCAAGCGATGAACGGAAAAATCATTGGGATTGTAAATAAAGGGGAGCTTCGTCTCAACAATTATGAAGATTAATCCGGTAATACCCAGGCTTGCCTTTCGATATGGTCTGGCAGGAGGGGTCATGGCGATTGTTGCCTTTTTGGTTTTTTTCTATTTAGGACAACAACCGTGGAGAAATCTTATCTCTTTCTTGATCGATATATTAATCATCGGGCTATTCTCCTTTCTCACAATAAAGGACTTTAGATCCAATTATAATAATGGTGAACTTAGGTTTTACCACGGAATGAGCCTTGGATTTATTTGTTATACTACCATCGCTTTTGTTTTTGCGGTATTCTATTTTGTATTTATGCAATGGATTGAGCCCGACTTCTTGAGCGTCTTTATTGATACGGCTAAGTCGGATATGGAATTGAGAAAGGATATGATGCTACTAGGTATTGAATCAGATCCAGAGGTCTATTTTAGTGAGCAGCTTGCATCATTAGAGAAAATCACAAAGTCAAGCCTCATTTTTGACTCCTTTCTGAAGAAACTGATTTTTGGAATTTTCCTTGCTCCAATTTTCTCAATCGTACTAAGAACACGTCAAGGAGAAAATTAATCGTTAATCCCGATTATAACTCGCTTAAGTAAAAACTATTGGCGCTCACGGATAAGTAGGTAAACTTATAGAAAATAGCTATTTTTCAACTTGTCAACCTTTATAAGACCAACATGGAAGAACAATTAACTACAGGCCAAGTGGCCAAAAAGTGGGGATTAATTTACGGCCTTGTCGCCACTGTTATCAATTTAGTTCCCCTAATACTTGAAGTGCAACCTGGATGGTGGCCAGTTGTCAACATTGTTATTGCTGTAGTGATGTATGCATTGGCAACTAAGGAATTCAAGACAGATAACGGTGGTTATATGACCTTTGGAGAAGGTTTTAAAATTACTATGCTGGCTGCTCTTATTGCAGGTGTCATTCGAAATCTCGTTAATTATGTTTATGTGAAATTCATTGATGATACGGTAATGGAGCGTATTCAACAAACAATTGTTGATGCTTGGAGAGAGCAAGGAATGTCAGAGGAGCAAATTGAGCAGATGTCAGGATTCACAGCTGGTATATCAAACCCAGAGATTGGATTAGTATTAGGGATTGTATCTGTTCTATTTGGTGGCTTGATTTGGGGTTCAATTGTTTCTGCTGTGAATAAAAACGAAGCTGAAGATTTTTAGAAGTTGACACAAATATCAATCGTAATACCGCTTTATAACGAAGAAGAATCACTACCAGAACTCATTGTTTGGATAAGCCGTGTGATGAAAACGCATGGCTTTCTTTATGAAGTGCTGATGGTCGATGATGGGAGCACTGATGGGTCTTGGGCGGTCATTGAAGACCTCTCTAAGGAGCACCCGATTAAGGCCATGAAGTTCAATAGGAATTATGGTAAATCTGCTGCACTCAACGTTGGGTTTAAGCATGCTGTGGGAGATGTGATCATTACTATGGATGCTGACCTTCAAGATAGTCCTGATGAGATTCCAGCGCTTTATGAGCTGGTTAAATCAGGGAATCACCTTGTTTCAGGATGGAAGAAGAAACGCTTTGATCCTATTACCAAAACTATTCCATCTAAATTATTTAATGGTGTAACTAGAATTCTGTCTGGTATAAAGCTTCACGATTTTAACTGTGGCTTAAAGGCCTATGATAAAAAGCTTGTAAAGACACTCGATATATACGGTGAAATGCACCGTTATATACCGGTTATCGCCAAGCGAAACGGGTTTACGAAAATCACAGAGAAAGTAGTTGAGCATAGGGCTCGAAAATACGGTGTGACCAAGTTTGGTATAGAACGGTTTGTCTATGGTTTTTTAGATTTACTATCTATCTCTTTTGTCTCTCGTTATAAGAAGCGTCCGATGCACTTCTTCGGTACCTTGGGCACCCTGTCCTTTGTATTAGGCTTTCTTTTCGTTTTATGGATTACCTGGGAGAAAGTAAGAGCCATTTATATCCTTAAATCAAGTGACTACAGAGATATTGTAGAGCAGCCCTTGTTCTTTCTTGCCATTGCAGCGATTATCATTGGAGTTCAATTATTCCTTGCAGGTTTCGTGGGCGAAATGATGGTAATGAATTCTCATAAAAGGAACGATTACATTCTTGACGACACCATTGGCTTAGATCAATGAATTTCTATTCCATAGTAGTTCCTGTTTATAACCGCCCTGATGAAGTAAGAGAACTTCTTAATTCACTCACCGAACAAACGTTCAAAAACTTTGAAGTACTTATTATTGAGGATGGCTCTACCAATAGGTGTGAAGAGGTTGTAAATAGCCTCAAGGATAGCCTTAATATTCAGTACTTTTTTAAGGAAAATTCGGGACAAGGCTTCACTAGAAACTTTGGGTTTGAAAGAGCCAAGGGAGATTACTTTGTTGTTTTTGACTCTGACTGTCTGATTCCATCCAGCTATTTTGAAACGGTAGATAAGTTTTTACAAAGGAACAAGGTAGATGCTTTCGGAGGACCAGATGCAGCCCATGAGTCGTTCACAACACTTCAAAAAGCGATTAGTTATTCCATGACCTCGCCTTTTACCACCGGAGGAATTAGAGGTAATAAGAACCATGTAGGAATATTTCACCCGAGAAGCTTCAATATGGGGATCTCGAAAGAAGTTTTTGAGACTGCGAAGGGCTATAACCTTACAAGAATGGGTGAGGACATCGAATTTAGTATCAGAATAATTAAAAGTGGCTTCACAACTGCTCTGATTGAGGATGCCTTTGTCTATCATAAAAGGCGAACCAGCCTATCTCAATTTTATAAGCAGCTTCATTTCTTTGGTAGGGCTAGAATAAATGTGAATCGCTATTTCCCTGGTGAGCTCAAACCGATTCATCTTTTACCTGCATTTTTTACGGTTGGCCTTTTCGGATGGCTGAGCACGATTGCTTGGAGTGACAATCTTTTTAGAGTTGGAGCAGGGCTGCTTTCTGTTTTTTTTCTTCTTATCCTGATACACGCTACGCTACAAACAAGAAGTTTGAAAGTTGGCCTAGCAAGCTTATTGACCTCTTTTACTCAGCTATTTGCCTATGGCATGGGGTTGATTTCAGAAAAGTTTAGGCCTCGAGGGGATCAGCCTTTTGCACAGAAGTAAATGATCTCATTAGGAGGTAAGGCATACCTTCTAACTGTTTCTTTCGGCAATTCCATCACAAATCGATCTTCTTTAACATTGAACCCTGCTTTTTCCAGTCGTTTTCCATAATCAAGTCCAAAAAGGCGAACATGATCATCTTGCCAATAAACGCGTTCCCTTTCTTTCGGGTCCGTAATGGTTGGGTCTTCTAGGGTGGTCTCTCTACTATAATCTTGTGGAGACTGAATGATTGCCCAGCCACTAGGTTTTAAGACCCTGTAAATTTCGCTCATTGCTTTGATGTCATCGTCTACATGTTCCATCACATGGTTACAAAAGACTACGTCAAAGGTATTATCATCAAAAGGTATCTCGTGCACATCCATCTTCACATCTGCTAAGGGAGAGTCAAGGTCGGCTGAAGTATAGTCTATGTTCGGCATAGCCTTGAACTTCTTGATGAAGCAGAATTCTGGAGCGATGTGTAGCAGCTTGATGTCGGCAGTGAAGAAGTTGGTCTTCTCTTTTAGGTAAAGCCACATGAGGCGGTGACGTTCTAGAGACAATGAATCTGGGCAAAGCGCATTAGGCCTTGGGTTTAATCTTCCGTAGGGTAAGAACTTCCGGTAGGAGATTTCGCATACTGGGCATTCAACATTACTTCCACGCATGAAAATACTGATGAACCTTAGTCCATAGTGGCTAAAATACTGCAAGTATTTGCGAGGAACGTTCCTCAGCATGAAGCTAATAAGCTTTTTCATGAAATTAATTTCGACAAAGATAAAAATCCCTTACTAAGTATACCCGACCATCCAAATTATGATTGACCTCATGATAGGGTCTATTTGCCGTTCTTATAAATACAAGATTACCATTAAACGTTGAGCCCCTTGAGAACATCTAAATATAGAGTGGTTTTTCTTCAGGCAGTGAAACATTTATACAATGCTAGGGTTTAAGGACTGTGACATAGGGGTTTAGAACTATTGGAATAGTTAAAGATTATTCTAGAGGTATCAAATTTTTTTGGACGGAGAGAAACAGAGTTTTATAAAGTATAATTTCGCATTATAATTAAAAAAGAATTAAGGTTAATCTAACAATCATGAGAAACAAGTTAATCATATCTGGAATCATCATAGTAGTGGTCATCATCGCTGCTGTAAAGATTTTTAATCCTGCCGCGGCAGTTGACTCAACAGCTTTATTTGTTGAAGCAGAAAGAGGTGAGTTTACTGTAGAGGTAACTACAACAGGCGAATTGTCGGCTGAAAGATCAACCAAAATCATTGGTCCAGCGTCTGCTAGAGATTTCGGTATCCGTACAATGACGGTACAAAGGTTAGTTGATGAAGGCACTCAAGTTAGTGCTGGAGAGTTCGTAGCTCAACTCGATCCGGGAGAATTGAATGACAAGATTAATGCTGAGAAAGATAGGCTAGATGGTGAAATAGCTGAATTTAATAGCTCTAAAATTGATACTGCCCTGACGTTAAGTGCTGAAAGAGATAAATTGGTTAACCTCGATTACAACATTGAAGAGAAGAAACTTCAATTAGAGCAGTCGCAGTACGAACCGCCAGCAACTATCGAAAAGTATAAAAATGAGCTTGAAAAGCTTATAAGGGATAAGTCTAGAGCCGTTGAAAACTACGAGTTGAAAAAGTCGCAGGCAAAATCTAAGATGATTGAAGCAAATTCGGACTTGAAACGTGTTAGAGATCGTTACAATACAATGAAGGACTTAATTGCTGACTTCACAATATTGGCACCGCAGTCTGGTATGGTCATTTATACTAAAGGTGGTTTCGGAGGAGATAGGATCATAGAAGGTTCGTCAGTAAGTCCTTATTCGCCTAACGTAGCTGAGTTACCAGATTTATCGAGTATGATTTCTACTACATACATCAATGAAGTAGACATAAGAAAAGTGCAGCCAGGTCAGCCTGTTCTAATGGGTTTAGACGCTTTCCCTGAAAAAGAGTTAACAGGAAAGGTGATGAGAGTGGCCAGAGTAGGACAACAAAACCCCAATTCTGATGCGAAAGTGTTTGAAGTAATTGTAAGGTTGAACCAAGTCGATTCTGACTTAAGACCAGCCATGACAACCAGTAATATAATTGTCACTCAAAAGCTCGATGATGTAGTGTTTTTACCACTTGAATGCCTTCAAGTGTTCAACGATTCTATTAACTACGTTGTCAAAAAAGGCGGTATGCTACAAGAAGTTAAGGTAGGCTTGACGAATAGCAATGCAGCAGTTATTGAAATGGGTATCGAAGCAGGTGATATGGTTTACTTATCTTTTCCTGACAATATCGAAGGTAAAGAACCAAAACTCATCCCTGAGTTGAATGGTACTAGAATGCAAAAATATCAATCGGCTCCTGAGCAGTTATTAAGTGATGATTCAGAGTGGTTAATGCCTGATGGAAGCCAAATGACTCCAGAAATTATCCAAAGATTCAAGGATAGAGGCACAAGTGCTACTGAGGCTACTGAAATGATGAAGCGTTTCGGTGGTGGTGGTGCACAAAGAGGCGGTGGTAGACAAGGCGGTAGACCAGCTACTTCAGGTGCAGCAACTTCAGGAGGAAACCAACCAACTAATTAAGAACTCTTCACATGAATATTAATAAGAAGAGTTTACTGTCCAATTTCTATATAGCTATGGAGGCGGTGATTGCCAATAAGGTAAGATCACTCTTGACAGCTTTGGGTATCATTTTCGGAGTAGCCGCAGTAATTGCGATGCTCGCGATTGGAAATGGTGCGCAATCAGAAATACTGGAGCAGATAGAGCTAGTAGGAGTGAACAATATTATTGTTCAGCCGATAGTTGAGCAAGTGGAGCAGACAATTGGAGAAGACGATGAAGAGGGAACTAATTTCTCTCCTGGTCTAAAACTATTGGATGTTGAGAGTATTCGAAAAAGTATCCCTGGCATTAAGAAATTGAGCCCTGAGATATTAATAGAGACTTATATTATCAAGAACGGCATTAGGAAATCAGCCAAATTGGTTGGTGTAGAGCCTAGTTACTTCGAAGTAGCTAATTTCGATCTTCAGGAAGGTAAAATGTTCTCTGAGATTCAGCTTGAGAAGGGAACTCCTGTTTGTATTATCGGAAAAGGTATACAACAGAAGTTTTTTCCGAGAGAAAATCCAATCGGTAAGAAAATCAAAGTGGGTAGTCAGTGGCTTGAAGTAATAGGTGTGTTAAAAGGGAGGTATATCTCAGAGCAGGCCATTACCAATCTAGGGATTAGAGACTATAATATGGATGTTTATACACCCATTCAAACGGTTTTGGTTAGATATATCAACAGGGATTTAGTAACAGGTTCTGGATTGAAGAAGAGTTTTGGAAGTACGAGCTTTGGTTTTGGCGGTAGAGGTGGATTCTCCATTACTACTACAGTAGCCGCTGATGACGACAAACCAAGCAACTATCACCAAATTGATCGATTGGTTGTGCAGGTCGATGAGTCAGCAAAGCTAAATACGACTGCCGATGTGATGGCTAGAATGCTAGAAAGAAGGCACTACGGAGTGGTAGATTATGAAATATCTATTCCTGAACTGTTGTTGAAGCAACAGCAAAGAACCCAGAATATATTTAACATTGTTTTAGCTGCAATTGCCGCAATATCATTACTCGTTGGTGGTATTGGTATCATGAATATTATGCTAGCGTCTGTCATGGAGCGTATTAAGGAGATTGGTCTTAGACTATCGATTGGTGCTAAAAAGGCTGACATAATCATGCAGTTTCTCTTCGAGGCTGTGGTCATCTCGGTAAGCGGTGGAATTGTTGGCGTTTTGCTTGGCGTAGGTTTAGCCTTTGCAGTATCGAGTTTAGCGGATTTTCCAACAGAAATAAGCTTTTCTTCAATACTAATATCATTTGGAGTGGCTGCCACGGTAGGACTTGTCTTTGGGATTACACCAGCAAAGCGTGCTGCAGAGCAAGATCCGATTACATCATTAAGACACGAATAATCAAACACATATGAAAAAGGTCATTTTTTTATTCCTGGCAATCTTTTGCCTATCTCAAATATCAATTGCTCAAGAAAAGAGAGTATTAACACTCGATGAAGTGATTGACTTGGCGAAAGCAAATTCAAGAGCGGCTAAAAGAGCTGAAACCAGTAGAAATTTGAATTATTGGGGTTACAGAGTATTTCGTGCAAGCCTTCAGCCTCAGCTATTGCTGAGAGGTACTGTACCTAGTTATCAGGACAGAGCCATCCCAATTAACCAACCTGATGGTACCGTGGTTTTTAGAACTGTAAATCAAAATAACTCTGATTTGAGCTTAGGTTTGCAACAAGTATTGCCTTGGACGAATACAACGGTTTCATTTGAAACTAACGTCAATAGATTCGATAATTATACTGAGGGGTCAGAACAGACTTTGTTCCAAGGTGATCCTGTGGGAATATCAATATCTCAACCACTTTTTGCTGTAAATCAGTTTAAATGGAATAGACAGATTGAACCTTTAGAATACGAGAAATCTAAAAGAGCCTATGTACAAGACATTGAAAGTGCATCGAGGCAGGCATCTAGATTGTTTTTTCAGTTATTAATAGAGCAGAAAAACCTTGAGATTGAGAAGCAGAATGAAGCAGCAGCTGATACGATTAATAAAATTCAGCAGGGTAGATATAATATTGGTACAACTACTGAAGATGAAGTATTGAATGCTGAATTGAACTTGATTACAGCGCAAAGTAATGCTGCCCAGGCTGTATTGGATGTACAATCAAATACACTTGATTTAAGAAACTTTATAGGGCTCACCGATGATGTACAAATTGAATTAGTACCTCCTGCTGATGCACCTGTATTTAATATTGATTATGATGAGGCGCTAGAGTATGCTAAGAAAAACCGAGAGGAGTATTTAGACTTTGAAGTTAGAAGACTGGAGGCACAGAGAGGAATTGCCCAAGCAAGGGCGGCTCGTTTTAGTGCATCCTTAAATGCGAGTTATGGATATGTTAGTGCACAGACAAACAACTTAAGTGGCATTTACGATGGAAACAATGTAGCCGCAGGGTCAAGAGTAAGCTTGAACTTCTTTTTACCTATTCTGGATGGTGGTCGAAATAAGGCTAGAATGAATCAAGCCAGGGAGCAGCAGAACTTAACTGAGTTTAATATCGAGCAGGAGCAAGTGACTTTTGAGCAAACAATCGCAAATGCAGTTCGAAACTTTGATCAAATCTTAAGTCAAATTCAAATTGCCTTAAAGCGACAAGAAATTGCTCAAAGAGGCTTTGAGGTGACTAATGGACGTTACTTAGCTGGTAAAGTTGGTATTCTTGAGTTGAACAACGCAAGAGATACAAAGGATTCAGCAATCAGAAACTATATCGATGCCTTAAGACAATACTGGGATGCATACTATGAGTTGAGAACACTGACACTATATGACTTCCGTGAAGGTAAAATTCTATATAATCCATTGTTGGAGTACGATCCTAAGTCTGATACGATGATCGAAAGAATTCAAGAGAGATAGTTTTTTCTTAAGATACAAGACATAAAAAAAGCCCCAACGGGGCTTTTTTTATGTCTTTGTAATTATCACTGGCCTGTATAATTGAAAGGGCTGATTACCCTGAGTTCCGCTTTAATCGCCTCAGATATATTGAGCGTTTCTATAAAATCTTTGATAGTCGACTCTGTAATCTTAGTATTCTTGCGAGTTAGACCTTTTAGTGCTTCATAAGGTTTTGGATAACCTTCTCTTCTAAGGATCGTCTGAATCGCCTCTGCTACTACAGCCCAATTACTTTCAAGGTCTGCATCAATGGCCGATTGATTAAGCTCTAGCTTGTTAATACCCTTCACTAATGATTTCAAGCCTATCAGGGTGTGCGCTAGCGGAACGCCAACATTTCTTAATACGGTTGAGTCAGTTAAATCTCGCTGAAGCCTTGAGATAGGTAGTTTAGCCGAAAGGTGCTCAAATAGGGCGTTGGCGACTCCGAAGTTACCCTCAGCATTCTCGAAGTCAATAGGGTTGACTTTATGCGGCATGGCGGATGATCCTATTTCTCCTTCTTTGATCTTCTGCTTGAAGTAGTTCATTGAAACATACTGCCAAACATCTCGAGAAAAATCGATCAATATGGTATTGATTCTTTTTAAAGCATCAAACAGGGCTGCGAGATGATCGTAATGCTCGATTTGAGTTGTAGGGTGACTTCTCTTTAAACCTAAGTAGTCGCTAACGAAATGGTTACCGAACTCAATCCAGTCAGTATTTGGGTAAGCTACGTGGTGTGCATTGAAATTACCTGTGGCACCACCAAACTTAGCAGCAAATGGTATATCACCAAGTTGTACCAACTGTTCATCGATTCGGGTACTGAATACTTGCATCTCTTTCCCTAGTCGTGTTGGAGAAGCTGGCTGACCATGCGTTTTAGCAAGCATAGAGACTTTCGCCCACATCTCACCCATGTTCTTGATCAGGTCATTAACTTCTATAAGAGCAGGTTCGATGACCTGATGTAGGCCTCTTTTGATCGTCAATGGAACGGATGTGTTATTAATATCCTGAGAAGTAAGACCGAAATGGATAAACTCCTTAGAGTCTGCTAGCCCCAACTGATCAAATTTTTCTTTGATGAAATACTCTACCGCTTTCACATCATGGTTGGTTGTTTTCTCAATCTCCTTAATTGATGTGGCATCAGATTCGGAAAATTCAGTGTAGATAGCCCTTAAGGAGTCGAATAACTTACTGTCGACTTTATCAAGTTGTGGCAATGGCATTTCACATAACGCAATGAAGTATTCTATTTCTACTTCAACTCTGTATTTAATCAGTGCAAACTCTGAAAAGTATGCACCTAAACTAGAAGTAACTCTGCGGTATCTACCATCTACTGGTGAGATGGCGGTAAGGCTATTTAATTCCATTAAATCCTATTCAGTTTTGAGAAAGGCCAAAGATACAAAATCATAAGAGTACTACTAGGCCTAGATAGGGCTAATGCTCCTAAGATCACTTCCTTTCTAGTGATATAGTCTTTACTTTTGCGTGATCAAAAAATTAGGTCAAAATCAAACTTAAACTTGACTAATACGGTTAAGCAATAAGTAATCGGATAATAGAAAATTAGACTATGGCATTCGGCTTATTTAAGAAGAAAGAAAATAAGGTTCAAGCTGTAAAAACAGGCTTCTTGAACCTCAGAGTGAAGGACGTTGTACGTGAAACTGCCGATGCAGTTAGCATACACTTTGAACAACCAGAAGGTGAGACTATCGACTATAAGGCAGGTCAGTTTTTGACTTTGATTGTCAATGTGAATGGAAAAGAGGAGAGAAGGGCTTACTCCCTTTGTTCTTCTCCATTCGTGGATGCGCATCCTGCAGTGGCTGTCAAAAAAGTTGAAGGAGGGATAGTCTCCAATTACTTGAATGATAGTGTCAATGCTGGTGATGTCATTAAGTTGATGGAACCTAACGGCAATTTCACCACGGAATTTTCCGCCTCAAATGAAAGGCATATCGTGCTTTTTGGTGGGGGTAGTGGAATTACACCCTTGATGTCGATCGCGAAATCAACGCTTGACCAAGAGCCTAACTCCAAAGTGACACTGGTTTATGCCAACCGAAATAAGGAGAGTATAATTTTTAATGATGCCATCAATGAAATGACTTCGGATGATCGTTTCAATGTTGTTCATGTGTTAGAGACAGCGAATAGTGAGATTGACTCTCATGAAGGTTATTTAACACAGGAAATCATCGGTGAAGTACTCGAGACATTGGACGTCAGCAAAGCTGAGATGTTTGTCTGCGGGCCAACACCAATGATGGATCTGACATTAGCCTCTCTTATTGCATTGGGTGTTCCAGATGCTCAAGTGAGAAAGGAAAGCTTCGTGTCTACGACTGCTTCTGCAGCAAAGGAAGTCGATGCGAATGATGAAAAAATTGTTGCGCGGGAAGTCACAATTATCTACGATGGTGACGAATATAAGTATACAGTTGAGCCAGGAGAAACCATCCTTGAGAAAGGCTTAGAAGAAGATGTAGATTTACCATTCTCATGTCAAAGCGGGCTTTGTACAGCCTGTAGAGGAAAGTGTCTTTCAGGAAAAGTTAAAATGGACGAAGAGGAAGGACTTTCTGAAGCTGAAATCAACGAAGGCTATGTACTTCCATGTGTTAGCCACCCGCTAACCGAAGATGTTGTTATCGAAATAGGATAGTTTTAATGCTAGAAAATTGAAGCCCGGAGATATTCTTCGGGCTTTTTTTGTCCCTATAAATGTGGCGCAACTGACATAGATTTAGCTAAGCATAACAATTGACCTTTGCCTTTTCGGCATAATTTCATTAAATCAGATTTATGAAGCTGAATGAGCAAATTCAAGTCATAAACAACCAAGAGTTACTGTCAAGATATATTGAGATCAGGCGTATCACCCAAGAGATCTGCGAGCCTCTTCAGCCGGAAGATTTTGTTGTGCAACCTGTGGAGGAGGTTAGCCCTCCGAAATGGCACTTGGCGCATACCACATGGTTCTTCGAAAACTTTGTTTTGAAGCATCACCTTAAAGACTATAAGGATTACCACTTTCTATTCAATAGTTATTATGAAACAGAAGGTGATCGTTGGCTGAGATCAAAAAGAGGTGCTCTAACGAGGCCTTGGGTAAATGAAATTATGGCTTATCGCAATTATGTGGATGAGCACATGAAGCACTTTCTTTCTGAAGAAAAACTAAACAATGAACTGATCTCAATATTAACGATTGGGATGAATCATGAACAGCAACACCAAGAGCTTCTGATATACGATATCAAACATATCTTGGGTATAAATCCACTATTTCCAGCCTATAAAGCCTTCGGAGGTGATCAATCACAACCAGTCCTTGAAGAGAAGTACTTGAAGGTCGAAGAAGGGATACACAATATTGGCTATGATGGCACCGATTTTCATTTTGATAATGAAGAAGGTCAACACAAAGTATTTCTGCACAGCTATCAAGTATTAGATAGACTGGTGACGGCAGGTGAGTTCATGGAATTTATTGAAGCCGGTGGATATGAAAACCATAACTATTGGTTGATGGAAGGATTTGAATGGGCTAAAAACGAGAAAATCAAGGCACCATTCTATTGGTTTAAGGAAGATGAGGCATGGAAGCATTATACTTTGGCTGGACTTGAAGAAGTAAACCCAGACGAACCGATTACGCATATCAATTTTTATGAAGCCGATGCCTTTGCCAAATGGAAAGGGAAGCGACTACCAACAGAATTTGAGTGGGAGGTAGCTTGTAAATTATTTCAACCTGAAATTCCTGAATCAGCAAATTATCTCGATAAGAGAAACTTCAGAACAATGCCACGCGTTGGCGATGATTACCAGTTTTACGGTGATGTTTGGGAGTGGACTAACAGTTCTTATCAACCATACCCATTTTATAAAAAAGTGGAAGGCGCATTGGGTGAGTACAACGGTAAGTTCATGGTGAATCAAATGGTCTTAAGAGGAGGTTCCTTTGCGACCATGAGAAATCATATGAGACAGACTTATCGAAACTTTTTCCACCCACATTTACGTTGGCAGTTCACAGGATTAAGATTAGCAGAGACATTATAGTGAGTATGAGCAGTGAGACGAGGGAGGCGATAAATGCCTTTGCAATTGATGTAAAAAGAGGTTTGGATGAGTCACCAAAGACTTTGCCCTCAAGATATTTCTATGATGAAAAGGGTGATGAGCTTTTTCAGAAGATCATGGATCTTGATGAGTATTATCTAACGCGTGCTGAGTTTGAGATATTTGTCCGCCAGAAAGACGAAATACTTAAGTGCTTTTTAGGGAATGAGAATGCATTTAGACTAGTAGAATTAGGTGCTGGAGATGGGACGAAGACTAAGGTGTTGTTGTCGCACTTTTTAGAAAATAATGCCGACTTCACATACTCTCCAATTGATATTTCAGAGAATGTACTAGAACAGCTTCAAGGAGATTTGAAAGTAGAATTGCCTTCACTCAAGGTAGAGCCGATAGTAGGAGAGTACTTCTCTGCACTAGAAGATTTGGCTGCAAATGATAAGGCTAAAGAAATTGTGCTGTTCCTTGGATCAAACATTGGCAACTTCGATAAGTCTTCAGGTGTTGGGTTTTTGACTCACATTGGAGAGAACCTTTCAGCAGGTGATATGCTTTTGATCGGTTTCGATCTAATGAAAAGTCCCCAAAAAATTCTTTCGGCATACAACGACAAAGAAGGGGTGACTAAGGCCTTCAATTTGAATTTATTGATACGAATCAATAACGAATTAGGCGCTAATTTTAACATCGAAGACTTTGGTCATTTTCCTACATACGATCCAATAACCGGAGAGACAAAGAGTCACATCGTTTCCAAGAAGGAGCAGACGGTTTACGTTGAAGCCTTAGATGAATCTTATTCATTTGATGCGTGGGAGGCTATTCATACTGAAGTATCGCAAAAGTATTCCATGAAAATGATAGAAGCGTATGCGATTGAATCAGGCTTTGAAATTGTTAAGAATTTCAGGGATTCGAATCAATACTTCGTTGATTCACTTTGGCGAAAGCTATAATGGCTTAAACTGCTCAAATGCCTGAAGGCAATTATGGCAGTAGTGCATTGACCTGCACAGGGTAGGCCCAAAGGGAGTTTTCATTTCCGTATTCTCACTATTGCAATGCGGGCAACTCGCTCTTTCGATAATATCTATGTCCACAATCATATCGTGCTCAGGAGGAGGTGCCAAGCCAAAGTCTTTTAGTGCTTTTCGCCCTCTTTCTGAAATCATATTTGAATTCCATTGGGTTTCGAAAGAGACGATCACTTCGTGATCCTTAATGCCCTTTTTTACCAAAACGTCTTTAACATCTTGTTGCATAACATCCATGGCTGGGCAGCCGGTGAATGTAGGGGTCATGTTTACAGTTACTTTACCAGAAGGATCAATGTCTATACCAGTGATCACCCCAAGGTCATTGAGGGACAATACAGGGATCTCGGGATCTTTGACTTCCTCAAGCCATTCCTTGATCTCACTAACCTCTAAATCTTTGACACTGCTCATGATGCTCCTCTTATTAAATATTACCAGTCAGCTGTTGGGTCTACATTGAATACCTCAGACATTTCCGTTAGCAAAGGCTGAAGATGCTCAGTATGCTTTCCATACCTACCACCGTAAACCGGTGTGATACTTTCCATGTCAGGAAGTATTAAACTCGTTTCTGAAATTACTTCCGTGACTTTGCTCTTCCATTGTGCTTTGAGCGCTTCCTCTCCCGCGAATAACCCCTCGTTAATCAGTTCTTGCTCGAATTCAGAAACTTCAAACATTCCCAAAGCATATGGCATGGACTTGTCTAGTGAATCTTGAAGGCGAGAGATACTCTCTTCGGTGGCAGAACCAAGTTGCTTAATCCAAATATTAGCATGCATGCTGTGGTATTTGGTCTCACCCTTAATCTTTTTAGCCAAGTTGGCCAATGTCTCAAAGCTAGATTCAGCTAACATTTGAAAACGAATTAACTCTGCTGTGTCAAACAAAAAGTGTCTGATCAGGCTAAAATCATATTCGCCATTCGGAAGTTCTACAAATTGTGAATTGTGAAACTGCTCAGCATTTCTCATGAAAGCGACAGTATCAGGATCTGATTCACCTAGCTCGTTGAGTATTTTATATAATTGCCAGCTCTGTCCCACTTTGTCTTGCGCCATTGATGAAAAAGCAATGTCTTCTTCTAACAAAGGGCCAAAACCAGTCCATTCAGAATTTCTATGTCCAAGGATCAATTGATCATCGGCCATCTTATACAATAAGTCTTTGATTGCGTTTTGATTCATCCTTATCCCTGTTCTGCTTTGAATGCTTTGATTCTGTCTGCCGCCTTATAATCCATGGCATCCCTATATTTTTTTTCTTTCAGCGTATTCCAGATGTCTGCATCTTCTTCATCCGACATAAGAATGTCCTCAGATTTAGCAATCCATACATTGAATACGGGTTTGTCACGTGGGTAAGTTTCTTTTGACGCTAACAACGCATCTTCAAAGTTTTTCGCTTCTACAGTGCCGATGTGTTTGTGATTTTTACCACGCTTCAATAGGTGGAAAACCTCGAATGATTGAGAAGTGTCCCCAGAATAATTACCCTTGAATGTATCGTAAACGTCTTGCCCATTGTCAGTGAATTCTGATACTAAGATCAATTCGGTCTTAACAACACATAAGGCATAGCAAAACGTACCACGTCTACTAAACTGCTCTTTGGCAAAAAGGAATGCCATTTCTTCATTTGGGGCGTGAACAGTCCCAGCATGTTCAAATGGTTTACCTTCTTTAGTTTGAGTAAAAGATTGATAAGTTTCAAACTGATCCAATTGCTCTTTAGCTGCCATTGGAGCTTCAAAATCGTCTGGTATTGCCAGCCTGTTTACCCTTGGGTCAAGTGATTTCAACATGCTATATTATGCCAAAGGCGTTACGTACTTTGCTTTAGGGGCAAGCAGTGCTTGTCTTACCCATCTGCCTCTTTCTTCCGCCATTCTTCTCACTGCAATTCGCTCCTTGTTACAAGGGCCATCGCCATTGATTACTCTCTTAAATTCTTCCCAGTCTGGCTCAGAGAATTCCCACTCACCAGTTGCTTCATTCTTCATCAAGTTCTCATCAGGGATAGTCAAACCAAGTTCCCAGATTTTTGGAACATACATGTCCAAGAATTGCTGACGACACTCATCATTTGATGCCATTTTCACTTTCCAACGCATTAAAATTTCTGAGTGGACAGAGATTTTATCTGAAGGACCAAAGAAGTGCATCATAGGCGCCCACCATCTGTTAACAGCGGCTTGCATCATTTCTCGTTGCGTTTTAGTGCCTGTGGCTAAATGGATCACACAGTGGTGTCCATACTTCAAGTGGAATGATTCTTCAGCACAAATACGCTCAAGGGCACGGCAATAAGGGCCGTAACTCCCTTTAGAATTCGCGATTTGGTTAACTATCGCTCCTGCATCAACCAACCATGAGATAAAGCATGAATCAGCCCATGTGAAAGCAGGGTAATTGAAAATATTCGAATACTTCGACTTTCCGGAGATTAGGTCCTCTAGTTGCTGCTCTCTTGGTTTACCGAGGGTTTCGGCAGCCGAATAAAGCAGTTGGGCATGACCCACTTCGTCTTGAACCTTCGCCATTAGGGCCAATTTTCTTTTGAAGCCTGGGGCTCTTGTGATCCATGTTCCTTCTGGTAATGCCCCAATAATTTCTGAATGACCATGCTGCTCAATCATTCTGATCAGCTGCTTGCGATAAAGCTGCGGCATCCAGTCGCTAGGTTCAATTTTTTCACCACGATCAATTCTAGCTTCAAATTCAGCTAATTTGATTGGATCTTCCTCAGCAAGTGCTGTGGCTTTCATCGATTCGAATACGTTTCCACCTCCGTACATAAATTATTTTTTTAAACCGTTTAAAACTAAATTAGATAGTCTAACACCAATTTCTTTTGGTGTCAATGAACCCCCTGGTTTATACCAGTTGTGAGTCCAGTTTAATGATGATAATATGGTCAGCATCATGAATTTTGCATCAACTTGCTCAAATTCACCTGACGCCATTCCATCTTTTATAATTTGAATAAATCGTCCTTCATAGTCATCGCGCATGGCAAGAAAGTCGCTTAAGTGAGGCTCACTTAAATGTCGCCATTCGTTGAAGAATACTGCAGACGCATCTGTGTTTCTCGTGATAACCTTCACATGTGCTATGGCAGCCTTGCTAATTTTATCTCCAGCACTAGTTTGGACTGATTCAACATCTTTCCATGCTTCAAAAAATTCATCCGCCATGCGAAAACATATTTTTTGAAGGATTTCTTCTTTAGATTTGATGTGAGAATAAAGACTAGCTGCTTCTATGCCGAGAACTTGTGCAAGATCTCTCATAGAAGTGGCTGCATAGCCTCGTTCTCTAAAGAGGGTTGTAGCCTTTTCTTCGATCTGTTGCTTACGATTCTTTTTAACTAGAATTTCCATTTATTCAAAGGTAAACATACTAACGTTCGTTAGCAAACTATTGTTTTGACCAATACTATATAAATATATGAAACTCAGAGACGCGAATTTTGACAAAAGAAAGTTCATAAAATCACTTGAATCAATAGGTTACCTGTTTCTAGTGCTTCCATTAGTGGCTTTTGGTTGGGTTTTCCTAGAAAAGGAAAGTACTGGAGGTTTGCGGAATACGTTTTTTGAAAATACCGACATCATGTTTCATGGTGTAATGGCGATCGGTTTCGTCTATATACTGATGAGAACTTTAGCGACTTGGAAAGCAGATCTTTTGAAGGCCTTGGCAAAAACAGAGGAGCTTGACGTAAAGCTAATTGCCGTGAGAAAGCCAATTATTTATAGAAATGTGATGTGGGCTTTAGGTGCTGGTATTGGGGCTTATGGCCTTTATGAGAAGGGAGATATGGTGTATGCGCTAGTCTTCACCGTATTTTTACTCTTGATAACATCAAACCGACCAAGCGAAAGGTACTTTGTGAAGTTTTTCAAACTGAAGGGAGAAGAAAAAGACTGGATGCTGAAGACCAACCTTCCCAATAAGTGAGCCTATCAAAAATGGCTGAATATTATTTAGTCCGTACCATCTTATTTTGATGGTAATCCCATTATTTTAAAATGTATTATACAGCGTCTGTGTATGCTTATTTTTATTATTTAATATAAATAGATATATTAGTGTACAAATAAAACATACATAATATGAAAAAATCAATCTTAAAGTTAACAGCAGTTTCAAGCATAATTATTTGTATGCTGGTTATTGGGGTTACCGGGCTCTTTGCTAAGGAGACGCCAAGCTATCAGTATGAGATCAATACTTATTTCAAGTGGGAGCCTAATTGGTGGGACTATACGAGAGTTTGTCGTTATGATGAGTGTACCGATAATTCCGGGAATACCTGTGATACCCCAGGTTCAATATTTCGAAATTGCAAACCGCTTGTTTGGCTATAAATATAAGAGGATGAAAAACAGAAAAATGATTGCATCACTCTTTCTAATTGCGTTTTGTCTTGGGTTGTTCGGTTCTCCTAAGAAGGTACAGGCTGAATCTGGTTTTGAATATGAATCAAATATTAAGTTCAGGTTTGTTGAGTTTTTGAAACTTTGTAAAATAACGGAATGTACTGATAATCAAGGTGATGATTGCACAACTCCAGGTTCTTCAATGAGGGTATGTTTAACGATTCCAATAAAATTGTAAGTCGCTATGCAAAGCCAAGTAGGAGTCTTTTTGATCCTAAAGAAGAGTTTGTTTTGTGGTATTTCAATTATCTTTTTATTGGGAAATGGTTGCTCACGTTCTGAGGTTGTTTCAGGACAGACTGCTGTTTTCTCAAAAGGATTGATATTAACGGATTCACTAAGGATAAACCTACCTACTAATACCAGAGACCCTGACTATGAAGTTGGGGTTTACTGGTCATATGATGATTACAGTTTTAGCTTTTTGACTGAACTAGAGAGTCCCGTCATGCATTTGAATCGTTTCGATTTTCGAGATACTTCTTGGACTAGGAACAAGCTATATAAACAGGGTCCGAATCAGGTGTTTAGCAAAGGTGGGTTTAACTCGATTCAAGATAGCCTAGTTTATTTTTTTCCAGTTGTGGGCAACAATCTAGTTAAGCTCAACCTTAAAGGCGAGGTTATAGACTCATACAACTTCTCAGCGAACGGATTTGAAAATTACAACTCTCAGAATAAATCACCAGAGTTACTATACAAGGATGGTAGCGTTTATTTTGATATAACGGAATATTACTCATTAAAAGAGGAGTCAACGTTCACAAAATCTAACCTTATTGGTAAATATGATTTGGTAAGTGGTGAATTAGAAACGCTCGTGAAATTTCCGAAAGAATTTCATAACAACACATGGTCCACCAATGATTCAGATAGAAGTAGCGTTTTTGTAAACGACAGAATCTATATGAATTTTAACAAATCTTCATTCATATATGAATTTGATCTCAATGGCACCCTTTTGAATAAGGCCTATGCTGGTACAAAAAAGATCAAGGATGCTCAGAAACGTTCGGATGATCAAGAGGTAAACGCGATTATGCAACAGAGTAATGGGTATTATCACAAGCTTATTTATGACAAATGGAGAGGTGTTTTCTATAGGATTGGCATATACTTTGACTCTGATCGGGAAATTCGTAATACAAATGATATGGCTGAATTAGCTGCCAAAAGAACTTTGGGGATCATTATTTTGGATGAGAATTTGAATATGTTAGGGATGAGTGAGTTTTCTATTAAAACTAGAGTTTCAGAGAACTATTATTTCGTTAACAAGGATGGACTGTACCTCAGACACTATACTGAAGGTTATGGTGAGGTCCTAGACTTTCGTAAACTGGAACTGATTGACCTTGAAACATATTTAAATCTATGAGTATAGGCGTGATTAAAAAATCACACCTATACTTACCGGATTGAGCTGTGGTCCTCGGCCTTCTTCGAAAAGTTCGTTCATGTCATAATTCACGAACATATCAAAGCCATTAATTCCCATCTGGAGTCGGAGACCATACCTAAAGTCATTAACAAAAAAGCCTCCCTTATCTCTTACTTTATCACGTCCAGCATCATCTTTAAAGATGTATTTGGCTTTGTTGCCAAGTCTCAAGCCGACATAGGGGCCAACACCAATTCTGAAGCCTTTGCGCGAGCTTACTGCAATTCTTACATCGTCTTCTTCATAGACTCGAACTAGTCGTTTACCGCGCCCAAAGTCGAACATTGGTACGGCTGTAAAACTTAAGTAGGTGACTTTTAACTTACTCTTAATGGCACTATTGATATTAAGATCTTCGACAAAGTTAAGTTCTCCACCATTTGGATCGAGACGAGTGGCAGTGTTTTCAAACTTGTAATTGTACCAAGTAAGCCCTCCGCCCCAGTCGAGGTAGAGTGGTCCTGAGATATAAGAAGTATGGTTCCAACTTAAACCGACAAATGTAGATCCGATGGGTTTTACCTGATAGAGGTCGCTTGAGGATGGAAACTCTCCATCATTTAAAAGATTAGCTAATCCATATTCAAAGTTTAATCCTTTCAATGTACCATGATCATGTTGTTCATAATACTCTACGTTTTGAGACCTTCTTCTTCTGCTTCTCCAGTCACTATCCCAATCATCTTCTACTTCAAGTTCTAAGCCTAGAAAGCTTAATCGTAGGTAAAAGTCATTATCTGAAATATAGAGGCTATTGTTGCTGTATTTTGGAATGCTAACAATTGTATCTAGTCTCTCAAAGTCATCATATCGTCCCCATCGCCATTGGGCACTTAACGTTTGGGCTGAAAAGATTGCGATCATGCAGATCAATAGTATTCTGTAAACCTGTTTCATATTGTTATATTTTTTGTTGATCAGACGTGACCATTACTGGTTGACAGTCTCTGGCATAAGCCTGAGAACTGTCAACCAATTGGTCTGATCATTTTGAGTTTTTGAATTGTGTTTAAAATATCACCCCGAAGGTTACTGGATTGAGTCTAGGGGCAATAATGTCGTCTTCAAATAGTTCGGTTAGGTCATAGTTGAAGAAGAGATCAAAAGAGTCCCAGCCTACCGTTGCTCTTATGCCATATCTAAATGGATTAATGTACCAGTTATCATTTGTTTTATCCTTCTGCCTGTTTCCATTCGCATCGTCATACTTGTATTTTGTGCGAGCACCTATTCGATACCCAGCGTATCCGCCTAGGCCTACTCTGAAGGCGCTATATCTACCAAATGATATGGTTGGTACGAAGTGGAGGTTGACGTGGCTCATGCTAAGCTTACTTACATCACCAGTTATGTTATTTTCCTCAGTAAAGGAAATGTTGTCATTACCCTTGAGGATTCTAACGCGTGTGTTTTCGAAGCTGAAACTTTGGATGCTCAGTCCAGCTCCCCAATCTAAATAGAGTGGGCCAACAACATGCGTTACGTTGTCAAAGTTTAATCCAAGGTACCAAGAGCCGAGGGGGCGAAGACTAATTAAAGAGTTACTGTTTGGCAGTTCATCGTCTTCTAAATAGTTGTTCAAGCCAACGTAGACGTTAACAAAATTCTCAGTACCCCTTCTCGGATAATATTTGTCGATTCCCCATTCTTTTTCCCAGAAACCGTTGATACGCTTATCTCTGTCGCTGCTGTTACTTATTGAGAGATCCTGTTGAAAGGTTGACTTATAGTCGTCCTTGTAGAGGTTAAATATTTCTATTTTTTGTTTGCCTTCGACAACAGGGGTAATTGATCCAGGATCTGTTTTTTCAACCAAGTCTTGTGCGTTGACTTGTGCAAGGCATAATGTGACCAACATTAACGCCATGGCTAGTTTAGAGATGATTTTCATTTTTATAGATTTTGAGTTATAGATTATTTTTTGTTCAGATTATCCTCTTGTTCGTCAAGGTCATCCTCTAAGTCTTCGTCTTCTCCTTCACTGCTTCCATATTTGAGATCATTAGTGAAGAAGTCGTTTTTAGACTTTCTCATTTCTGAGAGTGCAATTTTCCCGCTGTTAACCCCTTTGGCAACACTCACAATGCCACTTAGGAGACTAAAGCGTTTTCTTTTGTCAGGTAATTCTGATGTGATCGGGAAACTATTTAAGTAAGCCTCTGAATCAACAGAGAAGTCGATTATGAAGTCGTTCTGAGCAATGCTTTCAATGAGGTCAAACTTTGGAGCAAACCTTTGATCCATTTTGATCAGCTCAATTTCCTTGAATTCCAGTGTTATCACTTCTTGAACACTTTCCTCGATCTGTGCATTAAGTTGTAAGGTTTTAGGGTTCACAGTGACAGGAGGCATGCTATTTCTATCAGCACTTTGCTCTTGTTCGTTCTTGTCTGATGTAGACTTAGCGACTAAGTTTTTAGCAACTCCTTCTTCAGGAGTTATGATATCCGGTAGAGAAGCCTTCGGTGTTTCTTTTAAAGGATTGGCGTCTTTCTTTTCCGTTTCGACAGTATTGTTGCTGAGGTTTTCGTCAAGTAAAGCGTCACTATTAGCGTTGCTTAACATAATCCAGCTGAAAGTGAAAACTAGTGCTAGGGAAGCAGCAATACTTATCCAGAAATAAACACCTTTTTTAGATTGCTTTGGCAGCTGAGATTCAATCTTATCCCAAGCGTTTGAAGGCGCGCTTATTTTATGTGATGCGAGTCCCTTGCGGAATAAGTCATCTATTTTGTTATCCTTCATATCTTACTTTTTTATCATTCAAATAATCTTCAGCTTCGATCAAGAGGTTTTTTAAATGTCCTCTTGCTCTGCTCAATTGAGATTTCGAAGTGTTTTCACTTACTCCCAACTGGGCTGCTATTTCCTTGTGCGAAAAGCCTTCAATGGCGTACAGATTGAAAACGGTTTTGTAACCCGAGGGAAGTCGATCTATTAATTTCTGTAGATCTTCTACCTCCAACTGATCTTGAACTTGACTATAGTCTGGTTCTCTGTCAGCTTTTTCAATCTCTACCTCCAAATACATGCTTTTATTTTTGCGGATGTACGAGAGTGCCTCATTGACCATTATTCTTCGAATCCAGCCTTCAAAACTTCCTTCTGATTTAAACTGATCGATTTTGGCAAACACTTTTGTAAACCCACAAACCAAAACATCTTCTGCTTCTGAGCTATCTCTGATATACCTACGGCATACAGCAAACATCATGGACGAGTACTTTTCGTACAAGTCCCGCTGCGCTTTTCTATTGCCTTTTCGGCATTCTTCGAGAAGCTTCTCTTCAGTTTTTGACCGTTTGATTTGAAGCATTGTTTGGTTGACTACACAGGGTAGATGTATAAATGATAAAAAGGGTTGCACCTGTATAGAGGTTTTTTTCTCTAAAGGATGCATCCTTAAGTAAATGTAATATAAATGAGTGTTTTATAGGGTATTGAGAATAGGAAACGGACCTAAGTCCGCTTCCTATGATTATTACTTTTGGGCTAGTATTTACTGATGGTGGCCGAATTACTTTCCTCTGCTATGTCTAATTCAGGGCTTCCTTTATAGCGAATAGAGGAGAATCCAGAAGCAGAAATTCTTAGGTATTCGCTGACGTTTACCCTAGCTCTAGCTTCTGATTCAGCGTCTAGCGTTGCCTCTCGGATATCTGCTTCATAGGCATAAAGTCTACCCTTTCTAGTAAGAATGGCTCTTAATTTGCTGATAGAGGCAGACATGTCCACTCTTGAATCGCCACCGATGAATAGATCGAGTTTGTCTAGGTCACCGTCTAAAGAGAACCTAGCATCGTCATAAGTCTTAACATCCAGTGATGGCTGACCTTTGGCTTCCATTGTTAAGCTCGCTCCGTTTTTCAAGGAAATAAAGTCTATTGATGGTGCGGTTATAAAAACCTTTACCCTTGACCAATCTCCACCAGAACCATCCTCGTCTATACTGAGCTTATTGTTGGTGACACTGCCACGTACTCGTTCTACTTTTGACTCCGGACCTTCTAGCGTTACGCCAAATTGTTCTCCAACCGTAAATACAGCTTCCATATTTTCAGAGATCTCAATACTTGAAAAGGATTCTACACTAAGGGATCTTTTATAGTTATTGTCACTATTACTAGAAACCCCTTGACTATTGTCGTCCTCATCACAAGTCAAGCATTCAAGTCTTCCGCTGTCGTTAAACGCCCATGTGTTTCGGTAAATCTCATACCAAGAGTATTTGTAGCTGAATTGGTGAAGGACTAAGTTCAAATCTCTTTCAATCTTAAAAGGTACATTCTTTGGTATATAGAATGTTATATCAGCCTCTTGGAAGCGAAATTCTGCGCCAGGATTATACGTCAGTTCAGAATCAAATGTGATTTTATCTCCTTCAACAGTATAGTTGTAGCTGACGTCTTGAGCATTTTCTTCAGCATCTCTTGGGTTCCTGCCTCTTGCATGAAACCTTTTCTTGATACTAAACTCTCCATCACGACTAGCAACAAGGTCTAGGTCTGTAAATTCAGATATAGATTCATATTGATAGTCATTTCTATACCTCCTTGATTCAAAGCCTCTATTAGTGATTGTATTGATGTCTAGTAAAAGAGTGTCTGCTTCTATGGTTATAGCTTCAGTCTCTTCATAGTAGCCCTCATCTCTAAAGTCACGAATTACATTGGGTACTAAGGCAAATGAACCAACTACAGCTATCATCCATACACCAAGAATGCTCCAGCCAACAGAGCTACTCATCACTCTTCTTTTAGCGATGATGGTGATACCAGCAATGAACACATATAGGAACGGTATAAAGATGGCAGTAAGCACAAATAATATTCCTAGTTCGGGGAAGGTGTTTGTAAATACCTCGTACGGAAAGTAAGTAAATTCGTCTCCGTTGAAAAACCAATCTCCATTGTAAAGTCCCATCAAAACCCCAGCAGCAACCAATAATGAGAACATTACTGAAAGACCAACAATCACTACAATTCCACCGGTGAAAATCCTGATTATCGCAGCGATGAATAGCATCAACGGAGCGAATGCCTTACCCAAAGCACTAAAGACTTTCCCAAACAATCTAAATGGAAATAGAAGGATCGTAGTGAAAGTGTTTTCACCCCTAGGGTTTAAGCTTTCTTCTTTCGTTTTTTTAATGCTAGAATCGATGTTCGATAAGGTCACTTTTTGACCTTTCATCTGCATTTTATCCGTAATGGAATTGGCCTTTGGAGTAATAATCCAAAGGACAATGTATGCTAGTACGCCTGCTCCGCCAGCTAATGTAAATACGATAAACGCTACTCGCAGTATGATTGATTCTGTTTTGAAGTAGTTGGCCAACCCAGAAGCAACTCCACCCAAAACACTATCGTCAGGGTTTCGATATAACTTTTTCACTGACTCATGTTCTACCATATTATCATTTCCTGGTAGCACAATCCACATAATAATGTAGACTACTGGAGAAATAGGAATGGTTATGATGGCTAAAACACGTAGCCAGATCTGATCAATCTTAAGATAATGTGCAGCTCCTGCTGCTACTCCTCCAAGTAATTGGTTCCTAGTGTCTCTCTCAAGTCTTCGAGGTCCCTCATACTCATGCTTTGTAGATCTTTCTTTGCTCGGCTCTTTTTGTTCTGCTTTTTGCTTTTTCTGTGATGCAGGCTCTTCTTTGGCGAAGTCATCTTCTTCTTCCATTGCCTCAAAGTCAGAGATCTGACCCATAGTGCTGATTAATACATCTACGTCTTCTGTGGATATGACTTGTTTGCCATCATCGAGTTTTTCTAAGAACAGTTCGGCTATTCGGCTTTCTATGTCCGCAATGATTTCTTCACTGTCTTCATAAGAAGCGAAATACTTGTTGATAGAGTCCAAGTACTTTTTGAACCTATCATAACCGTCTTCTTCGATGTGAAAGATGATGCCGCTGATGTTTATGCTTATGTTTTTTTTCATGACCGCTTACTTAGTATTTGTGATGATTTGAGAAGTTGAATTGACCAATTCTTGCCAAGTGGTGCTTAGGCTTGTCAAAAAGGCTTGTCCAGATTCCGTGATAGTGTAGTACTTTCTCGGTGGCCCTGAGTTTGATTCTACCCATTTGTAGTCGACCAGCCCTGCCTTTCGCAACCTTGTTAGCAAAGGGTAGAGTGTACCTTCCACCACCATGATTTTGGCGGAGGTTAGTTCTCCTAACATATCCGATGCGTACACCTCTCCTCTGGAAATTATATTCAGTATGCAGAACTCGAGGATTCCTTTCCGCATTTGTACTTGAGTGTTCTCTAAATTCATCTTGTTTTTCTTTTAAGATGTTGACCTTGTATACAAACATACGTAAAAAGGTACTATGTGTTACATAGTACTATACAAAAAATATTACCTTGTAGTATATTGTCATTAAATAATGATGAGAAAAACGTTCATTAAGATGTCAGGAAGACCTTTTTATGTTAAAAAGGAAAGGTTTCAATAAGTTGTCCGATAAAATTCGTTTGATTAGAGTAGGTATAATTATTTTTGAAGTGTATAAATGCTGATAACGGCAGATTTGAGAGACATATTAAGAGCATGCTTCGGGGTACTACTCATCCCCATCTTTTTATCTTCACACATTGCTTTGGCACAGAATACGCCAAAGTATAGCAATGAATTTTTGTCCATTGGTGTAGGTGCAAGAGCGCTTGGCATGTCAAATGCTATGACATCTGTTGTGGATGACGTGACTGCTGCTTATTGGAATCCTGCTGCGCTAAACGATATTGAGCATCGTTATCAATTCGCTTTTCAACATGCCGCTTACTTTGGAGGAATAGCCAACTATGACTATGTAGGCGCAGCCATGGCCATTGATACCGATAGCCACTTTGGGCTTGCGGTTATACGATTAGGCATTGATGATATACCTGATACCCGACTGCTTTTTGACGATCAGGGCAGAATAGACTACAGTCGCATTAAATTTTTCAGTTCTTCTGATGTGGCTTTTATATTGTCCTATGCTAGAGGTGTAAGCTTTATCGGAGGAGAGGACTTTGCCGATGGTGGTGGATTAACTTTCGGAACAAGTTTCAAAATAATTCGAAGAAAGATTGGTCCTTTTGCGACAGCATGGGGTTTTGGCCTTGACCTATCTGCAAAGTATCGCATCAACAATTGGGACCTTGGTCTGATGTTAAGAGACATTACTACCACCTTTAATGCTTGGTCAATTGACAGTGATGCTTTGAGGTCATCTTTCGCACAAACAAATAATGCTTTACCAAGCAATACGCTTGAGATTACATTACCCAAAATGATTTTTGGTGCCTCTCGCACATTTACCCTGACCGACAAGATTAATGTACTTGCTTCGGCCGACATAGTCTTTACTTTCGATGGTAGACGGAACGTTTTAGTCTCTAGTAAACTCTCTTCGCTTGACCCGCAAATGGGTTTTGAATTTGGCTACGAAAATAAATTCTTTTTGCGTATGGGGTTCGGAAATTTCCAACGTGTTAAAAACTTTTCAACAGCAGATGTCAATGCTGAGACTACCTTTTGGAGCTTCCAGCCTAATATGGGTATAGGAGTGAAGCTTGATGATTTTACAATCGACTATGCACTTACAGATATTGGTAATGTTGCTGAGTCTCCATATTCACATGTGTTCTCTATTCATTACTCCCTAGAGGCATTGCCGGGGATTTATGCACGTAATAAGAGAAGGATTAAAAAGAAAGAAAAGGTAGATGAGAACTAGAGTTAGCTTATTTCTTCTTCTTTTGACCATGTCTTTTTCCGTTTTAGGCCAGAGACAAGGAAACGAATGGATTGATTACAATCAGACCTATTTTAAAATTAAGACAGGCGCTGACGATATTCATCGATTAACTCCTGCTGCACTTCAGTCGGCAGGCATAGATTTGACTGCTCTTACTTTGCCAAGTTTGCGCCTTTATCACCGAGGGTCTGAAGTAGCGATCCATATTGAAGATGGTGGAGACGGTCTGCTCGATGGTAGCGATTATATAGAATTTTACGGTCGCAGGAATGATGGGGAGCAAGACACAGAACTGTTTTATAGAGCTGCGGATCAAATCCATAAATATTATAACCTCTTTTCAGACACCACAGCTTTTTTTCTTACACAGTCTGGAGAACCCGGATTGAGAATGGAGACGGTGAATATTGATCCAGCTCCATTAAGTACTGTCAATTTACATACCGAAGAAATTTTAAATGTTCAGACCAACAAGTTCAGCTTTGGTCAGTACTATCCGATTGGTAATCCAGCTGGTGAAGTAAAAAGGTCTCTTTATGACCGTGGACAAATGTTTATGAGCCGTGAGATCATGCGAAATGATTTTGGCTTATCACGCGATTTAAATTTTCTGGATATAGCGATTAACGGAATCAGCCTGCAAGACGAAACGCAAGGGAAGCCTCAATTGACTGTTCAAATTATTGGTTTCAATAATGTCTTACACAACGCTTCTGTTTTTGTCGGACCAGACACAGATAATCTTCGTTTGATTCGAAAGGACATTCATATCAACTACAATAACTTTGGTACTGTCAATACACAATTAGAGTGGAGTGATGTTGTCAATGGAAGAGTCATCGTTCGTGTGGAAACCGTTGGCTTTGATGAAGTTGTCGATGACCGAATGGCCGTGGGTTATATCACTGTAAAGTACCCACAACGAATTGATGCGCAGTCCCAAGACAAACGCATTTATTTGAATCCGTCAGGAACTAATCAGCGTGTTCAAATTGATAATGTGCCTGCAGATGTTGCATTATATGACCTTACGGATTATGCCCGTCCAAAAAGGATTACTGGACAAGCATCGGGTAATTCGTTTATCGCAGGTGTTCAAAATGATGCCAATAGGAAAGTGCTCTACTTGAAGAATACCACAGGTATCATTGAACCAGTCGTTAAGCCAGTAACATTTAAGTTTCAAGACCTTTCGGCTTTCAATTATTATATTATTTCTCATCCTTATTTGAAACAGGCAGTAGAAGGCCTCTATGATGACCCAGTGCAAGCTTATGTAGACTATAGAGGTTCTGTAGAAGGAGGCTCATATAATGTGCTATACGCTGATGTACCAGACTTATATAATGAGTTTGGCTATGGCGAATTCACCCCCTTGGCTATCCGCAGGTTTATGAAGTCTGCTTATACCCAAGGAACTCCTGAATACCTGTTTATCATTGGTAAGTCCAGTCGAGTAGACATCAGGTCGCAGAGGTTGCCAAATCCGTTGGCTACCAGCAGCCGAGAGTTGGTGCCCACGATGGGAGCTCCAGGTTCGGATATCATGTATGTAGAGGGACTTAATGGAAGAGAGCACTATCCAGCGTTTCCTGTAGGAAGGCTTTCTGTTCGAGAGCCTCGAAATGTTGCCTATTACCTCGATAAAGTAAAAGAGAAAGAGAATACCCTGAAAGATTCACCTTGGACCAAAAATATTATTCAATTAAGCGGAGGCCTAAACACCGATGAACTTAATCGATTTAGGTTTTTTATAGAAAAGTTCAAGGAGGTAGTTGAAGACGACTACTTGGGCGCAGCAGTGACCAACATTTCGAAGAGTAACAATAACGCAGTTCAGAACTTTAATATTTCTGAAAGAATAAATCAGGGAGTGGGCTTAGTGACTTTCTTTGGGCATTCATCGGCAAGGTTTACGGATATAGATATAGGGAATGTTACAGATCCAAACAGCGGATATGACAATCAAGGACGCTACCCTGCTTTTATAGTGAATGGCTGTCGAGGAGGAGAGATTTTCTTCTTCTCCTCCTTTGGAGAGAACTGGCTTGCTGCTCAAAATAAAGGTGCAGTGAACTTTTTGGCGCATAGCGATGTGGGAATACCAAATGTGTTGGAGGAATACACCGAAAACTTCTATGAGGCTATAGCAGATACCTTGTATATGACAGAGTCTATAGGTAAGCTTCAACAACAAACAATTCTTAAGCAGCTCAATGGCTTTTTGCCAGACGATGCGGACTTTGCTGTCGCTGAACAAACGGTGCTCCAAGGCGATCCTTCGCTTCAGTTATTTGGTAATGATAAAGTCGATTATATCGTGCGCGAAGAGGATATTTTCAGACAGTCAATTAACGGAGAACCAATCACATCAGCGACTCAGTTTTTCAATCTAGGTGTGATTATTAATAATGCTGGTAGAACCACTACCAAACCAGTAACTGTAAACGTTAGACGAACCCTTTCAGATGGTCGTATCATTGAACTGCCTGAAATAGAAGTTCCCCCTGTACGAAACAGAGATACGGTTTACTATGAGATAAGTAACCAAGGGTTAGACGTTTTCGGAGAGAATAAATTTGAGGTATTCTTAGATCTTCGAAACCAGGTAGATGAAGGAAGCGAACTGAATAATAGTGCGGAAAGCGTCTTCTTTTTTAATTCTTCTGGTACGTTTAATACTGCGCCAGCCAACTTTGCTACCGTCAACGCGACTGATATTAGGCTTGTTATTCAGTCATCTGATCTACAAGTCAATGATAAGACCTATCGGGTAGAGCTTGATACTGTTAATACCTTTGATAGCCCTTGGTCTCAAACTACCTCGCTTTCTGGTAAAGGAGTGGCCAATTGGGACGTTGAACTTTTGCCAGCTACTGTCAATGATACGATAAGGTATTATTGGAGGAGTATTTTCGAAGAGGAATTGGCAATAGACCCACGGCCGTGGACCAATTCAACATTTACCTTTATTGAGAATGGAACTGAAGGATGGGCTCAAACCGAGTTTGACCAGTTTAACCAGCTAAACCTATCATCGCTCAGCAAAAAGGAAGATACAGAAACATGGATTTTTGCAGGTACTTCTACTTCAATTGACGTGATCACTTATGGAGATAATCATCCTTCAGGGGGACGACCACTGGATGCGACCATCGAGATAGATGATTTTTCTTTATTTCGCTCAGGAGCTAACGAATTTTGCGCTACTAATTCAATCAATGCCATTGCTTTTAATAAGGATAGCGGTAGACCTTACGTAATTCTAAGAACACCGGGCCAAGATTTTGAAACCCAAGACCCTCTGAATTGCGGGGTTACCCCACAGGTGATTAATAGATTTACGCCAAGCATGTTCTCTGATGTTAATACATCCGGTGACCAAAGACTATTGCGTCAATACATCAATGGTATGGACGATGGGGATCGCGTGCTGTTCTTTACAATAGGATCTGCACTGTATACTACTTGGGATGATGAAACTAAAAATGAATTTGCAAGGATAGGAGTTGCCCCTGGAGATATTAATACGATGTCCTCTGATAGCGACCCCTTGATCATTTTTGGTACTAAAGGTGCGGCTCAAAGAAGTGCTGATTTTATTCAAGGGGTGCCGGCAGGCGCTGAGCCCGATGCTTCAACTACAGAAATAACATTTTCGACAAGCATTAATGCAAGCACAGATAGTGGTACGGTCTTTTCACCGGTAATCGGACCTGTAAGTCAATGGGGCCAAATGGTCAAAAGAATTACATCTAACCCTGCGGAGGATGTGGTTGAATTTGAAGTGAGAGGTCGTCAATTGGACGGTACGGAGGTCACTCTTTTCACTGTCAACAATGTGGATCAAATAGACTTAAGTTCAATTGATCCGGCTCAATACCCTTTTGTTCGATTGTATGTCAATATGTTTGATAGGACCTCAGCTACTCCAGCCCAGATTAACGAATGGTCGGTGAGTTACCAAGGCGTGCCTGAAGGAATTCTGTCTCTACAAAATGATAGAAATCAAAACATTGAGCTTCAAGAAGGCCAGCCTTTCAATGCCCTTTTCCAATTCACTAATATTTCTCAATACGACTTTCAAGGCGCATTGAATATTCGTTATACGTTTACAAATCAAACTACGAATGAGGAGACTACGGAGAATGCTCAAATCCCACCAGTCGCTGCGGGACAGACTGTATCATTTGAATTGCCAATCACTACGGCTGGCCGGATCGGTCTAAACGATTTAGAAGTAGTTATCAATCTAGGAGATGAGATTGAGCAATTCACGAGTAATAATGTCATCCGACTAGAGTCCTTCTTCAATGTGATTAGAGATGATGTGAGCCCTGCCATGGATGTGACTTTCGATGGCGTTTATATAGTCGATGGAGATGTAATTTCTCCTACACCAATGATAGAAGTTGAGTTGAGAGATAACAATAACTTCATTTTTAAGACAGATACATTGGGTTTTGAAATGATGATGGGAGAAGTGTGTGAGTCAGGTTGCGAATTGCAGCGCATCAGCTTTTCCGATCCGGCAGTCATTTTTACCCCTGCTACAGAAAACGAAAACTTTAAAGTGCAATACCAACCGGATGAGCTAACCAATGGTAACTATTTGCTCCAAGTGAATGCTACGGATGCTTCGGGAAACCAAGCCGGTATTGGTCCATACGAAATCAACTTTGAAGTAGTCAACGAATCAACGGTTACACACTTTTATCCATACCCGAATCCATTCTCGACAAGCACGCGCTTTGTATTTACCCTTACAGGAAGTGAGATCCCGGATCAGATTAAGATTCAAATCTTTACAGTCTCTGGTAAGCTAGTAAGAGAGATTACTCAAGACGAGTTGGGACCGCTGCGCATTGGGAATAACATTTCTGAGTATGCATGGGATGGCCGAGACGAGTTTGGCGATCTATTGGCCAACGGCACATACCTCTATCGCGTGAAGATCCAGCACAGCAATGGCAACGCCCTAGGCAACCGATCAACGGCTTCGGACAAGGCCTTCGATAATGGCTTTGGGAAGTTGGTGATTATTCGGTAGGGTTAACGCCCAACTATCATCCGTAAGCTGAACCTTTCAAAGCTCTATAAAAGTATCTGATCCCACCAGCCTTTGCAAGTAGCACTGTGAGCTTATGGATGATAGTGTTTGTTGTAAGGCGTGTTTTCGGTTATGCGGTTGGGACGTTCAAGGTTCCACCAACAGCTCTTAATACTTTAAGAATAGTATCAAATTGAGGCTTTGATCCATGAGATAAAGCCTTATACAGACTAGGTCTGCTTAGACCAGTTTCTTCGGCAATTTTAGACATTCCACGCGCTTTCGCCACATGTCCTAGTGCGGTTTTAATATCCTCGGCACTACCATCCTCAAGTACAGAGTTCAAATACTCTGAGATCATAACGTCATCCTCTAGATATTCAGCAATGTCAAATTTTGTTACATCTTTAGTTACCATATTCAAGTGTCTTTATAGTTGGACCATAATTCCTTGGCTTTTGATATATCCTTCTGTTGTGAAGCTTTAGTTCCACCGTTCAAAAGAAGTACAACTCTGCCATTTTGCTCTTTTAAATAGACACGGTATCCTTTGGCGTAATGAATTCGTAGTTCGCTAATTCCCTGACCCACTGGTTCACAATCACTGAAGTTTCCGTGTTCTTGTATTCTCTGAATTCGAAAGAGAATTTTGGCTTTCGCTCGCTGATCTTTCAGCTTTCTGAGCCACTTGTCAAATTCTCCTGTCTTTTCAATAGAATACATACGTAAATGTATTCACTTGGATACATTTTTACAATAAATAGTTGGGATTTTCGATTAGCAGAGATGCCTTACAACAACCATATAAAAGCAAAGAGGATTTTCAAAAATCAAATCCTAAATGGCAAACAGAATATAATAAACCTATGTAATGTTTGCTAACGTCTAGCTATGATGAGTGGGGATTAGAAAGCTCTAACCTTTCATCTCGCACATAGCCACGCCTTGATTTAAATTTAAAACTTGTGGCGGACTCATCCAAGTGCCACCAAAATATCCTGACCGATGAAACCCCATTCATTCATAGCATTTGTTATATGCATCCTTTCATCGTTCGGCTCTGAGTTCTTCGGAGATGTTTACAACACCGCATCCATCTACCAGAGTTTGTCCATTCTGGTTCGTTAGTTTGATGTTCAGAACAAATGCAGTCCATTGTTTACCTGCCACAGTTGCAATGTTCGAGGTTGAATCGTAGCTCGAAAGCAAAAAACCTTCCTCTGGGTAATCTTGAGCATCGAGAATTGGATCAAACCCTAATCCATATTCCGGTTCGCTTTTAAATGCTTCTGTAATCATGTTAACAAGTTCGGTCTTGAAGTTGTCGGTCACGAGTTCCGAAGATTTCACCCATTCTCGAATTTCAACCGCCTCTCTAATTTTGTTGGCGTTCTCGATATATGAATTTATGAAGTCCACTGCTATTTCAGGATTCAGTTCGGTCTGCGTCTCAGTTGGCACAGGTTGTTCCAGTTCGGTCGAAGTTGAATCAACTAATTCAGAAGTTTCTACACCGTTGGAGTTCGTTCGTGGAGAAGAATTACAAGCAAAGAGTGTTGAAATTATGAATATCAGGATTATTTGTCTCATGGCAGTGGTTGCATATAACGCCAAGCTATCGGTTGTATGCCCCGAACTTGGCAAGTATAGATAAAGCTAGTGAAGTCTGCCGAAGCTCACAACGGTTTAGATTGGCACTGCGCACAGAAAGATAAAAACTCCTGCGAACTGAGCTTAGTAGAAAGCAATTCAGTTTCCGCAGCGGCAGATATCACGGTCGAGTTGCATCGAAACTAGCCAGAAAGCACTAAGACATATGCCCGATCAGGCCTGTTAGAAGCCTGTTGATCTATTTGGCAGCAGTAAATAAAGAAAACCCTTCTACCATTCCTTTTACGCATTCACAAGGTGTCGGTCCACCTTCCCAAATTCCGATGCAGGGTACTTCGATGAGTTCAGGTTGATTTGTCTTTACCCAATCTTTAGCGTCATAATAAATATCAAGATCGTTTGAGGTCGTTTTGACTGAAACAATTCGATCATTCAGGATGGATATATGAAAGGAGTCAGTAACGTTAAAATCTATATTTAAAGCTCCCATCAGGTCATCTTTAACTGTGATTGGGCAAGAAATCAAAGTATCATTTTTTAAGATGAAATCATTTCTTGCAAATATTTCGTAGTTGGCACATTCTGCCCATTTCTGATAGTATAATATACTTGGTTGAGAATCAACCGCTTTACTTAGAATTGACTTAAGAGTGTCCTCATTAAATGAATAAAATGCGTCAATAAATTTATTGGCTAAGGCTACATTATCATTTGAACTATTGGGAATTTCAGATTGCGTTCCACTCTTGCATGCAGCTAAGATCAAAATCAATGCAATGGCTGTCAGTTTTTGTTTCATAAGTCTGTTTTAGGTAGTGCTGATGGCTTATAACGGTTAGTATATGAAAAGTAGGCGATTTCGAAGCACGAAACTTTCGGTTAAGCACTAAGTTTGATACGAGCCAAAAGCCTTGGGTTTAGTACTGTTTCGCCTATTTTTTATATACATTGTTATGCCCTTTTATTATTTTTCACATTCTGTTTGTAGCGTTGGCAAAGGCATACTCTTTGACAAGTTTTGGCTCGTGCGGTTGGCTTTTCGAGCGACTTGGCAATGTGTATGACTTTTAGCGTTGGCTTTTATTTAGCTTTTTATTTCGTTTAACTTTTCAATTAATGTTGTTTTGTCTTTAAAGCCAAATTTGGTATTCAATTCAATCAGTCTAAGAAATAGATTAACCATATTCATTTGAGCTGCCGATAATTCCATAGAGTTAATTTCAATTCGTTTAGCTTTATGAATCATCTTATGTCTTACCTGATAGATATTTGAAAAAATGGTTTTTAATCTTTCTTTTTCTTGATGTTTGTTTGTTAAAGCTTTGGCAAGTCTTGCTTTTGTTCTACGCTCCATATCATTTGATTCATCTGCTTTTAGAAAGATACTTTCTAAAATTGTTATCAAATTCACGCATCTTAAATGTAAGTCCCAATTTGATATTGCTGAACCGAATAAATGTATTGATTGAATTATTATTTCGTGTAGTTCATCTTTCTTCCTAAGTGAAATATAATCTGAAAACACCTTTAAACCACTTTGATAAGCGGACTCATAAAGTTTTTGTGTAACATTTAAAGGTTGATTGTTGAACTGAATGCTTATTGCTAAACTTTCACTTTCATTGGGTTTTTGCGTTAAAAAATTGGATTGTACTTGATAACCTAATTTGTAATTTAGGTCAAACATTGTTTTTCTTTCAGGTACAATTGCCGATTCACTGTAAAGTTTTAAAACATCAACTGCAATTTCTGAATCCTGCTTGGCAATTTCTTCTGCTTTGTCTTTTTCTGCCGTTACAGTTACTTTAGCGAGCACTTGACCTTGAAAGTCTTTTCTAAATATTTGCCGAAAGTTATCTTCTGTATAAGTGTCGTCTTTTGCCTTTAGCGTCTCATATAAATTGTCAAAATATTCTTTTGTGAAGTATGTAAATTCTGCATTTCCAATTTTAAAAGGCTGTTCAATTTCAAGATTTAGTACAGGAAAATAAAATGTATGTGGCTTTACTTCTGCATCTGCTTTCGTTATCAAATAGTCGCATAAATTGCCATCTGCTTGTTGTTTTTTGTAAACTCCAATAATCCAATTAAAAGACTCAGCTTCAATAAATTTTGATGAAACCTTTTGGTTAAGTTGTTCTGTTGAATGAAGATTTTGAATGAGTTGGTTAAATCTCGCATATTGTTCTTCATCAAACCCATAGCTTCCGTTTTCATCAAGTAAATAAATCTCGGTTGTTTTTCCTGTGTGGTCTGTGTTTCTTTCCATTATTGCTCCAACGACTTTATCAGACCAATCATTAAAACCCCTTTCTTTTGAAGAACCTACTAATTCAGTACGCTCTTTAGTTATTTCTTTTGGTTTAAAAACGACTAAGTTTATTAGTTCAAATGCTTCTTTATTTAGTTCATCAACCATTAAATTTCAATTTTATCAATTTCTTTCATTAATCTATCCGTTTCCGAAAGTGCCACAATTATTTTTTGATAGTGTAAAATATCATCAAATTCTAAGGTTCTTTCTTTACGGTCTTTTAGCCATTTTTGAGCTGGTTGATAGCCTCCAATGTAAAATTCCCAAGCAGTTAGCGGAATATTGTCAAAATACTGTTCATCATTTATCCATATTCTTCCAAGTCCTTTTTCTTCATCAAATAATTCCCAATCTTTTTTAGCAACTTTAGTTGTAACTATGTTATCGCCACCTTTTGGATATGTTGTAATGAAATCGTCCACTTTTGGAGATTCTAACAAATGTATTTGGCGTATTTCTCCACCTAATTTTACCAATTGCCAAAATATGTTTTTGTCTTTTGGATATGGAATTTTCGGAAAATCTGTTTTCAAGAATTCTTTGTATTCATTTCTGTATTTTCTTGAATGGAGAACAGCATAAATGAAGTCTAAAATATCAATTGGAGCAAAAGTATTTTCTGTTGTCTCTTTTTCATTTGTAAACGTTAAATCTAAAATTAGAGCAATTTTATTTACAATTTCTTGGTTTAGATTTGGTTTTCTTTCAGTTTTTTCCTCAATGGTTTGTTGACCATTGGTTTCGGGATAAAGGTAGAGGGGAAAAAAATTACCCGAACCAAATCTACCAGCAGTACCTGTTAAATTTGATTCAATTATATTTTTTGAAATAAAGGTATATCTCCAATCTGACACACATTGTCTAGGGACAATGAGACAAATATTTTCTTTATTTACTATATGTTTAGAAACGTTAACTCTTAATCGGTCAACAATATTTTTATCAAAATAAATATACTGTGTATCAAAAGGGCGATAATCTATTTTGACTAAATTTTCAAATTCATAATTACCATTCCTTTGATTATTTAATTTCCATTCCGAATTTTCTTTTAGAGTATATTTCTCTTTAAGAATTTCGTTATCAATTGTCAAATCATAAAAATCTCTAATTCTTTTTTCTAGGTTCTTTATTGATGAATCAATACATAATGAGTCCCTATATGTTTGTATTCCTAGAGAATTAATTTTAAATAAATCAGTTACAGAAATACCTAAATCGTATACTTTTTTAGAACTTAAATCTTTTTTTACAAAAAAGTAATCTGGTGCAACATTTTGTAATTCATTAAAAACTATAGTGTTCAGATTACTATTTGATAAATTATCATATTTAAAATCTCTTTTTCCAAATAAGTCGTGATGAAAAACTTTGCCTAATTCATTATTTTTTTTCTTACCTGTTTTTACAAAAACAGTAATAGCAACACCTTGCATAATGTCAAACACATTCTGGTCAATAGAACCATCAGGACATACTTCTTTCTTTTTGCTGTTCCCGTGTAAATCTATCGTGTAAATTTTATCATAAGTTTTTAATAAATTCCAACGCATTCCTCTAAAAGTGGGGTTATCTAAAAATCCGTGAGGATTTATAAAAGCCAAAACTCCGCTTCCATTTTTTTCAATAAAATGCTGACCGTAACGTAAAAATTTCACATAATCATCATTGATGAATTTTGAGTTTTGTTCTTTTAGTTTTTCCTTTCCTCCTGGTTCTTTTTTGTAGTCTTGCATTAAATCCATAATCCAATCTCCCTTATTAGCACTTTCTCCGCTGTAAGGTGGATTTCCAATTATACACATTACAGGAGTATCACGTTTTATGTGGTTGGCTTCATTGGCTTCACTACTTAGCCAATTGGCAAATAAAGTGCCTGTATCTGGGTGATATTCGTCTAAACTATTGGTTAAGTAAACTTTTGTCCGTTGGTCTTTTGTCGGTTTAAAGCCTGTTTCTTTTAGCAACAAATCTAATTGCAAATGAGCCATTGCATAACTTGCCATTAGTAATTCAAAACCATTTAATCGTGGGAGCAAATGATTTTCCACATAACCGCTCCAAATCCCTTCTTGTCCTTTAAATTTTTTGTTTACGTGCTTTATTACTTCCGCTAAAAAAGTTCCTGTTCCTGTGGCTGGGTCAAGAATTTGTACTTTATGTACTTCTTGTTCCATTTGTTTGTAACCCGTTACAGAACGTTTGTCAGGAGTTTGAGTGTTTACAGTAATCTTTGTTTTTGAAGTGTCTGCTAAACCTTGTGGTAAATCAAATTCCGATTTAAGAATATCATCAACTGCACGAACAATAAAATTTACAACAGGAGCAGGAGTGTACCAAACACCTCTTGCTTTTCTTAGTTTTGGGTCATATTCAGCCAAGAAAGTTTCATAAAAATGGATAATTGGGTCTTCCATTTTTGTAGTCTTTCCGTAATTTTTTAGAATTTCTTCTACGTTACAGGCTAAGAATATTTCTGCAAGATTTTCTACAATCCATTTAATTCGGTCATCAATATCGGGTCCGGCAATGTAGCCGAATAGTTTTCTTAAAAATGGATTTGATTTTGGAATTAGTTCGGCTGCTTCTTGTCGGCTAAAAGTATCTAAAGTTGGGTCGTGCAAACGAGCTGCAAACATTCCGTAAGCAATCGTTTGAGCATAAACGTCTGCAAAT